>Ga0326728_10000128_pt1 | contig 307255 bp, 250 predicted proteins | sample MB3enrmetagenome_FD_207602 | JGI IMG/M metagenome (GOLD analysis project Ga0326728, IMG submission 207602) | Lab enriched peat soil microbial communities from McLean, Ithaca, NY, United States - MB31MN | ecosystem: Environmental > Terrestrial > Soil > Wetlands > Peat | place: USA: New York...
CGCCATCTATCCGGAGAAATTCGGAGAGATTCTCTGCACCGGCTGCGGCAACTGCGCGCGCAATTGCCCGGTGGGACTGGGCGTGCTGAGCGTGGCGACCGAGATCAACCATGGATAACGTGTACAAGCCCGACTTGATGGAAGTGACGCGCGTCCGCCAGGAGACGCCGGATGTGAAGTCCGTTTCCGTGCGTTTTCTCGATTCCGAACGGGCGCGCAACTTTTCGTTTCGCGTGGGGCAGTTCGGCATCTTCTCGGCGTTCGGCTACGGCGAGTCCACCTTCAACATTTGCTCGAGCTCAAACTGGAAAGATCACATCGAATTCTGCTTTCGCAAGGTTGGCCGGGTAACGGAAGCATTCTGGAAAGTGGAAGAAAAAGATGTAGTCGGCTTTCGGGGGCCGTATGGCAACGGCTACCCGATGGAAGCCTGGAAAGGGCGCGACCTGATCTTTCTGGGCGGCGGAATTGCCATGCCTCCCATCCGCTGCGCCGTGTGGTATGCGCTCGAGAATCGCGCCGATTATGGCGAAATCACGGTGGTGTATGGGGCGCGCACGGTGGCCGACCTCGTGTTCCTGGACGAATTAGATGAATGGTCGAAGTCCGAGCGCATGCGCATCATCCGCTGCGTTGACCCTGGCGGCGAGACGCCGGATTGGAAGGGCGAGATTGGCTTCGTGCCGTACGTGTTCGAGCGCGCCCAGGTGGCGGCGAAGGATCCAGTAGTCCTCGTCATCGGCCCGCCCATCATGATCAAGAACACGCTCCCGATCCTCGACAAGATGGGCGTCAAACCTGCGTCGGTTTACACCAGTATCGAGAATCGCATGAAGTGCGGCATCGGCAAATGCGGGCGATGCAACGTTGGTCCCATCTACATCTGCAAAGAAGGCCCGGTGCTTACCATGGAGCAGTTACAGGGGCTACCGGCCGATTACTGATCGCGGCGTCCTTTCTCACTGGTGAATTGCTTCCCGCATGTATCCTCATTGCGTAGCTATCATGACGCGCAACACCAGGACTTTCTGTCCCTCTCATCGTCGCTGCAAGAAGTCTTAATTGGACTGATGTGCCAGAGGGCGATATCCTGCCGCGCTTGCACTGCATCCAGCCGTAAGAGGGACCCTTGGAATCCGACCTTGAGCGGGCCGACCATTGGGAGCGCATTGCGCCCCGCGGGTATGCCACGCGTACCTTTGCGTTCGCGTGGTGCCTGCACCATCAAAAGACAAACTTTGCCGCGAGTTGTACAAGGCGCGGAGGCATGCTGCTGACCACTTGACCGAACGTGGCGTCGCTGATGTTGCCATCCACCGAAGCGGCGCCAAAGAACTGTGCGTGATTGAACGTATTGAACGTTTCCATTCGGAATTGCAGCGATTTCGATTCCGTGAGCCGCAGGTTCTTCTGCAGTGCCACGTCAAAGTTCATCATCCCGGGACCGGAGAAAAAGCGCCGCGATGCTGTGCCAAACTGGCCAAGCGCGGGCAGCGAAAAAAGTGTGGTGTCGAAGGCCGCCAAGCCATTGCGCGGATTATTGTTGATGCGCAGGTTGCCCAGCGCACGGTCCGGCGTATCCAAGCCGTTGTTGTTGATCCCGTTCGGAATGCTTCCGAGCAGCGAAGTGTCATTGTTGTTGTAAAAGGTGACCGGGAGTCCCGTGGCCACGCGCGTCACGCCAGAAACGGACCAACCCTCCGTCCAGCGACTCTGCCAGCCGAATGCGCGGCTGGGTAGATTGTAGTTGTAGGACACGACGAAGTTGTGGCGCAGGTCGAACGCGGAAAGCGCTTTGCTTAACCCCGGATCGATGGGATTGATTTCCTCGGAAAGACTCGAAGAGTCATCGAGCGATTTGCTGTAGGTATAGCCCGCAATAATTTCCAGCGACTTGCTGTGGTGGCGAAGATTAATTTCGAGCGAATTGTAATTGGAATCGCCGATGGTCTCCTGATAGGTGACCGCGTCAAATTGCGAGCTGAACGGACCACGAACCTGCACTACTTCGCCGTCGGCTTTCGTGAATAGCCCGCCTTCGCTGAACGGCCCACACGTGGGGCTGCCGGGCGCGACCTGGGAAAGTTCGTTGACGCTCAGGCACAGCGCAGCGTTGCCGGGATTCGCGGGGACGATGACGAGAAGGTGGTGCGCCTGCGAACCCATGTAGCTCATGGTCAGCAGAGTGTCCTTGCCAAGCTGGCGTTCCAGCGAGAGCGTGTAGGTCTCTCCATATGGCGGAACGTTGCCGCGATAGAACGCGGGAACCCCCGTGATCGGCAAGTATTTTGACCAATCCACGCTCGTGTTTGGCCGGCTTGGCGAAGCACCATAAGCAGGTATCGGTGACGGGAAGGGCTGAACGAATTCTTGCCCGGTCGCGGCAGAGACGAATGGTGTCGAGAACAGTACCGGCGCGAGACTCGTGTAATCGTAGCCGTAGGGTGGATTGGCGCTCATGATGCCGGCAGACAAGCCCTCGAACGCCGTGTAGAAAATGCCGTAGCCCGCCACGAGGCGCGTCTCGTTGCCCGTACCAAAGAGCTTCCGCAATAATCCATCCTGAAATTGCGGCGAGTAGGCTAGCCCGAAACGCGGCGCAAAATTAGCATATTTCGTCGGCGCCAGCGTCGTCGGAATCCCTGGATCGCCCGGATACACCAAGCCCTCGGGTGCGCCGGGAAACGTGACCGACTGCTCGCCCAGAACGAGCGCCGGAAACTGATTATATTTTTCCCGCCACGCCGGCAACACATCCCACCGCAATCCGTAGTTCCAGGTGAAATTCTTCAAAATTCGCCAGGTGTCTTGAGCGAAAAGGCCGACGTATTTGTTCCGCGGGTAAAAACTCCTGGAGTCGCCTTGCGAGTAACTGCTCGCAACTCCCAACAGGAAGTCCGCGAAGTCCAGCCCCGTCTCCGTGCCGCGGAACGCAAACGAGCCGTTCGACGATGTGTCTGGGTTGGTATTGATCTGGTCGAGGTGGAATGATGCGCCGAATTTCCACGTGTGCCGGCCGGCGATTCTTGTGAAGTTGTCGGACCATTGATAGGTGTTGCTGGCTTGCGTCAGGCCGGTCACATCCACGCCAAACGTCAGATTGTTCAGCGAAATGTTCTCGATGCCTTCGATCGATGGGTTGAGTGGCACGATCCCCACCGTGCCCTCCCCGGTGAGAAAACCTTGCGAGGCCAGCGACGGTCCGACACCGCCCACCGGCGCGCCAATATCATTGGCATTACGCATATAACTAAAATGGAATTCATTGATCGCGTTCGCGTTGAAGACCTCTGTGAACCCCAGGCTGAGTAATTGCGCCCGCCCTTGGGAAATGGCGTTAAAGCCCGGGACGTTTGCGCCGCCCTGCCCGGTGGGATAAGGATTGTCCAGCCGGTAGTCATCCACGAAGTAATATGCCGAAAACGAGCCCCAGTGCGTCGCAGCGTCCATTCGCATCGCGCCTTTGTCGTCGCGCAGCGCCTTGTTTTCCGACGACGAGGAGAAAATCGCTGAACCTTGATTGGCCGCCGGGATGTACTGCAGCAGCGCCAGCGCAGGCGCGGACCACGCGCTCTGCGGTATCTGCGCGTTCGGAAAAACACACTGCGAGGCCATGGTGCAACCGGGGAAATAGTAGCGCTCGCCGGAATTTACGGTGTAGCCGAGTTTCTGCGCAAGCTGCCCGGCAAGATACGGGCCGCTCACGCTACCGGTCAGGGAACTCGCCCGATCGGAGAGGTCGCCCGTGCGCTCGAGTTCCGAGGGAACGGAGATTAGCCCTGTTTCGACGCCCTGGGTCATGCGCGTTCCCTGATAGTCGGCAAAGAAATGGATGGCTTGCTTGCGCACCGGACCACCCAGCGTGCCGCCAAATTGATTGCGATCGAAGGCCGCGCGGTCCGGCGAAAAGTAACTCTTCGCGTCGAGATTGGTGTTGCGAAGAAACTCAAACATGCTGCCGTGGAATAGATCGGTGCCGGACTTTGTGGTCAGCAAAACCTGCCCACCGCTGTAGTTGCCATACTGCGCGTCGAAATTTCCAGAGAGCACGCGAAGCTCCTGAATCGAGTCCAGGTTTGGCACAATCGCCGTACCCATGTTCACGTCTTCCTCCACGTCGCTGTCATTCACAGCAAACCCGTTCGAGGTTTCGCGCTGGCCGCTCACGGAGACATTGCCCGCGTCCAGGTCCCCCGAGGGTGGCGTGCTTGTGACGCCGGACATCACCACGGCGTTGGGCTGGGCGCTGCTTGTGGGCACGATTCCGGGTTGCAGGCTCATCAGATCCGCAAAATTCCGCCCGTTCAGCGGCACGGAAGAAATCTTCTTTTCCTCCAGTTCCTGCCCCATTTCTGTAGAGGAAGGATCGAGGATAAGACCTTCTTCCACAACGGTGACGCTCTCCAGGTGAGTTTCCAAAAAGAGCTGTACCTCTACGCAGGACGGATGCGTGGCATCCAGGACCAACTCAGTTCGGTGAAAGGTGTAGAAAGACGATGCGGAGATTTCCAGATCGTAGCGGCCCGACGGAACCACGAAAGAGTAGTAGCCCTCGTCATTCGTTATGGCAGTTTGCTTGGTGGCGGAATCGAGCCCCTGAAGAACGACGGTGGCACCGCCAATTCCCGAACCGCTGGAATCCGTGACCATGCCTGAGAGTGTGGCGGGGTTAGCCGCGGGGGCGACAGCGGCAAGGAATACCAGCAAAACGAACCCCGCGATGAATCGTGGGCGTGGAGTTCGGGTTTGTGTGGTTACGAGCACGTGTTATTTGCAAACCATTTGCAATTATACTTGCAAATAATTGTCAACTACAAGCCGTCGGGCTTCTGTGACAAAGATCACAGAGCTGTGAGCAAGGAGCCACGAGGAGATCGAGCCGCGAGCAGTGCTTCGTAGCGCCACATTTCCCCCAAGGGGAGACTTGGGCGCACTCAGGATCGGATTGTTGCCGAGATAGCGATTCTTTACCAGCAACTCTCCGGCACTGGATCCCACTGCAGTTGGGTGTGATAGTCTATTTCCAAGTTTTGTACCTCGCTCCATGAACGACAGGTTTTTTCGTTTCCAATGGTGGAAGAGAGAAAAGCCTCGTAAAATGCGATTTGTTTATGCCTAGTCTTGTCGTTCGTCGTTGTGGTTCCTGGCGTGCCCACAGCTTGGGTCTGCGGGTAGTTTGTGCTGTGCTCCTTACGTTCTTTCTCCTGCGTGTTTTCATCCCATTTTTCAATCTCGGTTCCGAATCGACCCTGCCCGCTTGCTGCCGCCGCGATGGGAAGCATCAATGCGCCATGTCCGCCCATTTCCAGCAGCCGGTTCTGAGCGTCTCCTCGGAGCTTGTCGTCCGCGCCGCAATACCTGTTTGTCCGTATCGTTCGCGTCTGTTGATGCCGATTGTTTCTCGCGTGCTCTTCGTGCCTTCCGCGCCGGCCTTCTCCGTTCCCGGTGTTTCGTCTGCGGCGCTGGGCGTTGAAACGATACGCGTCGCGCGCGTTTCCGAGTTCCGCAGTCACCTGAAGCGCGGCCCTCCTTCTCTCCTCACCTGAAAGACGATCTCTACCAACGGGAGTGTGTCTCCTCCTTTTTCTCGCTGTCCCACTTTGTCCCACCATCGCTCACATTTGAGGAGAAACTATGCGACGCCGGGGCTCTTATCTGCTTGCGCTCGTGCTGTGCCTGCTCGGCTGGAGCGGCCCCGCGTGCTGTGAAGAAGTTCGTGGCGTTGTCACCGATCCCTCCGGCGCGGTGATTTCTGGGGCAATCGTTCGGGTGCAATCCGCCGGCCGGATGATCGCCTCGGCCAAATCGGATGAAAAAGGAGCTTACGCCTTGCACTTCGAGCATCAGGAGGTGGTCGCCGGCGCCTTACAGATCAGCATTGCCGCTCCTGGTTTTGCCGCTGCCAACTCCTCGCTCGATTTTTCCGGGTCCCCGCTTGTGAACTGGTCCGTGCACCTGGAAATTGCCACCGCTTCCGAACAGATCCACGTCGAAGCCAAGAGCCTGCCCTTTCAGGACCAGCTCGACATGAGCGAAGTGCGCGAAAGCTCCGCAAAAGACCTTGGCGAAGCGCTCACCGCCGTGGATGGCATCTTTAAAATCCGCCAAGGGGGCATTGCCAACGACGTGGTCGTCCGCGGCTTCCAGCAGAACAATGTCAATGTCTTGATTGACGGTGCGCGCATCTACGGCGCATGCCCCGGCCATATGGACCCTGCAGCGCAACAGGTGGACTTCGCCGAAGTCGAGCGCGTGGACATCGTAAAAGGCGCCTTCGATCTCGACAGCGCGGGCAGCCTCGGCGCCGAACTCCAAGTGGTCACGAAAACGCCTCCGTTTGGGCTGCATTTCACTCCCAGCCTAAGTTTGGGCTCTTTCAATTTTTTCAATCCCAGCGCTACTGTTTCCTTCGGCAACTCGAAATTTCGCGTCCTTGCCGGATATTCCTACCGCGTTTCCGATCCCTACAAGGATGGCTCCGGCAAGTCTTTTCTCGATTACGCAAACTACTCCTCCGCGGCGCTAAATAAGCATGCCTTTGACATCAATACCGGCTGGTTCAATGCCGCATGGACTCCTTCCGGCGATCAGACGTTCTCGCTCTCTTACACCCGCCAGCAGAGTGGTTTGATCCTCTCTCCCTATCAAACCATGGATTCGGACTACGACCACGCCGACCGCGCCACGATGAAGTACGAGATTCACAATCTCGCTTCCGTTGTGAGCGCCATCCGCTTGGAGGGCTATCTCACCCAGGTGATTCACTTCATGAGCGACCGCTACCGGACCTCCGCCGAAATGGCTATGGGTTCTCCGTGGATGATGGCTGCCGAGCCGCGTTCGCGCACGACCGGAGGACGCGCGGAATTCGACGTGGGCAAGGAAGTGACCTTTGGCTTTGAGGGTTATCACCGCAATTGGAACATGCTGGACTTCATGAATATGAGCGGCATGATGTCCATGAATCCCGCCTTGCCCAACGTGGACACCAACCTCGCGGGCACCTTCGCCGATTACCACCACTCGTTTTCGGACCGCTTCCGGCTCAGCGGCGGCCTGCGGTTTGACCACGCCGCGATGTCAACCGGTGTTCCAGGTCTCGACACCGATCTTTACTTCGCCTACCAGAACACGCGCAGCACCGGCGCCACCGACAACTATGGTTCAGGCAACCTGCGCCTTTCCTACACGCTTCCCCGGCAGATCGAATTGTTCGCAGGAGCCGGCGTGACCGGGCGCGTCCCGGATGCGGAGGAGCGCTTCATCCAGGAGTTTTCAATGACAGAGTCGTACATCGGCAATCCGAATCTGCCGGTGGTGCGCAACACGGAAGCCACCGCCGGCGCTATCTACCGCCATGGCTCCTCCTATTTCAAACCGACTGTGTTTTTCTCGGATCTCGACAACTACATCCTTGTGAACGATCAGCCGCTCCTGAATCCTATGATGGGGATGAGCAGCAGCGCGCGCTCCTTCACGAATGTGGACGCCCATATTTATGGCGGCGAGGTCAGCTACGGGGTGAGTCTTCCGGCCGGATTTTCGCTCCGCGGAGGCAGCTCCTATTCTCGCGGGACGAATGACCCCAAGCCTGAGGCGGGCGTGTTCAGCACGAATCTTCCCGAAATGCCGCCGTTCCGGACGTGGGCGGCGCTGCGCTACACGCACCATTGGGGTTTTGTTGAGGTCGGCGGCACCGGCGTTGGGCGGCAGGGACTGGTGGACACGGACCTGCACGAAACGCCCACTCCGGGCTACGGCTTGATTAACGCAAAGCTCGGCTTGCTGTTGCGGAAATGGACCGCCAGTCTTGTCGTGGACAATCTTCTAAACCGCTTCTACTACGAGAACCTCTCCTACTATCGCGACCCCTTCGCTTCCGGAACAAAAATTCCCGAACCGGGGCGCAACTTCTTTGCCCAGGTGAGATACAGCTTCTAACAGAGCATCAGCTAGGCACAAAGTATCCGGAAACAAGGTTCTAGGAAATGCCTGTTGAGTTTTAAGCCTGTGAATCCGGCTGTCACCCGTGCCGCTGGGCAGAAACACAGAACCGCATCATTGGCCTTATCTGCCCCTTTTTGCCCCCGCGTGTTTTTGTCAAGTGTCCATCCATCAGGAAGATGGTTGGCAGGGGCGCTGGGGATCGAAATGGCATCCCCTCACTTCTAAGTCTCATCGACTGAAGGCCTAACCTCAGTAAACGCAGGTATTTGCACCGATCGCTAATGAATCGTTCGGTTTCAATGATCAGGCTAATGGGGCGTCAGGAGGAAATGGATAGGGAAATCACTTTGCTGTTCATTTATATCTATCGACCACGTCAAGTCTCGATTAACAGACTACAGCTATAGGGACTGAACAATGACCCGCGACAGAACGAAAGATAGGCACAGGCGGCCAAAGGATAGCCTCAGAGTCTGATAGATAGGATTCTCTTCCCCGCACGTGCGTTTCAAAATAGCTGATGGTGCAAGCGCCAAGGCATGCGCAGAGACCCGTGAGAGTTAGCAAGTTGGAGCAATCGCGGCTGCCCTATAGGACGAATTCTGGAAGGGTCACGGTCGAACGAAAACGATGAGATATCCGGTTCACATCAGCAAGAGAGTTGCCGTGATAGTTGGGACGGCGGCGGTGTTTGTTGTCGCAACGGGACTTTTGGAACTTGGCCGCGATCGTGGGCGGGTTACGAACGCAAATACGCCGCAAGAATCACGTCCAAATTCCAGCGCATCCCCAACCGAAGCGACATTGGAGCTGTCACCGAGCCAACTGAACTCGGTCAAAATCGAACCTGTGGGAAGCCATTTGTTTCCCATTGAGAAAGAGGCCGTTGGCAGCATCAGTTTCGCCGACGACCTGTCGGTTCAGGTCTACCCATCCTACCAGGGAAAGATCATCAAGAGCCTCGTGGACCTGGGCGACGAAGTTCAAAAGGGCCAGCCGCTCTATACGATTGATAGTCCCGATCTCATCCAAGCCGAGTCAACCCTGATTGGCGCCGCGGCAACTTTGGAACTGACCAGCAAAGAATTGGCGCGCGCCAAGGATCTTTACACGACAAATGTCGGCGTGCCCCAAAGGGAATTAGAGCAGGCCATTTCCGACGAACAAACAGCGGAGGGCGCTCTCAAAGCCGCACGTGATGCCGTTCGCGTGTTCGGCAAGTCGGAAGCCGAAATGGATCAGATCATCGCTTCGCGCAAGATTGATCCAGCGCTGGTAGTGCCCAGCCCCATTGCGGGGCAAATCACGTCATTCAACGGGCCGCCGGGGCTTTTGGTGCAGCCCGGGAATCCGCCGGCGCCCTATACGGTCGCTGACGTCTCCATCAAATGGATGCTGGCGAATGTCGTCGAAAGCGACATTCCGCTTTTTCACCTTGGACAGCCGCTTCAGGTCAAGGTGACGGCCTACCCGGATCGGGTATTTCACGGCAAGATTTCCAAAATCTACGCGGCGGTTGACCCGGACACCCATCGAGTAACAATCCGCTCCGAGATTACCGACCCCCGGAATGAGCTGCGTCCCGGAATGCTCGCCAACTTCGTCATTCGCGTGCAGAACCCCGTCGAGGCCACTTCCATACCAGCCAACGGCGTGGTCCGCGAAGCCGACGGCACGATGACAGTTTGGGTGACAACCGATCGTCACCGTTTTGTGCAAAGAATCGTCAAGACGGGCCTCCGAAGAAACAACCAAGTCCAGATTCTCGCTGGATTGCAGCGGGGAGAGCTGGTCGTAACAGACGGCGCCGTATTCCTCAGCAACATGCTGGAAGCGCCGCCAACGGATTAGATCGAATGCCCGGCCATTTCATGAAAAACGACAAGCCATGTTCAAGTCTCTGATCGCGTTTTGCCTGAGCCGCCGTCCGATTGTGGTGGTGGGTTTGCTGTTGTTTGTCGGCGCCGGGATCGTTGCTTTTAAGAACCTCAACATCGAGGCGTATCCCAACCCAACGCCCGTCATCCTGGAAATTACCGCGCAGGCGCCGGGCCTCTCCGCCGAGGAGATGGAACGTTACTACACCCGCCCCACGGAGATCGGACTCTACACCACGCCCGGCATCGACGTTATCCGCTCCACCTCGTTTTATGGCCTGTCCTTTGTGCGCGTCAGCTTCAAATACGGCGTGGACTATAACTTTGCTTACGCCCAGGCGTCGGTCGCGATGCAACAGAACGTCAGCCTGCCAGGCGGCCTGGTGCCCACAATCCAGGCGAACAGCTCGACTGGCGAAATCTACCGTTATCAGGTCGTCGGCCCCAAGCATTTCGGAATCACGAATCTGCGCACGGTTCAGGATTGGATTGTCATGCGCCGGCTGCTGACCATTCCCGGCATCGCGGCCATCAACAGTTGGGGCGGCCCCACCAAGGAATTCGAGATCGAGGTGGACCCGCACAAGCTCGAAGCCTACGGCATCACCGTGCCCCAAATCCTGACCGCGCTGGGCAACGCGAACATCAACGTGGGCGGACGCGAAATCCGCATTGGCCAGCAGTCCGTCAATATCCGCGGTGTCGGCTTGATCGATGACGGCGGCAATGACGATTTGGCTCAGGGTTACAAGGTCGACGACATCGAGAATGTGGTACTGACCCAAGTCAATGGCGTTCCGGTGTTGATGAAGGATGCCGGGAAGGTCTCGGTCGGCTACAGGCCGAGACTCGGGATTCTGGGCCGCGACCAGCAGGATGATGTCGTTGGATCGATCGTGGTGATGAGGCGAACGGAAAAGACTGCCGACATGATTCCAAAGGTCAAAGAGGAAATCGACAAGTTGAATCACGACGGAAGTCTGCCGCCGGGAGTCAAGGTTGTTCCTTTTTACGACCGCTCCTCGCTGGTCGCGGTGACCACGCACACCGTTCTGCACAACTTGATATTCGGGTGCCTGCTGGTCTTCTTGATTCAATGGATCTTCCTCGGCAATCTCCGCAGCGCGGTCATTGTTGGATTGAACATCCCATTCGCGCTTTTCTTTGCCACTATTCTCCTGGTGATACTGGGTGAAAGCGCAAACCTGCTGTCGGTGGGCGCGGTGGATTTCGGCATCATTGTGGATTCGGCGGTGATCCTGGTCGAGAATGTCTTCCGGAATTTTCAACGCAACCCGGAAGAAAGACAGGGTCTGCTCCAACGTCTGACGGGAGGTTTCTGGGGGCCCGACCCGACGAGAACCACGGAACAGCTAACTTCCGCTCACGGATGGACGGATCGTTTGCGGCTGATTTTGATCAGCGCGTTACAGGTGGACAAGGCGGTTCTCTTCTCGGCGCTCATCACCGTGGCCGGTTTCGTGCCGCTCTTCACGATGCAGGGAGTTGAAGGTCAGATCTTCGGTCCCATGGCGCGCACTTATGGCTACGCGTTGGCCGGGGCTTTAATTGCAACGTTCACGGTCACGCCCGTCATCGCTTCCTTCCTGCTCCCGGAGCATCTGAAAGAAACCGAAACGATCGTCGTCCGCTTTTTGCACCGTATCTACAATCCTACGCTGCGTTTTACGCTGACTCACCGCGTTCTCGTGGTAGGAATCGAACTTGCCCTTTCTCTTGGAACCTTCCTCCTGATAGCGCCGCGACTGGGCAGCGAGTTTCTTCCACACTTGGAAGAAGGCAATTTCTGGATTCGCGCTTCCATGCCGACCACGCTTTCGCTCGAAGACGGCGAGGCGGCCTCGCGAAAAATGCGCGAGATCCTCCTGCGACATCCCGAAGTCCTTACGGTAGTTTCTCAGCATGGCCGGCCAGACGACGGTAGCGATGCTTCGCCGTTCTCGAATGTCGAATTATTCGCCCCGCTCAAGCCGTTTGACGAGTGGCCACGGGGCTTAACCAAGGAGAAGTTAACGGAGCAGGTTCAAGCGGAGTTTAACAACGAGTTGCCGGGAGTCGTCTTCAATTTCTCTCAATACATTGAGGACAACATCGAGGAAGGGATCTCGGGTGTCAAAGGCGTCAATTCGGTCAAGATCGTCGGCCCCAATCTCGAAGTTTTGACAAAGCTGGCCGAACAGGTCCGGGACCAAATGGGCGGGGTTCGCGGCATCACCGACCTTGGCATCTTTCCGGTACTGGGGCAGCCAAACCTCAACATCAAGGTCGATCGTGCCAAGGCCGCGCGCTATGGCCTCAATTCCGGAGATGTTAATACGGTCATCCAAGCGGCCATGGGCGGAGCGGTCGCGACAGAGGTCTTGGAGGGCGACCGGCAGTTCGATCTGGTGGTCCGTTATACGCCTGAATACCGCGACAACATCGATAAAATTCGCAACATCAAAGTTGCCTATCAAACCGGCAGCGGCGCCAATGCCTATATACCGTTGAGCGAACTGGCCACGATCTCATTGGATACGGGAGCGGCGTGGATCTATCACGAGAGCGTGCAACGCTTCATCCCGGTCAAGTTCAGCGTCCGGGGCCGCGACCTTGGCGGCACGGTCGAGGAGGCGCAGCAGCGAATCGCGAAGAACGTGAAACTTCCGTCCGGATACCGGCTGATTTGGGCTGGCGAGTTCGGAGACCTGCAGGAAGCCAAGAAACGCCTGGAGATCATTGTGCCCATCAGCCTCGTGCTGATTATCGGGTTGCTGTACACCTTGTTTAATAATTTGCGCGACTGCCTGCTGGCGCTCGCGGGCATCCCCGACGCGGTGGTTGGCGGCATACTCGCGCTCTATCTCTCCGGCCAGAACTTCAGCATTTCCGCTGCCATCGGCTTCGTCTCGCTCTTCGGCGTATCGGTGATGGACGGCATCCTGATGATTACGTTTTACAACCAGGAAAGGGCTCACGGCTTGGCGCCGGTGGACGCGATGTTCCGCTCTGCAACCACCCGCATGCGCCCCCTGCTGATGACGGCGCTTTCGGCCTGCATTGGTCTTTTCCCTGCGGCAATTTCCACGGGTATCGGCAGCCAGGTGCAGCGTCCGCTCGCCACGGTGATCGTAGGCGGCATGCTGGTCGGCCCCGTTATGCTGCTACTTGCTGTGCCCGCCCTCAGAATGATATTTCTGGGCCGCGACAATAACTCACCTTCAGGAGAATCAAAATGAAGGGCACTTTTCTTCTTCTCCTGATGATTAGCTATGCTGCGCTGACGCCTGGGACAACTTACGCTGGCTGGGCTAGTTCAAGGCCCCAACAAGCGCCTCCCGAGAGTGCCGCAGACACAGTCAGCGATCATTCGCAGGATGCCGGGCAGGCCGCTCCGGCTGCAGGCGGGAAACGTCAGAAAGATAAAAGCCCTTCTGGGGAACAACGAGTCCGGCGCCACGTTTCAGGGAAGAATCAGCCGCGCAGCCTCGCCACCACAATAAAGGTCCGTCCAAAGCAGCTCCCGAATAACCGCGAGCGTTTCTCAACTGGAAATGCCATGAATTTTCATCAACCGGGTTCAGACAAATCCGGTGGTGCTGCGAAAGCCGGATTAACCCAGCACGAAACAGTCAACACCGCTGTGCCTCGCCGGCCGCCAAGTGTTATCCGACCCAGCGTGCCATTGCTCAACAATGTGCGCCATCGCGGTGGTAACTCGGCGATTATCGGCGGACCGGCGAACTCAGCCGGCAGGAATACCGGGTCGATCAACGGAACAGTCGTGCACCGCAGGCCTTGAGGAACCGATTCGTATGACACTGACTCGCAAATCGCGCTTGGCCCACTTCATCGTACTCTCTGCCTGGCTGCTCACAGCAGGTTGCGCCGTTGGGCCTGAGTTCAAGCGGCCCGCTGCTCCAACGAATAGTGGTTACACGCCGGCTCCACTCTCGACCACCAGCAGCACAAGCAATGTCGCCGGTGGAGAGGCGCAACACTTTGTTGACGCGCAGGATATTCCTGGGGAGTGGTGGACCTTGTTTCGCTCGAAACCGCTCAACGATTTGATTGAGCGCTCGCTCAAAGCGAATCCTAACCTCAAGGCGACCCAAGCGGCCTTGTTGGTTGCAAGAGAGAATGTCCTGGCTCAACGGGGTGCTTACTATCCCAGCGTGACTGGTGGTTTTTCGGCGACTAGGGCGAAATCATCGAGCGACCTTTCACCTGTAACGGACACCAGTGCTTTGAATTACAGCCTCTACACGCCACAGGTCAGCGTCTCGTATGTTCCGGACGTTTTTGGCTTGAACCGGCGAACAGTGGAGTCATTGAAAGCGCAGGAGCAACAAGCGCGCTTTGCCCTGGCCGCAACGCATATCACGTTGAGCTCGAACGTCGCCGCCGCGGCGGTTCAAGAGGCGTCCTTGCGGGCGCAGATTGGCGCGACTCGTGAACTCATCACGATCAACACGGACATGCTGAAGATTTTGCGCACCCAGTTTGCGAAGGGTTATGTCGGTAGGCTCGACGTGGCGGCGCAGGAATCGCAACTCGCGCAAGTCGCTGCCACGTTGCCGCCGCTGCTGAAGCAGTTGGCTCAACAACGTGACCTGCTAGCTGTGCTCTCGGGTGGGTTTCCCAACCAGGACATGGCCGAAAAGTTTGAGCTGTCGAGTCTGCAACTGCCGCAAGAACTGCCGGTGAGCCTTCCTTCGCAACTTGTGGAGCAACGTCCGGATGTGCGCCAAGCCGAGGAGAACCTACATTCCGCCAGCGCCCAGATTGGCATTGCGGTTGCGAACCGGCTCCCGAACTTTGCGCTGACCGCCGATGCCGGCAGCATGGCAGTGGTCCTCGGCAAGGTATTCGCGGGAGGCACGGGCTTTTGGGATGTGGGCGCAAGCGTTACGCAGCCCATCTTTGAAGGTGGCACCCTCCTGCACCGGGAGCGCGCCGCGCAAGCTGCTTACACGCAAGCCTCCGAACAATATCGCAGCACCGTCTTGACCGCCTTTCAGAATGTCGCGGACACGCTGAATGCGCTCCAACAGGATGCCGACGCCTTAAAGGCCGCCGCAGCCGCAAAGGATGCCGCCGCCGTAATGCTTGACCTGGCCAAAAAGCAGTTTCAGGCCGGCTACGTCAATTACCTAGGGCTCTTAAATGCTGAGCAGGCTTACCAACTAGCAGTGATTAATCTCGTTCAAGCCCAAGCCAATCGTTATGCCGACACCGCAGCGCTGTTTCAGGCTCTTGGCGGAGGATGGTGGAACCGCGCGGATGTGCCCAAGAATTAAGTACACGAATTCGACGTATTTGCCAGGGAAGGGGTCCGATCGGTGAAGAAGGACGAAGTTCGCGCCCGCATTGAGGAGGTCGGCATCATTCCCGCGATTCGCGCCTCTTCCGCAGAGGATGCATGCTTTGCCGCGGAAAGCGTTAACCGTGGTGGCATTCCCATAGCAGAAATAACAATGACAGTGCCCCAAGCAATGGAAGTAATCGCCGACCTAACGCGCAGAGTCCCAGGAATGATCGTGGGCGCTGGAACTATCTTGGATAGGGAGACGGCGCAGCGCGCTCTGGATGCCGGGGCAACATTCCTCACGAGTCCCGGACTCGTTCTGGAAGTGGTGGAGTTCGCGGCAAAGAACGATGTTGTTGTTTTACCCGGCGCGTTGACTGCGACGGAGGTTATCACGGCGTGGAAGGCTGGGGCGGACTTCGTCAAAATCTTTCCCTGCGGGCAGGTAGGCGGTGAGAGTTATATCCGAGCTCTGAAGGCGCCGTTGCCACAAATCCCGTTAATTGCTTCGGGAGGCGTAAACCAACAAACGGCTTTGAATTTCGTACTTGCGGGGGCAGCCGCCCTGGGCATAGGCGGGGAGTTGATCCCGAGAGAGGATGTACCACTGAGGCGAAAAGATCGCATCCTTGAACTAGCACGCAGGTTCAAAAAGTTGGTGAAGGAGGCACGCAGCCACAAGTCAGTCCAATGAGAGCCTCCGAAGGCCCAAAAATTGTGTTTCATCCATAAAGGATCCCACTTGCAGTGAAAAAGCTTTAAGAAAGACATATACGCTGAAACATGAATCCCGCGAATCGCCCCGTTGCAATGTTCTCAGTTTCAAGAAAATAGCGCCTCACCTGGCTGGAGAACTCCGATGGGATCTTTGAACTTTAAGGAAATCTGCTTGTCTTGCGTGGTCAAGCCCTGATAAGTCAGGTGGTCTCAATGGGTCAACGCAACACTAGCTCGAAGTCTGCTTGCAGGAGTCTTACAAGCGTGGTCGTGCCCGTGAGCCGACCCATATTGTCGAAGGTAAACTGGTAGGTGCCCGTCACGTCGGTCACTTGCGTGAGCCGCGAGTCGTTGTTGTAGGTGTAGTTCACCGTGGTGGAATCAGGATAGGTCTTCTGCGTCAGGCGGTTCAACTGGTCGTAAGTGTAAGAGAGAGTCCGCACCCTTTGCAAAAAGCGGAAAGGATGCGGCACCCAAAATTCGTGCTGTCGTCTGATCTGTCGGCCAAGCGCCTGGAATTGTTATGATCCCGATTTGCACGGTGGCTTAATTGCCGGGTGAGGAATTACAACTCGCCTCATATGCGGTCCAAGTTGGCCTTCGCTCAACGCCAACTCAAGTTCAGGTACAAAGCCTCCTACTCGGACAGCAAGTTTGTCATAGTCTGCCTTCGACAAGGATAGACCTGGCCAATGCCAGACGGAAAACCAGGTCCACCATCGTGGGTGAGCATACATCTCGAAGTGATCGGGAAGGCCACCTGCATCGAGTTCCTCCGGAGCCCAATGTCCGGTGAAGGTCTCGATGCCCTCTTTCGGAGGTACACCGACATTGATTCGAAAGGCGGCGCGCCGGGAACTTGCGAATTGGATTTCCGCCAACTCCACCCTTGATTGCCGAATGCGAAAGAGGCGCCCGAATGGAAGGCTCAGCAGATACTCTCGGTCTACTGGTCCACGGCTTACAACTGGCGCGGCGTCGAACCCGCGCCGGGTTATTTCGGGCAGCACGTGCGTCCGAACACTCTCTATTAGCCATTCTCTATGCTGCTGTTTTGTCTTTCGCGCTTTGAACCTCGCCTGGGAGGTCATGTACGCTCCATGAGATGCTCACTTGCACCCACAGCTGTGCCCAGCATTTGCTCCCGCTGTTCCCCACCCTGCTCCGGCGTATGCTCCAACGGAAATCCCCTTGCATTGTATCTCGTCAGCGCCGATGGTAACCAATATTTGGAGGTCAACTGTAACTTGAACAGCCGGAATGGAGATTATTCGGGCGCATGGTTTGGCCATACAGATCGCGGCAACGGCTCAGGGAGCCAAAAAAGCACGTTGCTTATGCGTAGCCCATCGGTCGATACCTGGTATGTCATCAAATACGTGATAGACGGACGCGGAATAGGTTCTGTCTCCATTGAAGATCGGCAGGGAGATCTCCTAGCCAACCAGAGCCAATTGTTTGTCGGCACAGGGCCTTTTTTCGCAGTGCTTGCTCACTGGGCGGGATGACCTCACACCGTTGGACCAAATGAAGCTGTCCGGGCGTCGGTTGTACTCGCTGGCCCGTCTCATCCGGGGCTCTGAGATTCCACATGCCATAACGCTCCCCCGGTGACTGTCCTGTAGCTGCGCAGAAGCTAGGGTTGGGCATCTTCCGGCGACAAACGGTAAGCCTTGGCGAGAGCGTGTGAGTGTCATCGATTTCCCCCTTTTAGGGTTGTAACTCCTGTCTCTGGCCGATGGTTATTGCAGATTACAAACCTAACGTTCGGGCGGGCCTATGCCGTTATAATGACTTCTCGATGAACCTGCGAGTTCTGGGCTTCACGACAAGTGAGTTCATCTGAGAAGTCAGCCTAACTATGAGCAAGATTATCGGCATCGACTTGGGCACCACCAACTCCGTCGTTGCGGTGGTGCAGGGTGGCGAGCCCGTGGTCATCCCCGACCAGGAAGGGGCACGCACCACCCCTTCCGTGGTGGCCATTACGAAAAGCGGCGAGCGTCTGGTCGGCCAGGAGGCCAAGCGCCAAGCGGTGGCCAATCCGGAAAACACCGTCTATTCCATCAAGCGGTTCATGGGCCGCCGCGTGGATGAGGCTGGGGACGAGATTCACCGCGTGCTATATAAGGTCACCCCGGTCTCACACGACGACGCACGGGTGGAAATTTTCGGCAGGGCCTACAGCGCGCCGGAAATTTCCGCGATGATCCTGCAAAAACTCAAACGCTCTGCTGAAGATTTCCTGGGCGAGAAGGTCGCCAAGGCCGTGATCACGGTGCCGGCCTATTTCAACGACAGCCAGCGGCAAGCCACCAAGCAAGCGGGCGAGATCGCCGGGCTGGAAGTCGTGCGCATCATCAACGAGCCCACCGCGGCGGCGCTGGCCTACGGACTGGACAAGAAGAAGGACGAGACCATCGCGGTGTACGACCTGGGCGGCGGCACGTTTGATATTTCCATCCTGGAAGTCGGCGAGGGCGTGGTGGAGGTCAAAGCCACAAACGGGGACACGCACCTGGGAGGCGACGACATCGACCAGCGCGTGATCGAGTGGGTCCTCGACGAGTTCGAGAAAGATCAGGGCATCGACCTGAGCAAGGACAAGATAGCTCTTCAGCGGCTGAAGGAAGCCGCTGAAGAGGCCAAGATCGAGCTTTCGCAGGCGAATGAAACGCAAATTCGTCTGCCATTTATTGCGGCGGGCAGTTCGGGGCCGAAACACCTGCAATTGAAACTGACGCGCTCGAAGCTCGAAGAATTAATGGAAAACATCCTGCAGCGTTCGGCGGGGCCCGTGAAACAGGCGCTGGCTGACGCGGGTCTCACTGCGGACGGGATAGACGAGGTGGTGCTAGTGGGCGGTTCGACGCGCATTCCGCGCGTGGTGCAGATCGTCAAGGAGTTGTTTGAGGGGAAAGAGCCGCACACGGGAGTCAACCCCGACGAGGTGGTGGCGGTGGGCGCGGCAATTCAGGGCGGCGTGCTGGGCGGAGAGATGAAGGACATCCTGCTGCTCGATGTGATTCCGCTTTCGCTGGGCATCGAGACGCAGGGCGGAGTGATGACGGTGCTGATCCCGCGCAATACCACCATCCCCACGCACTGGGCGGAAATCTATTCGACCACGGCGGACGATCAGACCTTGGCCGAGATTCACGTGCTGCAAGGCGAGCGCAAGATGGCCGCGGACAATCGCACGCTTGGCAAGTTCCATTTGGAAGGCATTGCGCCCGCGCCACGCGGAGCTCCACGGATTGAAGTGACGTTTGACATCGACGCCAACGGCATCCTGAACGTGGCGGCCGTGGACCTGGAGACCGAGCAAGAACAGAAGATCACGATCTCGGCTTCGACCGGCCTGAGCGAAGAGGAGGCGGAGCGGATGCGCGCCGACGCGGAGGCTTATGCCGAGGAGGATCGCAAGCGCCTGGTGGAAGTCGAAGCGCGGAACCAGTGCGACGCCCGCGTTTATCAAGTGGAGAGGCTGCTCGGGGAAAGCCGCGAGAAGTTGAGTGACGGCGATATCGCGAAGGTCGAGGGAGCGCTGCAGCAATGCAAACGCGCGCTGGTTGATGGCGACGCCGAGCGCATTCGGTCCGCCTCGGAGGCGCTTGGCAAAGCCACGCAGGAGGTGGCTGAGGCGTTGCATCGCGCGGGGGCGGCGCCGACGTAGCGATGGATGCAGCGTGCGCGGACGGAGGCAAAATACCACACTATCCGGCCGGGGCTTGTTCCTGGGATTATCTTTTCATTTTCTCTAGCTTCAGCACCATCTCCGCGGTTTTCTTCCTGAGATTCAACACGGTGCGGCATGCTTCGGCGAGACTACTCTCGACATTCTCGTGTTCCTTCAGGAGGGTTTCGACTTTCAGAAGCAGCTCCCGGGCATGGGAAGCTTTCTCCGTCAGGGTCGCGGCGCGGTTGATGCTCTCATTGATCCGGCTAAAATCCGATTCCGCTTTTTGGCACAAAGGACATTCGATTTGTTGGCTCATATCCACCTCGCTATACACGCACGGTCCGTAAATTCTGCGCGATGCCCCTAGGCGGGCTTACGGTCTCTAAGCGCTTGATGGACGCGACGAATGATTTTGCCGCGGTCCAGCGGGTCAATCCTGGTGAAGTGACAACCCGCCTCATAGGTGCGGCGACCATGAATGCGGGCGCTCCAGACGACCTGGGCCTGCGCCTGAATGGGCACGGTTTCATGAGGGAGCGTCAACTCCAGATCGAGCTTCACGCCATGGGGCAGGCGCTTGTTCACGGGAAATCGAATTCCGCCTCCACCCACATCCTTGGCTGCACGAACCACTTCCCTCATCCTCGTGCCGACCACTCCATACTTAACCTTGATGAATGAAGCATCGATGCGAACATACATTCGGCTAGGCCTTTCCGTGTTTGACTTGCGCACCTTCAGTTTTAGCTCCTTGTTTCGCGACCGGCTCGCCGCACTGAGGACAAAACTTGTGCTGATAGAAAAACCGCCAGGACTTACCACACTTGGAACACTCCACGTTCCAGCGGGCGCCGCATTGGGGACAGAAGTCCGAAGCGCCAGACGCGGGTGCCTGGCATTTGGGACATTTGAACGAAGCCATGAATCCTCACCTCCTTGACTGTGAACTCTTGTACATTCCAAACGCGACCGGTTGTGATGGACACCTCCCCCAGCTCCCGAACTGCGATGAACTAGCCGGAACAAGTCCGGAAGCCCACCGCGCGTATCACTCCCCAGCGGTATCGCCCCGCCTGCGAAGGCGCACACGGCTGAAGTCGCGGATATTCCCGCTGCCATCGAGGCTGACTTCGTAGCAGCCCAGAACGTCCATACTGTCGGGGATGGACTTCTTCTCGATCATCTCGATGGAGACGACCCAACCGTCCTCACTGCGCGAGATCGCGACGACGCTGGATGGTTTGAGATTGATCAGCGGGGGAAATTCCGTCACGAGTTTATTCACCAGCTGTGCTACTTCCATGGAACACCCTCCTGGTTTCCTTTTGAGTTGCGGGCCGGCCCTCTGCCGCCATCTGTACGACCCCTTTGCCGGAGCATCGATGGCAGGGGAGCTGCCATGCGCCTTTCGACTTTCCAGTGCCTTGGCAGACAGGACAGCGCTCGAGAGGCTCGATGACGCTGACGGCCCCTTTGCCGCGGCAGACTACACAGACCATTGCCGGCTGCGAGCGCATGCGGCCGCTGCCGGCGCAAAACGCGCAGCGGACGATGGGTTCGGGAAGGGTAACGACTTTGCGCCCACCGCAGTAGGGACACTGGCCATAAGTCCTGAGATTGGTGCCTTGGCCCTTGCAGAATGCACAGCGCAAGCTCGTCCAGCCGTCTTCTGAGGTGAGCACAGGAATGTTGTAGAAGTCTTCCTCTTGAAGGAAGCGAGCGAGCGTGCACTTTCTCCAGCGCATAAAATTTCAACAATACCTTTCGATCAGCTCTTCGAGCAGTTGACCGGGTTGCGTTTCTTGAATAGTGTTGGCATCCGCGACGTGTTGCTGCGCCGTCAGGACATGGAGGCACAGTTTCCTGAAGAAGGGATCCTTCTTGGATGGAGTGATGCCCCGGGCCTTTAAAACCTTGGCAATTTTGATCGATTCGCGGACGGAGGGCAGTTGGCGGCGCTGGCACTCAACTCGAAACGCCCGCACCAGGTTGACGAGCCTTTTGGCATCGTTTTCAGCGATTCCGGAACGGCTTGCGGTGATGGCCGTCTCTGTGTCTGCGTCAAAATAGCCCACATGGATGGTGACCAGCCGGTCCTTGAGCGCATCCTGGGCCTTGTGGATGCCGGCATATTCCTCAGGATTTGACGTGAAGATGGCGCGGAATTTTGGATGAACGGCGAGGTAGTTGTCTGCCGTGCCGCCAGCGGGCAAGTCCAGAAGTTTCTCTTCGAGGATGGACAGCAGGGTATTGTTGGCCTCGGGTCTGGAACGGGTAAATTCATCGTAGACCAGGGTAAAGCCGTGTTTGCAGGCCACGGTCAGACGGTTGTCCGTCCAGCGTTTGACGACATCCTCTTCGAGCTTCGTCACCGAGTGGATGTACTGATCCCGCAGGCGCTTGAGGCGAAACCCGTATTCGGCGCCGACGAGATCGGGGGTTTTGAATTCATCGTCCCCGTGGATGAGCACGATGGGCCGCTTGAGTTTGGCAGCCACATGCAAGGCCAACGCGGTCTTGCCCGTGCCGGCGGGCCCGCAGAAATGCACGGGGAGATCGGCGTGGAGATACGCCAAAGCGTGGTCCACCAAATCCGTGACGTAGGGGGTGAGGACAAACCCAGCGTCGACGTCGGGCTCCAATAAGGTTGATAGACTTTCTTCGGCCATTGCTGCCTCTCAGTTATTTGCAGGAGCTGCTGCCTGCGATTCGACTTTGGCTTCCAAGCGGTCCAGGCGCTCTTTGAGCAGCCGGTTCTCGGCCTTCACTTGGTTCGCCTTCGAGGAAAGATTGGCGTCGGTCTCCCACCAATCGATGCCGATCTCCTTGGCGCGTTCCACCGAAGCGACCAACAGGCGGATCTTGATGGTCAATAACTCGATGTCGGTCAGGTTGACCTTGATATCCCCGACAATGACCAGCCCCTTGTCGAGGATGCGTTCGAGAATGTCTGCCAGGCCGGTGGCCTGGACGGATTGGACAATCTGCTCCGCCATCTGAACCTCCACTACATAAGAGAGCCCAACGGCCCCAGATCGAGATTGAGTTCCTCGTCTTCGAGCCCAAAAACGATCTTCAACTCCGCCATCTTGCATCCGAGCCGCCGGAAAGCCTCGCCGAGCCGTTCCATCTGGATGTCGGTGAGTGTTCCGCGCTCCATCTTTCGAACGGCCTGCTGCTCCATCAGGCGGCGGATGAGTTCGATCAGAGTGAGTGCCAGCTTCGCCAAGCCGTGCTCGATCTTCGACGGGTCAAAGTCGGCGCGTTCCCTGCGTCCCGGCAAGGGAGGCACGCGGCCGAGCGCGAACTTTGGGGATGTTTCTTCACCGGCTCGAACAGTCAGCGCATGGTGGTCATCCGAGCGGTCCCTCATTGTGTCGAGCCCTTCGCCCGACTTCTCTTGCTCCGACGCCGGCTGAGAATCCAAGATCGTCTGCGAGGCGCAAGGCGGGAGATCTGCGCCGGATTGTGAATCGGCTTCTGCAAGCATGGGTGGACCTGGGCAGGGAGCCGAACCAATAAAACATTCTCCCGGCGAGCCACACAGAGACTCATCGGTAGCATCCCCAAAGTGGGTTGCACCGCCATTGCTGTGCTGCTCCAGCGTCGCAGATGAGGCGAGAACCAACTTCAAACCGAGGTGGACTAGGTTGATGTCTGCTACGGACAAGTCGATCTCCCCATCCACGGCCACGCCGGTTTCGAGCAAGCGGTCGAGCAAGTCGAGCAAGGTGGCGCGCCCGGGTGCGAGCAGCGTTTCATGCATGAGCGACACCCTCAGGACTGTCGGCCTTGCCATGGCCAGAGCCTAACGGCAAGGCGCTGAAGCTATAGGGCGGAAATGGCCCCACCAGTTCAAAGGCAAAACCGCGAGGGAGGTACTCCTGGCGCAGGGTGTTGATTTCATTTTCCAAGCTGCTGAAAGCTGATTTGCTGATGAGGAGCGATGCGTTGAGCACCATTGGGTGGGTGGACGACTCTTGCGCCGGCGCGTTGAACCTTGTTTCCTGGGCCACGGAAGAGAGCCGGGAGGAGATCGCTTCCAAATGGATTGCCAGCCGCAGAGTGCTCTCCCGCCGCACCAATTCCTCGTAATGCTTTTGCAGGAGGTAGGCCGTGCCGGGAGGTTTTCCCGCGAGTTGGGCTTTGAGCTGGCGGACGCCATCATCCTGAGCTTCGACGGCATCCTGGATGATAGGAAGATCGCAGAAACTCTTAACTCCCCATTCTTCTTTGCCCTGAAGCCTGGCAGAGAGTGCACGGAGCGACTCGTCCAAGGCCGAGAGGGTTTCCAAGAGACGTTCCTCAGTTCTGAAAATCGTGAGGAACTTCATGGGGATGACGGTGCCGAACCTCATGGCCGCTTCGAGCACCCGCGCGTGATTCCAGACTTGCTCTTCCAGCCACTTGGGGTCCTTCATGCGTTCGTGGAGGGCATCTTCCGCAAACTCTTGCAGGGGGACGTCCCGGATCAAGGCTCCCAGTTCTCCAATCGGGAGGCAGCGAACTCCAGGAGGCGCCTCGAGTTCCGCGAACAAAGCGGGAATTTCTGCGTAATCCACAACGCCGTGCAAATAAATGGCATTCGAGGACTCCATCGTTCACAGCCCTTCCCTGTTTTGTTGTCTCATTCGTGCTCCTGAGCGGCGTTGAGCCTGGCCATAAGCGTTTCCTCAGCTTTGAGGAATTCCGTTTCGCTGATCATCCCCGAATCGTAGAGTTCCTGTATTTCCGCGAGTCGCGCTTTGATCGCCGCCGGATCAAACAATTGGCCGTTCGTTTCCTTCTGGACCTGTTCGGCCAGCCACATGATGCCCTTCACCGGCGCGAGAAGCAGATCATCCAGCAGAAACATGGCTCACCTCGCGCAGGTTGATGACGATGGTCACGAAATCGAACGGGGCGACCTGGCGTTTGACGGTCCATTTGAGCGGTGCACCGAGCGCGGCGCGCAGCTCGGAGAGGGCTCGATCAAAGGCGGGTGTCCTCCCGTTTTCGAGCAGGAAGGCCAGGTAACAGATGCTTTGGTCGGCATAGAGTTTTTGACTGTTATCGCGGAACTCGCAAGCGTAGGGCTTCAGCGCCTCGAGGATCCGCGCGCCTGTTGTCCTGCGCTTCTCTTTGACCATCGCCTGGACGGTTCTGCCGATCTCGATGCGGTCGTAGTAGGCGGCGGCTGCGGGCTTGGCCGCGGCGGTGGCTTTGATCGTCTGAAGCGATTGACTTGCTTGCAGCAATTCCTGAAAAACAGCGTCCATGTTTGTGAAGGAAGCCCGGACTTCAACGCTCTCTTTGCCGGAGATCCAATGCAGGAGGCGCTTGAATTCGTCGCGGCGCGGCCTCAAAACCTGCTCGATGATTTCCTGATCGCTTTCGGCGATCGTCGAAAAGCGGATCGGCAGCACGGCATAGTTTTCCATCACTTTTTCAATCGCGCGGTAGTGGGCCATGGTGTACTCGCGCATGATGCGATATTTGGTGATGGGGGAACTGCTCACCACGCAGGCGAGGCCATCGCAGAGCACGGTGACCAATTCATCGCCGCGGCCGCCAATGCCCAATGGGCCAAAGGTCTTCGGCTCGTTTTCCTCGATGATGCAATAGAGATAGCGTCCCTCGTCCATGGCTACACCGCGATCTTCAAATCAACGAAGTGGTAGGGCGGCAGCGGGTCGGTGTACCTGAAATCGACGCGGCCATCGTGACGGCTTCCGAGTTCCAAGAGACTCTGCTCAAAGCCGCAGTAGGCGTCGCGCTTCACCAGGAAAGCTGCGATGAATATCACGCTATCGCCCACTGGTTTTCCCATGCAGTCCTGGCAAGCTTTCCCTGCCTTGTTCTTCAGAACCTTGAAGAGCTTCTCCCCTTCTTTGTGTCTTTTTGACTCTAGCGCCTCGCCCACGACCTGGCCGATTCGCAAACGATCCTGGTAGGTCTGCTCGTAGGGCTTGCTCATGATTTCGCGCTTGTAGGTGGCGATCATCGGATGCGCTTCCACAACCTCTTCAAAAATCGCCTTCATGTCGTGCCACAGAGCCGTTACGTTTACTTCGACCGCTCCGCTCAGCTTGCCCAGGGCTCGCCGGATCTGCGCATAGTTGCGCCGCAGAAGTTTGTTTACGGCTTCGAGATCGGGAGCGATCGTGCCGAACTCGAACGGGAGTACCGTTTCCGTCTTGACCAGTTCACTGAGTACCCGTTCGTGCGCCAGACAATTCTCGGGAATAGCTCGGACCACGTCCGAGGTCCAGGGGCTGGCGACCGCGGCGATGTCCCTGGATACAATCGCACGAACTTCCTGCCCCTGGACCCCCGGGGCTTCCCAGGTTTTCTCTTCGGACGCCTCGATCACACCGTACAGGTAATACCCTTCCGCCATCCTGAGCTCCTGTCCGTCTACTAACTCCTCCGTATCGATACTTCTTTGGGTTGCGCATCTGATTTGGAGAGTTCGATAAATTGCGAGGTCAGGCGCGGCTCCTTGGAAATCACGAGCATGGTCTTGCCAACGCTCTCTTGGGTGAGGGAAATTGGTTGAGAGGAATTGCCTCCGGTGTTCTCCCAGAGACCCAGCAAGAGGCGATAGCTGGCCGCAAGTTTCTCAAATCGGGCGTTTGCCTCGGGGGCGATGGAATTTCGGTCCGGGTGGCTTTGCGGTGCAAGTTTTCGGAACGCCTGCTTGATCTGAGAAAGCGTGGTCTGCTCGCCAAGACCAAGCGTCCGACGAGCCTCATCGACGGCTTGAAATTCCACGTTCATGACGTGGAGGTTGACGAAGCTGTAGCATGGCAATGGACCCGCATAACGGAACTTCAGGATTCGCCCGTGCAACTCTCCCAGCCGATAGATAGCCGCCTCAAAAGCTTTGACGCCTTCCTCGTGGACCAGGAATGCGGCGTTGAAAACGATCTCGTTGTCGCGGCTCTTCAGCGAGCTTACGCGTTCGGAACTGGGTTTGAGCTCCTCTTCGACTGCCTTGGCAAACTGAGCCCTTTGCCGGGCGATGGCGTTGGCAACCAATATTCCGGCGGCCATTTGTTCGTCGGGCCTCAGGGGCTTGCCGGTGGTGATTGCGTTTTTCTTGAACTTGCGGACCTCATCGTCCTGTTCCTCGATCAGCTTGAAGATCTCGCTGCCATTCCACGCGGCTTCCACGTCAAATTCGACTTTACGTTCAATTTGTTTCAGCGCGTTGCGCAGTGGGCGCTGCGATGTATGGAGGAACGCGTGCACGTCCGCAGCGTCTCTGGCCACGGTTCCCAAACGCAAGGGGAGCACCGCAGTGGTTTGCATGACCCGTTCCAGAACTCGGTTATGAGTGAGGAGATCCTCTTGAGTGGCTTTAAGGAGTTCGCCGGCCCCATTGCTGACAATAGCGCTGAGGCCGTTATGAGAGATGGTGTAGATGAGCGGCGCGCCGTTGATGCCCAGCAGGTTCCAACGGTGCGCCTTGTTATTGGGAGTGATGCCGTAGAGATACAGTCCGCTGCCTGTGGTGTTGCGTTCAGGAACTGCGGCCTCGCTGTGGTTTACAGGATTTTCAGTTTGGAGCAAACGCTTCTCCTCGTTCTTGCTGGAACTCACGGGCCATTTGCACGAAAGTCCTTGAGATTGCAACTTTTCCGGGAAATGGCATTCATCTCTTCCATTGCCAAATGCCAGTGGCAAGGTGATCGGCGCCTGGGTGAAGGTACCGCCCTTTGCTAAAGCAACTTTCCTGCCAAGAACCGGCAGGATTTTCGGATGGAACTCCCCAGACAGAAGAACGAGTTACGAGTTGTAACGCGCGCGCGGGCCATTCAAAGCGACGTTCGCCTGTGCGACTCCGCACAGTGCGTGTGCGATCATGCACGCGCGGCCAAATGCGCTCGTGAGTGAGTGGATTTGCGCATTTCCGCGGAGGCTTACAAAGCATTCCGGATGGATGTTGCGAAGTTACAAGAGCGCGAACTTTTTCATGCGCGTTCGCAGGGCAAAACGCGTGATCTTCAGCAGCTTCGCGGCCTCGGTCTGGTTTCCGCCACTTCTCTCAAGGGCCTGGGTCACCAGGGTCTTCTCCACTTCCTCCAGGGCGATGCCGCCTTCCGGGAGGTGGATGGCGTCTTCTGTCATCAGGCCCGTGGCGCCCAAGGCGAGATGCCGAGGCGAAATGAGCTCGCCCTGTTCGAGGATCACGGCGCGTTCCATGATATTGCGCAGTTCCCTGACGTTTCCGGGCCAATCGTAGGCGGTGAGCTGCTGTTGGGCGGCAAAGGATAGACCATGGATTTGCTTATGGAATGCGCGGCTGCACTGCTCGACAAAATGCCGGGCCAAGGAAACCACGTCATCTTTCCGCTCACGCAAGGGGCCTACGAAGATGTGAAATACGTTGAGCCGGAAGTAGAGATCCTGGCGAAATCGCCCTTCCCGGACAAGCGTCTCCAGCGGCCGATTCGTGGCGGCGACAAAGCGCACATTGGCCGCATAGTCCTGCGTGCCCCCTAAGCGGCGCGCGCGCTTGTCTTCCAGAACGCGCAGGAGTTTGGCCTGGACTGGCATTTCCAGGTCGCCAATCTCATCCAGAAATACCGTGCCCCCCTCAGCCACTTCCAGCAGGCCCTTCTTGGAGGCCCGGGCATCTGTGAACGCTCCCGCCTCATAGCCGAAAAGCTCGCTTTCCAGCAATGCGGCAGGCATCGCCGTGCATTCCACAACGACGAAGGGCTTCTTCTGGCGAAGGCCGTTGCAATGAATCGCCCGAGCGACCACGGCCTTGCCCGTGCCGGTCTCGCCCAGGATCAAGACCGTGGCAGGATCGGCTTGAATGGCCTCGACAATGGCCCGGCGAAGGGCCTGCATCTGCGGGCTGGTGCCCACGAGTTCCTCGAACGGAGGCGGCCGCACCTCTGCCTCATCACTTCCCTGCTTCCCTCGTGTGAGCTGCTCAAAGTCCAGGGCGTTCGTCACGGCAATCTTGACTTGATCGACCTTGAGGGGAGAGGCCGGCGTGACGGGCCCGTGGCTCTCCATGGCATTCAACTCTTGCCGGACCTGCTCGACATTCGCAGGGGCCAAGACAGAAAGCTTCGGGCTCATCCGTCGCAAGGCTTCCAGTAGGCCGGCGGCCTTGCTGCCATCCAAGCCTGTCCCCAAGAAGACGAGATTGGGCGCTGTGTTGGCTGCCAGGTGCAGCGCGTCATCTGGGGTAGCGGCGATAGCCACTTGGAAGCCGCCACCGGTCAGAGCCGTTTCCCAAAACCGCTGCAATTGCGGATCCGACTCAATCAAGAGCACGCGATGAATCCGCTCGTCGGCGGCAGGTTGTTTCGCTTCCTTTTGTCCCGCTCCCGTCTGCGACCTCATGGGATTTTCCCGACTGGTCTTCGGGACTCGACAAGAAGCTCGGATGGAGCGTCAGGCCTCTTGCGGGCTTGCATCACGTCCACCGCCTCACAAAGATGGCGCATGGTCACGGAGATCTCTGGATTAGCTTCCGATTGGATGGCCTCGCGGATGGCCCGCATGGCAGCTTCCTGGCAGACGGCCTCAATCTCGGCGCCGGTAAGGCCACTGGTTTCCTTGGCGAGTTTCTGGAGGTCCACGTCCCGCGCAAGGGGTTTCTCTCTGGTATGCACGTGGAAAATCATGTGGCGGGCCTGCTCATCGGGCACGGGTAGTTCAAAAACAAGGTCAAAGCGTCCCGGCCGGAGCAGCGCGGGGTCGATAATGTCCGGGCGGTTCGTCGCAGCGAGTACGAGCACTCCCTTTAACTCTTCGATTCCGTCGAGTTCGGTCAGGAACTGGCTGATGACGCGTTCGGCGACTTGGGAGTCCACCCCCCCGGCGTTGCGATGAGGAACGACGGAATCGATCTCGTCAAAGAAAAGGATGGCGGGAGCGGCTTGCTTGGCCTTGCGAAAGATCTCGCGGATCCCGCGCTCGCTCTCACCAACGTACTTGCTCATCAATTCGGGCCCCTTGATGGAGATGAAGTTCAGCTCGCTCTCTGTCGCGAGGGCTTTCGCCAGCAGGGTCTTGCCGCAGCCCGGTGGACCCGTCAAGAGAATGCCTTTGGGCGGCCTGATTTTGGCTCGCGCAAAGAGCGCAGCATGCTTGAGCGGCCATTCCACCGCTTCAATGAGCCGCGTCTTGATTTCCTCCAGACCGCCGACGTCGTTCCAGGTAATGTTGGGGGTCTCCACAAAGACTTCGCGGATGGCCGAGGGCTCAACCTCCCGCAATGCTTCCAGAAAAGCTTCCTGGGCGACCTCGAGCTTCATCAGCTTCTCAACGGGAATCTCCGCAAGGTCAAAATCGACTTCGGGGAAAAGCTGGCGCAGTGTGACCATGGCCGCTTCCCGGCAGAGAGCGGCTAAATCCGCACCCACAAACCCGTGTGTGATGTCCGCGAGCCGGGCAAGGTCCACACCCTGCGCCAGCGGCATGCCCCGCGTGTGGATGTGAAGAATTTCGAGGCGCGAGTTGCGATCCGGGATGGGAATGGCGATCTCTCGATCGAAGCGGCCAGGGCGCCGGAGTGCCGGGTCAATGACGTTCGGGATATTCGTTGCGGCGATCACGATGACCTGTCCGCGTGACTCCAGGCCATCCATCAGGGCCAGGAGTTGCGCCACGACCCGGCGTTCGACCTGTTTCTCTCCACCCATCTCTTCGCGTTTTGGCGCGATGGCATCGATCTCATCGATGAAGACGATCGCCGGCGCATGGGCCTGGGCATCCTCAAAGACCTTCCTCAGGCGGGCTTCCGATTCCCCGTAGAATTTCCCCATAATTTCCGGGCCACTGATGTGCCGGAAGTACGCGTCCGTCTCGTTGACGACAGCTTTCGCGATTAAAGTTTTGCCGCAGCCAGGAGGGCCATAGAGGAAAACCCCCTTGGGCGGCTCAATCCCCAGCCGCTCGAAGACCTCAGGGTATTTCAAGGGGAGCTCGATCATTTCCCGGATGCGCCGGATGTGGGGACGCAGGCCGCCGATATCCTCGTAGGAAATCGTGAGGGCGCGCTTTCCGTCGGAGGCTTGATTGGACTGGAGTTGTATTGTGGTGTTGGCGGTGATGACGACTGGGCCCTCTTTGGGAGACGTGCTGACCACGGTGAATTCGAAGTTCTGGGTTCCGAATAGGGAGGCGCGAATGCGGTCGCCAGTTATCAGCGTCATCCCTTCGAGGAGCTTTCCGAGGTACTGGTCGCCGCCACGGTGGGCGCTGCGCATCAAGGTAATCGGAGCGAGAACAAGCCTCTCAGCCGGCTTGGCGCTGACTTTCGCAATGGTGACCTTTTCGTCCAAGCCAGCCTTGGCATTCTCGCGGATCAATCCGTCGATTTGAATGGTGGATTTTCCGCGATCGTCAGGATAGGCGGGCATGACCTTGGCCACGGTCCTGCGCTTTCCCTCGACCTCGACACAACCGCCAACCTCTAGCCCGAGTTGCTCCATGTCCTTCGGATCGATGCGGGCAATCGCTCGGCCCACATCCTTGGGCTGCGCTTCTACGACCTTAAGAGTGAGTTGAATGTTTGTCTCCGTGGCCATCACCCTTTCCATGCAAGACACATTCCTCTTGCTCTTTGCGTTGGCCGGAGATCGTTCTTGTGCGCCTCGCAGGGTTCCGGTGTGTCCTTTGGCTTGATAAAGCTCGACTTACTCCGGCTTTGGGGGTTGCGCAGCGATAAGGAGGAGCGCTGTACTCGGGGGAATTAGCATTGTGAGGTTCCCGTTTTGGAACGATTCCGGAGCCGCAGGGGTCTAAAGAACTCTCTCGCCAAGAGAATCGTGCCCCCACCTCATGACCAAGCCAGTTCAGATTTTTTCGATGGTGATCTCAAGGATTCCATTGTGGAAACTTCGCTGGAGGGTCTCTTTCTTGACGGGGCAGGGCAAGAGAATTTCCTTGGCGTACTGGCGTTCCTTGCTTGCGGCATTAAGGCTGAGGATGTCCCCCTTCAACTCAATGGAGAGCCCCTCTTCATTCACACCAGGCACCTCTGCAATCAGGCGGATGTGGCCCTGCTCGTCGAACACGTCAACAATCGGTTCCCGGACTTCCTCTACGACCGGGCCCTTGGGTGTTTTTTTGATGTTGCCAAAAGTCTCGAAGACCGACTTGCCTCCATCCAGCGTGCGGATGGAAACGCCAAAGACGCCATTGAGATCCTTGCCGCCAGGGCCCTTCGCGGTGAAGGCCTTCTCTTGTTTGAACTCCCCGCCCTCTTCCGCGAGTTTGCCGGCCAGATCAATCAGATTGCCGAGCCCCTTAAAGAGCCCGCCGAAGGACAACTTGCCCAAGCCCAAATCGAGCTCGATGGGTTCTTGTTCACGCTTGCTGCTGGACTCTTTTTCGTGCTTCTCCTGCGTTGCCATGGAAGTTGCTCCCCATTACAAAGTTAAGGTTCAGGTTGCACCGGGACTGAATGAGATCCTCGATAACGGCAAACATTTCTTCCTTCTTCTGTTTGCGTCCGTGCGAGCCACTGTTCTCACCCGTTAAGACGTCGAGGCAGATCTCACGAAAGATTGCATCATGTGCGACGGGGTGGGCGTGTCGAATCTTCAAGACTTTCCCGATCATGACACAGGCGCGCACGGTTGGGTTGTAGCCGCTGCCCAGCTCACGTAAGGCGCGCACTAGCCGGACGATGCGCTCGGCTTCCTGGCGCGAAATGCCGGAGCGTGCTGCGGTGATGGCTACCTCCGTCTCCTCGTCGAAGTGATCGAGTTCGATGGTCACCATGCGATCGCGCAACGCATCCTGGGTCTTGTGAACGCCGGCGTATTCCTCTGGGTTCGAGGTAAAGATGGCCCGGAAGTTGGGATGCACCTCGAGGCAGTCGCCCTCACCACTGACCATGGGGAGCGCCAAAAGGCGTTCTTCGAGAATCGAGAGGAGCACATTATTGGCCTCGGGGCGGGAACGGTTGAATTCGTCGTAGATTAAGGTGAACCCCTCGCGGCACGCCTGCGTCAAGCGATTGTCCACCCAGCGCGTCGAGACATCTTCTTCCGTCTTCAGAACGCGGGAAATGAAGCGGTCGACGACCTTGCGGGAGCGGTAGCCGTGCTCGCCCCCAATTAGATTGGAGGAGCCAAACTCATCGTCACCGAAGAGGAGCATGGCCGGCTGTCCGAGTTTCCGCGCCACGTGCATCGCCAGGGTGGTCTTGCCGGTGCCCGCCAGGCCGGAGAAGTGCACCGGGTAGCCTGCGTTGAGATAGGACAGAGCACGTTCGGTCAGATTGCAGACCAGCGGAGTCTCGACGAAGCTCTCCTCTGGATCCGGAGACAGGACCGTGGTTTCCTCCGCACAGATCATTCCGCGCCTCGCTTCGGGTGCCGGCGCTTTTTCGCGAGAACCGTGGCTGCTTTCTGCCAAACTTTTCTTGCTGCTTGGAGCTCTCCGCGCAGCGCCGCGGACTGCTTCCGGAAGCCCTGGAGCCTCTGGGCTGTTTCTGCCCTCAAGCGCAGACCCTCCGCCTTCAGTGTGGTGAGCAACGTTTGCCTTTGCTCGTGCGACCTTGCGATCTCTTGGCATAGTTTCTCCATGGCTTCAGTGCCTTCTCACTTTGACGGTGCGGTACTTGCGCGTGGCTTTGGCGCGCGCCTTCACGGAAGCAACGGGCTTTGGCGCAGGCGAACTGGGATTGTCCGTAAGTTCGAGCCAGCGCTGCTTCTGCAAGGCGTGCCGCAAAACCATAACGCGTTCGTTTTTCGCCTTGGTGGCGAAGAGCCGGCCTCGGGTGGCTTTCAACTTCTGGCGCGCGCGCGCCAGGGCCTGGTTTTGCCGGATGAACTTCCGCTGCTCTTCCTCGAGCTCAACGGCAATGGCCTTTTCGTTGATGTGCGGCTCGAGTTCCTTCTCAAAGGGAGCGCGGAAGCGGCCGCTGGTGGTTTGAATGCGTTGCGGCTCCCGGGCTAAATCGAGCCCGGTCCTGATCTCACGCATGGTGCGAAGATAGTTGAAGCTTTCTCGCCTCATCCCGTTTGCCCTCCTCCTAAGAAACTCAACACATCCACAGCCTCCCGGGCCATCCATGTTTATAGGTTGCCCCCAGCGGCTGCAAAAGTGGACAAGTCACGCAGGCCATCAGAACACCGGGTGCGGAAGCGCACCCGGCTTTGCGGGCTTTCCAACGGATTCCTAGAAACCCAGGGTTCCGTCCGGCTTTCCGATTCCTGGCTTATGCGGCGCGCTCCGGGAATACACGGGGACGGTGGCAACCACCGGCGCCTAGCTGGCCAGATACAGGTGACCCTTCTTGCGGATCGCTGCATCCTTGCGCTTCAGCATATGCTTAAGGGTCTTGGAAGCAGCGGCGCTGGGCAGTTCCATCGCGTAAGAAAGTTCCGCCAGGGTCATGCCCTCCGGGGTCTCCGTCAGCAACTTGACGACCGCAGCTTCTCTTTCTCCGCGCTTTTCCGCCTCTGATGCAGTGGCCTGCTCCTCAGAAGCTTCTTCGTGCTTCTTCGCCATGGAAACCGCCATGCGTTGCCAGGCTTGCCGGGCCTTGATGTGGTCATCGTGAAAGCCTTCCGTCATCTCGTGGGCAGCTTTCTTCATCTGGCGCACCGTTTGGTGTACGCCCTTCAGGAACACTCCGGTTTGTTCTTGCAACGCCTCCATGCGTTTCTTCTGTTCCGCGGTGGCGTGCTTGCGCAACTGCCGGGTTTCCTTGGCGTTGGTGCCGACGAAATCCATCAGAGATGTATTCTGCGCCTCAGCCGCCTGTTTGCGCTCCGTGTTGCAGCCCTTCAGGAATTGCACCGACTGTTTGTGGTTCTGTCCGGCGAAGCCCGAAAGGGACTCCTGGAGTTCCTGGCTCATCTTTTGTTGATCCTTATGGAAGGACTTCATCATGGCCTGCGCGGCCTTGCACAAGTCTTCCGCCTCCGCCTCGAGGGACTTGACGAACTTTGCGAGGTCTTCCCCCTGCTTGCCGCTCAGCGCCTTGTGTGTGGCACGGAAGCGCCGCAAGGTATCGCGAGTTTCCTTGGCGAGCGTTTCCGTTAGTTTCGCGAGCTCCTGATGGAGTTCGGCGCTCATGTGTTTGCGTGACGTACGAAACCCTTTAATCGCCTGACCCACTTCCTTGCTGAGAGTGTCCGCCACGCGCCGCAACGTTTTTTGCAGGCTCTCCGTATTCTCCAGGCGCTCGGCATGCACATCACGCATCATCTTCCGGGTATCGCCGAGGTCGCTGTTGGTTTCCTCAATAATTTCCTTTAGGGCGTTCGCGCGGAAATCATGAGCGTGTACAAAGCTGTCGGTCATATTTTGCATTTGTTCCGCAAGACTCATTGTCAATCCACCTCCGTTGGCCCGTCTTTGGCGGGGAGTCACTGAGGAAACGCTGTTTCCTCACCGGCTGATCGTCTTGATGGGCGCATCGGTAAAGCTATCGATGGAGCCATCCCGGCAATCATAAAATCAGGAACAGGCCGGCTCGCGTGCCCTGGTAACAGCGGTTTCAGGGCACGCGGAGCCACAACCTGCGTTAAAACAGACTCATCCACTTACGCGGCGGCGCCTGCGGTGAGTCCAATGGCCTCGGCGTACTTCAGGTAGGTTTCGACGGATGCAACCACGACCCTAGCCTCGATGCCGAGGAACTCGATCCCGACCAAGGATGCCCTCACCCAGGCGTCGATCACGAGACCCTTGTCCAGGACGCGGTCCAAAACTTCCGCGAGGCTGGCACCTGCGATAGTCTTCTCTACTGGCATGTATGTTCACCCCCTTTCTTCGTCATCATTTTCTACTGACACAGCTAACTAACGAACTCGTGGCTCCCTTGATCGGGCGCGATTGGTCCGCCAACGGCTTCGCGCATGAGCCGGAGCAACTTTTCCACGCGAAAGGGCTTATCCAGAAACGCCAGGGCACCCAGGCGCACTGCCTCACTCTTGAGCTCTGGTGTGCCAAATGCGGACATCAGGATGATGGGCAGCCGAGGACTGAGAGCTTTAATTTTCTCCAGGAGAGTAAGGCCTTCGGTCCCGCCAACATCCGAGAGCCGCATGTCCAGCAAGGCCAGCCCGATCTGGGGATCGCTTTGCAGATGCTTGAGAGCCTGGGCCGGAGTGTGCGCGGAAAGGACCATGTAGTTGAGGTCTTCGAGTACCTTTGTGAGCGTCCAGCAGAAGCCCTGTTCGTCATCAACGATGAGCACGCGCAACCCTTTAAACATTCCCGGTTGTGTTCGAGGATTTTGCAAAGGTCCGGCCCCAATCTCCTCCACAACAAAACGCTGCATCCGGCTGCCTCTCTTTTTGTGGGACGACGATGAACAATTCCATGTGGTGCCTGCTTGGGTAACGGTGTCTCTGCAGAGCATCTGCGCGGCCACATGGCCCGGTCCGCGGCTTTTGCGGAAGTCCTTTGCGCAACCTGAAGAAGACGCAACGGAAATGCCGCGAATCAATTGCTCTTCGCGAAACGCCCGGGAAAATTCAGGAGGGCCGAAGGAAGGAACACCATGGAATCCGCACCATAGTCTCGGCAAAAGAATCCATGGAACGTGACAAGAATGACGCGACTTGCGCGGAAGAGCGCGTGTGCCCGCCGCGATTCCGGACTAGCCTGCTCCAGTCGCTCCGCTTGGTCCGCGACAATTTCTTCGGGCGTGGCGACACGACTAGAGATTCCCTGCGGGACGCAATTTGCTGAATGGCAAACGGAAGATGAGATAAGAAATGTGGATATCCTTAGGCAAATACTTGTCGACTTGGTGGGCCATGCCGGCAAAGAGGATGCCAGTTTCGCCCTCCTTCAGAGTTTTATCGATGCGCTGGGCGATGAAGTGGTCACGACGGCGCAGAAGCAACTTTCTCTTGTTGCCTAACGACTTGGCCTTTCTGTGTTTCTCGCCGGGTCCGTGCTCCCTAGTGATGGCCTGGATGAAGTGATATTCCTCGAGCAGTAGCTGCACGTCTTCCGTACCTTCCAGGAAAGCGCCACGCTGGACCAGGGAAAGCACCAGGCGGTGATTTTGACTTCCCTGTGCGGCTACATCGCGCACGATATCCAGTTCCCTGCCGCAAAGGGGCAGCCCATCCTGATAGATCCTGAGATTCGCGTGTTCGACATCCAGCTTGCCCAGCCGCTTGCTGATTCCTTCCCACATCTTGTCCACCGCCTGGATGTGCTCGTTCCAAACGCACACGCCGAGTTGATCGGTGAACTCCTTTTTGTGCGGCCCAGCCAGCGAGCCCATATCGGCTTCGGAATGGATGACCGGCACGTAGATTAATTCCCTCATGTGCGTTGTCTATGCAGCGCCAGCGAGTTCCCTGACGAGTTCGTTCACAAGCTGTTTGAGATCGTCGAGGTCAAACGGTTTGGAAATATATTCCTCGGCGCCCAAACGCAGCGCTTCCCGCGCGCTCTGGATATCTCCGAATCCCGTCATCACGACAATGACGAATTTACGTTTGAACTTTCGGAGGCGCCGCAGGCACTCGAGGCCGTTCATCCGCGGCATTTTGATGTCCAGGAAGATGAGGTCGGGAGGATTCTTGCGGATTTTGGCCAGCCCCTGGCGGCCTCCGCTGGCGGTGGATACCTGGTGGCCCATCTCCGTCAGGACGCTGGCGAGCAAGCGGCAAAACTCCGGCTCGTCATCGACCACTAAGATCTTGCAAGTCATCGCTATGCCCCTCTCTGCTTCGGGCTTCTCCCCTGCACCCATGGTGGGATGAGACCCGCCGCCCCCTGGCTTTGTCATGGGCTGTACTGTGCAAGTCCGGGCGCATCCGCCGAAGAATGCATCATGGTTCTGGATCCTGAGTTATGCGGTAGGCTTTGATCTTGTTGTAGAGGGTCTTGTAGTCGACGCCTAACTGTCGCGCAGCTTGCGCTTTGTTCCAGTGACAGCTCCCGAGCGTCTCCACGATCAAATCGCGCTCGGCCTTCTTGGCCACCTGCTTCATCGAAGCGGTCTTCGCGCCCGCAGCTCGAGAAGCCGGTTGTACGGACAGAAACTCCCCATGCCGTTCAGAGGCGTTCCAGGTTTCCAACTGAGTTTGTGTACTCCCGTGCCCATTCAGGAGCCGGACGGGCAGATGCTGCGGGAGGATGGAGTCGCCGGCTAGAATCACGGCACTCTTGAGGGTGTTCTGAAGCTCCCGGATATTGCCGGGCCAGGCATACCGATGCATGATGGCCATCGCTTCGTCGGAGATTTCCGCGGCCGAGCGCCTCAGATCCCGATTGAACTTCTCCAAGAAATACTTGCTGAGGAGTTCCAGATCGCCTTCGCGTGCCCGGAGCGGCGGCAGGGAAATCACGAACACATTCAAGCGATGAAAGAGGTCCTCCCGGAAGGCTCCGCGCCTCATCAAATCCTCAAGGTCCATGTTTGTCGCAGCGATCAGCCGCACATCTACTGAGATGGCTTCCTTGCCCCCAAGCCGTTCCACCTCACCTTCCTGAAGAACTCGCAGCAGCTTCATCTGGACGTGAGGCGCCAAGTTGCCCACCTCGTCCAAGAAAAGCGTGCCCTTGTCGGCTCGCTCGAAGCGCCCCGGCTTGCGGTCCAAAGCGCCCGTGAAAGCCCCCCTCTCATAGCCAAAAATTTCGCTTTCGACCAGCGCCTCCGGCAAGGTCGCGCAGTCGAGTGGAACGAAGGGGTGCTTTTGCCGGAGGCTCTCGGCATGCACCGCGCGGGCTACGAGTTCTTTGCCGGTGCCACTTTCGCCGCGCAACAGAACGGTGACGTCGTGGGTAGCCACTTTGCGCACCAACTCAAAAACGTACTGCATCTGCGGGCTTCCGCCGATGAAGCGGTCCCAGCTCCAGCGTTTGGAGGCCTCTTGCTTCAGGCCGTGGACTTCGCGGCTCAAGCCAACTGTCTCCAGCGCGTTGCGAACGATGATCTTGAGCCGGTCGTTCGGCAGGGGTTTGGTCAGGTAGTCGTAGGCGCCGAGCTTCATGGCCTCGACGGCGGTTTCCACCTCCCCGTGGCCGGTGAGCATAATGACCAATTGCTTGGACTTCGACTTTTGAATGCTTCGCAGCAGTGCGATGCCATCCTGGCCCGGCAGTTTGACATCCAGAAAGATGAGGTCGGGGTGCTCTTTTTCTATTTTTGCGAGGGCCTCCTCACCCGTTTCCGCCGTGAGCACCTGGTAGCCGTCTTCACCCAAGACTTTTCCAAACAGCCAGCCAATCTCGGGCTGATCATCCACCACCAGGATTTTGCTGGGCGCAATTTTCACGGGGGATTCATCCGGACGATCTGTTTTCTTTGGGCCGCGTGATGGGGATTTTGATCGTGAAGGTGGTGCCGCGTTTCGGCCCCTGGGTCATGCTGGTAAAGGAGAGGCTTCCCTGATGATGGTCGATGATTCGCTGGGAAATGGCCAGCCCCAGCCCAGTGCCACCGCGCTTGGTGGTGAAGAAAGGCTTGGGGAGTTGTGCCTGGACGTTTTTGGGGATGCCACAGCCGGTATCCGCGATACGGATGGTGGTTTGATTGTTTCGTTGGTCATACTCCGTCTCGACCGTCAGCACGCCACCCTTGGGCATGGACTGGATGGCGTTCATTAAAAGATTTGAAAAGACCTCATCCATCAGACCGTGATCGCATGTCACTTTGGAAGGTCCTCGATGGTAGCGTTTGATGATCTTGATTCCCTGAGCCACGCATTTGGAATTGGCCAGACAGAGGGCCTGGTTGAGATTCTGGTGCAAATCTCGCGCTTCGAATTTGAGCTCCCTCGGACGGCCGTAGTCGATCAGTTGGGTGGTGATTTCATCGAGCTGTTTCACTTTGTTCACGATCACGCTCGTAAACTCCCTGAGCGCGTGGCCCGGAGAAAGCTTGGAGTGCAGGTATTGGATGGACATCATGATGATGGCGAGCGGATTGCGTATCTCGTGGGCCACGCTGGCAGCCATTTCAGACGAGACAGCCAGGCGTTCCCTTCGGACCAGGTCGTCCTGCGCTTTCTTTAATCGCTGGTAGGCTTCATCGAGCTCGGCCAGAAGCGATTCGCTCTCGGACTGGGTGCGGTTCAACTCCTCCGCGAGTTGCTGCTCTTTCGTCAAGTCTCTTACGCTGACGACGACAAACTCGGCGCCTTCCTCTGCTCGTTCCAGGAGCGAAAAACTTAGGGACACTGGTATTGGCGCGCCGTGGGAGGTTAAACAAGCTGCGCGAACGTCTTTGATTTTGCGCTCTGCGGCGACCTCAGCCATAGCTTCATCAATGGCCGGGCGGAACTCCGGGGCGAACAACTCGGCGATGCGTTTCCCAAGCGTTCCTTCGGGTTGCTTGCCCGCCAGATCTGTGAAGGCGTTGCTGATCAGGAGAATATGGCCATCGAGATCACACAACTCGACAGCCCCGGGGAAAGCCTTGAGAAGCCCCGCTTCATCCGCGTGGATGCCTAATGCAACCTGTTCCGCAGTTTGTGACACTCAAGACCTCCTGCACTTAGCGGAGTGAACCCTCGCACATACCTAGTGAGTCGTCCAGCAAACTCGCTCGGGTTCGGTGTTGTCCACGTGTTGTTTCATAAACGTATTGCATATGCTCAGCTCGCTGAGTGGCGGCCAATTGCCGCAAGAGCTTGTTTCCTTCAGAGCGCCTGGGAAGGTGGGGAACATGAGCAAACAACCCAACTGGTATCCACCTGGGGATTGCAGACAACAAAATGCCGTGTTGCCGAGAAACAATTCGTCACTGGGGATGAAAGGAAGGGGGGAATTGCTCCGCCAAAGAAAGGCTGCTACGGCGGGGCCAGCGGGTCATCCAATACCGAAAAGCGTCGCGCCTCAGCCAATTCAACTTTGCGTCAACCGATTGCAATTAGCTGCAATGCGGAGACGAATTAGAAAGCCTGCCACCTCCGTCTGCAAATCCGCTCTTTGATTATTGTCCGGCGGATACTCATCGTCAACATGGCTTCTCGGGTGTTTCGCTAAAGCGACAATGCTGCTGGGCAATTGTGACAATGAAGCCCGCGAGACTCGACTTCGATCTGGCGTACTTATTGCTGCATGGTTCGCAACTGTCTTCCCTTGGCCCACGGGCAGCATCCTGCCAAGGAAATCCAGGCTCCAATGCCTGAGCGCTGAAGTTGATTCGCCGGCCTGCCATCCGTGCCAAGAGTTTGACCCGCTGGCCGACGCTATTCGGTTGCTTATTGCTGCCTTTTGCTGCCTGCGGAAGTCGCAAGTCCTTTGAAGTGAATGGGAAAACTGGTAGGGGCGGTGGGGATCGAACCCACGACCTTCGGCTTAAAAGGCCGCTGCTCTACCACTGAGCTACGCCCCTAAACTCGTTAATGCACAGCAACTTGCAAGGCACTCACCGCTACGCCGTCTTGGCTCGTCTCACTTGCCGTGACACATGCTCCAAGTAAAGGATACCACCGCACGCAGCTTGTCCGGACCGAGATGTGCGTACCGTCTTGTCATCGCCAAGCTCTTGTGCCCCAACAGATCTGCAATGTCTGCTAGTGCCGTTCCAACTTGTTTCAGCAAATCCTTTCGAGAATACTCTCTCCGTGCTCGCGTCAAATGCTTGGACCGTCATTTGGCAGAAATAGTTGCAACGGCACTAGCGGAGCACCCTTCATTCGCAAACGACGTGCGCACGTATGTCGCACGCCGTGCCAAGGAAAGTCCCTGATCTCCGCTGCCATCACCGCTTCCTCGAACCAATGCCGCCCATTTTCAAGCGGTTCACCCGTCCTGGCCGGCTGGAACACACGCCCTCTCCTCTCGCCCCGGTCATGCTCAACCCCAAGGGCGGCCACCGCAGCTTCATTTAGCGGGACGTGTATGGGTTCTTCGTTCTTCGTCCGCGGGATGTTCAACGTCCTATCTTTTTAGTTTACCATGCCCCGCGCGCCAGTTCCGTATTGACTGCCCTTGCGCAGCCCCGTATTGCTCGCAATGTCGAATTCCGCGAGGTGCGAAGGCCATCCAGCCCCGATTATCTTTGAGAGACTCTTCCCTTCTTCGCTGAGTTACCAAACACGGTTATCCCCTTCGCGGCGATGCGCCACCGAACGAGTGGCATTTGCGGACATCGTGGGGATAACCGGGCAGATTCTGCTTTGCTTGGACTTGCGCTTGGAAGTAGCATCAAGCACGAATGTGCTGGTGCCGTTCTCCATCACGCGCCACGAAATTCGCTCCTGAATTCCGCAAAGCGTATGGAACAACGCTGTTTGTCGTTTGGTGTGAAACTGCCATAAGCACGGCAGAAAGGAACCCGGAAAAATGAAAATCCCCACTTTTGCGCTGCGGGCAGCGGCGCTGTGCTGCGCCCTCGTTCTGAGCGCGTTGCCGGCAGTTTGCCAGGACAATTCTTCCGCACCGAAGCACGCGCAGGCAAAACAGATGCCGCCGAGAATCCAGCGCATCCAGAATGGCGCGCAATGGGCGGCCGGCGATCTGAACGTAAAGGTGCAGTTCTATTCGGAAAGCACGGTTCGCGTCGTGAAATGGCCGGCTGGCGGCACCTCCGAAAAAACCAGCCTCTCCGTTATTCAAAAGGATGTGCCGGATCTGGGCGTACGTTGTGAGGAGAGCGACAACACAGTTACGCTGAGTTCCGGGCAAATCAAATTACTGTTGAGCAAGGCAGATGGGGCGATTCAGTATCTTGGCAACGACAACCGAATCATTCTGGAGGAGCAAGGAAAAGCCGCCTTCGCTCCCGCGCAAATCGAGCAGGAAAAGGCTGCGTTCAGCGTGCAGCAAAATTTCAAGTTGACGCCGGAGGAAGGGCTGTACGGACTTGGACAGCACCAGTCCGGGGCCATGAATTATCGTGGACAGACGGTGAAGCTGGTGCAGTCCAACACGGAGGCTGTCACACCCTTCTTGGTTTCCACAGGAGGCTACGGGATCTTCTGGGACAACTATTCCAAGACGATTTTCACCGACAATCGCGAAACGACATCGTTTTGGTCGGAAGTGGCCGACAATATCGACTACTACTTCCTGTTTGGCCCGGCGATAGATCAAGTCATCGCCGGATACCGCAACCTCACGGGACAGGCGCCCATGTACGGCAAGTGGGCCTACGGCTATTGGCAGAGCAAGGAGCATTACGCGACCCGCGATGAATTGCTGGGCATCGCCCAGGAATACCGCAAACGGCGGATTCCCATCGACAACATCGTCCAGGATTGGGATTACTGGGGCGGGAACGACATGTGGGGCGGAATGTTCTTCGACGAAACGAAGTACCCCCGGCCGAAGGAAATGATCGATCTGCTTCACCAGCAGAACTTCCACATCATGATTTCCATCTGGGCCGGGCTCGGACCCGCTTCGCCGATTTACCAGGACATGGAACGCCGAGGGTATTTGTATTCGCCCGTGGGCTGGGCCGGGTTCAAGTACTACGATGCGTACAATCCGGCGGCCAACGATTTGTATTGGCAATACGCCAACAAGGGGCTGTTCTCCAAAGGAATCGACGGCTGGTGGATGGACTCGACCGAACCCGACATTGTCAATGCGCTCACGAAGGAGTCGGAAGAGTATGAGATGAAGAGGGTCGAGAACAATTATCTCGGTTCTTTCGCCAGGTACCTCAATCCTTACTCGCTGCTCATCACGGAAGCTGTTTATAAGAACCAACGGAAAGAGACCGACCAGAAACGCGTTTACATCCTCACCCGCTCCACTTTCGCCGGGCAGCAGCGGGCCGCTTCGACGACCTGGTCGGGAGATATCGGCGCGAATTGGGACGTTTACAGGAAACAGATGCCCGCGGGGATCAATCACAGCATGGCTGGCATCCCTTATTGGACTTTCGATATTGGTGGTTTTGTGATCGGGAGTTACGGAGGAGTATTCTCCAACGGCGGCAAGGATCCCGCGTACCAGGAACTGTACACGCGGATGTTTCAGTTTGGCGCTTTCTGCCCCATTTTCCGGGCACACGGCTCGGAAACTCCAAGGGAGATTTGGGAGTTTGGCGAGTACAGCGACACGCTCCTAAAATTCGACAACCTGCGGTACCGGCTCCTGCCGTACATCTATTCACTGGGTTGGCAAGTCACCCACGATGGATATTCCATCATGCGCGGCTTGCCGATGGATTTCGCGCGCGACCCGAAGACGTATTCCATCGCCGATCAGTTCATGTTCGGTCCCGCGATCATGGTCTCTCCGGTAACGCAGTATATGTACCATCGGCCCCCGGAGGACAGCATCCTCATCACTCCCGAGCACTTCAAGACGAAGGACGGAAAGCCGGGGCTGACCGCCAAATACTATTGCGATGACGAGTTCAAGAAACTGTGCCACGAAGGAGTGGAGCCGAATATCAATGTGTATTGGTACACGGGCTGGCCCAGTTTCATCACCGGCCCCAAATTCTCGATGCGCTGGGAAGGCAAGCTGATTCCGGCGCAAACCGGAAAATATCGCTTCCACATGAAGAGCTTCGGGCCGCGAAGAGTCTTTCTGGATGGCAAAGAACTGCTTCACAACTACGATTCGGTGGAGTCTTATACGATTCCCGTGGAGTTGCAGGCCGGAAAGGAATATGACTTCGCGTTTGAGACCTCGAACGCGGTCCTGGGCGCGTTCAGGGCTCAGATGTTCTGGAAGACCCCGGAAATTCACGCCCGGGAGACGACTTTCGAGCCCCGGCAGAAAACCAGAACCGTTTATCTGCCGGCCGGGAATCAGTGGTTCGATTTCTGGACGGGAGAGACCTTCTCCGGTGGCCACAGCGTCGTCGCGGACGCGCCCATCGAGAAGATCCCGCTCATGGTCAGGTCGGGCTCCATCCTGCCGATGGGCCCATTCGTTCAATACGCCACGGAAAAACCGGCCAATCCCATTGAATTGCGAATCTACCCGGGCGCCGACGGGAGTTTCACGCTTTATGAAGACGAAAACGACAACTACGACTACGAAAAGGGCGTCTATTCCACGATTGATTTTCACTGGGATGACGCAAAACACCAGCTCAAGATCGATGCCCGAAAAGGAACTTTCCCCGGGATGTTGCCGACGCGGACTTTTCATGTCGTCCTGGTAAGGAAAGGCGTTGGCGCAGGAGTGGAAGTTACCGACAAGCCGGACAAGGTGATTTCATATCAGGGCGAACACCAGATCGTTCCATTGCCCCAATGAGCCGCTGGCCCATTGGAATTGCTGCAATCTCTATGTCCATTCAGAAAAGCTAGGTGCGCTTTCGGCGTTTGCGCTTCCATTCGTGTTCGCGCCGCAGCAGCGCCTGGTGTCTCTTGATCTGCGATTCAATGTCGCTGAAAGCGTTTTTGCAGCCAGCCAGCACATTCTTGCCGCTGCCGGTGGCGTGTAGTGTGCCTGATGGAAGCGAGAGCGTCAGGGAACAGGACTGTTCATCCGTCCTCTGATTCCTGGTGAATACCCCGTGCAATTGGATGAGATCCGGCTGGTAACTTTTCAGGAGCCTTCCCAGCTTGTCCAGACGGCGCATAAGTTCAGTCGCAACAGCTTGCTGCGCATCGACGTGCTTGTAGCTTATCGAAACGTTCATGGTTGCACCCATAGGAAACAACGTGGAATCTGGCAGGAGCGCGACGCAGTCAAAATTCTGCACCGCATGATGGCCTGAGCATAGCAGGCGGTTTAGCCCCGCGCAATGCTGCCGCGCAACGTGCGCGTTGACAGTTACCTCGGGAATTTCTAGGCTAACCATGACGCGACGATTCTATCCGCTGCGCGCGTGCCGGCTTTCCCTCCAGCCGGCCAGCCGACTCCAATCACCGCTTCTCACTCGGACATTTCAAGCTCACCAAGGGCACGATGTGGCAAGACTCTTCCACCCTGTTTTATCTCTTGACAAGTATCGTCCTGGGGTTGTACATATTCCGCAACAAAACCCGCTGCCGGACAGGAGGCCTGCGATGTTCAGCCCTCGGTCTTTGTTCTTCCGGTTCTTCCTTCTCATCGTGCTTGTTATTGCCGGTGCCCTGGTACTGCCGCTCCTTTGTTATGCTCAGCTCTCTCAAAACTCTGGCATCAACAGCGCGGACACTTGGGTCGCTATTGATTTAACGGTTACAGCCAGCGGAGCCGTGACTCTGCCCAACTCTTTTTACAACCCAGCGACGGGAACTACTTCCAACCTACTGAGCTTTGCACCGCCAACGCAGACATTTCACATGGAGGCAGGCTACGATTCGAGCGGTGGCCTCGTGATGAATGTATGGCCCACAGGCACACCGGCCAATCCCGGTACGACGGATATCGACGCCATCGGCTTCATCCGCTTTGCAGGTGGGCAAATGACGGTATTCGCACAAAACGGCATCCCGCTTTCACCCGGCTTTCCGTCTGGTGTTCCGACTACGTGGCCGTTGGCTCTGTTCGGAAGCAACCCAGGACCCTCGGTTCTCCAACACCTCGTGGTACCGAATATCCCGAATTATGCCAACGGAATACACGCGGAGTACGTCTCATACCAGACCTATGCATACGTGACGCCAACGATGCCATCAGGCAGCAACGCGACCTGGACCTACGTTCCCTCTGGCTCCAATTGGATAGCAAAGAATTTCGCGATGACCGTGCCTGTTGCTGGTGGATCGGTGACCCGCACGATTCAATTCGCAAACATGAACTGGTACGACAACGCGACGAATGATTCGGCAAGAGCTTCCAAGGGCTACACTGCCACGACGCCTCCGGCGGCCACAGGAACTAATCCGAGTGGGCTAACGGCAGGCAGTCCGACTAGCAACTCCACCACCGTATATCAGCTCGGGGGAACCCAGAATGTTCTGTTCCAGCACGGGATTTTCTCGAGTGGGGCAACGTGGACGCGCATGAAAAATTGGCTAAACCAGGATTTCCGCTTCGGCACGGAAATCATTCCCAGTCTTAACTCCACGGATAGCCTTTCGAATCAAGGAACGGCTCTGCTCAACGAGATGAACTCTGTAGGAGGAAATAACTACATTCTCATTGGGCATAGCCAGGGGGGGTTGATCTCCCGTTATGCCGCTCAACAATATCAGAGTGCCAATCCGCAGCAAACCGTTGTGGGTGGCGTCATTACCCTGGATACACCTCACGAAGGGGCGCCAGCAGCTCTCACCGGTGGCGTAGCTATGGCGGGCGGTCTCGGCTATCTTGCTGTGGGATTATGGGATTGGACGGGTTGCTCAACAGCGTACGACAATTTCGTGTGCTATATGGCTGCGCTTACCTACGTCGGCGGCTCTGCTGCCGCAGAGTGGTGGTACAACACGTCGGCACTCGGCGACCTCATCCCGGGCAGTTCCTTTCTGAATCAGTTGAATGGCTATCCGGAAAGCTTCAAGCGTGCGGGTGTTGTTTCGTACACCCCCATGCGATTTAACGAAGTGCGAATTATGGACGACTTCATATTTCTCCCAACGGCTGGCTGCTATCCAGAAACCTGGTGTGGCGAGCGCGTGATGGCGACCGACGTCCAGATAACCTACGACGTTGTCGAGGCTTGGTTCTTTTTTTGTCTCTTCGAGGAAATATTTAACCCGGATGACTCCGATTACTGGGCCGCTCTAGCTGACCAGCTTTTTGGCATTCTTTTTTACATGGACGCGATTGACTATTTCTGGAACGGGGTTGTGTCGGGCTTCGCACCCTCCGACGCGCTAGTGCCGGCCTCCAGCCAGAATTATCCCTATACTGCCGCTGTACAATACCCGATCAATGGCGCGGATTCGCACACAGGGGCGACCACAAGCACCTATGTCCATGGCACGCTTTATCAGGTGCTCAACGGTTCTCAGTTTCAAGTGCCTACACAGGCGGGCTGCTCATTTTCTGCCTCACCCACGAGCTACTCCATCTCCGCCAGCGGCGGGACTAGCAGCTTCGGCATAAGCACGGGTGCGGGGTGCCAGTGGTCGGCAGTGAGCAGCACACCATGGATAAGTATTACAGCAGGATCGAGCGGAACTTCCACCGGGAACATCTCTTTTTCCGTTGCGGCGAACCCGGTAACTCTGACAAGGACAGGAACCATCACTGTCGGGAATGCTTCTTCCAGCGCGACCTTTACGGTGCAGGAGGCCGGCCTGTGCACATACGGTCTCTCTGCCTATGCTGTTAGCATTCCTTCTGGAGGCGGCAGCGCAACTGTGACCGTTTATACCCAGAACGACAATGGCTGCGTGTGGTCCGCGGTCCCGAATGAAAGTTGGATCACAATCACGAGCGGTGCCAGTGGAACAGCAACAGGATCCTTTACCCTGTCGGCCGCAGCCAATCCCGGGGACACTGACTTGCTGGGTACAGTCACCATAATGAGTCAGACGCTGTCCGTGATTTTGGGCAATCCAATTGGGACTCCTGGCACTGGATCAATCACGATCAACGGAAGCCCTAAATATATATACGTATGCAAGCCCGGTTGCGCCACCGGTTGCGCGAAATCCTGCGCTACGTTAACTTACGAATATGGTACTGTGTATCTAGGGGTTGGCGGCGACACTTACTCCGCATCTTACAGCGGGGGGGAAACGGCCGCCCAACTCGTGGCGAACCTTGCGAATGCAATTAACTCAGGCTCGCTGGTTTCTGCCTCAGTATCGGGATCAACGATTACGTTGACCTCGAAGGTGAACGGCTCGCTAACGAACTATAGCCTTTCAACTTCGTACACATACGACACAACTCACTTCTCGTCACCCGCTTTCACGGGCTCCACTTCGGGGGCATCGCTGACGGGAGGCACGGATTGAGAGGGCCTGCAGCAATGTCATGAGGAGAAATGGCGCGGCCAGAATACCTTTTGCCTGTGGGTTGGTTGGAGGACTCCTCGCGTGCTTAACCCTGAACAGCTGTAACGGGGGCCCGGGTGGCAGCACCAGCCCTCCACCCGCGCCAAGCATCACCATTAAGAGCCTGTCCACTTACTATCCCGGCAACAGCTCGCTAAGTTTGCCCTATGCCATTGCCAGCCAGGCAGCGTTTACGTTGCTGGTAAACGGCACGGGTTTCACAGTCTCAGCAGTGGTCGAATGGAATGGAACTGCGCTGCCAACGACGTTTGGTGATAGTACGGACCTGACGGCATCCGTTTCCAATTCGCTGATCGCCGCAGCGGGGAAAGCCTCGATTACAGTTAGCGATTCTGGGGTGACCTCCAACACAGTGGTTATGCCCATCGCATCGCCAGCGGCAGCGACGGCAGGAGTCGTGGCACTGATCACTGTCGCCCCGGATGGCTCGCCAGCCAATGGCGACAGCTTGGTGGGTCCATCTATTAGCTCGACAGGACGCTATGTGGCCTTTCAGTCTAACGCTACGAATTTGGCGGCAGGACCAGCAAGCGGTTTCCAGGAGATTTACGAGCGCGATACTTGCATCGGTGCGACGTCTGGCTGCACGCCAAGCACAACCCGTATTACGGTCACCTACGACGGATCGCCTGTGAATGCCCATAGCCGCGATTCTGCCATCAGTGCAGATGGTCGGTACGTGGCGTTTGACTCTCAGGCGACAAACCTACTTTCAGGAACCGATACCTGCGGTGGCCTGAGTAGCTGTGTATTCCTTCGCGACACCTGTATTGGTGTTTCAACAGGCTGCACTCCAACAACAACATTGGTCTCGGTGACGACTGATGGCATGGCGACGGGGGGTGGTGCTCCGGCGATGAGTGCGGATGGAAGAATTCTGGACTTCGACTCTCAATCGGCGAATATCGTCAGCGGGCAGACGAGCAGCCTTGGCGATGTCTACCTGCGCGACACCTGCATCGGGGCACCCGTAGGCTGCTCACCTGGCAGCATCGTGGTCTCCTTGTCTTCGTCAGGCACGGAAGGAAATGCTGCCTCCAATTTTCCACCGGCCACCGATCCTTCGGGCCGCTACGTTGCTTTCGAATCGTATGCCACGAATCTCACCTCTGGCGTGACGATGGTTCCCGGAGTTTTCTTCCGGGATACTTGCACAGGCGCAGCGGGTTCATGCACTTCCTCAACAATCCGAGCGGATGTGGCCACGGATGGGACGCAACCGAACAACGATGCCTTTACCGCAACTCCCGCGGTTGGCAGTAACGGCCGCTTCATTGCCTTCGGCTCGACCGCGACGAACCTAGTGTCCACGAACGTCCAAGGAGAGGGAAACGTCTATACTCGCGATACGTGTAGCGGCGTCCCAACGGGCTGCACTCCGAGCACGAACCTCGTCTCCCTGGCCAACGACGGATCAACGGCAAATTGTGGGAGCCCAGGCAACAACGGGGGTGTGTCCATGAGCGCAGATGGCAGGTTCGTGGCATTCGGCTCAATCGCTACGAACCTGACGCCGGACGACGGTTTCCCCGCTTGCAGTTGGGAAGACATATTCGTCAGGGACACCTGCTTCGGCGTCACGAACTGTGCCCCCAGCACTGTTCGCGTATCGGTTGCCAACACCCCGAATCCCGGAATCTCCGCCAACTCTATCAGCGCCTACTCGGCCATGAGCACCGATGGGCGCTACATTGTCTTCATTTCTTCCGCTACAAATCTGCTGACTCCCCCGTCGAACGGCCATGCGATGGTCTACCTGGCAAGGACTGGCTTTTGACTGCCGCCGTGTCCTCCCGCTTTTCTCCACAAACTCCGTTCGTGTTCGCCTTTAGCCCTTTTCTGCCGCTCATGTTCCTGCTTCGGGATAATTCCCGCAACCAAGCCAGCATCTGATGTTCGGCACGTAGGATGGAAACAAGGCTCATGAAGAAGACAGATAGACCTGAGGCACAACAACACGGGCAAATCCGCGTCGGACCGGCGGGCTGGTCCTATGCCGATTGGTCGGGCTACGTCTATCCCGCGCGGCGCCCCAAAGGTTTTCATGAGGCCGCCTATCTGTCCGATTTCTTCGACACCATCGAGATCAATACTTCGTTCTACCAGCCCCTGCGCCCGGATCACGCCGCGCTTTGGGTCGAGCGCGTTTCGGCGAATCCCGCGTTTCTGTTTACCGCGAAATTATGGCAGAAGTTCACCCACGATCCCTCCGCGACACCGGAAGATGAACGCGCCGTGCGCGCGGGTTTTGACGTTCTGCGCCGGGCCGAAAAGTTGGGCGCGGTTCTCCTGCAATTCCCTTTTTCCTTTCACTGTACAAAGGAAACCGTCGGCTATTTGACCGCCGTGCTGAAGAGGTTTGTCGACTACCCTCTGGTGGTGGAATTGCGGCATGCCTCCTGGCAGACCGAGGAAACTCTCGCGCTCCTGCGGGAACTCCACGCCGGCTTCTGCAATATCGACCAGCCCATCATCGGGCGTTCCCTGGAGCCTTCCGCCGCAAGCACTTCGCCCGTCGGTTACGTCCGCCTGCACGGGCGGCGCTACGACACGTGGTTCAGCGACAATCCCGCCACGCCGGCCCACGAACGCTACAACTACCTGTATTCCGAAAAAGAACTAGATCCCTGGGTCGCGCGCATCCGCGCCGTCAATCAACACACCCGCAACACCTTCGTAATCACCAACAATCACTTCCAGGGCAAAGCGGTGGTGAACGCTCTACAGCTCATCAGTATTCTGAAAGGCGGCAAAGTGAAGGTGCCGGAGCCGCTGCGGCAGCACTACCCGGAACTGGAAAAGATTGCCAGCGAGATGCCCGCGGAGCCCACGCTATTTTCTCTCGGCGCGCCTGCAGCGAAGAAAGCCAAACGCTCTATTTCTTGAAGAGGTTCTCGAACGCCTGCCGTGCATCGGGCGGACGTCCGGGGGAACTTGCTTCGGCGGGCACTTGAGCAGGTTGCGCGTAAGACGTGGGCGCAGTGTCCTTCTCCACGGTCATGCGGAATTCATAGAGCGCGCACTCGTTCTTGGCATCCTTCGGGGAAATGCGCGCCGGAATGGGCTGTGTGCATTCAAACGGCGCGCCGGAATCGAAGAAGCGGCACTGCTTGCAACAATGCAGCTCGCAGTTGCATTTGGGGCATTGGCCCTTGGCGTCGAAGCCCGCTACAAGCACCGCGCCACAATTGGAACAGCGCGCGCGTGTCACCGTGCCTACCATCCGGGGCGTCCGCGGGCCCAGATGATCGCTAGCACCGCGTGGGCCGCCTTGCGGCGGTTTGCGGTCGTGCCGGTCCTTCTTCTCGTGCTTCTCTTGCTTTTCGGCCTCGTGATAGCCGCGATGGCCATACTTGCGATCCACAAACGCCTCCGTCCGTCAGCCTCAACGGACTGCTACTTCCATTTTTTACACTACTAGACTAAAACGGAGCTGATACCGACCTGTATCCAATCGGATTGCTACCTAGCCCTGCACACCAGTCTTCCCCGTTGAAGTTATCCTGGGATGCCACAAAGCGAGGGCAGAAGATGAGACATCTATGTTTGTAATCCTATGGGAGTTTGAAGTCAAGCCGGGAAGCGAGCCAGCGTTTGAAAGAGTCTATGGCCCCCAGGGTGACTGGGTTCTTCTCTTTCGCAGCGACCCTCACTACCGGGTGACTCACCTCCTACGGGATACCTCCCGCCCGGGAATTTACTGCACCATGGACTTCTGGGACTCCGAGGTAGCCTATGAAAACTTCAAGAACATTCGCCGCGAGGCCTACCAGGCCTTGGATCAGGCAACACAGGGCCTCACCCTTCGCGAGCGCCACCTAGGCTCGTTCCTGCAGAGCAAACCTGCAACTCCTTCGTCCTAGTGCCGTTCCAACTTGTTCCAGCAAATCTCTTCGAGAATACTCTCTACGTGTTCGCGTCAGATGCTTGGACCGTCAGTTGGCCGAAATAGTTGGAACGGCACTAGCCGAACATCTTCACCAATCCTTCGGGCGGCAAATCCGGCTGGAGAAACGCCCGCGGCGTGCCGGCCTTCCGCAGAACCGCTTCGGCAGCCAGATACCCGCTGCGCACCGCGCCTTCCATCGTTGCGGGCCATCCGGTCGCGGTCCAATCGCCCGCCAGAAACATTCCGCGAATCGAGGTCTCTTGCATTGGACGCCAGCGGTCCACGCCAGGTTGCGGCGAAAATGTGGCCGCGGCTTCCTTGATGACCGTGGCTTTGGTCAGAACGGCCTCGCGCGCCGCGGGTAGCGCCTGCCGCACCTCGGCCAGGCACAGATCGATGATCTCCTGGCGAGGCTTCTGCAGCAGATCGTAGGATGCGCTGATGACCAACTGCAGGTACTGCCCTTTTTCTCCAGAAGCGCCCTTTGCGGTGCCATACAGCGCCGTTTTGTTGAAGATCCACTGCGTCGTGGTCTCCAGCAGCGTCACGAAAGGCTCGCTCATGACTTCGCGATCGAACCAGAAATGCACCCCGGTGATGGGCGCAACGCGGATTTTGCTTAGATTGGCGAGCGATGGCGCGAGCCGCTTGATTTCTTCAGTCAAAAGCTCGGCCAGCGCTTCATGCGGCAGCGCAAATACATAGGCATCAGCAGTTTCCTGGCGCCCGCCATCGAATTCCACATCGTTCACAGCCCCGCCAGCCAAATGGATCGCGCGCAGCGGAGAGCGCAGATTCACTTCCCCGCCCCGCCGCTCGATTTCCGCTTTGCAGCCGTCATACAGTTGCGCCAGCGGAACCCCGGGAACTCCCATCCGATAGCCGGCGTGATTCGAGAGGAATCCCTTCCAGAATACGTCCACGCCGTAGCGCGCATCGGTGCGCTCAAGCTCCTCGTCCAGCGCGCTCACCAATACCACCTTCCAGAAACGGTCCATCGCGCCGCGCGTCTGTTTACGCCGCCGCAGCCATTCCAGCATCGAAATGCCGCCTGTTTCCTCAAGATCCTTCGGCTTCCCCTTGCTGCGCAGAATATCCATCATGGCGCGGCCGATGGAAGATTTGTCCGCCAGCGTCAGCGGCGCGAAAGTCGCGAACGAACCCAGCAGGTGAAACGGCGCGGGCAACCATCCGGCCTGCATTTTACCCGTGCGCCCTTGGGGGTCCTGGAACAACAGGCGATCGAAGAATTTGATCTTGTCCGCCGAACCCACGCGGCGATAAAAATCCTCCAAATTCGTGCAGCATCCCAGCGTAACGTGCTGGCAATTGTCCACGTGCTCGCCGTCGGGCAACACGTAGGACGTTGCCCGGCCGCCCAGAAATGGCCGCTGCTCAAACAGCCTGACGCGCCAGCCCGCTTCAGCCAGCGCGACGCCCGCCGACAGCCCCGCCAGTCCCCCGCCGATCACGATCACGCTTGGCAAGTATGTTCTCTTCCGTAGGGCGCCCGAAGCGCGCCTTGGCAATCCACTTCAGCTTTTCCGCCTTGGAGAGCCGCACGCGCTCCCCGAAAACGGCGAAATCCACCGATTCAATCCGCGCCAGCAGCGCGCTGTAGGTGTGCACCAGCAGCCACAACGTGCTCCGGCTGTCCTCGTCAATCAGGCTGAGCAGCTTTGCGCCCTCTTCGTACAGCTTCCAGGCGCGCTCCGTCTCAAACCGCAACAACTCATGCACACCAAGCGTGGCTTCGCTTCTGCCAAAATCCGCCTTCGCCACGCCGTAGCGCGCCAAATCCTCTTCCGGCAGGTACACGCGCCCATTTGCGTAATCATCCCGAACATCCCGAATGATATTCGTCAGTTGAAACGCCAGTCCAAGTTTTTCCGCAAGATCCAGCGCTTTTTCATCGCGAAACCCAAAAATGTGCGTGCAGGTCAGGCCAACAGTTCCCGCCACGCGGTAGCAATATTCCTCCAGTCGCTCGAATGAGGGATATGCCTGGATCGTCAAATCCATTTCCGCGCCGGAAATCAAATCGTGCAAATAGCGCGCCGGCATGTTGAAGCGGCCAATCGTGTCCACCAGCGCAGGCAACACCTCTTCTGCACCCGGCAGCGTGGCCACGGGTGACTCCATCGCGGCGTTTCCGTCGAACATCTGCAACTGTCCGGAAATCGCCTGATCCAGAGCGGCTCTCCAGCTCGCCAGCCCGCGCTGCTTTTCCGCCAGGCTGGCGCCTTCATCGGAAACATCGTCAATCAAGCGCATGAACGCATAAAGCGCCACAATCCCGTCGCGCTTCGCCTTCGGCAGCAGGAAAAACGCCGGATAAAAGTTGCTGTGTGCTCTCCGCGCAATGGCGTGGCAGCTCGCATACGACGCCACAATCTCCCGCGAAGTTCCATCCGCAACCGAAAATCGTGCGCCCTCACGCAGGAATCCTCCGTTGCGATTCTCGTCGCCCCGCTCGAACGCCTGCGCCACAATCGCCCGCCCCAGCAGCCGCACCTGCTTTCCCTTGCTCACCTTGGGCCGCCGGTTCAGCGTGTCGTACCCCATCGCTTCAATGGCATCCAGCACCGCCAGCCCGCCGCCGCTGAACATTTCCAGGTCCACGCTCAACTTGCCGTCCACCATCTTGGAAAGCGGTGTGCCTTTTTCAAAAAGTTCTCGCGTGTACCCGATAAGTTCCTTCATCAGCGACACATATCGCTCGCTGAACTTCTTCCCAACAATGTCGCTTTCGCTGACGCCGTGCGCCATGGCCCGCTCCAGCGGAATATAGATTCGCCCCTTCTCCAGATCCCGCGAAACATCCTGCCAGAAATTGGCAAGCTGCAGCGCCGTGCAAGTCGCATCAGAAAGCCGCTGTCGCTGCTCATCCCGGTAACCGCACAGATAAAGCACCAGCCGCCCAACGGGATTTGCCGAATACACGCAATAAGCAAGCACGGCTTCCCAAGTCCCGTAACGCTTCACCACCTGGTCCTGACGAAACGCCTTCAGCAAATCCGCAAACGGCTGCTTCGGAATGTCCTTGGCCACCACCGTTTCGCGCAGCGCCACAAACACGGGGTGCGCAGGCCGGCCCTCATAGCAGGAATCGAGTTCGCGCTCCCACCAGTCCAGCAACTCCAGCGCTCGCTCTTGCGATGGGATTTCGTCTCCCAGATCATCCGCCCACCGGCAATACGCATAAACATTATAGAAATGCTGGTGCAGTTCCTTCGGCAGGAGCCAGGACACTACATTGAAGTTCTCGTAGTGGTGCGTCGCCAGCCACCGCGTATAAGCCTGCGCCACATCCACCGCGCACCTGTTGGCGGGTAGTTTGGCAGCGATTTCAAGTTCGCCGGGACGCAGCATCAGCGAAGAACTTCCTCATTCATTTGATCAGAGTGGGCTAAACCAATCGAACGTCCGGGTTTCACGAGTCACGAATCACAAGTCACGTAACTACGGCCCCTGCTTACGGCCTCACGGCCAGCTTGATTTCGCCGCTGCGCGCCTTCATGCGCTCAAACGCCTGCGGCAGGTCCACCAGGCCAATCTCTTCGGTGACAAAATCCTGGGCCGATATATCGCCGCGGCGAATCGCTTCCATCGCTTCACGGATAAAGCGCGGTGTGTGATGGAAAGGTGAAATAATCTTGATTTCCGAATAATGGATGGTTGCCGGCGCGATTTCTACCCGCGTGTCCTTGGGCAGCCCGCTGAAGAAATTCACCACCCCGCCGCGCCGCACCATCGCCAGCGCCTGCTGCCAGGTCGCGGGATTGCCGGCGGCTTCCACAACGCAATCCGGCCCGCGCTGTTCGTCGGTCAGCGCCTTCACGGTAGCGGCCACGTCGGCAACCTCGGTGACATTGATAGTCGCCACGGCACCCAACTTGCGTGCAACCTCCAGGGGAGCTTCCCGCCGGGCCAGCGCAATCACGCGCACGCCGCGGCGCGACAACATGCGCACAAATTTCAGGCCGATGGGACCGCAGCCAATCACCGCGGCCGTATCGCCCGTGCGCACATCCATCTCATGAATCCCGCGTAGCACGCATGCCAGGGGTTCCACCAGCGCGGCGCTGTGGTCGTCTATTGAGTACGGCACTTCCAGCATGTTCTCCCGGACGATGCGTCCGGGAATGCGCATGTATTCCGCGTAGGCCCCGTTGTTGAACAGCAGATCCTCGCAAAGATTTTCCTGGCCGCGGCGGCATTGGTAACACCGGAAGCAGGGTGCGGAGTTGGCCGCTACCACACGCATGCCCAGACGCCATTTCGCGTCCACGCGTTTCCCCATGGCCACAATCTCGCCCACGACTTCGTGGCCGAAAACGGCCGGAGGCCGGATCATTTTCGCGTGGTAGCCGCGTCTCCAAACCTTCAGGTCGGTGCCATCGGTCAGCGCCAAGCGCACGCGCAGAAGCACTTCTTCGGCCGACAATGCCGGCACATCGATTTGCTCGATGCGCAGGTCCTCGCTGCCGTAAAGCACCGCCGCCGTCATTCTTGAAGGCACGAGGATCTTCGTCGGGGCCAGCACTTCTTCCAGCCCTAGTTCCGTCCTTCTTGTGGATGCTGCTCTCATCGATGCGTGATCAGGACCTTAAGCGATGTTTCCGTGGGCCTTGCCGCCAGTTCCAAGCCCTCTTGGATTCTACCCAGCGGAAACCGGTGCGTCACAATCTCCAGCACCGGCAGTTTCTTCTGCAGCACCAGCGCTGCCGCACTCTCTTGGATGTCCACGGCCGCGCTATAGCTGCCCAAAATTTCCTTCTCGTCTATCCCTATTGCCGCGGCAGGAAACTCAATTTTCGTGACAGGGTCGTTTGCGGCAAACAGAAGCACCCTGCCACCTGGCCGCGCCGCCGCCAACGCATCCACGACCACGGCCGGATGCGCTACAGCTACCAGGACCGCGTCCGCCCCCCGTCCTTCGGTACGGGCGTGCAACTCTTCTACCAGCTTACCATCTATGGGGTCAAAAGACTCCACCGCTCCCAACCTCAAACTTTTCTCGCGCCGCGTGGCCATGGGGTCGCTCGTATAGATGCGCGCTCCCTCATATTTGGCAACCATCAGAAGTTGCAGGCCAATGGGGCCGCACCCGGCGATGAGCACCGTCTCGCCCGCCGTGACGCGCGCCTTCTGCACGGCCTTCATGATGGTGTTGATGGGTTCGATGAACGTGGCCTCCTCAAACGTCACATTGTCCGGCAGCGCCACAATCCCGCGCTCCGCCACCCACGGCATCGCCTTCACGTATTCGCCAAACCCGCCGCCATTCGGCGTGAACCCCCCGGTCAGGCCGGTCGTTTTGTACTGTTTGCACTGCGAAAAGAGCCGGTTCTTGCAGTAAAAGCACGTGCCGCAGGGAACGTGATGGAAGCTCATCACGCGATCGCCCAGATTCCACTTGGTTACACCACGCCCCAGCGCAACGACGGTTCCGGCCAGCTCATGGCCCAGGATCTGCGGCGGTTCCACATAGCCCTGAAATATCTTCTTGATGTCCGTTCCGCAGATGCCGCAAGCCGCCACCTTGATCAGCACCTCGCCGTCGCCCACCTCCGGCACAGGCACTTCCTCCACGCGCACCACGCCCTTCTCCCGGAATACCCCTGCCCGCATCGTTTTGGGTATCGGCCCCAACGTCCTCACCCGTTCCACCATCGTCCCCGTCCCACTCATCGCGCCGTCATCTCTTCTTCCGTTCCCAAGCCCCAATGCAGAAAGCGCTTTCGAACGGCTGCGATATATTTGTCAAGAAAATCTGCGAGGTTCTGGGCAGCTTTCTCGCTCCGCTTCCCAAAAGCGATCATGGCGGGAATTTTGTGGGGACGGCGTCCGACTTGCAGCAACAGTTTTCCGTAGTTGATTTGCCCATCTCGGCCCATCGACCACCCGAAATCCCAAGGAAGATCCTCCTCTACGGTGTCGCTGATCGCTCGAATGGCAAGGGCCGGCACTTGCTGTTCCCTTGCCCTCATCAAAACATAAAAGCTTTCCATTTCCACCACATCGCCAAACTCGGCCATAGATTGCTTTGACTGCGCCCGGCAAACCACTTGGGTGTTCGTGAGGAACAAATTGACGGGAGTTGCGCCCGTTTCTTCTGCCAGTTCGACAAGAAGAGGGCGGCTCCTAAACTTCTTCCCTCCATTCACCATTGAGGCTTCACGAGCCACAACAATTTCCCCACTCTTGAGTTCAGGCTTTAGTCCGCCCGCCAATCCCGAACTAATACAAAGGTCAGGCTTTTCCTTCAGTAAGGAAGAGAGAAACGTCCTTGCACCTTTCCAACCAACACCCGTCAGGTACACGTCAAGCTGAAGATCGTCAATCCGGCTGCTGTACCACACATCCGAGCCCGCACGGTGACTCCCATGAACACTTTCCTTGCGCCTAAAAGCATGGCGCCGCCGCCACGGCGCAAACTCCGCTTCCACCGCAAATGTCACCAGCACCCGCATCATCACTTCCTTAATTCCTTTACTTCCTTTGCTTCATTCCCTTCCTTTACTTCCTTCCCATCCTTTACTTCCTTTACCTCATCCTCTTCGCCCGCCCCGCCCTCACGTATCCATTCGCCTGATACCACCGCACCGCGCGCTCCAGCGCCGCCTTCACCGGCCCCGGCTGAAATCCCAATTCCCGCGGCGCCCGCGAAGCATCCACAAACATCTTGTGCCGCGCGATCTTCACGCCTTCCACGGGAATCCCCGGCTCTTTCCCAATTAATCGTGAAAACGCGCTCTCCACGTAGGCTACACCCAGCGCCACCCCGTGCGGGATTTTCATCCCCGGCGCCCGCAAACCCGTGATTTTCGCCAGCGTATCCAGCACTTCCTTCAGCGTCAGATTCTCCGCCCCCAGCAAGTACCGCTCGCCAATCTTGCCCTTCTCCGAAACCAGCAAGTGCCCCGCCGCGCACTCCTCCACGCCCACGAAGTTCAACCCCGTCTCCACGTAGCCCGGCATCTTGCCATTCAGAAAATCCAGAATAATCTTTCCCGTGGGCGTCGGCTTCCAATCCCAGGGCCCCACCGGCGTGGTGGGCATCGCCACGATCACCGGCATTCCTTCCTTCGCCGCCTTCAACACTTCCTGCTCGGCCATCCATTTCGAGCGCTTATAGTGCCCGGTCATCTCCTCGAGTTTTGTTTCCGTGAATTCGTTGGGAAGTTCGGGCCGCACCACCGCGATGGTCGCCACGGTGCTGGTGTAAATCAATTGGCCGACGCCGGCGCGCTTCGCCGCCTCCAGCAAATTCTTCGTCCCGCCGACGTTCGAATCGTAAATGTCCTGTGGATGCTTCGCCCACAGCCGGTAATCCGCCGCCACGTGAAACACGCGCTGCACCCCGTTCATCGCTCGTTCCAGCGAGGCCGCATCGCGCAGATCCCCGGTCACATACTCCAGCGACAAATCGCTGATGGCGCGATTGCTGCTTGAAGCGCGCACCAGTACGCGCACATCATCGCCGCGCGCCACCAACTGCCGCGCCACATGGCTGCCCAAGAATCCTGCCGCGCCCGTCACAAGTGTAGTCATGGCTTCCGCACGCTTTCCCGCTTCTCGCCCAATCCGCCGCCGAATTGCCAAGCCAGCATCTTCAAGGCGTCGCCCGCTTTGCGATTCACCCCCAGCAGGGCCGCCGTTTCAAAGCCGGCTTGGCACGAGCACGTCTCGCACCGTGGGTTAATCCCCCGGCCAAAATTCTCCCAAAGCGTATTTTCCAGCAGCGCTTTGTAGTTTTTCTCGAGGTTGTAGTCCAGCAGGTAGCACGGCCCGCACCAGCCGCCCGGCCCGTATACCGGGCTCCCCCACACGCTGCAATCGAGTTCGCGTTCACCGCGCAAGTATTCCAGATAAACCGGCGAGACCAGCAAATTATAATCACTAAGGGAATCGCTGATTTCCGTGAACCGGCGGTGCATCTCGCCGTGGAATTTGGCGCTGCCGTCACGGCAAACTTTTCCGGGCAGGTACACCGGCGCGAGCATGTAACCGTCCACGTGCATCCCATGGAGTTTCGCATACAGCGCCGCCAAATCCCGCACATCGCTGTCCGGATATACCGTCGAGCTCACAACCACAAGAAAGCCCGCATTCTTCGCGGCTTTTACGCCATCCAGCGCTTCCGCAAATTGCCCCGGCTTGCCCGCGCGTGAATCGTGGACCGTTTCCGTCCCATCGAGTTTCACGTTCCAGAAGAAATTGGTCTCCGGCGGGATCATGTGCAAGCGCCGCCGTATCAGCGTGCCGTCCGTGCAAAGGAAAAGATGCTTGCCGCGGTCCAGGATCGCGCGCGTCAGCTCCGCGATTCCCTCATACTCCAGCGGTTCGCCGCCGCGGATGGCCACCACGGGCGTGTCGCACTCCTCCATTGCCGCCAGGCATTGTTCCACGCTGAGCGGCGCCCGCCACTGGGATGGCGCTTGCCCGTTTCCTCCGTTCGCTCCGCCGCATGCGCCAGTACAGCCGCCCAGAGGGTCCAGCGTGAGCATGACGGCAAATTTCCGCTCGCCGCGCAGTTTGTGCGTCGCGAGATGTTTGGCGAAATCGAAGATCAACCGGAAGGGATACCGCATGGTTTTGCTTAGGAAGCGTTGCGCTCCCGCGCCGGATACAGCCCGCGGCGCACACGGAATTCGCCCGGCCGGAATTTCACAGCGCAATACTCCTGCGCGCGGCTGGCCTGATTGCGATACCGCGCCAGGGCGTACACCGGGAAGGAATTCTTGTAGAGGTGATATTTCAAGTAAAAAACGCCCGGGAAGCCCGTGCCGGTGAAGTCCTCTTCGCTCCAGGATCCATTGGCATTCTGTTGCCGCACCAGGTACGCGGCAGCGCGCGCGATCGCCGGATCGTCGGGATCCGCGCCCGCGAGCAGTCCGATCAGTCCCCAGGCGGTCTGCGAGGGCGTGCTTTTGCCGTGCGCTTTGCTGGAGACGACCTCATAGCTGCGCAGCGACTCGCCAAAGCTTCCGTCGGCCTTCTGCGCCTGCCGCAGCCAGGCCACCGCGCGCACGCAATAATCTTGCGCCGTCAGCGACACGGTCTCCAGCGCTCGCAAAACGCCGCTTGTGCCGTACACATAATTCACGCCCCAGCGCCCAAACCACGATCCATCCCTGCTCTGGTCTTTCGTCAGGAACTGCACGGCCTTCTGAATTACCGGGTGATCGCCGGGCCAGCCAAAGCGCCCCAGGCATTCTACCACCCGCGCGGTCACGTCCGCCGTGGAAGGATCGATCATCGCGTTGTGGTCCGCGAACGGTATATTGCACAGGATCTTCCGGTTGTTGTCGCGGTCAAACGCGCCCCAGCCGCCGTCGCGGTTCTGCATGCTCAGCAGCCATTGAATTCCCCGCCGCATCGCCGCTTCCATGTGCCTTTCGTCGTGGAATTTCACCCGCTGCAGCGCCATCAACACGAACGCGGTGTCATCCACATCGGGATAAAAATCATTGCGGAACTCGAATGCCCAGCCGCCCGGCTCGGCATCCTTGTTCTTGATCTGCCAATCGCCCTTGCCCAGCACCTGCTTCGTCAGGATCCAGTCCGCCGCCTTCACCAGCGCCGGGTGATCCGCGGGCAAGCCCGCTTCTTCAAGGGCCACCATTGCGATGCACGTATCCCACACCGGGGACACGCAAGGCTGCAGGCGAATGGTGTCGTCTTCCTCGATTTCAAACCGCGAAAACTCCTGGATCTCGCGCCACGTGAGCGGATCTTCCGGTCCATGCCCCAACGCCATCAGCGCAAAAATCGAGTTCATCATCGAGGGATAGATGGCCGCGAGCCCCTCGGTCCGCTCCATGTGCTCCAGCATCCATTCCTTGGCTTCCTTGATGGCCTTTTGCCGCAGCGGTTTCCACGGCAGCTTCTCGTACAGCTTCAACCCGCGATCCACCGCGAGAAACAGGTTCTTCCAGGAGAGCAACTGCTTGCTCCAGTTGAATGCCGCCGTTTTCTGCGTGGGATCCTTGAACAGCTCGTCCACCCGCGCGTGCTCCGGCAAGCGAAACTCCGGCCGCACCGACGACAAGATCGCCATCGGAATCACGATCCCGCGCGTCCACGAAGACATCTCGTAAATATTGAAATAGAACCAGTTCGGCAGCAGCACCAATTCCGGCGGTATCGCCGGCACCAGCTCCCAGCCCACGGCCCCCACCAGCGCCAGATAAAAACGCACGTAGGAATTCGTGCGTTCCAGTCCACCCAGGCGGTGCACGGCCGCGCGCGCCTTGACCATGTGCGGCTCGTCAGGAGAGTCCCCCGCCAGCTTTAGCGCGAAATAGGCCTTGGAGGTGGCATTGAGTTCCGAGGCGCCGCCAGGATAAATCGGCCAGCCGCCATCATCCATCTGTTTCCGCCGGACATAATTGGCCAGCTTGGCGATGCGCACCGGATCGGCCTTGTCAAGTACGTGGAGGTAGTAGATGTAATCGGATTCGAGGGTGGTATCGGCTTCAAGTTCGCCGTGCCAATACCCTTCCTCAGCTTGAATGGATAGGAGATACTCGGTGCCGCTCTCGACGGCCTTTTCCACCTGCTCCGCCCAAGTCTCTTGCCGCCATGGAGCTGGCGCGGGCGCGACCGGCAACTCCTCTCCTATACGTACGTACGAGGCCATCTCGGCTCCCCCTCGAGCGAAATGCAGTACTCCCGCGCAAAAACCCGAATCGGCCACTGAAAGAGTTCTTCTCTTTAGGAGGCCGGGGCTTCAGCCCCGGCGCAAACCCCAAGAATGAATGGGCTTTAGCCCCTGAAGAAACTCTTCTCGCGGTTTTCCAGCAACCTTGCCAACCGAACGCAACAGCTCAGCTAACTATCCTATTGCCTTGCACTTCCAAAAGCCAACCGCAGAAAATCAATACTCCGGTACTTGCAGTACCCATTATCCCTGTCCCCGGAAAATCGGTCAACGAATAAGATGCCGCCTCTCAAACCGTGAGTTGTCGGAAAGTGTCACAGTTGCACCCCGGTAGCCCCTTCCAGAATCCGATGTACTGGGGCCTCTAGAGTTTCCGGCTCACTTTCGCCATGCCTTTGCGACACGGGGGCTTTCCCTCCAGCAATTCGGCAAGCAGCCACATCCAGAGCGGTGCCGGAGGGGTAAGCCTTCCCCGTATTTTCCGGCTACCTCCTCTGACTCTATGCCTATTCTCTCCGTTCCGCTTCTAGCTTCCTGACGCGCTCCGCCAACTGCGGTAGCCGCGCAAACCACCCATATTGCTCTTTGAACTTATCCAACGGCCGCGCTGGCGTTCCCCAGACCGTCTCCCCGCTTCGAATGGTCTTGCCGTTGAGAATCCCCGCCTGCCCGCCCGCGATCACGCGGTCTTCCAGCGTGCAATGTTCCCCCATGCCCACTTGTCCCCCACAGACCACATGATGCCCCAGCTTGCAGGAGCCCGAAATGCCCGTCTGCGCCGCAACCACGGTATGCTCGCCGATCTGGACGTTGTGGCCCACGTGCACCAGATTGTCCAGCTTGACGCCTTCGCCGATCCGCGTGTCGTCCAGCGAACCGCGGTCCACCGTCGCATTCGCGCCAATCTCCACATCCTCGCCAATCTCCACAATCCCAGCCTGCGGAAATTTCCAGTATCGCTCTCCATCGAACGCATACCCGAATCCATCGGCGCCGATGACTGCTCCCGAGTGAATCTCCGCGCGGCTTCCCAGGCGCACTCCGGCATACAGCGTCACGTGCGGGTGCACGCGGCAATCCTCGCCAATCCAGCATCCTGCCCCAATCACGCAGTGGGCACCGATCTGCGTGCCCTCTCCCACGTGCACATCCTCGCCAATCACCGCGTACGCACCGATGCCCGCGCTCGCCGCGACCCGGGCCAGCGGCGCAACCACTGCCGTGGGATGAATCCCGCTGGCAATCGGCCGCCGCTCCAAAAGAAGCGCCCCCGCCTTCGCAAAGGCCACCTTGGGCTGCGCACTGCGCAGCACCGTTTTCCCCGGCAGGTCAATTCCCTCCCCTGCCACCACGCAACCTGCTGCCGAAGCCACCGCGCGCTCCGCATGTTTTGCCGTCTCGACGTAAATCAAATCATGTGACCCTGCGCGCTCCGGCGCGGCCACGCCGGTCAATTCCCACGCGCCGTCACCTTCCACCTTCGCCCCAATAGCCTGCGCCACATCCTTCGCTGTGCTTTTCATCGCCCGCTTCTCCTCTGCTTCTGTTTCACCCTCGCGGTTCACTTCGCTTCACAAGAAATCATACAAAGGCGGTTCACCACGCGGCCGGTTTTTCCATCTCGCGTGGACCCACACCCACTGCTCGGGATGCTTGCGGATAATCTCCTCTATCACTTTGCTAAAGCGCCTGGTGTTTTCCAGGACGTCGCTCTCGGCATCTCCCGTGCGCACCAGTTCCACGGGCGGCTCGAAGCGCAAGCGGTACTTGCGAAGATTTTCATCCCAATAAGCGTACCCGGGCACCACCGCGGCATCCGTATGCAGCGCCACCCGCGCAATTCCGGTCGTCGTACATGCCGGCGTGCCAAAAAAATCCACGAACACCCCTTCCTCCGGCATAGTGTTCTGGTCCGCAAGAACTCCGATCGTTCCCGCCTCCTTCAACACCCTAAGCATCACGCGCGCCGATTCGTTCTTGAAGATCGGCCGGTTCCCCGAAAGCCCGCGGTAGTGATTCACCAGGCGGTCCAGCGGTTCGTTGTCCAGCGGCCGCGCCATGTAGTGCAGCGGGTATCCGTACAGCGCGTGCGCAAACGAGGAAAGCTCCCAGGCGCCGATGTGACCGGTGAGGTAGAGCACACCCTTGCCGCGCCTCTGTCCCGCAAGAAAATTCTCATGCCCATCCAGAATTACGATTTGCTCGATATTTTCGCGCGTGTACTTCGGAAAGCGCGCGAACTCCGCGGCCATCCACCCCAGATTGCGCGTCATCTTGCGCAGCACGCTGCGGCGCTGCGCGCCCGTCCAATCGGGAAACGCGAGCCGCAAATTGAACTCCGCGGTCTTGCGCAGTTTGGGCCGCGCCAGCAGCAGCAGGCGCGTTCCCGCTGCCGCCACGCTCCGCGCCATCGGTCGCGGCAGAATGCCCAGCGTCTTCACCACGCTCCACGCCACCGCGTATTGCAGCCATTCCTTCATCAAGGCTTCGTGTCCCCCCGTCCTTTCGCGCCAGTATGACCGACTTCCGCCATTCCAAGATACACTTAGCAAGCTGCTGAAGAAGACTTTCTCTTTAGGAGGCCGGAGTTTCAGTTTACCCTGAGCTGCCAAGGGCCCCGGCGGGCGCGTCTCTTGGATTACGCACACCCCGTCCCCCAAGCACCATTGTCATCCCGACCGGAGGACCGCGCCGTGTGCGGTCCGGAGTGGAGGGATCTGCTTTCCCCCTAAGCCCCGACGAAAAGGCCCTAACGCAAAGGCGCTTTGGTTTATCCTTAGTTGCGCAGGGGCACGAAGAAAGCCTTCTCCGGTTTTTTCAGCAACTTGTTTGATTTTAGAGCCAACGACCCGTGACACAAACTGACAACTCCAGCCGCGATAGCGATTCCCTTTCAATGGCCGCGCGCGTCCTCTGGCTTGGCCTCATTATCGCTACGCTCTATCTCTGCTATTTCCATAATTTAGGCGCCATCGGCCTGGTGGGGCCGGACGAGCCGCGCTACGCCTGGATTGCCCGAGAAATGCACGAATCCGGCGACTGGGTGACTCCCCGCCTCTATGGCCAGCCCTGGTTTGAGAAGCCAGTCCTTTATTACTGGGGCGCGGCGCTCAGCTTCAAACTCTTCGGTGTAAGCGAGGCCGCGGCGCGTTTCCCCAGCGCCTTCGCTGCGCTGCTGGCAACGCTGGCCATGGCCTGGCTCGCTTGGCGTGTTTACGATGCGTGGGCCGCCCGGTGGTTGCTTCTGCTTCTGCCCACCACCGTGGGCATGATTGGCTTTTCGCACGCTGCGGTCACGGACATGCCCTTCGCCGCCACGCTCACCGTCGCGCTGGTCTTTGCGGCCATCATCCTTGGCCTCACCCACAATCCGCAGTCGCCGTCCACCCAGCGAACACCTTGGCTCGCTCTGATTTTCTTTGGCTTTTTCCTCGGTCTCGCCATGCTCGCGAAGGGCCCTGCCGCCATCGTTCTGTCCGGCGGCGGCGTACTGTTGTGGGCAGCATTCACCAAGGGCTGGCGCGACGCCTTCCGCTGCCTCCATCCTCTCGCCATCGCCAGCTTCTGTCTCACGGCCCTTCCCTGGTACATCCTCTGTTCCCGGCGCAATCCCGATTTCTTCCGCATCTTCATCATCGAGCACAATTTCAAGCGCTACCTCACCCCCGAATTCCAGCACATCCAACCCTTCTGGTATTACGTTCCCATACTCCTTATCGCCTTTGTCCCCTGGACTCTGGCGCTGCTCTGGTCTATCGCCTCTGGCTTGCTTCGGCGAGGGCGCAAGTTCCAATTCTCTCCGACCTCCTTATTCTTGCTGTCATGGGCGATGTTCAGTCTGCTCTTCTTCTCCATTTCAAAATCAAAGCTTCCTGGTTATATCCTCCCTGCCATGCCTCCCATCGGTCTCCTTCTAGCCAGGTCGTGCGTCCGCCTGGCGCCAGAGGGAGAACGGACATTTCGCTGGCTTCATGCCGGTTTCAGTTTTCTGGGATTTCCGGTCGCTTTCATACTCTTGTGGATGGGCTGGTTCTATGCCGTTTCAACAATTCAGAGCCAGAAGATGATTTCAGCGGCGTTCGTCTTGCTCCTCCTGGGATTGGCAAACCTGCTGCTAGCGAACAAAGTCAATCGTAAAACCTCCCTCAGTCTGATGGCTCCGTTCTGTGTCATTCCGGTGCTCATTCTTGTTTCCGAGTTCAATGCGTTAGCGCGTCCCTGGTTGACGCCTGATCCCTCCGGCAAAACAATCGCGCAAGAACTGCGCGCCGCGCAAATCCCGCCAGCGCAAACCTACGTGGCCGCAATGCCACGCGGCCAGCAATTCAGCCTGAGCTTCTACCTGCACCAGGAAATTCAAACGTGGGATCCGGACCAACCCAAGGCAGGCTACCTGTTGCGCAACTCTCGGGGCTGCGGCCATTTCGTTAAGCCGCCGTGGACATGCTCAACCCATCCGCTCGAACTCCAAACAAGTGGTTGGTTCGTTTACAAAGTTCAGCGCGAAGACTCAGTGAGCCGTCGGCAGGACGGGAGCACTCTTGGGGGCAACAGCCTTCGGGGCAGCGGGCCTAATCGGGACGGGCTCGCCGTTCGAGGCCGGCAGCCGCGTTAAGAAAAATGTCACCACACGATTCTCGTACGTGCGCTTCTCGTCATCCGGCAGGTTCACGAAATTCCCGTGCGCCACTATGGCCATTTCGCGAGGCTCGCCCGCCTTCAAAAACATCTCTCGGGTGATCGCGGCGAGTTCCGGATCATCTGCCGCGCCAATAAACAGGATCGGCACGCCGTGCAGGCTCTTCAGCTTGGCCGAAAGCGGCGGGTCATTCTTGTAAGCGTAGTTCAGCCATTCAAAACTCGTCTGCGCGGACCTCACCATCATCGGGAACCCGCCCACGCCGGTCTTTTCCACGCCAATTTTCACCATTTGTTTCGGGTTGTCGTACACGGAATCGAGCACCAGCGCGCGCACGCGAGTGTCCTTCTCCGCCTCGCGCAGCGCGGCATAAGCGCCCAGATTGTAGCCCCACAAACCAAAGCGCGCGGCATCCACGTCATTTCGTGCTGCCAGTGTCTCGATGGCGGCGCGCACCTCGTCCGACTCGCGGTAGCCGAATGTGGTCAAGCCATCATTCCCGCCGTGGGCCGCAAAATCAAACACGAACGCGTTGTACTGGTGGTCCTGCAGCGCGGAAACCAGCGTGAGCAATTCGCCCCGGCTGGATTGATAGCCGTGGCAAAGAATGATTGTCGGCGCCCCCCGCAACCCGGGGAAGAACCAGCCTTTGCGGGTGCCCAGGCCCGCTACCGTAAAGTCCACTTCATCGGGGCGGCCCGGGAAACTCTCCATATTGATCTCGGAGCTCGTTCGCTGCGGCTTTACGATCCAGTAGATCAGCACTCCGGAAATGACCGCCGTGGCGACCACGGCAAAAAACACCAGCGCCAGAATCACGGTCAGAAGTTTTGTGTACCATCGTGTTGGATACCGCAGTTCATACAGGATCGACATGGGCTTTGGGCTTCAGGGCCGGCCTGCTGGACGGCCGCCTCACTTTTCTTTTTCAGCCGTTGCTCAGGCTACAGCCGCATCCTAACATGCGTTTTCGCGCCTCTCCCTTTTCATCTCTCCCGCATGTGCCCGATTCGTATCGCCCCGCGCCTTCAACATTTGGCGGTCCCGGCACCGAATCGGATATTATGGCTACTGGGCTTGGGGACGCCCTGCCGCCCTATCCATGAACCTCGTTGACCTGCGCCAGACCACTGTCCGCCAAATCGAGCCTCTGCTGCTTGAAGAGGCTCGCCATTGGCGCGAAGAACTTCATTGGGACTACCGCAGCGCGACGGACCTCATCAAGCGCTTCCTGGAAGCACACGCTCTTTCCGGCTGCGTGGCCTTTGACCACGGCATTGCGGTGGGCTATGCCTTTTACGTGCTGGAGGATCACAAAGGGCTGATTGGCGACTTGTTTGTCTCGCCGAGTTACGACCAGGAACCCATCGGCCGGCGCCTGCTGGATGAAATGCTATTCTCCATGCGCGCGCTGCCCCAATTGCAGCGCATCGAAGCGCAACTCATGCCCTTCGGCGGGCCCGTGGAAGACGCGCTGCGCGAACAGGGTTTCCGGCTGCACACGCGGCAATTCATGCTCTTCGACCTGCTGAAGAAGTCTGAAAGTGCGCCTAGCATCAACTCCGGTTTACGCCTGGATCGCTGGAATGACCGCTACATGGAGTCGTGCGCCAAGCTGATCTTCCTGGCTTATGCGAATCACGTGGATGGCGATATCAACGATCAGTACCGCTCGCGCCACGGCGCTCTGAAATTCCTGAAAAACATTATTCTCATGCCGGGCTGCGGCCAGTTCGTGCCCAACGCTTCATTCGTCCTGCGCCATCCCGGCAGCGAAGATCTGGTCGGCGCGGTCCTCACCAGCGAAGTTTCCCCCGGCGTCGGCCACACCACGCAAATTTGCGTCATGCCGGGATTTCAGGGGCACGGCCTGGGGCGTCTTCTCATGCTCACGGCGGCGGAAGCTCTGCGCTCCCTGAAGTTCACGGAACTCACGCTGACTGTCACCTCGGAAAATCGCACAGCCGTCCATCTCTACGAACGCCTCGGCTTCTCCACCGTCAAATCCTTCACCGCCGGCGTCTGGCCGCGTTGAAGCCGCCAGTCATCAGTTGGAAGTAATCGGTTCTCAGTCCCAAGTTTCAGGTTCTAAGTTTCAGGTTCTAAGTTTCAAGTTTTGAGTTTCAAGGTTTTGGCGATCAGCTAGCAGCGACCAGCGATCAGGAACCTCGGATTTGCTCCCCGCCGTGGCTCTGTCCACTCCGCGCTCGCTTCTTCTGCGCCATGTCATCCCGAGCGGAGCGACCCGATTTTTTCTTGCGCGCCGCAGTTTGGCGCGTCGGGTCGCGGAGTCGAGGGATCCCTTTGCCTCTTCTCTGTGCCTGGCCTTTACCCCGACCCGTCCGAGTAGCCGTCCCGCTCTTGGGCTTTCGCTTTTGTGGCACAGTCACTCTTGACTGTGCTCTTGGGTTAGCTTTTGTAGTGACCGATCTTTAGATCGGTTCTTGGGTTGCTCAGTGTGCGACCTGCCCTCCTGGGGTGCTCCGCTCCGGGTTTGTCTTGTCTTCTCCGTCCGCGTAAGAGTCGATCATGATCGACCCCGTCTTGCCAACACCGAAATGTCCTCGTCATTCCGAGCGCAGCGAGGAATCTCTCTTCCTCCTCTCCGCAAATCTCTGCGTACTCAGCGTCTCTGCGTTATCTTTTTCTGACTCGAAGCCTCGATGCAGCGAGAGTTCTCGCAGCGCACGTCCGTTTTCCTCGCCCTGCGGCCTCGTGATTTTCCCTGCTCCCTTGATTCACGAGATGAACTCTAGTGAGACTTGGACGAAGTTGACGAAGGCTGCGCTAAGGGAAGTTCCACGACAACGCGCATGTGGAACGGTTCCACAACGAAGGAATACCTCCGGCGCGTCGTGAGCGGTTCATCTGCGACCACAAAATCGCATGTGAGCTCGAAGGTGCGTTCTGCTCCAGTCACAAATGCCCACTTCTTGACCACATCTTCTATGGCCCCCACCAACAGAGGGTGTCCCTTCTCGATCTTCACTTCCGAGATCTTTCCATCGCCGCCCACGGACACGCGCGCCACAACCGTGCCGCCAATCCCGGTTTGCCGCGCGAGCAGCGGATAGCGGATGCCCTCAAAGTGAACCAGCTTGAATTCGGGATGGCCCGCAAAGAGCGCGTCAATGTCAAGGCCGCCGGAATGCGATCTGTACCAGGCTTCCTCGAATTCATCGCCATGCAGCCACCGAATGTCGACGCGTTGTGTCGCGGTTACTCCCCCCAGCGCATAACCAAAACTCGCCATCTTCGCCAGCCCCGCAAAGTTCCAGTCCTCGCGAAACGCATCCGCGGGCTTGTGGTAACGGTTGTCCACATAATCCTTGGCTTGCGCCTCGCCCCACGCCAAATCGTGCCCCTCGAACTTCCTTCCCTGCGCAATGGAAAACGACGGAATGCCCACGCGCGATAAACTGAAATGGTCGGAGCGGTAATAATGCCCCGCCTCCGGATGCGCGTCGGGACGAATCGCCAGCCCAAATTCCCCAGCGATTTTCTCGACGGTCGGATAGAACGTCGTGCGTTCGGCGCCACTAACTTCCACTTCTTCCGGGATTCCAATGGGCGCAAGCGCGTCGTAATTCAAATCCAGGATGGGATCCACGGGCAATTCCAGTGAATGTTTGCCAAGGTACTCGGAGCCTAGCAGCCCCTGTTCTTCGGCTGTAACGGCGGCGAAAAGAATTGAGCGAACTGGCACGGGCTTCGTATCTCCCCACGCGCGCGCAATTTCCAGCAAGATGCCGCAGCCAGTCCCGTTGTCAACCGCACCGTGATAAATGTTGTCGACCGGTTTGCTCTTATCGATTCCGAAGTGATCATAATGCGCAGTGTATAGGACCGCCTCGCCCCTCTTGTCGTAATCCGATCCCTCCACCATGCCCAGCACATTCCGCGAGATAAATGGCCGCAGCGCGCTCACCACATGCGCCTTCAGGTGCACCGGCAGCTCGATGGGCTTAAACTCGCGCGATTGCGCCTGCTGAAACAGCTTGTCCAGGTCGAGTCCCGCCATCCCCACCAGCTTTCGCGCCACGTCCTCCTGAATCCACGAAGCCGCCTCCAGCTTCGGCGTGCCATCCAGCTTCAAATACGACCGCTCCCCGCCCCACGAATTGCGCACCACCTCCCACCCGTAACTGGCCAGGTCCGTGCGATGGATGATCAGCGTTGCCACAGCGCCCCGCCGCGCGGTCTCCTCAAATTTATAAGTCCAGCGCCCGTTGTACGTCAGCGCCTTCCCCTTGAAAAAATTGGGATCATCGGAAATGGGCTCATTCACAAACAGCAGCGCCACTTTCCCCTTCAAGTCGTAGCCCTTGTAGTCGTCCCATTTTTCTTCCGGCGCGGTTATGCCGTAGCCAACAAAAACAACCGGCGCATCGATATTCGCAATTTCCGTCTGCAATTCGTTGCTGGTCACAAAGTCGTCGAGGTTCCGAAGCACCAGCGGCTCCCCGCTCGCTGGCACCAGTGCAAAGCTCGTCTCCGGCAAGGTTTTCACGCCAACCAAGGGCACACTTTGGAAGTACGTGCCGTTTTCCCCCGCAGGCTTCAATCCATAGCGCTTGAATTGTGCCGCGATGTAATCGGCGGCAAGGTCGCCTCCCTTCTGCCCGGTGCCGCGGCCCTCCAAAGCGTCGCTCGAAAGATACTTCACGTGCTGGCGAATCCTCTGCGCATCAATCTTCGGCGTGTGCGATTTCGCCGCCAGCAGCACGCCGCCGCCAAGAATCGCTGCCGCCGCAAGAACAATCAGCTTCCTCATCCCTCGCCCCCGATCAACAAAGCCCATGAAGAGAAACTCTAACAAAAAACAGTTCCCGCGCACATGACACAAGCCTTCGCTCAGCTACTTCCTCTCCTTGCTGTCATCCCGTGCGGAGCGGCCCGATTTTCTCTTCCGCGCTGCAATTTAGTGCGTCGGGTCGCGCAGTCGAGGGATCTTTCTGCCCCCTTCCTCCTCTCCGCGCCCTCTGTGTTCGCTACTTTCTGTGCGCTATGGCTTCTCCTCGGCCACTTTGGAGTGCGGCGGCTTGTTTACCCTGCTTGCCCCGATCTTCGAGGAGAAGCTTTGAAGGGCCGCCGCTTTTGCGGCCACAACCCTCGCTGCCAAATCATGGTTTCTCCCCCGCTCCATCTCCCCGCAATCTTTGCTCCTTGTTCTCCTCTGGCCTTGCTCTTGCTCCTCCCCCTTTTAGTTGTTTGCTGGCTCCCGGTCTTGGAAGGGGCTGGACCCACGTAACCGCTGCCGTTCATCCACCTAACGTATTGACTCGTCTAACGTTACGCGGATTACGCCGGCGGCGCTGCTTGGCGCGTTTCCGATGGCTTGGGCCCACCCTTTCGCCGGACCGGGCGAATCCCCACAACCGCTGAGTCTTCTCGCTCAGTGATGGCCAAAGGAGCTCCTCCCATGAATCCCACCACAAACCGCCGCGGCCCTCAGTTGACCATCCCCGAATTGCAGGCCGCCGCCGCGGAAATGCGCGCCATGGACATCATCAGTATCTACGCCGCAGGCTCCGGTCATCCCGGCGGCACCCTTTCCGTAATGGACATCGCCGCCGCTCTCTATTTAAACGTTCTCAATCACGATCCCGCGAATCCCGCTTGGCCCGAACGCGATCGCGTTTTCTGGTCGGCCGGGCACAAAGCGCCCGCGCTCTACGTCGCGCTCGGCAGAGCCGGTTATTTCCCGCTTGACGATGTGGTTCTGCTGCGCCAGCTCGGTTCAGGTTTCGAAGGTCATCCGAATTGGTTGAAAGTCCCTGGCGTGGAAATTTCCAGCGGCTCCCTGGGCCAAGGTCTCGGCGCCGCCGTGGGCAGCGCCCTGGCCGCAAAGCTCCGCAGCGTCGCTCACCGCGTTTACGTCATCATGGGCGACGGCGAGCAGCAGGAAGGCAGCGTCTGGGAAGCCGCCATGGCCGCCGCGCACCACAACCTCGATAACCTCTGCGCCATTATTGATGTGAACCGCCTGCAGATCGATGGCTGGGTCAAGGACGTGATGAACGTTGAGCCGCTCGCGGAAAAATATGCCGCGTTCGGCTGGAACGTCATTTCCATTGATGGCCACGACTTCGCGCAGATTCTCGACGCCTTCTCGCGTGCCAGCCAAACCACCGGGCGTCCTACGGTCATCCTCGCCCGCACCATCAAGGGCAAAGGCGTTTCCTTCATGGAGAATGAGGCCAGTTGGCACGGCACGCCGCCGAAAAAAGAACAATTTGAAAAGGCCCTGCCGGAACTCCTCACTCCCGATTTTCCGCGCGCCCGCGTGGAAGTTCTGCTCCGGCGCGCCGCCGCTAACGCCATCGAGGTCGCGCACAAGGCGAAAGATGCCATTCCCAAGTTTGTGCTCGAATACTGGTGGAACGCCCGCGATTCCATGAAAGTGGATATGGACCCCACGCGCATGGGTTTCGGCCGCGGTCTGGAACGCGCCGGGGAAGATCCCCGCGTGGTCACCCTGCACGCGGACATCTCCGGCTCCATCCGTATTACCGATTTTGAGAGCAAGCATCCGGAACGCAACAACCGCGTCTTCAGCGTCGGTATCGCGGAGCAAAACATGATGAGCGTCGCCGCCGGTTTAGCCCGCGAAGGCTTCATCCCCGTCACCGGCACCTACGGCGTCTTCGCTTCCGGCCGCGCCTGGGACCAGATTCGCACCACCATTTGCTACTCCAATCTCAACGTGAAAATCGCCGGCGCTCACGGCGGTATTTCCGTCGGTCCCGATGGCGCCACGCACCAGGCTCTGGAAGAAATTGCGCTGACCAGCATTTTGCCGAACATGCACGTGGTCGTGCCGTGCGATTCCGTGGAGACGCAAAAGGCCACCGAGTATTCACTTCTCAAGCTGCAAGGGCCCTGCTACCTGCGTTTCGCCCGCGAAGCCACGCCCGTCGTCACCAAACCCGACACGCCGTATGAATTCGGCGTCGCGAACGTGATTCGCTACCGCGGCGTACAGCCTAAGTTCCTCGATGCCTTTGAGACCATTCCGGGTCCGGCCTACAAGAACGAGCACGAAAACGTCACCATCATTGCCTGCGGCCCCATGGTTCCCGAAGCGATGCGCGCCGCCTGGCTCCTGAAAGAGGAGTACGCCATCGAAACGCGCGTCGTGAACGTTCATACCGTCAAGCCGCTGGACATTCCCACTCTGGTGCGCGCCGCGGAAGAAACCCGCGTCGTGGTCACTGCGGAAGAACATCAGGTTGGCGGCTTCGGGAATATCGTGGCCGGAGCCATTCTCCAGCAGCGCAAGGATTTTCGACTCCCGCTGCAACTCGCCATGGTGGGTGTTGCCGATCGCTTCGGCATTTCCGGCAATCCCTGGGAACTCATCCAGTATTTTGGCTTGACCGCGGAACATCTCGCTAAGCGCGTCCTCGACCTTCTCGACAAGAAACTGGCAGCCTCGCCCGCTGCCTCCGCTACCGTTGCTTCCACCGAGGCCTCGGCACTTCACTGTGCCCGCTGCGGCGCCAAAATCTCACCCGCGGAATATGCCAAGGAGTCGCCCTTACCTTCCGACGAGATCTGCGCCGAGTGCGAATATCAATCCTTGGAACTGTGCGCCGTCTGCCGCGTCGAGTGGGCCAAGGTCAGTCACAAATCCCCGTACATCTGCCCGTCGTGCCGCGCCAACTCTGTGCTCCGCTGACACTCGCCCGCGCGCGCTCATTTCCCATCGATCGCTACTCCTCGGTGCGAACGCCCTTGCCTTCATCGCCGCATCCGTGAATTCCACTTCTCCGGTTACGGCGTTTACCAGGACCTAGCATGAATTGACCTATCGGTAGAGCCTGGGAAATTTTTTGTTTATTTATATGTCATGGCCACTCTTTAGCTGCGCAGGTGACACTGCTTTTGGATTGGGGTTTGTAATTGTCGAAAATAGTCGCTGCGCATGGGGCACCCCAGATTTACTTCGCGGCGGCCGGCGTGTACAGTAGGTGGTTCGAAGCGGGTCTCACTGTGAGGTAGATTCCATGAAAATGCGCGGAAAAGGAAGCGGGAATGGCAGATTCCTGGTGGTGATGGTGTGGGTTCTGGCGGCGTTGGGATGGATGGGCGCAAGAGCGGCGCGGGGGCAGGAAGCGCTTTCGAAGGTGGAGGTGGTATCGGCGGACACGGCGAAGGTGTCACCGGGAGGGGCGACGTTCACAGTGCCGGCAGGTTGGTCGCTGGAGACTGGGAAAGATGTGGTCGTGTTGACGCCGCCGGAAACGGACACGCACGTGGCGATTTTTGATGTGCAGGCGCCAGACGCGGCGGCCGCAGTGAAGGCAGCGTGGGCGGCGTACAAAGGCAGGCAGACGCATCCGGTGAAGATCGTCACACCACGACCGGCGCGAGAGGGTTGGGACGAGCGGCAGGTGTTTGATTACGAGACTTCGCCGAATGAGCGAGCGGCGATTCAGGCGATTGCATTGCGAGCGGGGACGACGTGGACGGTGTTCCTGATTGACGGAACGGATCCGACCGTGGAGAAGCGAAGCGCGCCGCTTTACCTGATTTATGAAAGTTTGCGGCCGAAGGGGTATCAACGTGAATCGTTCGCGGGACGGCAGGCACATCCGCTAGATGCGGCGCGGATCGCGCAGTTGACGGATTTCGTGCAGAACTCGATGAAGCTGCTGGGTATTCCGGGAGTGGGGCTGGCGCTGATCGATCACGACAAGGTGGTATTCCAAGGCGGATTCGGCGAGCGGGAACTAGGAAAGCCGGAGAGAGTGGACGAGAACACGCTGTTTATGGCGGCTTCGAATACAAAGGGGATGACGACGCTACTGCTGGCGGAATTGGTGGACCAGGGGAAATTGCGTTGGGACGAACCGGTGGTGGAGGCGTATCCGCCATTCAAGCTGGGCGATGCGGACACAACGAAGAAAGTGCGGGTGAAAAATCTGATTTGCGCGTGCACGGGATTGCCGCGGCAGGATCTGGAGTGGCTGTTCGAGTTCAAGAATGCCACGCCGGAATCGGAGCTGGCGCTGTTGGGGACGATGCAGCCGACGAGCAAGTTCGGGGAAGTGTTTCAGTACAGCAACCTGATGGCGACGGCGGCGGGATACATTGGCGGTCACATCGAGTACCCGAGCCTGGAACTGGGAGCGGCGTACGACAAGGCGATGCAGACGATGGTATTCAATCCGCTGAAGATGAACGTGACGACGTTTGATTATGCGCGGGCGCTGGCGAGCAATCATGCGACCCCGCACGGGGACGACGTGGACGGGAAGCCGAGCGTGGCGAGCATGGCGTTCAATTACTCGATCTATCCGGCACGACCGGCGGGAGGAGTGTGGACGTCATCGGGAGATTTGATCAAGTACGTGCAGTTGGAGATGGATAACGGAAGGTTGCCGGATGGGAAGCAACTGGTGTCGATGGAGAATTTGCTGATGCGGCGAGCGCCGCAAGTGCCCTTGGGCGAAGACGCGACGTACGGAATGGGGCTGGAAGTGAGCCGGAAATATGGGGTGCCAGTAGTGAGTCACGGCGGCAGCATGGCGGGGTTCAAGAGCAACTGGTACTTGCTGCCGGATTCGCAGATTGGCGCGGCGATTCTTACGAATTCGGATACGGGAGGAATGCTGCTGGGGCCGTTCTCGCGGCGATTGCTGGAGGTGGTTTTCGACGGGAAGCCGGAAGCGGAAGGAGACGTCGCGGCGCAAGCGGCGAGGTACAAGGCGCAACTGGCCAAGGAACGCGAACGGCTGGCGGTGCCAGCGTCGCCAGATCAGGTGGCGAAGCTGGCGAAGAAGTATATGTGCAAGGAGTTGGGTGAGATTGATGTGGTGAGCGAGAATGGCGCGACGGTGTTTGATTTTGGGGAATGGAAAAGCGCTGTGGCATCGCGGAAGAATGACGACGGGACTATTTCGTTTATTACGATCGATCCGACGAACGCGGGGTTTGAGTTTGTGGTGGGAGAAAGAGCCGGTAAGAGAACTCTCACGATTCGTGATGGGCAGCATGAGTATGTGTTTACCGAAGTGGCGTGAGGGTGGCCTGATTTTCTTTAACTTCGTGTGAAGCGATATTTAAGCCGCATCGGTGTTGCGAAATCATGGTGAAACACGCAATCGGCCCAATAGCGGGGCAAAGTCCTGATTTGTCGGCAAACCGGATAAGTTCGTACTAGTGTGCCGCCCCAGAAGTCTCTTGTATTTTTCTTTAGGAGGCCGGGGCTTCAGTTTACCCTGCTTGCCCTGAGCCTCGAAGGGCCCCGGCCAAAAGCCCGTAGAATGAATTGGGCTCGGTAGATCCTGGGCTTCAGCCCAGGGCGCGAAGCGCCCTTGAAGACTCCGAACTTTTTCAGCATATTTTCGGGACAGCACACTAGGTGGTAGATTTCTTCTCTTCCTCTTTGGATGTTTTGTTTGGCTCGTCCTTCTCCTGGCCTTTGCGGCTCGTAGCGCTGGGGACCGCATATTCCGAGCCCCAATTGATGCCACGGCGAGTAGAATCGTGGGTTCCCGTATCCATGCCTTGGTTTAGATCTTGTTGTTCGATTCGCTCGCTGGCGATGCGGTCCCCTTCCAGTTGCTCCGCTTCCGCGTCCACTTCCGCGTCCAGGTTGGCTAACTCTTCTTGTTCGATTTGCTCGTTTGCGCCGCGTTCTTCCGGTTGCTCCTGTTTCGCCTTCGGGTCCAAGTTGCCGGATTTGGACTTTGATGTTCCTGTATCAGCCATGTCAGCCTCCTTAAGATATTTATACAGCGCCGGGAAAAGTGTGTGAAGAATACTAAGCAGATTGAGCTTGCGATTTTGTCGACTTGAGCGCCTGGTTGACGGCCGCCGTTAAGTCTTTGTTAAAGCTATCGACGTCGGTATGCAGTTCCCGTTCAAACTGCTGCACTGCGTGCTTAGTAGCGTCCCGAATGGCCTCTTGGAGCTTCGACTTGCCGATCACGATCAAGGTTGCAGTGCTATCCTGAAGCGTGTCCCCGATCTTCTTCATATCGGCACGCGAGAGTCCTTGCCAAAAGTGCCCAATCAGGGCGCCCGCAGCTGCACAAATCAGGGCATCCCATACAAGGTACGGCGGGAAGATCAAGCCGACTAGCACGCCGACCGCCAACCCAGACCATGCCCCGTACTGGGTCGGCTTTTCGGTCTTGGTGACCGTCACCTTGCCAGTTGCGTCCTTACTGATAACTGCCGCATCATACGTGCCGATTATGCCGGCAGAATGAAGCTGTTTCACCGCTTCATAGTCTACCTTCGCGTCATCGGAACTCGTATAAGTCGCGACGTAAACCACAATCGGTTTGTTCGTCTTGTCTGCCATGAATCCTCCCTTGCGCCTTGCGCTAACTACCCGAATGCAGGTCTCTTGAGGTTTATTAAGGCAATGCAAGCGCCAATTGTAAGTCCTTCAAAACACTGGGACTGTCGCAGGTTGGAATTGCGAACTCTTCGCGAATTCGCGAACTTCGTGAAGAGCGCCCCGTGACAATCAGGGGCAACGTGGATTGCTAGCCGTCGGGAAAGACAGCAGAATGGGCGAAACAGCTCCTTGGCCGATTTGGACGCTGCCACTTGCCCGCTGAGGGACTTGTGCGTACTCGCCGAAGCCTGGCCGATCCTCAGCTAAGAAACCGAGTAAGTGGCCGACTCGGCTACGCCTTTTATCCCCACGACAAACGCGGCGGATGCAGCAATGAAAAAACAAGAAGTAAGGTGACGAACGGGCGGCTCACCGAAGCGGCCTCTTCAACGCCTCCGCAATTCCCGCTTCGGCCAGCGACGCCATGATTTCGTATCCCGCTTTGTTCGGGTGCACGCCATCCGGACTCAGCTCTGGCCCAAGACCCCCTTCGTTGTTGGCCATGCGTGAGTAGTAGTCCACATACACGAAACCGTTCTTCGCGGCGTACTCCCTGATCCACGCGTTCAGCGCCTTCACCTTTGGCGCAGGCTCCAGCCCCTTGTGCCAATGAAATTCGCTTGCCGGCAACACCGAACACAATACAACTCGAATCCCATTCCCTCGCGCCAGTTCGCTCATGGAGGCAATGTTGCCCTCCGTTTCCTCCAGCGTCATCTTCCCGGTGTTCTCGGCGATGTCATTGATGCCCGCTAGCACGACGACCGCTTTCGGTTTCAGCTCGATGACGTCCTGGCGAAAACGCACCAGCATCTGCGGCGTAGTCTGCCCGGAGATGCCGCGATTGATATACGGCTTGCCCGGAAAAAACGCGGCGCGATCCGGCGGCGGCGTCGCTCCATGCTGCCCCCAGCCTTCCGTGATGGAATCTCCCATGAACACCACGCGCGTTTCGCCCCGCGCAGGAGCAGCCAGCTCCTTATTCGCATCGCGGTATTTCGCCATAAAGGCCCAATCGTTGTAAACGCGTTCCAACTGGGACTTTTGGTAGGGTGTCAGCCGGTCCAGAGCCGCCGCCACGTCCGCAGGAAGTTGCTCTTGGGTGGATGTTGCGGATGCCGGCAGCATTTGAATCGTGCCCAGCCAGGTTTGCACCAACTTGGGCCAGGCGGTGACGGGCAGCGCGGTGCGGCGCAGGCCATAACCATGTCCGCCTTCCGAGTAGATGTGCAGTTCCGCCGGAACCTTGGCGTTCTTGAGTGCCTGGAAGTAAACGGTCGCGTTTTCCACGTGCACGGGATCGTCCTCTGCCTGCACGATGAACGAGGGCGGCGTTTTATCGTTGACGTGAATGTCCGCATTGGGCGCGAAGTTCTGCTCTTCGAGGGCCAGGTAGCCCGGATAAACGATCACGGCGAAGTCCGGCCGGCAACTTACCTGATCTGCGGTATCGACCGGATCATAGAGGCGTTGCTCGAAGTGCGTGCTCAGGGCCGCGGCAAGGTGGGCTCCCGCGGAGAAACCCAGGACGCCAATGCGGTGCGGGTCGATATGCCACTCCGTGGCGTGAGAACGAACGATACCCAGCGCGCGTTGAGCATCTTGGAGCGCCGCGCTGGACTTGGGATAGGGTCCCGAGTCGGGAACGCGGTATTTGAGCAGCACGCACGTGATGCCGGCGGCGTTGAGCCACTCGCACACTTCCGTGCCTTCCAGGTCGATGGCCAGGATGCGGTAGCCGCCTCCGGGAAAAACCACCATGGCGGCGCCGGTGTTGTTGCCCGCCGGAGTGTAAAGCGTGAGTGTTGGTGCAGAAACGTTGCCGAGACGAATCAGCGGCTTGCCGGCGATCAGATTATCTTTGGCAGTCGTGGTGTCGATCTCTGGTCCCGGATTCGGCGGAGCCCCGGGCGCCGCGTGCGGCCAGACCGGGAGCGTGGTATGGTCCGGCGCGGGTTGCCACGCGGGCTGCTGGGCAAACAAGCTGGTAGAGATGCTGGCGACGGCAGCAAGAAGAAGCACACAGTAGCGCACGATGATGGCCTCGGATTTGGAGTTCGTGGGGAGATCGTAGCACGAGGCATGAATGACCGCATATCCTGTCGGAGAGGTCGCCTGCTTGGAGTTTGTCTCAGGGAATCCGCAAACCTAGCTTTCTCACGAGATGCGGCTTCGCCCGCTGCTCAAACCGCGCGGCAACCTCTCATTCTCCTGGACGCACCACTCCGCCCAATCTGCCCAGGTACAGGTATCTTACCAGTAAGGGTTGGAACGTGTCGCCGACGACTGTTACGGAAGGGGTCCAAGGCCAGTAGCTAACTGATAGACAATAAATGTCTTATTAAATTAGAAGGCGCTTAGGCCGGTATCGATCTAGTCTTAGTACTAAACCCAAGGTACGCCGAAAATGGGCTTTTGCCATAGGACAGGGGTAACTCCTAAATTGAAGCCGATGTTCCATGGGATTTTCTCCGGCCTCCGGCCACAATGTGGTCACGCTGAAGGGCTATTCATAGCGACGGGTTTTTACAGGAAGAGAAGCCGGAGGAGAACACGAAGATGCGTAAGAGCCAAAAGGGATTCTCGCTGATTGAACTTCTGATCGTGGTTGCCATCATCCTGATTATCGCCGCCATCGCCATTCCCAACCTTATTCGATCGAGGATGTCGGCCAACGAGGCTTCCGCGGTGGCTTCTCTCCGTACCATCAACACGGGTGAAGTGACCTACAACACGACCTATCCAGACACGTTCGCCACGCAAGCTCAACTGGGCCCTGGCTCCCAGACATGCACTACCCCCAGCTCGACCAACGCCTGTTTGATCGACTATTCGCTCGCCAACGCCACAGCGCCCGCCACGGCAAAGAGCGGTTACTATTTCCTGGTTACCCCCAGCGCCGGCACCTATACTTCCGAAGCAGAACCCGGCGATCCGAGTTCCACCGGCACACGCGGCTTCTGCTCCGACCAGGACCTGGTCCTGTACTACGTGCCCACGGGTGGCAGCATGGGTGCCTGCACGACAACCAACGGCACGCCTCTCTAATAGCAAAAGTAAAGTTCGCGGGATTTCGATCCCGCAAAGGTTTGCAAGGAGCGGGTCGCCAGATCCGCTCCTTTTCTTTTTGGCGACTGGCTGAATGTCGCGGCTTTTTACTCGCGGAACATTTGAATTTCATTTCACCGCATAAGAATGGCTGCTAACTGGCGTCAATCGAAGGTCGACTCGCCCAGCTCGCTTCAGTTTCCCGCGCCACTCCTTTTCTAGTTTGCCCGCGGCGACGCGGAGAAGTAACCTTGTCCCTGTTTGGAGCCCAACATAGCGAAATGAATTGGCAGAGCATTAGCGCGCTAAGAGCAACAGCCTCCGTATTCGGCATTTATGCAGGTCTGCTCGGCATGGAGCATGGTTTCTTTGAAGCGCTGCAAGGAAATACTGTGCCAAAAGGCATCAAGATACTTGCCGTGGGTCCGCCAGGACTGCCGTTCCCCTTCGGCCACGAACCCGCCATGACACTCATTCCCAATTTCCTGGTAACGGGCATCGTCGCGATGATTTTCGGCCTGCTCATTGTGATTTGGTCGGCCATGTTTGTTCAGAAGAAGCATGGCGCTGTGATCCTGTGCTTGCTCTCAGCAATACTTCTCCTTGTTGGCGGAGGATTCGGGCCTATCACGCTTCTGATTACAGCCTCTATTGCCGCGGCCAGGATTGATAAACCGTTATTCTGGTGGCGCTCACATCTCTCAGCGAGCTTCAGGCGCGCGCTTGCAAACCTGTGGCCGTCGTGTCTCCTCGCCGCCCTATTATGGGTGCCTTTTGAATTCGCCCTCGGCTACATCTTCGGCCTGAAGAACGACCCGAAGCCTTCTCTGACGAGCATGAATCTTCTTCTGAGTTACCCTCTCCTCGTATTCTTTATATTGACGCTCGTAACTGCATTCGCGCATGAGGCCCACAGACAGCTCGATCTGAGTCTAACTGGATAACCCTCCATCCAGGATGAGCCGAAAGCATTCTGCGATCCTCCCCATCCTCGCGCCACACGCCTACTGAAGTCCCGCCTCCTTCAGCAATTCCAGAAACTGCCGCTTCGTTCTCATGTCCATCGCCTGCGCCACCAGCTTCCCTTCCCGGTCGTACACAAAACTCTTGGGAATCCCTTCCACAATAAACTCTTTATTCGCCGCCCTGTCCGGGTCCAGCAGAATCGGATAGTGGAATCCTCCCTGCTCGACGAACGGCCGCACTTTGCTCTCCGCTTCGTCCGAAATCGCCAGCACCACGAATCCCTGCTTCTGAAATTTCTGGTACAGCGCATCCAGGTCCGGCATCTCGCTCCGGCACGGCGGACACCACGTCGCCCAGAAATTCACCAGCACCACCTGCCCTTTCAATTCCTTCAACGTCCAACTCTTTCCCGTCAGATCCTTCAGTGTGAAGTTCGCTTCCTTGCGCTTCGCGTCGTCCTGATCCACGCGCGCCACCGCCGCCGCGTATTGCGGATCATCGAGGCTTGCGCTCACATGTTCATACTTCACCAGGCTCGCTAATTCCATATAGCCCATCGCAGGCATGCCGCTTGGTCCCGTTTGCGGCTGCTCCTTCAACGCGACCGCCAGGGTCGTGGCCACTTCCTGCAGCGTGTCGTGCCCCGGATCGCCCTCCGTCGAAAGCCCCGCCAGCCCCAACGCCAGCCGCGCTTTGTGCGGATTGCTCGCCGCCGGCAGCGCCCGTATTTCCAGCGCTAGTTCCTTCGTCTCCTTTGCCCGCGCCTCTTCCGGCAATTTCCGCAGCGTCCCCAGCGCCGCCGCGATCGGCTTCTCCTGTTCCGTCCACGCAGGCTTTTGCCCCTGCGCAAGCACGCTCACCGCCCCAACCAGCAGCACCGCCGCAGCGCCGATCGCCCTTTGCCAGCGCAGTCCCCGTTGCCCGTTCTCCGTTGTCTTCGTCATGTTCCTCTCTCCTATTAGGGAGTTCTCGGTTATCAGTTATCAGTTTTAAGTGTAAGAGAATACGGAAGAAAGGGACAGACCGTACAAAGTTGAAAGTTGAAAGTTCAAAGGCGGGCCGCTCTTCTCCTGCTTCTGGTGGCACAGGCATTCTTGCTTACCCAGAGCCTCGAAGGGCCTGTGCTTCCTCCCGTCCGGCACTCCAAAATGTCGGCGCGCCGACATTTGCACGTAACTGATTAATTAACATAGCGGAAGAAAACAAAAGAGTTAGAGGTGAGCACATTTGATTGGAAGACCCCCACCCCCATGTTTTTGCGTATGTGCGGGAATCATTGGACTTACGGGAAAGTGGCTCGTAAGTGCGGGAATAGTTGGACTTAGGGGAGAAAAGCGGTTCAAAGTTAAAAGTTGAAGGTTCAAAGCTCGTGTAGGGGCCGCCTTCTGAGGCGGTCCGCTCTTGGGGCGAAAATGTCGGCGCGCCGACATGGGTACGTGATGTAGTGGTAACTATTGAAGCGGGTACGACTCGTAGGGCAGCAGTTGCCAATGGTGCGGGAATGATCGGAATTAGTGGCCCTCCTCCGCTGAAGCTGCGGCGGGCAAGCGAGTGACCCTTCGCGAGAATCGCTCCCCTCGAGGCTCGGGGCAAGCTGGGTAAACGAGTGGCCCTTCGACTAGGGCGCTCAGGGTAAACGAGTGGCGAGTCAGAGAAGTCGGGAGAGAGAGCTGCTTTCTTCTTGCTTCCTGATCGCTGGTCACTGGCCGCTGATAACTTTTTTAGGCCCCCAGCCCCCTGTTTTTGCGTATGTACGGGAATGATTGGACTTACGAGCGCATCTCGTGGATGTACGGGAATAATTGGACTTAGCATGCGGAAGAGCGAAGACAGGGCGAAGGGCGAAGGTGTGGGGCGTTCCAAAATGGCACGAGAGCCGCGTCCCCTCAGCATAACAGGCGAAGCATAGCACATTATTTACCGTTTGTCTACTATTATTTAATGTGTACTAGTTTAGAAACTGGTACTTGCTCGGAATGGAAGACCCCAAGACCCACTCTCAAAAACCGAGAGTGGGGCACCCGACTTCGTCTGACCGTTTGAGCCCGGGCCACCCGCTGCGTTTCTCGAGAGTGCGCCAGACCTCTACTTTGACTTGGGAACCCTTTTTAAAAATTCATTAACCCATGTGGTCGACTTACCCACTGCGCGAGCGATAGCATTCTGACTTGCTCCCGTGCCCCACCCTTCGGAGCTCAGGGCAGGCATGAATGTTCGACCCCCTAAAGAGGGAGAGAGAGTTTGAGGAGTTTATTGTGCTGGAGCGCGGTTACTACACGGCTGAAGCCAAAAACGCCATTCGGGAGAATGGCGATCCCAGGGCGGAATCGTCGTTTCAGGTCGGGCCATAAGCAGGGCTTTGGGGTTCTTCTTGGCGATCACCAGGAGTTTGAGCGCGGCTTGCCGCGGGCGCCGCGTGCCCTACAGCGGCGGGAGAAACACAAGCGCCATTCGGGAGAAAGGCGATCCCAGGGCGGAATCGTCGTTTCAGGTCAGGCCATAAGCAGGGCTTTGGGGTTCTTCTTGGCGATCACCGGGAGTTTGAGGGCGGCCTGCCGCGGGCGGCGGGTGCCTTGTTCCCAACTGCGCACGGCGTGGGTGCTCATGTTCAGGAAGGTGGCGAAGAGCGCCTATTGGTTTGTCCAGGTTCCTGATTTCTTCGACCACAGTGTTATCTGCGAGCATTGCTGGCACACCCGTACCCAGACATCCTTTTTGAGAGTGACCGTAGTTCCACCGCTCACTGCTCTAAGCGGCAGGGTAGTCAGGTTTTCTTGAAACTGCGTGCTTCCACATACGCAAGTAGTAAGTGGTTTTGGGTCTGTCATGTCATCCCCCGATTCTTCTTATCACATACACAGTTTTATGGGAAGTCAACAACGCTGCGAGCACTTGGCTGCCCTTACGACTAGAAGCCATCTCACAAATGATTCTTTGGGGGTCGGAGCTTCAGCTCCGACATCAAGCGCCTTAAAAAGCTGGGCTTTAGCCCCTGAGGAAACTCTTCTAGAAAAGAGCGATTCCTCCACTTCGCAGCCCGACGCGCCATACGGCGGCGCGTAAGAGAAAAGTCTGGCTGCTCCGGTCGGAATGACAACACGGGGTGCGGACCAAAAGGCGCCCTGTTCGTAGGGTCAACGTGACGCATTGGGGGAGTACCGTCCTTCGGGGCGCTCGACGCCTTCTGCAAAGGAAGGCGTACTAAGGCCAGAGGCAAATGGCGTGCCTCCGGGGAGCAAGTAATGAAAAAAACATGGATGTTTGTGGCCATTGTGGCGATTGTGGCGATGAGTGCGTCTGCCGGGGCGGGGCGAGCGGCGGCGCAAGGACCCGCGGGCGTGGGTGCAACGGCAGCGGCGGAGCCATCATCGCACGCACCGCATTCCTACAATCCAATCAACTGGGTAAGGAAAAGCCCGAAGACCGGCAACGATTGGCATGATGCGAACAGCGAACTGAACAAGAGTTTGACGGCGAAGCTGCAGGGAACGGGCGTGCTGGCGGCCAACACGAACATCGCGCAGGCCTGCAACACGTTCAAAGTGCTGAGCGATTGCCTGGCGGCTCTGCACGCCAGCCACAGCCTGGCGCTGGATTTCAACTGCGTCAAATCCGACATGACCGGTGTGCAGACCGGCGCGGATATGTCCGCTTGCAAAGAGCCGAAAGGCGACAAAGGAGCGAGCCTGAGCAAAACGATCCAGTTGCTGAAGCCGGGCGCGGATGCCAGGGCCGAAGCCAAGAATGCGGAGAGGCAAGCGAGCGAGGATTTGAAGGAGTCAGGATCCTAGGCAACCCAGTGTAGCGAGGTTTGAAAGTTTGACGGGGCGGGCCGTGCCTGATTTTGGGCCGGCGGGTGGTGCATCCTTAAGGGGCTGAGACAACTCCGGGTGGCCTACCCATCTTTGCGCCTTACCCAACCAATGAATTTGAGGATGCCCCCTCCTTCGCGCTTTTTGCGATCTCTGCGCCATCCCGATGCTTTTTCGAGATAGACGGAGCGCTCTTACGATCCACGCTTCTTCTCTCCATACCAGTTTCGGCTCTAGTACCTCACAGATATCCATTGACAGTTAGTAAATACTGCGGTATAATGCGTTGTGAACACTCGGCACAAGCCCGCCCGCGCTCCGCAGAACCCCAGCATACTCACCCTCTGCATCAACAGTGCGCATCCATATCAAAACAAAGGCTTTGCAAATCAAAACAGGCGATTTCTAAGTCCCTTGTTTTCACACTCTTGCGTACACTTGCGCCCGCATCCCCTTTGTTTTGATATGCTTCACAAAAACACCCGGGGGGAGGAGGGTACTTTGTCGCCAACAGTTCCTTCCCGAATCGGGACGGGGGAGAGGCGAGACAAGGACAAAAAGGGGACAGCAGGGGCAATCTCACGAACTGCCCTGGGAACGCCATTCTCCTGAATGGCGGTTTGAAGGAGGCTGAGGAGGCCGATCATGAGATTCATCCCGCCGAACCCGCGGGACGGGGCAGAGTTGGCGTTCCCGGAGGAAAAAACGATGACGGAGGAGAGGCAAAAAAGACCCAAGAACCGGTCCCGCAAAGCGGGACCGGCCACTGCATAAGGAAGAGAGCCAGGTATGATGGAACTTCGCTCTGGCTTTCGGGGAAAACCATGGTATGAGGCGGAACTTCCGCAAGGCCGCGACGTCTCTCTTGCTGATTGTGCTGGTCGCGCTGGGGGCCAGGCTGGCGTTCGCGTGGAATCAAGCGCGCCAGATTCCCGCCGAAGTGCTCCGCACGGTGCCCTTTCAGACGGAAACCGGGCATATCGCCTACTCGCTGGCGGCCGGAAAAGGATACTCTTCGCCGTTTGAGCGGGATACCGGACCCACTGCCTGGCTGGCCCCGGTTTATCCTCTGCTGATCGCTGGATTGTTCAAACTTTTTGGCACCTACACGCGCGCCTCGTTCTTCGCCGCGGTTTTTCTGAACATTCTTTTCTCTTCGGCCGCGTCCGTGCCGATTTTTTATGCCGCCAAACGGGTCGCGGGCGTGGGAGTTGCGAGTCTCGCCGCGTGGCTGTGGGCTTTATTCATCAATGCGATCATGATGCCCTTCGAATGGATCTGGGATACCTCGCTCTCGGCGCTGCTTGCGGCGACCATCCTGTGGGCCACTCTGGAGTTGGCGGAATCACGCCGCTGGCGCGATTGGTGCGGCTACGGCCTGCTCTGGGGTGTGGCGCTGATGAGCAACCCCGCGCTGGCTTCCCTGTTTCCGCTGCTGTTGGGATGGCTGGGTTTTCGCGCGCGCTGCCAAGGGCGTTGGCAACTCGCGAAACCCGCGTTTGCGGCGGCTCTGGCGCTGCTGTGTTGCGTTCCGTGGACGGTGCGCAACTACGTTGTCTTCCACCGGTTCATTCCCTTGCGCTCCAACTTCGGCTTTGAGCTGTACGTCGGCAACAACGAAAACTACGACGAACGGCGCAGGACTTTGCCCGCGGCCATTACCTATGACCGCGAGGTCTTGCGGTACCTGAGAATGGGAGAGACGGCCTTCATGGATGAGGAGAAACGCAAAGCCTTGCAGTTCATCGCGACTCACCCGCGCGTGGAGCTGGAGCTCACGGCCAAGCGCTTTCTGGACTTCTGGATGGGATCGCCGGAGCCGCTGGAAAAATTTCGTGAAACCGGCTCGCTCTTGATTCGCGGCATCCTTTTGGGGAGTTTCCTGACTTCCGTGGGAGCCCTACTGGGCGTGGCGGTTCTCTTTTTCAGACGCAATGCGTACGCCTTTCCGCTGGCGGCTTTCCCGGTTGCTTTTCCTTTGCTTTACTACCTGATGCACGCCTCGCTGCGCTACCGCCACCCGATTGACCCGATGGTGTTGCTGCTGACGGCGATTGCCGCCGCAGCGGTGTTCCGCAGGCTATTCCCGCACCGCGCTGCTGCCGTGGACCCCATCGTCGCCCGGCCCGAGAGGTAGCGCGAAGATTCGGGGGCGGGCGGCAAGTGGCGCGAGCATCAGGAAGGAAGAGAAAGTTCGGGGAGTCTCGAACCGCCAATCGAGAGATTGGCGTTCCCGGCGTTTTTACTTTTTGGGGAGAGCGCGGTCTTTGAGGAGGTTCTTTAGCTCGGACATGAATTCCTGGACGTCCTTGAAATCCATGTACACGCTGGCGAAACGCACGTACGCGACTTTGTCCAGCTTCTTGAGGCGGTGCATAATCATTTCGCCGATTTCCGTGGTGGTCAGTTCCCTTTCGGTGGCTTCGTGGACCACGCCTTCGATTTCGTCCACGATGGCTTCGAGTCTGGGAGTGGGGACGGGGCGCTTTTCGCAAGCTTTGAGCAAACCCTGCAGGATTTTCTGGCGCTCGAAGCGTTCGCGGCGGCCGTCCTTCTTGATCACCATGTAGGGGATTTCGTCGATGCGTTCGTAGGTGGTGAAGCGGCGGGAACATTTCAGGCATTCGCGGCGGCGGCGGATGGTGTCGCCGGTGCGTCCTTCGCGGGAATCGATCACCTTGTCGTCAATATTGGCGCAGAAAGGACATTTCACGCGGGAGATTCTCCTGATGTTAGGAAGGATATCAGAAATCAGATATCAGATATCAGCGATCAGGAAAAAACGACGGCAAGGCGCAGACCAAAGCTGGAGGGGCGGTAACGGCGGGCTATGCAAAGTCAAACCCAAGAGCACAGTCCCTTCGCGGTTCAGGGCAAGCAAGAGTGACTGTGCCACAGGCTCAGCGAGCTGCGATTTCGGCGTCGATCTGCTCGTCCTCGTGCTGGCTCATGCGGCGCAAATCGCCGAGCGACCATCCTTCGCGGAACAGGATGGGCACACCGGCCAGCGTGCACGAAGCAAACGTAACCAGCCACAGCACCATCGCCGCAGCAACTGCCGCTTCCTGTTCTACTCCATACAAATGAGTGAATGCAACGATGGAGAGCGCTTGCGCGCCGCCGCCCACGCCGGGAAGTTGCACAGCGGAGCCCACCATGGTGAACACAAGGACCAGCATGGCATCGGTAAACGTGAGCGTGCCGAGCGTTCCGCCAAAACTCTTGATGACCAGGAAATAGATGGCCACAACGAGCCACCAGTGCAGTGCGCTGAGAAATACCGCGGCCACGAGATCGCCCCACGTGCGAACGGTCTGCACGCCGCGAGAGAAGCCGAGAACGATGCGTGCGAAACCGGAGCGCCAACCGTGTGCCGCAAGCCAGCCTTGCATGCGGCGCTCCAGGACAGCGGTGCCATGGAGGCGGAGATAAACCAGCGCGGAAATGGCGAAAATGGCGAAGAGGGAAAAAGCCGTGCCGGCGGTGCGCGCGGCCTTCTCAAAGGCCTGGGCGCCTTCCGCGGATGAGTGGCCGGAGGACTCGAAAACGAGAAGGCCAATGGCGGCTAGGACCGCGGTGCTGGCGGCGTCGAGGATGCGTTCCAGGGCGTAGATGCCAAAGGTATCGGCGAGGGGAACTTTGTCCTTGCGGGAGATGAGCACCGGGCGGAGTGGCTCGGCGGCGCGGCCCAGCAGGAACAGGGCGCTGAAGCCCGCAAGGTTCATGGCATAAATATTCCAGAAGCGAGCCTGGCCAACGTGGGCTTGGAATTTCTGCCAACGCCAGGCGCGAACGGCGTAGCAGAGATAGATGGCCACAATCGAGACTAGAAGGTACGTGTAATTTGCGCCGCGGATGGCGTGCCAGAGCTTTGTGCCGCTGAACTCGCTGATGTTTAGAAGGTGGCGGGAATGGTAGATGAGGTACCCGAGCACGAGTCCACCCAGGCCCAGCAGCCACCACTTCCTCGACTTAGCACTCATGAGGCTGAAGAGTACTGGGGGCGGGAGGGTGGCGTCAAGTGCGCATAACCAATTGAAATGCAAAGTCTTGTCAGGGTTGGCGGGAGTGGTAAGATGCCCCTATCCGGCGGGTTTCAATGGCTGGGCCAAAGGGAACATTCCAGGGGCAATTTGCGTTCCATTGTATGGCAGGCCGAGTGAGATCACCTGCGTTTTTCGTGAGTGCAGGAATCGGGAAAATGGGGCTAAGGGAAGCTTGGAGCAGGATGCCCAACTGGTCCAGCAATGCCTCCAGGGCGATGGCTCGGCCTGGGAGGAACTTGTGCGTCGGCACACGCGGCGCATCTACAATATCTGCTACCGATTTGTAGGAAACCGCACGGAAGCCGAGGATTTGACGCAGGATGTTTTTCTTCGCGTGTATCGGACGTTGGTAAGTTACCGGTCGGCACACGGAGGCTTTGCAACCTGGATGACCAGCGTGACGCGCAATCTGCTGATTGACCATTACCGGCGCACGAAGCGAGACCGCATTACGGATTCGCTGGACGACGCGATGCCGGTGGTGGAGAACAAGGAATCGTCGGCACGCCGGCCGGACCAGCAAGCGCTTCTGGGGGAGCTGCGCGGCCAGGTGCAGAGCGCGCTGACGCGGCTTTCGCCGGAATTGCGCGAAGCGGTGATCTTGCGGGACCTGCAGCAACTGGAGTATGCAGAGATTCAGCACGTGCTGGCGGTGCCCGAGGGCACGGTGAAATCGCGGATCAACCGCGGAAGGATCGAGCTGGCGCGGATCTTGCAGCAGATGGGAGTACGGCCGGCATGAAGCGGAACATCACGCAAGGATTTGCAGTGGATGTAACGGCGGAGGCCACTCCGCCGACGGGGGTCAAGCGATGACCTGGACATGTGAACAGATTGAAGCGCGATTGAGCGATTATCTTGACGGGCTGCTGGCCGGCCAAGAACGGGCTGCGTTTGATGCGCATGTGGCGACGTGCCCGGAGTGTGCGCCGCTGCTGGCGAGCGTGCGCGGGCTTGTCGGCGAAATGCATGCGATGGAAGAAGTGGAAGTGCCGCCGCGGCTGGTGTACGCGATCCTGGATCAGACACTGGGGCCGCGCGAAACAGTTTCCATGTGGCAGGCTTTGCGCCATTTCCTGCGCGGATTGGCATCGCCGAAGTTCGCGTATGGAGTAGCAAGCGTGTTCGCCACTTGCATTGTGCTCGTAGGCGCATCGGGATTTTCCTTGCGCAAACCGAAGCTGGCGGATCTCCGTCCGGCGACGGTGTATCACAATGCGAACCGGCAGGTACATCTGGGGTATGCGCGGAGCGTGAAGTACGTGAGCGACTTGCGCGTGGTGTACGAGATCCAGTCCCGCCTCCGCGAGGGGCAGAACGACTTGCAGGCCACGCCGGATGAGTCGTTGCCGAAGTCGAGCCCCGAGAAAGCACCTGGGCAGAGCAACGATCAGAAACCGGCGCAACCGCGGCAACAGAATCGCGCGGATGAGCTGGCCCGCCGGGTGGAACTGCTGGCGGCAGAGTGTCCCGTGCTGTTTGAGAGGAGCTTTCGATGAAATGTGCCGTGCATCCGGAAGTGGATGCTTCAGGATATTGCCGGAATTGCGGCAAGCCGATGTGCGCGGTGTGCGTGCGGCCGGTGCGTGAGGTGTTGTATTGCGAGGAGTGCCTGGCGCAGGTGATGGGGCTGCCGGCACCGCGGGCTGCGGATCCGGCGGCGGCCCAAGGAGCGCCGGAGGCTCAAGGGGCAGCACCACCAGCTCCGATTGCTAAAAAGCCCGAGTCGGCGAGTCCCGCACTTGCGTTCATACTCGGCTTTATTCCAGGTGTCGGCGCGATCTATAACGGCGAATACAACAAGGCGCTGATACACATCGTAGTGTTTGCCGCGATCGTTGTGGGACTAAGCAGCGATATTGGAGATGGTCCGACGATTGCACTTTCGTTCATGCTAACGGGCTTCATCTTCTACATGGCCATCGACGCCATGAGGACGGCGAAGGCGCGGAACGCCGGGGTGGACATGCCGGATCCACTGGAATCGTGGAGCAAGACGCGGCCGGTGGGGCCGCTGATTCTAATCGCGATGGGAGTGCTGTTTTTGTTGAACAATTTTGGATTTTTCGATTTTTTCCGGGTGCGGCAGATTTTCTGGCCACTGGTGTTGATCGGAGTGGGAGTGCTGCTGTTGCGCAACCGGATGGGTGGACAGAAATGAAGCGAGGGAAAGCATGAGCGCGCGCGTGCGTTGTCAGTGCCAAAGCTGCACGATCCGAGGCCTAACGGGTCCCGCAGTGGTGATCACGGTAGGTGTGCTCTTCCTGCTGCACCAGTTGCACGGCGGCTATTTCGACTTTGGCAATACGTGGCCGGTGATCCTCGTGGTGATCGGATTGTTGCAGCTGGCATCGGCGTTCGCGCCGCGGGATGGCCACATCGAAACGCAAAAGAGCACAACGGCACCAGGCGTACCACCATCGCGGCCGGCAGGCGCTCCCCCGCCGGTGTCTCCTTCGGAGAGGCAATAACCACTTATGGCTCGCACCCAGGCGCGTAGCAGCGGATTATTTTCGGGGCTGGTCCTGATCTCCGTAGGAGTGATCCTGCTGCTTCATAACTACGGGCATCTGGACCTAGGCCATTTCTTTGGGCACTGGTGGCCGCTGATTATCATTTTCTGGGGCGCGGTGAAGCTGTACGAGCGAACCGCTGGGCCGCGGACGGGAGAGGCCACGGGCGCGGGAATCACCGGGGGCGAAGTGGCGCTGGTGGTGGGGATGCTCGCGCTGCTGGGGATCGTTGTAAGCGTGGAGTACGGAAAGCAGAAGATTGGTGACGCGATACTGGACGGCGGTGGAGATAACTATAGTTACGACGTAGAAGTTGCGCCGCAAGCGATTCCCGCAAATACGCGCGTTTTCGTGCATAACGGCCGCGGAGATATCAGCGTGCGGTCATCGGATGATGCGCAGATTCGCGTGTCGGCAAAAAAGGGCGTGAAAACGTGGAGCGAGCAAGAAGCCGACCGGATGGCCAAACCGGTGTCCGTCGAGGTCGTAAAGAACGGCGATACTTATGAGGTGCGCCCCAGCGGGTATGACTTGTCCGATTCGCGGATTGATGTGGATTTGGAAGTTTCGGTGCCGAAGAAATCGCCGCTAACGGTGAAGACGGATAAGGGCGACGTCACGGTTTCGGATATGACCGCGGAAATTGGAGTGACGGACCAGAATGGCGATGTCGAGATCCGCAATATTGGGGGCGACGTCTCGATCGAGATGCACAAGGGCGACGTCAAGGTAAACGACATCAAAGGCGACGTGAAGGTTTCCGGCAAGGGCGGCGAAATTGACGTGGTCAATGCGGCGGGGAGCTTGACGGTTGACGGCGATTTCTACGGGCCGGTACGCGCAGACAAGGTGACCCTGGGGGTACGACTCATTTCCGCGAAGACGGATTTGACGCTGAGCGCGCTGAGCGGGCATCTGGAGGCGGCATCGGGAAACCTGGATGTGGTGGACGCGCCGGGCAACCTGAGCGTGCGCACGCGCGACAATGAGATCAACATCGAAAATCCGGGCGGCAAGGTGAACATCGATAACCGCAACGCGGCGATCAGCGTGCGATTCTCCTCGGCGCCGAAGGACGACGTGAGCATTACGAATTCGTCCGGGGAGATTTCGCTTTCGCTGCCGGGCAGCTCGAGTTTCGCGATTCAGGCAGACTGCCGCAATTGCGATATCAGCTCCGAGTTTCCGGGACTAAGCGTAAGCAAGAGCCCGGCAGGTGACGCTAGCCTTGCGGCTACGTATGGATCCGGGCGCCGGCCAAAAATCATGCTGAAAACCAGCTACGGAAATATCGCATTGCGGCGGACGGCGATGGCGATTGCACTACCGGCAAAGCCCGCGATGCCCAGGCTGCCCTCGATGTCGGCCCCGCCCGCGGAACCGATACCGCCATCCACTGAACAGTAGGTGACAGATCACTCCGTACCGATATCAGATATCAGTTATCAGATATCAGGAATCAAGAATACCCTTCAGCTCTAGTCCCCCTTGTGCTCGAGGTTTGCATAATCTATATATAATATACTTTGTTCGTTAACACACGGTGTCACCATGCAATCCGTGCGCGAGCTGAAGATCTGGCAGAAGTCGATGGACCTGGTTGAGGCATGCTACAAGTTTTCCGCGACGCTTCCTGTTGACGAACGGTTCGGATTGGTTTCGCAGATCCGCCGAGCAGCCACGTCCGTGCCGGCCAATATCGCCGAGGGCTTCGGTAGATGGAACACCCGCGAGTTTGGGCGATTCCTGGCGATCGCGTGCGGCTCCATACGCGAACTGGAAACTCTTGTCATCATCGCGCAGCGTTTAGGGTTTGCTTCTGCCGCGTCCGCGGAGCAGGTCCTGCGCGGTACCGATGAGTTGGCCAGGATGCTCTTCCGAATGCGCGAGAGGTTGATGAACAACATCGGAGCTTCGGAGAGCGCAAAGCGAACGCTTCGCGCCAACGAACCGCGCTGAATCCACCTATGCGCAACTCCTTGCTTCCTGGTTGCTGATATCTGATAACTGATATCTGATTGCTGATAACCGTAGGTGAAAGGCAGGGCCGGAAATTAAGCTCCAGCCAAGCGGCGCAATTCATCGAAGAAGTGGGGATAGGAGACTGCGGCGCAGTCAGCATCGCGGATTAGAGTTTCGCCTTCGGCGGCGAGGGCAGCAACGGCGAAGGCCATGGCGATGCGATGATCGCCGTGCGGCTCGATTTCCGCACCATGCACCTTGCCGGAGTGGCGGCCTTCCACGCGCAAGCCATCGGGGAGTTCTTCCACCTTCGCGCCCATTTTCCGAAGATTTTCGGCGAGAGCGGCGATGCGGTCGCTCTCCTTCACGCGCAATTCGGAGGCATCGCGAATCTCGATGCCTTCCTCGGTGAACGGCCCGAGAGCGGCGAGCATGGGCAATTCGTCAATCAGCAGGGGCACGAGTTCACCGGAAATGTGGCCGCCTTTCAGCGGCGCGCCCTTCACGCTCAAATCGCCGATCAGCTCGCCTTGCGCGCTTTGCAGATTAAGGACCGTGAGCGAAGCGCCCATGGATTGAAAGAAATCGAGAACCGCGGAACGTGTCGGATTCAACTCCACATTGGCGATGAACAGATTCGATTCGGGCAGCAGCGACGCGGCGGCGATGAAGAATACGGCCGAGGAGATATCTCCCGGCACATCGAGGGACTTGGGTTGCAACGCGCCCTTGCCGGGGCCGTCCGCCATGCCTTGAATGGCGACGGTGCGGCCGCGTCTTTCGACGCGCGCGCCAAAGAGTTCCAGCGCCAATTCGGTGTGATCGCGCGTCTTGGCAGGCTCCGTGACGAGCGTTTCGCCGCTGGCATAGAGGCCGGCGAGAAGTATGGCGGACTTCACCTGGGCGCTGGCCATGGGCATTTCATAGTGAATGCCGTGCAGATGGCCGCCGCGAATCTCGAGCGGCGGGAAATTGCCTTCGCGCGCTTGAATCTCCGCGCCCATCTGGAGGAGCGGGGTAACGACGCGCTTCATGGGGCGCTTCTGGAGCGAGGCATCGCCGGTAATCCTGGTCGTAAAGGCCTGCCCGCTAAGGATGCCGGAGAGCAAGCGAATGGTGGTGCCGGAATTTTCCGCGTCAAGGGTACGCCAAGAACTTTTCAGGCCGCGGAGGCCGCGCCCGGTAATTTTGACGGTGCTGCCATCCACTTTCACATCCGCGCCGAGCGACTTCATGCAGCCGAGCGTGCTGTGGCAATCGCGAGCGGCGGCAAAGTGGCGGAGTTCGCTGGCGCCTTCGGCAAGAGCGGCGAGCATGGCGTAGCGATGGGAAATGGATTTGTCGCCGGGAAGTTCGAGGGTGCCGGTCAGGGCGCGGGCGGGATGAATGGTGACGTTTTTCACGATGCGGTGTCCTAAAGAAAGTCTAACACGAGGGGATTTGGGGGCACGGGTGCGAGCCGAAGGTCACCTGGAGAAAGAAAGAGGGACGGTTAACACAGAGGACACGGAGAAGAGAAGAGAGGGACAGAACAAAGGAAGAACTAGGCGGACGGGCCTTACCGAGAAGGGGTCCAGCGTGCTGAACTCCTACGAAGAACAGGGATTGCCTGTACCGGGGAACAGTTTTGATGGAGAACGCGAGTGGAAATAAGGCGAAACATCTCGCGGGAGGTATCCGTATCATGGAATGGAACAAATTGCGCGTCGCGCATTATCCGGGAGAGATTATGTTTGCCCGCCGAACCTTGCTGCAGGTGGCCACGAAACTCGCCATTGGCCTGGGCGCGTTGTTTCTTGTGGGGGTATTGCTGGCCGCGATTCCGAACCACCGCGCCCCTGTGGTGACTGGGGTTTCCGCCGAGCCCGCGCAGGAAACGCAAGGGATGGAACATTCATCTGTCAAGGGCATGAATATGGATGACGTGAAAGCGAACGCGAAAGACGCCGTGCCGGACATGGCGCACAGGCACCATGGGGATTCCGCGCCTATGCACATTACCGCACCGAAGGTGAGCCATTCCGCCCAGTAATTTTCGGGTCGATGGTGCACGTGTATCCGTACGAGGGTCCGAGCGAGAAGGTTCTCGCAATGCGCCACCACGACTGAAACTGCCCACGCCAATTATTTCCTACTGATCCTTGAGTTTGAGGCGGTGCTTGTTTTCCTCGAGGAAAGCGCGCAGCTCCTTGGAGGCATCGAGGAGGCGCACCCACTGCTCGTAATAGAGCGTGACTGGGAAGCGGCCGAGGCCGTAGACGCTCACGCCTCCTTTTTCGCCGACGCGGAATTCCAGTGCGCCCTTTTTGCGGCCCTGGGTCTGTTTCTCAAGTTCGGCGATGCGCGCCAGCAATTCTTCTTTCGTGGGTTCTGCCATAGTTCCTCCTCAGGTTGGTGTGCTCACAATATCGCGTTGCAGTGAGAAACTGCAAGAAGCGCGAGGTCCTTCGGCGCGCAAAGAGCGCGCCTCAGGATGAAGGCGAGTCCTAGGACGACTAAGTCTTTGCGGCTAGCCCGGCCACTCTGGCGGTTCGATTGCGTACCCCCTCCCCAGCCAGTATCATGCATCCTTACACAACGGGGCATACGTCTATCTACACTATGGCACGCTTTTTCCAGCGGTTAGCAAAGTTGATTGGGCCGGCTTTCCTTTTTGGCAGCCTTGCTGTTGCGGCTGCTCCCCCGGATTCCATGGAAATCATGCCGTTGTCCCAGGTCCGCGCGGGGATGCAGGGTTATGCCTATACGATTTTCGCGGGCGATCAAATCGAGAAATTTGACCTGGAAGTGCTTGGGGTGCTGCCCAATTTTCTGGGGCCGAAGCAGTCCATCATCCTGGTGCAATTGAAGGGGCCGAAGGTGGAGCACACAGGCGTCGCGAACGGGATGAGCGGGAGTCCTGTTTATATTGAGGGGAAGCTAGCGGGGGCGCTTTCGCTGAGGCCGGGAGTTTTCCAGAAAGAAGCGATTGCGGGCGTGACGCCGATTGAAGATGTGTTGCGGCCACCCACTGAAAGCGCCGTGGCGCAAGCAAGTCCACAGCAATTTGCGCTACCGAACGACGCGCTGGCGCGCAACACGCTGCCGAGCGGATCGTCGCTGGAACCCATCGAGACGCCGCTGGTGTTCTCTGGCTTTCAGCCGGCGGCGCTGCAGCAGTTTGCGCCGCAACTGCAGAGTTATGGATTTGTGGCCGCGCAGGGCGGCACGGCCGAAGCGCGGCCGGAGGATGCACATCTGGCGCCGGGAGACATGGCGGGAATGGTGCTGGTGCAGGGCGATGCGTCCATCAATGCCGCGTGCACGGTGACGGCCGTGCAGGGCGACCGGGTGTTTTTGTGCGGGCACCCGTTCATGAACCTGGGCGAGGTTGAGATGCCGATGGCGCGGAGCCGCGTGGTGACGACGCTGTCGTCGGAACTGGCGTCCACAAAGATTGTGAACGTGGGCGGGCCGATCGGAACGATTACCGGTGATCACCTGACAGCGGTGACGGGAAAGCTGGGCGCGCCGCCGGCGATGATTCCGCTGGATTTGACGTTTGTGACGGGGAGCGCGGAGAAGAAGCTGCACTTTGAGTTGGTAAACCACCCGAAGTTGACGCCGCTGCTGGTGGCGCTGACGACGTTCAACGGAATCAGCCAGAATTCGCTGTATGGCGAGGGAATGACACTGCGGCTGACAGGCGAAATCCGGCTGCAGGGGCACGTGCCGGTGCAGGTGGAAAACACGTTTGCGCCGGGCGATTCGCTGACGCCGGACAGCCTGCCGATCGCGCTAGTGGTACAGAGTATGTTCGGGCGGCTCTTTAACAATAATTACGAGATTCCTTCGGTGGAGCGCATTACCCTGCGCGTGGAAAGCCAGCCGGGGCGGAAGTCGTACACGATTGACAGCGCGTGGCTGGAAAAGGGCGAAGCGGCGCCGGGGGACGATCTGAAGGTTCGCGTGCTTTTACAGCCGTATCGCGGGCCGGCACGCATCGAAGAAACCACGGTGCATGTCCCGGACCAGATTGCGCGGGGCGCGACGCTGCGAGTGCTGGTGAGCGATGCGGACTGGATGAATCGCGCGTCGCGCGGGTTTAATTTTCCCGGCATGCCCGGCGCGGCGGGGCCGGAAGGGCTCGATCAACTGATCACGCTGATGAATCGCGAACGGCGCAACGACCGGCTGTATGTGGGGCTGTTCGTGCCCGCGCCGACGCTGGTGTGGGACGACAAGGAATTGCCGAATGCGCCGCTATCGCAGATCAACATGATCGACGGGCGTCCGGCGCCGGGCACGGTGCAGGTGCTTCGCGAATCCTTGTCCAGCGAGTCTTCGATTGCGCTTGGCGGCCCCGTTTCCGGGCTGATTTCCTTAAATCTTCAAATCCGGTGACCTTGTCCATGTCGAAACGAATGCTACGCCTGAGCTTGTTGAGTTTGCTGGTTTGCCTGGTGGCGGCGTCCGCTGTGGCGGACCACACGCGCCGTTGGCGCCAATCCACGTATGAAGAATTCCAGAAAGGCACGGCGAAGGGCGTAGCGGTGCGGAGCGATGGGCACCTTGAGCTTGCGCCGAAATTTACGCTGATTTCCGACGCGGACGCTTCGTATCTGTGGTCGCTGCGGACGGATCCCGCAGGCGTGTTGTACGCGGGCGGAGGATCTCCCGCGAAGGTATTCCGATTTGAGGGAAACGGGAAGCCGAAGACCGTTTTTGAATCCACGGATCTGCTGGTGCAAGCGATTACGTTTGACGCGAAGGGCAACCTGTATGTGGCGACGTCGCCGGACGGGAAGGTCTATCGCGTTACGCCGGGTGGGGAGAAGTCGGTCTTCTTCGAGCCAAAGACGAAATACATCTGGGATCTGGCGTTCGGAGCGGATGGAACGCTGTACGTGGCGACGGGCGATAAGGGGCACATTTTCGCGGTAACGGCGGAGGGCAAGGGAGAACTTTTCTACGCGAGCGACGAGGCGCACATCAAGGTGCTGGCGTTTGACGCGAAGAACAATCTGCTCGCTGGGACGGAACCCAATGGGCGAGTGCTGCGGATTTCGCGAAGCGTTGAGAAAGCCGCGAAGAAAAAATCGGCGGAAGAGGCCGTGGCGGAAGGGTTCGTCATTTACGAGACGTCGAAGCGCGAGGTGACTTCGCTGACGGTGGCGCCCGACGGAATTGTCTACGTGGCAGCGATTGGGGAGAAACAGAAGTCGGCCACGCAAGCTCCTTCGGCGGTGATCGCCACGCCCCAGGGAACAACGACCATCACCACTTCGGTTGCACCGATGGGCGGCCAGGGCGGAGTCCCCTTCCTGGCGTACCCCCAAGCCATCTCAAGCAGCATTTACAAGATCGCTACGGATGGGGCGCCGGAAGAGATCTGGAGTTCGCGGGACGACGTGGTTTACGCGCTGGGACTGAATTCGGACGGGCGATTGCTTGCGGGAACGGGAAACGCCGGTTCGCTGCTGGTGATTGATGGGCGCGGGGTTTATGCGCAACTGGCGAAATCGGGTTCGGCGCAGATCACGGGGATTTCGCGCTCGTCCGGCGGGAAGGTGTATCTGTGCACGGCGAATCCCGGCAAGGTGTTTTCGCTTGGACCCGAGTACGAGCCGGAGGGCACGTTCGAGTCGCAGTCGTTCGACGCGAAACTCTTCTCGCAGTGGGGACGGATTGAGTGGTGGGGGCCACCAGCTAGCGCCGGCAGGGCGACAAGCAAGGGTGGAAAAAACACGGCTGAGCCGCGGCTGGAATTTTTCGTGCGCAGCGGAAACACGGAAGGCCCGGGCAAGGAATGGTCGCGTTGGTTTGGGCCGTACACGGAGTCCGCGACGCCCGTGGAAGCGCCCGCAGCGCGATTCCTGCAATGGAAAGCGGTAATTCACGATGGCCGCCCCGGCGACGGGATCGATTGGGTGAGCGTGGCGTACCAGCCGAAAAACGCTGCACCGGTGATCGATGGGATTGTCGTGCAGGACCCGGGTGTGCGCGTGCAAGCGCAGCAGATTATCATGGGGCAACCCGGCAGCGTTGTTCTGAAGCAGCCGCAAACGCCCAACCCCAGCGGCGTGGTGATTACGACGACAAACACGACGAAGTTTGACCAGCCACCACAAGGGACGCAGCAGAAGGGGTACGAGTCCGTACTCTGGAGCGCTCACGACGACAATGACGACGACTTGCGCTACGCCGTCTATTTCCGGGGCGAGAGCGAGCACGACTGGAAACTTCTGAAGGACAATCTGGATCAAAAATTCTACTCCTGGGACACGACCACGATGCCGGATGGCGCGTATTACCTGAAAATCGTGGCGAGTGATGCGCCGTCCAATCCGCCGGCCACGGCGCTGAAGACGGAGCGGGAGAGCGAACGGTTTGAAGTGGACAACACGCCGCCCGACATTGAGAAGTTGCAGGCAAGTCCCACAGGAACGAACGCGGACCGTTCGCAGGGCGTTGCGTATGATTTCCGGTTCACGGCCAGCGATGCGACGAGCAGCGTCGAAAAAGCGCAATACAGCGTGGATGGCGGCGATTGGGTGTTGCTTGCGCCCGTAGCCGGCATCAGCGACAGCAAGACGGAATCGTACGAGTTCACCGTGCGGGGCCTCTCGCCGGGTGAGCACACCATCGCGGTGCGCGCTTACGATAAGTTTGAAAATGTGGGCGCGGGAAAAACCACGATCACGGTCGCGAAATAAAAATCAGGGCTGGGTCTTCGGTTTGGGGAGATCCGGGTTCGCGGGCCGCGCCTTATCGGAATCCAGAAACATCTCAATTTCCGCGCCAAAGCCCATGCGGCCATCGCTGTAGGCATCTGGACGCGCGTGCACCAGGCGAGCGCGGCAGTGGGTCTCATCGGACTGGTTGCCCGTAACCTCGGCAGGCATTTTCAGTGTCGCTTCAATGGGCATGCCAACTTGCAAGGGCGCGGAAGTGACGAAGAAAAACCCGCCACGCGAAAGATTGACGGCTTCGGTGAAATGCTCGGTCTTGTCCGCAGCCAGGCCCAAGGAACGGAAGCGCAAGGGGACACGAAGGGCAAAGCGCTCGAGATGACGGCGTTCCGACTGGGCCATGATCACTCCGTGCCGGGCGCGGGGTGGGCGGTTCGCGGCGGCGCAGTAGCTGTAATGCTAAGGTTAACAGAGAGGTAGGGCAGGTCAAGGGGAAGAGAGGTTCATTCGGGGGGAACTCTCGCGCTAGGAGTACCAGCTTGACTAGTGCCGTTCCAACTCGTTCCAGCAAATCCCTTGAAGAATACTCTCTCCGGGTTAGCGTCAGATGCTTGGACCGTCATGTGGCCAAATAGTTGGAACGGCACTAGACTGAGGCCATGGCTGCTTCTAACTTCAATGCACAGAAGGAAGTGACCGCCATCACATGGGAAGCGATCGTCGAGGCCCACGAGCGCATCCGGCCGCTTATCCATCGCACGCCGGTCTTGACGAGCGCCTCGCTGAACGAGCTGGCGGGAGCATCGCTCTTTTTCAAGTGCGAGAATCTGCAAAAAACGGGGTCGTTCAAGATTCGCGGCGCCAGCAACGCCATTTTTTCGCTAAGTGAGGGTCAAGCAAGGCGGGGAGTGGTGACGCATTCCAGCGGTAACCACGCGGCGGCGGTGGCGCGGGCAGCGGCGTGGCGCGGCGTGCCCGCGTGGATCGTGATGCCGAAGAACGCACCGGCGGTGAAGTGCCGCGCGGTGGAAGCGTACGGCGGGAAGATCACCTATTGCGAGCCGAAGGTTTCGACGAGGGCAGAGACGGCCGCGCGGATTCAGGCGGAGACGGGCGCGGTGCTGATCCATCCCTACGATGACGACCGGATCATCGCCGGGCAGGCCACGGCAGCAAAGGAATTGTTGGAAGAGGTGGCGGAGTTGCATGCCGTGCTGGCGCCGGTCAGCGGCGGCGGGCTGCTGAGCGGCACATGTTTGGGAGCAAAAGGAGTACGCGCCACGGTGCGGGTATTTGGGTGCGAGCCGGAGCGCGCGGATGATGCGTACCGTTCGCTCAAGACCGGCGTTCTGCAGACGCAGGAAGCGAGCGACACGATTGCGGACGGTTTGCGGGCTTCGCTGGCGCCACGCACGTTTGCGATTTTGCGAAAGTATGTAGATGGGATTTTATTGGTGAGTGAAGAAGAGATACGGGCAACAATGCGGCTGGTGTGGCAACGGATGAAGATCGTGATCGAACCGTCGAGCGCGGTGGCGCTTGCACCGCTGCTGCGCGAAGGCGGGGTGACGGCTCTGGGCTTGCCCATTGGCACGCCTGGCAGGCTGCCGCGAATCGCGGTGATATTGTCCGGCGGGAACGTGGAGATGGGGTGAAGATTTAATCGGGGCAGGGGGAAGAGATTAGAGATTGCGCAGAGAACGACCCGACCGGGTCGGGGTAAACGCCGGACACGGAGTTCGCAGAGAAGAGTTGGGAGAGATACGGGATAAGGATCTAAGAGCACAGACAGGAGTGTCTGTGCCACAAACAAAGGCCTGAGGATTGTCAGGCTTGGGGACGATGTGTAAACTTGTGGGGTAAGTTTCTCTCAGAGGAATCATACTCGGTATTGCAGCGCGATGATGCCGCTGGGGTCGCCCCCGCCGTCCCGGCGGAAGCGCGCTGGACCGGTCCGTTAAGGTGGGTCAAGTTGTCCTCTCTCAGGCAACGGCTTCCTCTCTTCATTCTGATCTTCACAATCAACGTATGGGGCTCGCCGGCGCATGCGCAGGTTCGCGCAAAGCTATCACAAGCCATTGATGACGCCGGCTATGTACGGATCGAGCGCACCAAGCCGCTGCTGGCGACGCCGGCGAACGATGCGGGGCGGGTTGAGTCCAGCAGAACGATGCAGCGAATGCTGCTGGCATTGTCGCCGGCGGCGGAGCAGGAAAATCAACTGAAGCAGTTGCTGGACGAGCAGCAGAATCGCAAGTCGCCGCAGTATCACCACTGGCTGAGCGCGAACGAGTATGCCGCGCAGTTTGGCGTGGCCGACGCGGACGTGGAGAAGGTAAAACAATGGCTGCAGGGGCGCGGGTTTACGGTTGCGCAAATCGCGAAGAGCAAGAGATGGGTGGAGTTCAGCGGCACTTCGCAACAGGTGGAGCAAGCGTTTCACACGGAACTGCACTACTACAAGGTGGGAGAGCGGCAGTATGTGGCGAATGCCACGGATATTGCGATTCCCAATGCGCTGGCGGAGATTTCCGGCGGAGTGGTCTCGCTGAATAGTTTTGGAAAACGGCCGCCGCGGCGGGTTGTTGCCGGTACGACGGGGAACAGCCCGGTGACGCTGCATCGAGGGCTGCGGCCACAACTCACTTACGCCGGGGCGACGAATGCGTACTACGTTGCGCCGGGAGATTTTGCGGCGATTTACAACACGAAGCCACTGTTGAGCAGCGGGATTGACGGCACGGGCGTGGCGATAGCGGTGACCGCACAATCAGAGTTCGAATTGACGGATGTGCAAACGTTCCGCCAAATCTTCAATCTGAGCGCGAACGATCCAAACGTCGTGGTGGTGGGACCGGACCCGGGCTTCAGCGAACCGACGGATGCGGAAGAGGCGCTCCTGGACACGGAATGGTCCGGCGCCGTGGCGCCGGGCGCGACGATCAATGTGGTAATCGCGGGGAGCACGGACACAACCAGCGGCGTGGATTTGGCCGCGGCCTACGCGATTGACAATGAAGTTGCGCCCATCCTGACGTACACGTATGGAGGCTGCGAAGCGGCGCTCGGGCCCACCGAGAACGCCTTTTACAACGCGCTGTGGCAACAAGCCGCCGCCGAAGGAATCACCGTGCTGGTGGCGGCGGGCGATAATGGCGCGGCGGGCTGCGACAATCCAAATTCGGGGCTCCCAGCGAGCCAGGGGTTCGCGGTGAATGGAGCGGCTTCGACGCCGTATAACGTCGCGGTGGGCGGCACGCAATTCGCGGATCAGGGAAACCAAGCGGCCTATTGGAATACAACGGACGCCAGCGATTTTTCTTCCGCGATCGGATACATCCCGGAAGCGGCGTGGAACGACAGTTGCGATCCCGGGCAGCCAGCCGGCGCAACGAACTGCTTGTATGGCAACGGCAATTTGAGCCTGCTGGCGGGAGGCGGCGGGGCCAGTTCTCTGTATCCTAAACCGCCGTGGCAAACGGGCACGGGAGTTCCCGCAGATGGCGCCCGCGATGTGCCGGATGTGGCGCTGGCAGCGGGGTGGGGGCACGACAACATGGTGTATTGCACCAGCCACGTTGGGGCGGGACCCGCGTGCCAGATTGATGCGCAAAATAACCTGGTGGGATTGACTCTGGTGGGCGGGACATCGGCCGCGACGCCGGCGATGGCGGGGATTCTGGCGCTGGTGGAACAGCAGAATGGAGTTTTGCAGGGGCAGGTGAACTACGTCCTGTACCAGTTGGCGCAGACCCAAAGTTGCGACTCTTCGCAACAGACCAATCCTACGGCGCAGAATTCCTGCGTGTTTTATGACGTGACGACCGGGAGCAACTCCGTGCCCTGCGCGGGCGGCTCGCCGGATTGTTCATCGACGCAAGATGGAGTGAACGGCTTCCTAACCGGACAGGCAGCCGGCCCGGGCTATGACCTGGCGACGGGGCTGGGTTCGGTGAACGCGACGAATCTGGCGAGCAATTGGAAGAATGTGTCGTTCGCGGGATCGCAGACGACAATGCAGACATCGAGCGCGAGCTTCGTACACGGCACAAGCGTGAATGTGAGCGGAACGGTGGCGCCCGCGAACGGAAACGGCACGCCGACGGGAACGGTCTCGCTGAAGACGGACCTGTACGGCGATGCGGACGACTTGCCGCTGACGAATGGGGCGTTCACGGCCGGGGTTAACGATCTGCCGGGAGGACAGTACAAGCTCTTCGCGCATTACGCAGGTGATGCCACGTTTGCGGCAAGCGATTCGCCGGTGCTGCTGCTGAATGTACAGCCGGAACCGAGCACCACGACGATCAGCATGAACGGACTGCGGGGAGGGAGCACGGGTTACGGTGCGGCGGTGACGGTGCGCGTGACGGTGGCGGGCGCCTCGGGTTTTGGCAATGCGACGGGTACGGTCACATTGCAGGATGGCGCTACGCTAATCGGCCCGTATGCGCTGGCAACCGATGGCAGCGCCTACATTCCCACCGGAAATGGCGGCGGCTATTCGTTTGGAGTGGGCGCGCACACGTTGACGGCAACGTATGCGGGAGACAACAGCTTCGCGGGGAGCGCGTCCGTTCCGGCGAACTTCTCGATTGGGAAGGGAACGCCGTTTGTGGTGCTGGGTGCGAATTCCGCGAACGTGGCGGTGGGGCAGTCCGTGGGGATTCACGCGGTTGTAGCGGGATCTGGGACGCAGGCGGCGACGGGGACGATTCAGTTCACTGATAATGGCGCGCCGATTGGCACCACCGTGCCGCTGCAGACCGGTGGCTTCTTCGGAACGCAGGCGCAAGCTACGATGATCGTGAGCAATCTGGCGGTGGGAACGCACAATTTTGGCGCCAGCTACGATGGAAGCGGCGACCCCAACTATGCGAGCGTGCCGAGCGGCAATCAGAACGAAGCGCAGTTTGCCGTGAATGTGAGCGCGAATGGCGGGGCGAAAACCAGCGCCACGACGCTGACGCCCGTTACCCTGCCCACGACTCTAGGAAGCACGGGCAGCTTCGGGGTAGCGGTCACGCCGGCGGGCGCTAACGGAGTGACGGGCTTCGTGACGTTGTGGGATGCGGTGGGGCCGCGAAGTACATTGGTGGCGCTGGGAAACGACGGTACCGCGCAAATCACCATTCCGTGGACACAGGCGGGGAACGTGACGCTCTACGCGGAGTATTCAGGGGACACAAACTACGGGGCCTCAGCGAGCGCCCCGCCGCTGGCATTCAGCGTGAGCAAGGGCACGCCAACGGTGACGTTGATCGCACCAAGTGTGGCCAATGCAAATCAGGAAGTCAGCGTCAACGTGAGCGTAGCGGGCATTCCGAGCAACGCTTGGCTGGCCCATCCCACCGGGGTGGTGGAGTTTTGGGATTCGTTGAATGGCGGGGCGGCGCAGCTCATCACCGCGCAGAACCTGACGGTGGGCGCGGGGAATATCGGTGTGTTCGCGATACGCAAGGCATTCGCGCCAGGAGTGCACAGCCTGAAGGTGCACTACCGTGGGGACAATAACTGGCAGGCGGCGGACTCCGCGAGCCAGCCCATGACGGCGGGAGACTTCAGCGTGAGCGTATCGCCGAACCCGGTGGCGTTTGTGGCGGGCAGCGCGGGGATGGCCACGGTGACGATCACGGCGTCGGGCGGCTTTACGGGCACGATCAATTTGACGTGCCCCACAGGGACAACCGTTTTGCCCGCGGGATACGCGTGCTCGTTTTCGTCGTCGAGCGTCACGATTGCCGCGGGGCAAACCACGGCGACAACGCAACTGCAACTGACTCCCCCCACCACGACGATGGCTGGAGCGGCATTGCGGACTGTGGCCAGCGCGGCGGGAACGGCGAATGGATGGATGGCGTTTGGGCTGCTGGCGGGGATGGGCGTGCTGGGCTTGGCGGCTTGGGGCATGGGTGGAAGAAAGGGCGCCCGGCGGCTGGCTTTTGCCGGGGGCTGGACGGTTTGCGTGGTGAGCCTGGCGGCGCTGGGGTGCGGCGGAGGGAGCGGGGGCGGCGGGCCGGTGCCGACGACGACCACACTATCAAGCTCGAACTTGCGGATCCTGTATCAACAGCCATTGACCCTGATCGTGAACGTCAATTCCAGCGCGAACCCCCTGGGCCAAGTGCAAATCTATGATAACGGCCAGCCTTATAGCGCCCTGGTGGGCGTGATTAACGGGAACGCGACGTTTGCCACGGATACGCTGGCGATTGGGTCTCATCCCATGGCCGCGCGCTATTTCGGCGACGCCAACACACTGCCCTCGGTTTCCCCGACAATCAGCCAGGAAGTGCTGGGACTGGCCAATTTGGAGATCACGGCGGCTTCGACCAGCGGAATCTCGCACTCCGCCGATTTTCAGGTGCAACTAAATTAGCCCGAAAGGTGTTATATAAAGACGGGCTTACGGCGCCAAAGGGGAGCAAACCGTTTCCTGTCCTGGGGCATCTGAGAGAGACAGCATGATGCGTGGCTGCGTAAAGGGGCGGAGGCACGCCATTCCTGCCAAATGAGCCCGGGAAGATTGCGATGAATTCGCTGGGGAGCTTAAGAAAATTATGAAGATTCTAAAGACGAATAGCTGGGTGGTTTTGTGTGCCGTGGTCCTGCTACTGGTGGGGCAGGCGGCCTGGGCGCAACAGGTGACCGTGCCGGCGCGTGTGGTGGAAGCCGTGGACGACACGCAGACGGTGACATTGCAGGGCAATGTGCACCCGTTTGCACGGGCCGCGAACGACCAAGGAGCGCTGCCGGATTCGCAGCCCATGACGCGCATGCTGCTTTTACTGCAGCGCAGCGACACGCAGGAAGCCTCGCTGCGCCAATTGCTGGACGCGCAGCAGACCAAGGGATCGGGAAGCTATCACGCCTGGCTGACCCCAGAACAGTTTGGGAAGCAGTATGGTCCGGCGGACGCGGATGTGCAGGCGGTGACAGACTGGCTGCAGTCGCACGGATTTCAGAATGTGATGGTGGGAGCGGGCCGCACGACCATCGAGTTTTCCGGAAACGTCGGCCAAGTGCGGAACGCGTTTCACACCCAAATTCATAAGTATCTGGTGAAGGGCGAAGAGCATTTCGCGAACGCGAGCGATCCGGCGATCCCGGAAGCTCTGTCGCCTGTGGTGAAGGGAGTGGTGGCGCTGCACAATTTCCCGAAGCAGGCGCATGTGAAAAGTAGGGGAATGTACCGGCGCACCAAGGCAACGGGAGAGCTGAAGCCACTCTTCACGTATGGGAGCCCGGCGAACTATGCCCTCGGGCCGGGGGATTGGGATGTGATTTATAGCGTTCCCTCAACGGCGACGGGCGCGGGACAAGCGATTGCGATTGTGGGGCAATCGAACATCAATATCACTGACGTCGAAAACTTCCGGAGCATTTTCGGACTTCCGGTAAATGATCCGCAGATCATTGTGAACGGGACGGATCCGGGGATTGTGGGACCGAACGTGACGTCGTGCGCGGGCTCGAGTGATGACGAAGGCGAATCGGACCTTGACGTGGAGTGGGCAGGAGCCATAGCGCCGCTGGCCACGATCTACCTGGTCACGTCGGAATCGACTTGTTCCAACCCCACGCAAGTCTCTGAGGGGATCGATCTGTCGGCGTTGTACATCGTCGACAACAATCTGGCACCGGTCATGAGCGAAAGTTATGGGGGATGCGAACCGTCGCTCGGGACAACCGGGAACCAGTTTTACAACGCCATGTGGGAACAGGCAGCGGCGGAGGGAATCACCGTGGTTGTCTCGACAGGAGATACGGGCTCTGCGGGGTGCGACTCGCCGGCAACGGAAGACGCGGCGACGCTAGGGCTTGCGGTGAGCGGGATTGCGTCGACGCCGTTCAATGTCTCGACCGGTGGAACAGACTTTGATCCTTCAGCGGAGCCTGTAACTCCGCCGAATCAATATTGGGGAGCAACGAACAACGCAAATCAAACCTCGGCGCTCATGTACATACCGGAAACCACCTGGGACAACTCGGCATGTGCGGCGGAGTATCCGGCGGCTTGCAACAGCGTGGATACGACCAGCTACGTCGCCGACCTCAGCGCGGGGGGCGGTGGCCCGAGCAATTGCGCTACTTTGAATGGCGCTGGAACCGCATGCACTGCCGGCTATCCAAAGCCGGCGTATCAGGTTGGGCTCACTACAACCGACGCTGTGCGCGATATACCGGACATATCCTTCTTCTCGAGCAATGGGGGCCCCATCACCGGGGGGAGCGGGGTGGCGATTGTCGTTTGCCAGTCGGATGCCAATCTAAGCGGCGCTGCGACGTGCGACTTAAACAGCCCATATGAAGACTTCAGCCTTGTAGGAGGTACCTCCTCCGCTGCTCCGACATTTGCAGCGGTGATGGCGCTGGTGAACCAGGCAACGGGAGACCGGCAGGGGAACGCCAATTATGTGTTGTATGGGCTTGCCGCAGCAGACACCACCAATTACAAAACGGGCAATTGCAATTCGTCTGTGGGACATACGCCTGCTGCCGGATGCGTCTACAACGATGTGACCAAGGGCAACAATGGAGTGGCTTGCGTCAAGGGAAGCCAAAGCGTGATTGACGGAGACACGACATGGTGCCAGGGAAGCGGTTCGACCTATGGTGTCACGATTGCCAGTGGCGCCGTGGCCTACGGTTCGGGCTCGCAATATGACCTCGCCACAGGGCTGGGCTCAATAAATGTGGGGAACCTGCTGACGAAATGGAGCACAGTTAGCAGACCGGCGACAACCACAAACTTATCGAGTCCGAGCGGCGGAACGCCTTCCGGGCAGAACTTTACGGCGACCATTACCGTATCGCCCGCACCGGGAACTGGGACGGGAGAAAACGTAAGCTTGATTGCGCTGGCGAGTGATACGACGACGGTGCTTGGATCGTACGGCCCGTTTGCTCTGACCGCCAGCGGAACCGCGACCGCCGCGACAAACCTATTGCCGCCGGGTACGGCCTATGTGGAGGGAAGCTACGGCGGCGATGCGGCACATGCGGCGAGCACGTCAGCACCAGTAGCGTTGCCAGCGGGCGTTGTGGCAGGGAGTGGTCAGACGAGTACTGTGACGCTGTACTACTTCGGTTTTGATGCAAACGGGAATCCGACGACGCCAACGACAAGTCCCCAGAACTTCGTGTATGGTTCGGGAAATGGGTACATGCTGAAGATTGTGGTGACCGGCTCGAGCGGGAGCTGCAGTTTTAGTGTGCCGAGTACGAAGCCGGCATTCCCCTGCCCAACAGGGCAAATTACCCTGACGAATAATGGCTCTGCTTTGAACGATTTTCTGAGCAACGGAGTCGCAACGAACAAGACCAGCCTGAACAATCAAGGGTTCGCGGAAGATCAACCCATTAATGTGAATGTAGGGACTAATAGTATTCAAGCGACGTATTTGGGCGACCAGAATTATGCAGGCCCCATCACAAGCAACACGCTGGTGCTTACGGTGACGCAGGCGTCCACCACAACCCAAGTGGCGAGCAGCCTGAGTTCAGTTACCTCGGGAGCGAGCGTGACGCTGACGGCCGCGGTAAGCACGACGGGCTTTGGCGTGGCCCCGTGTGGGATCACGAACAGCGGAACGGTGGCGTTCACCAGCAACGGCGCTGCGCTTAGCGGAACTGTGGCGTATACGCCGTTTGCCCCGACCCAGACCACACCTGCCTATTGCACGGCGACGCTGACGACGGCGATTTCGGGGCTGTACCCGCCGGGAATGGTGCGGCCCGGACCACCTTCTGTGCCGGTCGTGCCGATGATTGTGGCCTTATTGAGCCTGCTGGTATTCCTGCTGGGCTTCCGCTGGCTGCCCGAGGGCCGGCGACGTGCATACGCATACGCCGGACTGATGGCGTTTGCGCTGCTGGTCGTGGGAATTGTCGGTTGCGGTGGGGGCAGCGGCGGGGGCGGCGGCGGGGGCGGGGGTGGGACCACGGTAACGATCAAGGCGGCATACTCGGGTGATACGGATTACGCGGCGTCTTCCGGGAGCACCTCCATTACGGTGAATTAAGCCAGTCTCCGGGCAAGCATCGGACATCTCATCGAACAGTAGAAGGGCGCGCCCCGGACACATGGCGCGCCCTTTTTGTTGGCTGGGGCGTGGTTGGGCAACCCAAGGGGCGGCACGTACGGGTTGTCAGGGGGTGACGCCGTCCCTGAGTCATTATCTCGACAACAGATTAACGAGGTGCTAAGCTCCGCACCAATGTGGTACAGCGCGCCTGGGGAAGTGGATTCCAGGCACGTGGAGACGGAGTATGAGCCATCGTCTGCGTTTGCTCCCGGGTGGTCTTCTGTTCGTCAGTTCCCTTTTGATACTGAATCCAGCGCGTGCGCAGGGGCAGGCACAGCCACGCGTGGTGGAGGCGGTGGACAACGCGAAACGCGTGACCTTGCCGGGAAACGTCCATCCCCTGGCGCGCGCGGAGTTTGACCGCGGGGCGGCGCCGGACGTCCTGGCGATGACGCGGATGTTGCTGCTGCTGAAGCGCAGCGATGAGCAGGAAGCGGCGCTGCAGGATTATCTGGAAAAGCAGCAGGATAAAAGCTCGCCGAATTTCCACCAATGGCTGACACCGGAGGAATTTGGGGCGCAGTACGGGCCGGCGGATGCGGACATTCAGGCGGTGACGCAATGGTTGGCCGGCCAGGGGTTCACGGTCGAAAAGGTGTACAGCGGAAAGACGGTGATTGAGTTTTCGGGGATGGCGGCCCAGGTGCGCGCGGCGTTTGGGACGGAGATTCACAATTACCAAGTGGGAGGGAAAACGTACACGGCGAATGCGAGCGATCCGCAGATTCCCGCGGCGCTCGCGCCGGTGGTGGCGGGGATTGTGTCGCTGAATAATTTTCCGCGGCAGTCGTACATACGTGTGGCGGGAATCGCACGAAAGATTGCGGGAAAGCCGGGGCTGGAGCCGCTGTTTACGTTTCCAAACCCCTTCGGCAGCGGGAATTTCTACGGAGTGGGGCCTGGTGATTTTGCGACCATCTACAATACGACGCCACTTTTGAGTGCTACGCCGCCGATTGACGGAACCGGACAGACCATTGCAATCGTGGGCGAAACAAACATTGATATGGCTGACGTGCAGGCGTTCCGGCAGATGTTCGGATTGCCGGCAAACTTTACTTCTTCAAACATCATTTTGAACGGCGAGGACCCGGGGATTACCTCGGCCGATGAAGAAGGCGAAGCGGATTTAGACGTGCAATGGTCAGGAGCGGTGGCGCCGGGGGCAACAGTAAATTTCGTGGTGTCGGCATCAACGCCCGCATCCGCGGGAATCGACCTGTCGGCGTTGTACATCATCGAGCACAACCTGGCCGGGGTAATGAGCGAGAGCTACGGGGCTTGTGAGGCAGATCTGGGAAGTGCGGGGAATGCTTTTTACAACGCGCTATGGGAGCAGGCCGCGGCGCAGGGTATCACGGCGATGGTGTCGGCGGGAGACGGCGGGTCGGCGGGCTGCGACGATTTCGATACAGCAACTGAAGCAACGCTTGGCCTCGCGGTCAGCGGACTAGCGTCCACGCCGTACAACGTTGCGGTGGGCGGGACAGACTTTGATGAAGTGGATAAGTGGAGCACCTATTGGAGTGCAACGAACAATTCGACGACAGGAGCGTCGGCCCTTAGCTACATTCCGGAAATCCCGTGGAGCGAGAACTGCGCCCAGATTGGATTGACGGGTTGCGGTGCGAGTGCGCCAAGCGGATCGCTCAATATCGTGGCGGGGAGCGGAGGACCCAGCACCTGTTCGACATCGACCACTGGCGGCACATGCACAAGCGGCTATGCCAAGCCGAAATGGCAGATGGGTGTGACGGGGGTGCCGAACGACAGCCAGCGCGACTTGCCGGACGTATCGCTGTTTGCCAGCCCGGGATTTGATGGAAGCGGCTATATCGTGTGCGCGGGAACCGGGGTGACCGGCCAGGCAGCGCAGTGCACCCTGACGCAGGGCGCATACGTCTTTTCAATCGTTGGAGGGACGTCGGCTTCATCGCCGGCATTCGCGGGGATCATGGCGCTGGTAAACGATTATCAGGTCGCAAACGGGGGAACGAACCGGCAGGGGAATGCCAATTACGTGTTGTATCAGCTAGTGAAGAAGGCGGGTGCGAGTTGCACGTCAAGCACAGCCAAGGCGACAAGTTGCATATTCAACGATGTGACGCATGGCAACAGCCTTTTGCCGACTGGGGCAGCCGGCGTGGGAACAAACAGCGTGCCCTGTGCCGGCGGAAGCCCGAATTGCAGCGTGAAGGTGGCGGGCAGCAACGGCGTGCTCGTGGAACCGACGAGTTCGACGACAGAGGCTTGGACGGTGACGGCAGGGTACGACATGGTAACGGGGCTGGGATCGGTCAACGTGAACAACCTGGCCACGAAGTGGCGAACGGTATCAACGGTGCCGACAACGACTGCCTTGACGCTGGCACCGACGACGGGGATCACGCACGGAACCGGCGAAAAAGTGAGCGTGAATATTGCCGTGACGCCAACGAGCGGAACCGCCACGGGGGATGTTTCACTGATTGCGAATCTTGCGGGAGGAACGCCACAGGGACTGGACCAATTCACGCTGGGTGCGAATGGAAGCGTCAGTGGGACGACGCAAAGCCTTCCGGGCGGAACGTACACCGTGACGGCGCACTATGCCGGAGATGGAACGAACGCGCCCAGCGATTCGAGCGCCGTAAGCGTGACGGTGACGCCGGAGAACAGCCAGACGTTTATCGTGATCCCAACGTTTGATTCGAGCGGCAGCCAAACTAATGGAAACGCGACGTCGGTTCCGTACGGGTCGAGCTACACCATCCGAATGTATGCCACCGACAAGAATGCCGTCGCGAGCACGACAGGGCCTCCGAGTCCTGCTTGTTACCAGGAGAACGCGCTTACGTGTCCGACGGGAACCGTCACGTTGACGGACAACGGGACACTATTGGGCACGGGTGGCGGCGGGGCGGGAATCTACAACTTGAATAACGCGGGGTACACGAGAAACCTCACGCCGAATCTGCTGGGTGGGACGCACACTCTGGTGGCCACATATAGCGGCGACAACAGCTACAACTCGAGTTCAAGTACCAGTTCATTTACGGTTACACTAGCTACGATATCCATCAGCCAGCAATTTACGGTCAATACTCCAATTGTAGGGACACCATTTTACGCCAGTGTCATAGGATATTCGCAGGCCTTAACGGGCGTCGCACCGACAGGTACTGTAACGTTTAGCGTGGGATCAACCCAACTGGGGAGCCCCGTCGTCATAGACGGTTACCCTGGCGGCTACGAACCAGCGTTTTTTGCCAATGGGACATTGACCATCGCCACCGCTGGTGCCCAGACAATTACAGCCCAATATAGCGGCGATGCGAATTACGCTCCCGCGACCACTTCGACGGCAGTGAATGTTCTTTACCCAACTACGGCCAGCATCACTTTTAGTCCGTCCACTGTAAATTACGGAAACACCGTGACGATAACGGGCGTTATCGATACGACCGTGCCTGCTTCGAACGCAGCGCTGAAGCCCACGGGAACGATTATCTTAACAGCGGGTTATGACGGGCAGATTGCGAAGGGCGTCACTACAACGGCGATGGCCGATGCGAGTGGCAATTGGGAAATTCTAGTAACGGCCACGATCACTCCGACAGGCAGCGAAAACTTCGCCATCAATTACAACGGCGACAACAATTACGAGTCCGCCTTCGGTAGCAGCAGTTTTCTGACAGTCATCATCCCCGATTTCACGCTGGGACCGGCAAATGGCCTGACTGTTCAGCCGGTGGCGGGACAGCCGGGCTCCGGGCAAATCATCATTACCCCTGTGAGCCAGACGCAGTTGCCGAGTACGGTGACATTGGCGCTTTCGCCTTTGGTAATTTCTGGTTACAGCATCACGTTGAGCCCGCAGCAGGTCAGCTTGAATGGCGCGGCGGTCACCGCAACGATTTCGCTCACTCCCATAACCAACGTCCCATCAAACGCTATTCGTAGCCAGGCACGGCACGCAGGATTCTCTGTTCTAAAACGCGGCGGTTGGTGGTTGCTGAGCTTAGCAACTGGTCTGGGTGTGCTCTTTCTGCTCGGGCTTCCCGGCCGGCGCAGAAGATTCCGGGCGGCACTTGGGCTGAGCATGGCTTGCCTGCTCTTCTTCGCTCTTGGTTGTGGGGGAGGGGGAGGTGGCGGTGGTGGTGGAGGCGGGGGAACAACACAGCCACAGCCAACGAGTATTGCGCTGACGACCACGAACGCCAAAGTCGCACAGAACACGCAATTTACGATCACCGCGACGGTGACCGCGAGCGAGCCACTCACAGGCACGGTCACTTTTTACAATTTTGGAACTGCGTTCGCGGGCGCCTTCCCACTGACCAATGATCAGGCAACAACGGGTGCTGGGTACCTTAACAATCCGGGCGTCTACCAGGTTACGGCTGCCTACAGCGGTGATGCGAATAATCTGGCTTCGACTTCTGCCCCCTTGATACAGGTGATCACGGGCACCATACCAGCGCAGATTGAGGCAAATACGGGCGGCGACGTCCACTACCTGCAAGCAAACCTAGGGGTGCAATAGATTTCGGAGATTGCCCAGGACTCACACACGAGTCTACTGAGAACTAGCTAGAACACAACCTCTGCGGGGAGTGCCACCCGTCAGTTGTTAGGATTGGGCGGGAAGGAGATATTCCAGAATTGCGGGGAGGGGGTGGTGAACTCGACGGGAACGAGGGAGCCTTCCGCGCTCATTACAGGGGGGCGCACCACGTGAGCTTCCACCTTTTTCTGGGTCTTGGGATTCTCAATGGAAATTTTGGTGCCGGTGGGCAGGCCTTGGGGGAGAATAATCATCGCTCCGCTGGCGCTGACGGTGTGCGTGGTGCCGTTAAGGGGATTGGCTTTGCCCTCGACATGCACCAGCACGGGCATCCTGAGAAACACACGTTGAGCGCGGCGGCGCTCTTCATTGGTCAGCGGGCGAACCGTGGTGGGGCCGCGCTTGACGTTCGCAGAAGCGGCACCGACCGCGGGCGGCGGCGATTTTGGCAAAGGCGTCACAGCTCCAACCCCCAGAAATCCATATCCGGCGCAACGAGTTCGACGCCGTATTCCCAGCCGTCGGGTTGTTTATTCCCTTTCCAGACAATCACGGCGGCATTGCTGGCGCCGGTAGCGAGGTTGGTCAGGGCCAGGCGATGATCCAGCTCAAGCGCCTCCGAAATCACAACCATGCAACCATAAGGATTCACGACCCGGGTAAAGGCCTCGACGCGCTGGCGATTGCTGTTGGAAGCATCCCATTCCAGGCGGATGGGGACGCGTGAGTTCATGCGGCGTCCACGCCGCTTTTCGCCGTAGCGTGTTCCTAACTGTTTCAATTCCTGCAACTTAACATGCATCATGGCCTCGAGAACCAGCGGAGAAACAGTGCGCGCCGGCCTGCAGCGATGAAAGCCGCCTGGAACGCGCGCAGGTCGCGAGGAGGCAAAAGCCGCGGCGCGGCCAAGAGCAACGCTATTCCATAAACTGTCTTGTTGACTATGCTAGAGTTACACGAAAGAAGGGTCAATGGTACGGAAGCGTAAGAGTAGCTGTCCGAAGGGACAGGCGCTTCGATGCTGAGGACAGGCCCTTCGAGGCTCCCTTCGAGGATCAAGGCAAGCGGGGAACGGAGACATTTAACACCCCGACCAGGTCGGGGCGGGCGCCGGTCACAGAGGAAAGAACACGGAGTACACAGAGCAGAGCGGACAAGAAAAAGCGGCAGAGTGACTCATGCGGAATCTGATTGTCAACGCGGATGACCTGGGATGGACGGAAGGGGTGAACTGCGGGATCGTGGAGGCTCACCGCAATGGTCTGGTGACCAGCACAACGCTGCTGGCCAACGGGCGCGCGTACGACTCCGCGCTGGAAGCGGCACGGCAGAATCCGCAACTGGGAATTGGCGTGCATCTGAACTTGAGCGACGGCCCGCCGACCGCTCCCGCGGATCAAGTGCGGGAGCTTTTGAACAGCGCGGGCGAGCTCGATGGCGGGGCAGAAGGCTTGTTGCTCATAGTTGCGCGCCGCGGCTTGCGACTGGATGAAATCGAGCAGGAATGGGACGCGCAGATCCGGAAGATTCGCGAGTCGGGAATTTTGCCGACACACCTGGACGGGCACAAGCACGTGCACATGCTGCCGGGGCTATTCGAACTGGCGTTGTACCTGGCGAAGAAACATGGGATCAGGGCAATTCGTTTGGCGCATGAGGATTCGAGCTTGAGCACGGCGCTATCGGCAGGGGCGTCACAGAACACAAGCGTGGTCTTGAAACAGGGGGTGCAGGCGCGCGGGTTAAAGCTGCTGGCGCGGGATGCCCGGGAATTGGCGTACCGCGAAGGGATCGCCACGAGCGACTACTTCTGCGGGATCGCACAGACCGGCGAAATGACCCATGAAGGGCTCAAGGAGTTTTTGGAGAATTTGGCGGAGGGCACGACGGAACTGATGTGCCACCCGGGCTACGTGGACGAGGAACTGCGGAAAACCGCGACCCGGCTGCAGGATTCGCGGAAGACCGAGCTGGACATTCTGACTGACGTGGAGATCAGAAAAATTGTCGCCAACCAAGGGATACGCCTGATAAACTACGGTTTTGGCGGCGCGCTGGGACAAAGTTGAGCCTGATAGAAGGCGAGGTTCCGGCCAGCCGGCGCAAGGGGCGCCGGGCAAGTCGTTTGAGAAAGGCAAAGAAACAGCCTTATGGGAATTGAGTCGCCAATCCGCTACTCGATTGTGGTTCCGTTCTACAACGAACAGGAAAACATTCCGGATTTGTACATGAAGCTGACGGATGTGATGGATTCCATCGGCGAGCCGTACGAGATGGTGTTTGTGGACGATGGCAGCAAGGATAACTCGTACAAGGTGCTCTCGGAGATTTACGAGCACGACCGGCGCGTGAATGTGGTGCGGCTGCGGCGCAACTTTGGACAGACGCCGGCGCTGAAGGCGGGGTTCGATTTTGCGCGGGGCGACATCGTCATCTCCATGGACGGAGACCAGCAACACGATCCCGCGGAGATTCCGCGATTCCTGGAGAAAATTGAGGAAGGCTACGACCTGGTCAGCGGCTGGAGGCGTTCCCGGAACGACCACTGGCTGATGCGCCAAGTGCCCAGCCGCATCGCGAACTGGTTGATGGCCAAGCTTTCCGGGATCGAGCTGCACGATTTCGGCACGACCTTCAAGGCTTACCGCCGCGAGATTTTGCAGGAAATCCAGCTCTACGGGGAACTCCACCGGTTCATACCTGCGCTGGCGAGTGCGTCGGGTGCGCGCATCACGGAAGTGCCGATTTCCAATCCGCGGCGCGGGAGCGGGCGGTCGAACTACGGGATAGGGCGGAGCATCCGCGTCTTTTTTGACTTGATTATGGTGAAATTCCTGCTGGATTATTCCACGCGGCCGCTGCAGTTTTTCGGGATGCTGGGGTTGGCGGGGACCGGCGCGGGATTCGTCATCGGATCCGTCCTGGTCGCGAAGAAAATTTTCCTCAACGAGAACATCATGACGCAGCACGGGCCGCTTCTGCTGCTGGCGATCGCCCTGTTTGTCAGCGGGATTCAGTTCATCTCCATGGGCCTGCTGGGAGAGATCAGTTCGCGCACCTATTACGAATCGCAGAACAAGGCGATCTACTCGCTGCGCGAAGTGAAGAGCCACCGGAAAGAACAGGGCGATTCGGCGGAATCCGCGCAACCCTTCGGAAGCTCGGAACGCTGAGCGCATTCCATCCCACAAGCAGTTGTACGTTGTCATCCCGATCCCGCAGAGCGGGAGAGGAATCTGCTTTTGGCATGAGACCAAGAGAAAAGCAGATTCATCACATAAAAAGCACGCGATGGGGTGGAGTTCCTCGTCCCGGCAAAGCGCACGGGGCGCAAAACCCGCGCTCCGCAGATTCCGTTCGGAACGAGGGAAAATCAGACAGGTTGCCGGACGGAGTTCGAGTGGGGTAGTGGAAAGCCTCACCCCTAAAGGAGTGAGCTACAGGGAGGTGTTGTGGTTGTGAGCCTGCCGAGATGGGGTCCAGCGGTGCTGGACCCCTACACGGACGGAAGAATCAGGTGCGATCGCGAAGAGAAGCTTTACTTGTGCGGCTTGTCTTCGCTTTTGGGCTTGGAGGACGCCGCTGCCTTGGCCTTGGCATGCTCGGCCTCCTGCTTCTGATTCAGCTTTTGCTTCTCCTCATTGTGCTTCTGCGCCAACTGCTCAAGCTGCTGCTGGTGTTGCTGGTTTAGCTCCTGCTGTTTGCTGGCGTCGGCCTGCTGTTGCTGGAGCTTCTGCTGCGCCTGGTACTGCTGTTGTTCGAGCTGCTGGCGTTCCTGGTCCTGCTTCTGATGAAGCTGCTCAAGTTCCTGCTGGTGCCTTTGTTCGAGTTGGTCGTTGTCAATGACAGCAGGCCGAGCGGAGGGCGGACGATCGTTGTGGGCGTGGGTATTGGCTGGCTTCCCAGGTTGATTGGTCCGCGCGCCAGCGGCGTTGGCCGGGCGGTTGGTATTGTTCTGTCCCTGAACCGCGTTCACGCGAGGCGTGGCTGGAGTGGACGGCGGGGCAATCTTGACGGGCGCCGTGGTTGCGGTCGTACGCGCCGGCTGAATCTGCCGCGTTTGTGCCATCGAGATCGGCTGTCCATGATTCGCCTGGATGGCCGCCTGCTGCTTTTCAAAAGAAGGCGGAGGCGGAGGCGGAGTGGTCTTGGCCACAACCGAGCGGTTCGCGAGAGCAGCGGGCGGGCGCACGTTCGTCGCCGCACCCGAACCCATCACGGCCTGCTTGGGCGGCGTCACGGAGGGAGCGGAGACACCCACAGGGGCGGAAGCCACTTCCCTTTGATTGACGGCGACAAGATTGTGCGAAACAGACTGCGCTGAAGTGAACGCCTGTGGCGATGTGGCAGTGACGGCGCCGGGAACGCCCTGGTTCACGTATCTGACATTGTTGACGTTCACGTTCCTGTTGACGACGTTGGTGTTGTAGTAGTTGTTGACCACGGTCTCATTCACGCTTGTGTTGGAGATGTTCACTCTGCTCACGTAGGCGCGGCTGACCGCATAGGAGGGCACGAAGACTTCACGCGGTCCCAGCGGGAACCAGCCCACATTCACACCAGCGGCAAAGCCGCCAACACCGATACCGACGCCAAAATGGGGTCCCCCGACCCAGGCAACAAGAGCGGGGGCGTACACCGGACGGATATAAGCAATACCGAAGACGCGCGGCGGGGCGGGCGCCCAACCCCAAGCACCTGCCACAAAAACCCAACGGCCATAGTGGAAGGGAGCAAAGCCCCAGGGCGCATCATCCACCCAAGTCCAGCCCCAAGGAGCGACGTAAGCCCAGTGGCCGTAACGGTAGGGGGCCCAGCCAACGATGGTCACATGCGGAAACCAAACCGTGCCGTAGTCGGGAGTCGGGCGCCAGCCGCCGTTGTCGTCCAAATCTTCGTAGCCGATGACATCCTCGGAGACGTAGCGGCGGGCAACGGCGTGATCCTCGTGGAGATCGCGCTCATCGCACCAGTTATCGAAATCATCCGCGTCGGCAAGGCCCTCGATGTCTGCATCGAGAGTGTCCGTACCGGAAAAGGAGCCTTGCTCGCCCTCGTGGACGGTGTAGGAGGAACCGCCGCCGGTGACTTCGCCTTCCCCATCGCGAACGCTGACGATGGTGACGTCGCCGGCCTCGTTGACATTAATGCGGTAGCGGCCAGGACGAAGAATGGAGAGGGCAAGATTGGGCGTGTCGACTTCGATGTTTTCGCCTTCCCCCAAACGCCGCACGCGAAGGCTGACGGTGCCTTCGGTAATGCGAAGCTGAATCGTCTGATCATTTAGATTGAGGAAAGAGAAGCCAGTTTCGCCGGCAAGACGAAAGGCTGCGGAATCGACGTGCAATTCGGCGCGAGCGTCTTTGTCGGTCCAAAGCTTGTCGCCAGTGGTGATGGGGCGATTGGTGACGGCGGAAACCCAGTCATCGGTGCCGGCAGGACTAAAGGAAACCTGACCGTTCGTAACGCTAAGACGCGCGACGCGGCCCGGCGGATCGTCATCGTCGGCTGCCGCACGCCTCGGAACAGCTAAGGTTACTGCGAGAATCAAAGTGAACAGCGTGAGCCAATACAGAAACCGTGTTTTCATGGTGCTTTCTTCTCTCCTGGAGCGCTTGCCACCCTCAATACCTGATGCCAAGACCCATCCGGGTTAGGATGGACTGTGGATGAGCGACGGGCTGGTGCCGGTTCGTGATCGCATGCTTCGCGGCGTTCCTGGCTGCGAGCAGTGTCACGTCCCGGGCTTCCCCACGCTACTATGTGTAACACGGTCAGGTTTTCGAGAGTTGCAAGAGCGCACAGTAGGGGGCGAAAAGTACAAGTGGGCGGAGGAGCAGAAATATGGAAGGCCCGTCCGGTATCCCGGCACGGGCCTTGTGTTGAGAAGAGCTAAACCAGTTTGGACAGAATATGGAAAGTTCACTCAGCGATGACCGCCACCACCATGTGAACCGCCGCCACCGCCATGAGAACTACCACCACCGGAAGAATGTGAAGAGGAAGAGCCATGCGGCGCCGAAGAGCCGTGTGGAGGCGCATAGCTTCGCGGAGCGGAATTGGAGCGTGGCGCAGAGTAGCCGCGGTTGCCGTTGTAAGACCGCGGCGTGTAGGAGCGGTTCCCGTTCATCGCGCTAGGCGGACGATTCGCGGAATTGCGGGACGTCGAATTGGGGGCCGAACCAGAGCCGGCCCAGGGCGGACGGTTGCTGCTATTCGTGCGAGCCGCCGATACGGAATTCGCGGGCCGATTCGTGCTGCCGAAACCCTGCGGGGCCCGGCCAGAGTCAGTGGTGTTGCCCTGCGCGCTCCAAGCGCGCGAGGACGGACGATTCGCCGAGAGCTGCGCCTGACGGTTGGCGCTCACTCCTGACGAAGTGCCCGCGGACCGCGCTGCGCTGCCCGCCGTGGAGTTACCCGGCCTGAGGGCCGCATTATTCATGGTGCGCGCGGGCAGATGAGAAGCGGCTGCGGCAGGAGCGGTACGCGCCATCACGCTGCGATTCTGAACACTGGCAGAAGGTGTGGCAACGCGGCCATGGGAATTCGAAGCGCCGAGGTAACTTGCGCGCGTCGGGGACGCATCGATGCGGTTGGTCACGCTGGCGCCACGCAGAGCATCTGCCGAGAGATGCGTTGCGCCTCGATTGATGGCTTGGCCATTCACGAAAGCGCTGTGCGATGCGGCTGTAACCGCGTTGGCGTTGCGGGCATAGCGGTAATTGAAGCTGCTGTTGCCCCTCCCGGTGATGACGTTGCTATTGCGGATGAACGTGTTGTGGACGTTCACGTTGCGCCAGTAGGCGCCACCGGCGTGGTACCACGGATGGAACGGCTCACCCCAGCCGAGCGGGAACCACGCATGGAGTCCGCCAAAACCGAATCCGAATCCAAAACCAAATCCGAACCCGCCGCCGAGGAATCCGACGAAGGCCGGACCATAGAAGGGCCGCCCATAAATCGGGCCGGGGCACCAACCCCAGCCCCAGCCAAACCTGTTCCAGCGACCATAGTGGTAGGGAGCAAAACCCCAAGGCTCGTAGCCGACCCAAGTCCAGCCCCAGGGACCAACCCAGTTCCAGTAGCCGTAGCTGTAAGGCGCCCAGTCGGGTTCGACAGAATTGGGTGTCCAGACGGGGCCGTAGTCAGGCTGTTCGCTCCAAGTGCCGTAATCATCCAGGTCGCCGTAGCCGACCATGTCGCGGGAAACATACTTGGCCGAAGGGGAGTTGTCTTCCTTGAGATCGCGATCTTGCGCCCAGCGATCCAGATCATCGGGCGCTGCTGCCGCGGCAGTCGAAAACTTTAGGTCGTTGTCCGTGCCGGTGATGTCGGCGCGCTCGCCAGCGTGAACGGGATACGTCTGCCCGCCGGCGGCAATTTCACCCTGGCCGCGGATGGCGGCAACGCTGGTATAGTCGCCGTTCTCATTGACATCGATGCGGAAGTCACCCGCTTCACGAACGGTAAAGGCAAGATTGGGTGTGTCCACTTCGTAGTTATCGCCCTGGAGAATTTCACGAACACGGAAGTTAAGCTTACCTTCGGCAAGGCGAATTTGTGTGATGTTCTGATCGAGATTCAGGAAAGAGATCGCGGTCATGCTGCCGAGATGGAGGGCGGCTTGTCCTGCCTGCAATTCCGCCCGGGAGTTCTGATCCACCCAGAGTTTGTCGCCGACGGTCATGGGGCGATTCTTGGCCGCAGTGCCCCAATCACCAGTGCCGCCGGGCTGCAGAGATACGGAACCATCGATGAAACTGATGCGGGCAACGCGCGACGGAGGATCGTGGGCGTCATCGGCACTTGGTCCGACATCGCCCGAGCTGACAGTAGCGTCGTTCTGCGGGTCCTGCGCCTTGACGGCGGGCGACAACAAGAACATCGAAGCGGCCAGACATAGCAACAATGCAATCATGCTCTTGGCGGTAAGGTTGGCCTTCATAACTTTTTCCCCTGATTAGGAACCCAGAGATGACAGATGGGTCCCGGAAACCCGTACCTATTATTACGCTCATTGGGTTCCCATTGGGTAGAACCCCAAAGGTGGAAATAAGTTGCCACTGGGGGCATTGGGGAGTTAGCAGACCTAATTGGGCCATAAAGTACTAGTACCATAAACATCTTGCCCGGAATCTGTACTTTAGACCAGCATGTCTTCCCGTACTCTTTCCCTATACTAGCGACTTGTGGGCGCGTCGGCGTTCTGGGAGAATCGCATGCAAATGAAACGTGCGCTTTTGGGGTTAGCCACGCTTGCGTTGCTTTTCGCCGTTTCTGCGAAGGCGCAGACTTGGAGGCAAGTGGGGCCTCCCGGCGGAACGGTGATTTCTCTGGCTGCAGATCCAAATAACAGCAACAGCCTCTATCTGGGAACAGCGGATGGTCACGTGTTCACGTCCAGCGACGAGGGCGGGCACTGGCAACTGTTGAGCCGCATCGGCACTGGGCAGGATGACGTAATTACGCACATCATTGTGGATGCGCGCGATGCGAAGCGACTCTACGCGAGCACTTGGACGCTGTATTCGGGCGGTGGCGGCGTCTACCGGAGCGACGACGGCGGGCATACTTGGAGCATTATTGGACTGGCGCACGAAACCGTGAGAGCGCTGGCGCAGGCGCCGACGGATCCGAAGCTGTTGCTGGCCGGCGCACTCAGCGGCGTGTACCGCTCGAGCGACGAAGGCGCTACATGGGAACGCATTACCCCCGCCAATCATTCGGACCTGCGGAATTTTGACTCGGTGGCCTTCGATCCGAAGGATCCCAACGTCATCTATGCCGGAACCTATCACCTGCCCTGGAAGACCACGAACGGCGGCAAAGACTGGTTTCCGGTGGTGAAGGGTATGATCGACGATTCCGATGTGATGAACATCATTGTGGATCCCGCAAATTCGGAAAACGTGCATGCCGTGGCGTGCTCCGGGATCTATCACAGCGTGAATGGCGGGCAGCAGTGGGTGAAATATCAGGGCATTCCTTCGGTGTTCCGCCGCACACAATTGATCCGCATGGACCCAACAAATGCAAGCATTCTGTACGCGGGGACGACCAGCGGCCTATGGAAAACGGTGAATGACAAGGATTTCAAGCGTATGACACCGGGCGACTGGATCATCAACGCGCTGGTCATTGACCAGAAGAACCCGCAGAAAATTATCATTGGAACGGAGCGCGAAGGCGTCCAAATCAGCACGGACGGCGGCGCGTCGTTCACTTCAGCGAACAACGGCTTCCAGCACCAGCATATTTCGGATGTGGCGTTGGACCGCGATCATCCGGAACGCGCCTTGGTGGTGCTGACGTTTGATAACAATGCTTTTCTGGTGACCAAGGATGGCGGCAACTCCTGGAGCACGCTTGGACCTGGGCTGAAGCGCACGGAGTTGCGTCACGTCTATGCTGCGCCGACCGCTTGGTGGGCGGCTTTGACCAACGGCGGATGGATGAAGTATGACGACGCGGCTCACAAGTGGGTGCGTGCGGGGCTATACGTGCCGGATACAACTTCCGCCCCGGCCGCAAAAACAACCAAGGGCAAGGGCGTGACCCCTAAAGGAGCAGCACCGAAGCAGACGGGTCCCCAGTTGACGGCATTTCTGGTGAATGGCATGGCGTTCGGCAGCGATGCGTGGTACGGGGCGACGACCGGCGGCGTGCTCGTCTCCAAGGACCAAGGCGCAACATGGAAGCCAGCCAGCAAGGATCCGCTGGCGCGCCAGCCGGCGCAATCGGTGGAAGTTGCCGCCGACGGCATTCAGGTGTGGGCGATCGATGAACGGAACCTGCTGTACTCGAGCGACAAGGGCGCGACTTGGGATGCCAGGGAACTCGCGTTTGCCGCTGCGGGTAACCTGAAACTTCACCGCGTGGATGACAACACGCTCTTCATCACGTCGAACATGGGCTTGTATGGCTCGCGCGATGCCGGGCGCACCTGGAACCGCTCGGATGTTCGTGAATTGTCCTTCCAAGCGGTAGCGGGGACGGAAAAAGCGTTGGTGGTGTCACTGCAGAAGCAGGGCCTGCTGGCGTCATTCGATGGCGGAAAATCCTGGCAGCGCATGGACGATCCGCTGTCGCAAGGTTTCTTCCCCGTGATTCGGACGCGGCGGGATGGCTCGTTGGTGGCGGTTTCGGCCACCGAGGGCATGCTGAGTCTGGACCCGAATGCGCGGGCCGTGAGCGCCGGGGACGGCCCCGGGATGCGCTAAGAAAACCGAGTTCCCTTCTGCTTCACGGGGCGTCCCGGCCAAGCCGGGGCGCCCAATTTTTTTGGGTGAGCCTATCGGGGGGAGTCTATTGGGGCAGGTGATTTTCGCCGATTTGATACCCAACACCACGAATGGTGCGAATGAGCGGGCGCTCGGCGCCTGCGTCAATTTTCTTGCGCAGGTAATTGATGTAGACATCGACGACGTTTGTAATGCAATCGGAGTGCATGCACCAGACTTCTTCGATGATGGAATTGCGGGAGACGGGGCGGCCGGAATGGCGGAGGAGATATTCCAGGAGCGCATATTCCTTGGGACTCAGCTCAATGGCCTGTCCATTGCGGCTGACTTTGTGAGAGACGCGATTCACCTCGAGATCCTCGAAGTGGAAGGTGTCCGAAACCGGACGATTGCGGCGCCGGAGCACGGCGTGCACTCGGGCGACAAGTTCCGCAACGGCAAAGGGCTTGATGACGAAGTCGTCGGCCCCGGCATTGAGGCCGCGAACGCGCTCTTCCATCGGAGTGGCCTGGGAAACGAGAATCACGGGCATCTCCGGCCAGCGGCGGTGAATGGTGTGAAGAAACTCCGGCCCCGGGATTCCGGGAAGATTCAAGTCCAGGATTATAAGATCAATGGGAGACTTCTCCGATAGTTCGGAAATCTGATAGCCGGTGGAAGCAACTTGCACGGCGAAGTGTTCCTGCTGAAACCGGGATTGAAGAAGCTCCGCCAGAGACGCATCGGCCTCAGCGACAAGAAGGCGCATGATGGTTGACACAAACTAACTTTCTGGAAGGGGATACATCGAGTCTGGACGCTGTGAGCAAGGCTGTCAAGAAAGGCTCTGCGGCCAGCGCCCGAAAGATTACGGGCCAGGCGGCGCGTCCCAATTTGAATCATTTCCAGGAAGGGACAATACCTTTCTTATTTATTCGGAACCTGCCGCGAAAGGCTAGTGCCGTTCCAACTTGTTGCTACGAATGTCGGCCAGCCAAGAAGCGAGGCGTTGTTTGAGAATAGCGTCCTCCTCGTCCCGTTTGCAGGTAACGCTCTCGCCGGCGGGCGTCGTCAATGCGCGAACATCCCAGCCATTTGGCCAAAATAGTTGGAACGGCACTAGAACAGCCCCGGCGTATCAAATGGCAGGCCTACGTAATTTTCGGCGAGGGCCATGGAGGCAGCTCGCGAAGTCGTCACGTAATCAAGTTCCGCGAGGTGCATGTTGTGCGAAAAGCCGTCCTCAGCCTCAAACCGGTGCAGCATCGCCGTCATCCACGCCGAGAATCGCTGCACTTTCCAAACGCGCTTCAGGCAATGCTCCGTGTAGTCCGCCAATCCGTGGCGTTTCCTATTTTTATAAATGTCGACGAGCCCCCGGGCCATCACCCGCACATCCGCCACAGCCAGGTTGAGCCCCTTGGCTCCCGTAGGCGGAACGATGTGCGCCGCGTCTCCCAGCAAAAATAGTTTTCCATATTGCATGGGCTCCGCCACGAAGCTGCGCATGGGAGTGATGCTCTTCTGCGTAATTGGACCGTCCTGCAATGCAAACCCGTCGCGCGTGGCCATGCGCGTCCGCAATTCCTCCCAAATACGGTCATCCGGCCAGTTTTGCAGGTCCTCTTCCGGAGCGCACTGCAAGTACCACCGCGATAACACCGGCGAACGCATGCTCATCAGCGCAAAGCCGCGTTCATGATAGGTATAAATCAATTCGCCGGAGGCCGGCGGCACTCTCGCCAGTATCCCCAACCATGCGAAAGGATATTGCCGCTCCTGAATCTGCAAGTGGCTTTCGGGGATGGCCGGGCGGCAGATTCCATGGAAGCCGTCGCACCCGGCGATGAAATCGCAAGCGACTACATGCTCGACGCCTTGTTGGCGGTAAACAATCCTCGGCTGCGCATCCACATCGACAAGGCGTATCGCCTCTGCCTCAAAACAGATGTGCGCACCGTAGCCCAACCGCACCGCGACCAGATCCTTGATCACTTCCTGTTGCGCATAAATGGTGATGGATTTTCCCGTGAGCACCTTGAAATCAATGCGATGTCCCGCGCCGCCAAAACGCAACTCAATGCCGTTGTGCTGTAGCCCTTCGCGGTCCATGCGCGCGCCCACGCCGGAAGCGCGCAAAATTTCCACGGTGCCTTGCTCCAGCACGCCGGCACGCACACGGCTTTCGATGTGGTCGCGCGCGCGGCTCTCCAGAATAACCGATTCGATCCCCTGCAGGTGCAGCAGGTGCGCCAGCGTCAACCCGGCTGGCCCGGCGCCGATGATTCCAACTTGCGTGCGAATCGTGGTCATGAACGGATTAGCCTTTCGAAAAGCTAGGAGAACTTCTCGATGATTTCCTGAGGAATGGACTGGCTGACGGCCTTCGTGGGATCACCCGCCGACCGCACCGTCCAGACGCGCTTTTCAAACCCTTCCACCGCCAGGGTCTGCCCGCGCAAGAGCCGGTGCTGCACGGAAAAGCTGCTCTTCCCCCACTGCGTGACGCAGGATTCCACGCTGACGATATCTCCGAATGAGGACGACACGAAGAAACTTGCGCTCGCTTGCACCAGTGGAATCCCCGCAATCTGGAATCGCCGCATCATTTCCGCCACCGGGAAGCCCAACGCGCGATGGAAGAGCGCATTGGTGCAAACGTCGAAATATTCAAAATAGCGCGGAAAAAACACAATTCCGAAGGGGTCGCAGTCGCCCCATTCGATCTGGATTTCCTTGCGATTTATGAGCATGGCGTGGTTCCACCGTCAGCGCCTGATTTGGCACCAGCCGAGTCTAACGCACGCCCCCGAAAGAAGCACCGGATTTGGTCAGCCGGTGTGTGTTTACGGTAGACTGGGAAGGCGGAAAGACCGCAAAAAACCATGAGCTTCGCCTACATTTGTGACGCCATTCGTACGCCCATCGGAAGATACGGCGGCGCCCTTGCCACCGTCAGAACCGATGACCTTGCCGCCATTCCCATCAAATCCCTGATCGAACGAAATCCCCAGGTCGACTGGAGCGTGTTGGATGACGTCGTCTATGGCTGCGCCAATCAAGCCGGGGAAGACAATCGCAACGTTGCGCGCATGGCTCTGCTTCTCGCTGGTCTTCCCAAGGAAATCTCCGGCACGACCGTGAACCGGCTTTGCGGCTCCAGCATGGACGCTGTCGCCGTTGCTTCGCGCGGCATCAAGAGCGGTGAAGTCGATCTTATTCTTGCGGGCGGCGTGGAAAGCATGTCTCGCGCCCCGTTCGTGATGGGCAAAGCCGATGCCGCCTTTTCCCGCAACATGAAGATCGAAGACACCACTATCGGCTGGCGCTTCGTGAATCCCTTCATGAGAGTAAAGTTTGGCACCGACGCTATGCCGGAAACCGCCGAGATTGTCGCCGAGGAATATCATGTTGCGCGTGCCGACCAGGACGCCTTTGCGTTTCGCAGCCAGCAGCGCACCAGTGAAGCGATGAAGGCGGGCTGTCTTGCGGAAGAAATCGTCGCCGTCCCCATTCCGCAGAAAAAGGGCGACCCGGTGCTTGTCACCGCGGACGAGCATCCCCGCCCGGACACGACGCTCGAAGCGCTCGCGAAACTCAAAGGTGTTGTGAAGCCGGACGGCACGGTCACCGCCGGCAACGCCTCCGGCGTAAACGATGGCGCCTGCGCTCTCCTCTTGGCTTCCGAAGACGCGATCAAGCGCCACGGCCTTACGCCCAAAGCCCGCGTGATCGCCGCAGCCGCTGCTGGCGTGGCCCCGCGCGTCATGGGCATGGGACCCGTTCCCGCGACGCGCAAGGTCCTCGCCAAGGCGGGTCTCAATCTTTCACAGATGGACGTGATCGAATTGAACGAGGCCTTTGCCGCTCAGGCTCTCGCGGTTCTACGCGAACTCGGCCTCCCCGACGATGCCGCGCACGTCAACCCCAATGGCGGGGCCATCGCCATCGGCCATCCACTCGGCGCCAGCGGTGGCCGCCTCGTGACCACTGCGCTGTATCAATTGCTGCGCACCAAGAGGCGTTACGCCCTCTGCACCATGTGCATTGGCGTCGGCCAGGGCATCGCCGTGATTCTGGAACGCGTCTGAGGAAAATGGAGCGTGATGCCGATGTTGCGATATCGCAGGCCCGCCCCCGGCACTCAGCCGGAGCTTTTGCATCCGGCTTACGTTTCCTCCATCAAGCGTGCGCCCACGCAACCTCTGATCCAACTTCCACACACACTTTCTGAAACTACCGGCCCCTCCTTTTCCAAGGAAGTCGTTCCGCCCAAGGGCTTCGATCTTACACGCCAGCACAAAGGCGAGCCTCTCGGCGAGCGCATCGTCGTCAGCGGCCGCCTGATGGATGAAGATGGCCGCCCGGCCGCTCATTCGCTGGTGGAAATTTGGCAAGCCAATGCCGCCGGACGTTATTTGCACAAAGCGGATCAGCACGATGCTCCGCTCGATCCCAATTTCACCGGCATGGGGCAAACGCTCACCGACGCGGAAGGCCGCTACCGTTTTGTCACCATTCGTCCCGGCGCGTATCCGTGGCGCAATCATTACAACGCGTGGCGCCCACGGCACATTCACTTCTCCGTTTTTGGCCCCGCGTTCGCCACGCGCCTTGTCACGCAAATGTACTTTCCCGGTGATCCCCTTCTGGAATTCGACCCGATATACAACAGTGTGCCGGTCGAATCCGCGCGCAAGCGCCTCATCTCGATCTTCGACTGGGCGACGACCACTCCGGAGATCGCCCTTGGCTTCCGCTTTGACATTGTGCTGCGTGGCCGCAACGCCACTCCCATGGAGCGATGATATGGGCGGAGAAACCACACCTTCGCAAACTGTCGGCCCGTATTTCAGCATCGGCCTCGGCTGGCTGAATCGCGGCGATCTTGCGCACGGCGCATCCGGCGGCGAGCGTGTCACGATTCGCGGACGCATCCTCGATGGCGAGGGCCAGCCCGTTCCCGACGCTTGCCTCGAGATTTGGCAGGCCGATGCCGACGGCAAATATGCCGGGCCGGGAGATTCTCAGGAGACTTCGCCTGCTCAGGGATTTTTGGGCTTCGGCCGCATACCCACCAACGATCGGGGCGAATTCTCCTTCACCACCATCAAGCCTGGAAGCGTTCCCGGCCCCGATGGCCTTCCCCAGGCGCCACACCTTGAAATCTCCGTTTTCATGCGGGGTTTGCTTCGCCGTTTGGTTACGCGGCTCTATTTCCCGAATGATCCAGCGAACCCGGAAGATCACGTTTTGAATCTCGTCCCCGCCGGCCGCCGCGCCACCCTGATCGCACGGCCTTTCGCTGGGGACCCCCACATTCTGGAGTGGGATATTCGCTTACAAGGCGAACACGAAACCGTATTCTTTGAGTGCTGACCTACGGAGACACTGCCACCGATGAGCCTTCTCGATGCCTTATTTCGCTACTACGCGCTGGATAAACTCTTCTCCGACGAAGCCCGCATCCAGGGCATGCTCGATTTTGAAGCCGCTCTCGCCCGCGCCGAAGCCGCATCCGGAATTGTTCCGGAATCCCAAGCGCAAATCATCGCCGCCAAGTGCCGCGCGGAGAATTTCGACCTCTCCGCGATCGCCAAGGACGCCGCTATCACGGGCAATCTGGCCATTCCACTTGTCAGGAAACTCACCGAACTTGTCGCTCACGAGGATAAAGACGCGGCGCGCTTCGTTCATTGGGGCGCCACCAGCCAGGATGCTATCGATACCGGCTGTATTTTGCAGGTCCGCGGTGCGTTCGATCTCATCGATCGGGACCTGGCGCGTCTCACGGAAACCCTCGTCACGCTCGCCGAAACGCATCGCGCCACTCCCATTGTCGCTCGCACGTGGATGCAGCAAGCGCTGCCCACGACTTTCGGCTTCATCGTGGCCGGCTGGCTCGACGGTGTTTCACGTCACCGCAAGCGGTTCGCTGAAATCAAGCCGCGCGTGTTAACGCTGCAATTCGGCGGCGCTGTCGGCACCCTTGCCGCACTTGGCGGCCGCGGACCGGAAATTGCCAAAGCCTTGGCCAACGAACTCCGCCTCACTTTGCCATCCATTCCCTGGCACACGCATCGCGATCGCATCGCCGAAATCGCAGCCACTTTGGGCTTGTGCACCGGCACGCTGGGCAAGATTGCGCGTGACATCTCACTGCACGCGCAAACCGAAATTGCCGAGCTCTCCGAACCCGTTTTCGAGGGACGTGGCGGCTCCTCGACCATGCCTCAAAAGCGCAACCCCGTCACTTGCGCCGTGGTTCTCGCGGCGGCGACGCGGATTCCCGGCCTCGTCACCACGCTCCTCTCCGCCATGCTTCAAGAAGAGCAGCGCGGGCTCGGCGGCTGGCACGCCGAATGGGAAACGCTACCGGACATCATTTGCCTCTCCGGCGGCGCGCTTCACCATCTGGCGGAGATGTTGCCGGGTTTCGAAGTCGACCCCGAGCGCATGCGCCACAATCTAGAGCTCACTAACGGCCTCATTTTCGCAGAAGCCGTCACCATGGCTCTCGGCGATCGTATGGGCAAAATGCCTGCCCACCTTCTCGTCGAAGCCGCCTGCAAGAAAACCCGCGAACAGAAACGCCACTTGAAAGAAGTTCTCCGCGAGGAATCGGGGCTGCGCGGGCATCTGACGCCTGCCGACCTCGAAAGCCTTTTCGATGCGCGAAACTATCTCGGCAGCGCCGAGGAATTCATTTGCCGCGTGGTTGCGGAAGCTCGTGAGTTCCCTGCAACGCGCTGACCAAGGAGCGCCGTCCCTATGCCCATTGCCAATTTTCCCGATGCTCAACTCTATTACGAGTGGTCCGGCCCAGAGCACGCCCCGGTTCTTGTTCTCTCCAATTCCCTCGGCACCACTCATCGAATGTGGGATGCGCAGGAGGCCGCATTCACCAAGCATTTCCGCCTGCTGCGCTACGACGCGCGCGGCCACGGCCAGTCCAGCGTCACTCCGGGCCCCTACACCATCGCGAAGCTAAGTTGGGATGTCGTGCATCTCCTCGATTTCCTGCAACTGGATTGCGTCCATTTCTGTGGCCTTTCCATGGGCGGCATGATTGGCATGTTCCTGGGCGCGAATGCCGCGAACCGGTTTCACAAAATCGTTCTCTGCAATACCGCCGCAAAAGTCGGCACGCCTGATTCCTGGAATGCGCGTATTGACGCCGTTCAGCGCGAGGGAATGCTGGCGGTGGCCGCGGGAGTCGTAGAGCGCTGGCTGACCCCTGCCTATCGCGCTTCGCACCCTGCGGAAACCGCCGCGGTCTTGCGCATGCTTGAAGAAGCGAACCCGGTCGGTTACGTCGCGTGTTGCGCTGCGGTCCGCGATATGGACCAGCGTCAGAATCTGCAAAATGTCAAAGTCCCCGCACTCGTCCTTGCCGGAACTCACGACCCCGCGACACTCCCGGCCGATGGCCAATTCCTGGCGAAACACATTCCCGGCGCCAGCTACGTCGAACTGAATGCCGCGCATTTGTCCAACATCGAGGCGCAGGACGACTTCAACGTTCGAGTGCTCAATTTTCTCGCACAGTAAGGGAGCTTCACATGGATGAGCGCGATCGCCACAAAGAGGGTCTGAAAGTTCGCCGCGCGGTGCTGGGTGAAACCTACGTCGAGCGCGCCCAGGCAGCCGAGAATGAATTCAACTCCGCTTTTCAGGATTTGATCACTCGCTATGCCTGGGGGGAGATCTGGACGCGCCCCGGCCTCCCGCGAAAAACGCGCAGCCTGATTACCATCGCCATAATGGTCGCCCTGAATCGCGGCGATGAACTGAAGATGCACATCCGCGCCGCACTACAGAACAGTGTGACGCGCGAAGAGCTGCGCGAGGTCCTCCTGCAGACCGCGATTTATTGCGGCGTGCCCGCCGCGAATTCCGCTTTCCACATCGCCGAACAAGTCCTCTCCGAAGCGGAGGAATAGCTGAGCGCCCGCGGCCCAACTCTGTTGGCAGTCATTCTCCAGCCCGTAGCGCGACGGAATCCTATTCACAAGAGGATGCTTTGGTGCTGCTGGGGGAATTCGTGAGGTAATCGCCCGCGCTCGCAGACCAGGTCATGTCTCCTGCCCTAGCCAGCTGATCAGCTACTCGAGGAGGCAGTCCCCTGGGCCATTCCGTCTGAAACTTCTGCTAATCGTTAAACACGTTTGCCCGCAGCGTGTACGAGCTCAGCACCTTCATATAATTCCCGCGTTCAAACGCCGTGGGATCCGGCACGGAGCCATGGCTCATGCTCCCGCACATCTGTTGAATCGAGCTGTACTCGTGGTCATCGAGCCACCGGTTCGCTTCGGACAGCACGTGCGCGGCATGCTGCACGCCGTTCCGCAATAGCGCGGACGTCATGAACACCACCCTGGCGCCCGCCAGGATGCACTTCAGCAGGTCCCGCGAACTGTGCACTCCGCCGGTGATCCCCAGGTCCGCCCGCACATGTCCAAAGAGAATGGCCGTCCAATGCAAACGCAACAGCAATTCCTCCGGCCGGCTGAGATTCAGCGACGGCGTCACTTCCAGTTGATCGATGTCGAAATCAGGTTGATAGAAGCGGTTGAAGAGCACGATCCCATCCGCGCGTGATTCATCCAGCCGGACTCCCATATTCGCGGGCGCGCTAAAAAACGGCGAGAGTTTCACCGCTAGCGGAATGCGCAAGGTGCGCTTCAGTTGCCGCACCAGGTCAATGTAGCCCTGCTCCACCTCAGCCCCGCTCACCGCCGGGTTCGTCGCAATCGAATAGATGTTCAGCTCAATGGCATCGGCGCCCGCTTCTTCCATCAATCGCGCGTATTCCAGCCATCCTCCGCTGGATACGCCGTTGAGGCTGGCGATCACCGGGATTTTCACGGCTTCCTTGGCATGCCGGATCAATTCCAGATACCCATCCGGGCCGAGGTTGTAGGTCTGCAAGTCCGGAAAGAAATTCGTGGATTCCGGAAAGCTGTCCGTTCCCCGCGCCAGATCGGAATCCACAGCCAGGCTCTCCAGCGCTAACTGTTCCTCAAATAACGACGGCAAGACCACGCCCGCCAGGCCGTGGTCCTCCAGCCGTTTGATGTTATCCACCGATTCCGATAACGGCGAAGCGGAAGCCAGCAACGGTGATTTCAGGTTGAGTCCAAGATACTTCGTCGAGAGGTCGCTCATTCCTCTTCCCCTCCCTTCTTCACGGGTTCCGGCGTGGATTCGGGTTCTTGCGGCGCGATATGCGGGGATTCCGAGCGCCCCGCCATGGCTGCGCGGTTTGAGTAGACCCGCCACTGGCGTTCCACGTCGTCCTGGGCGAGCTTCAGCAATTCACGCGCCGCTTCCGGATCGCTGCGCACCAGCATGGTGTACCGCGCTTCCTGGTACGCATACTGCTTCAACGGTATGCTCGGCGCCTTGGAATCCAACAGGAAAGGATTCTTGCCTTCCAAACGCAGCGCCGGGTTGTAGCGCATGAGCGGCCAGTAACCCGAGAGCACCGCCTTCTTCTGCTGGTCCAAACCCATCGACATGTCGTAGCCATGCGCAATGCAGTGGCTGTACGCGATGATCAGCGAGGGTCCGTCGTGCGCTTCTGCCTCCAGGAACGCCTTCACCGTGTGCGTGTCGTTCGCCCCCATCGCCACACGCGCCACGTACACGTATCCGTAACTCACCTCTTCCATCGCCAGGTCTTTCTTCCCGGTGCGTTTTCCGCCCATCGCGAATTTAGCCACCGCTCCACGTGGCGTCGCCTTGGACATTTGTCCACCGGTATTGGAATACACCTCCGTGTCCAGGACCAGCACATTGACGTTGCGCCCCGATCCCAGCACGTGATCCAGTCCGCCAAACCCGATGTCGTAGGCCCAACCGTCTCCGCCCAGCAGCCACACGCTCTTGCGCACCAGGCAATCGGCCACCGGCAGAAGCGCCTGCGCCTCCGCCGTATTCTGCGCCTGCAGCTTTTTCTTCAGCTCCACTACCCGGTTGCGCTGCTCCTGAATTCCCAGTTCCTTCGATTGGTCGGCTTCCAGCAGGCCCTTGACGAGCACATCGCCAATCGAGCCGCTCAATCGTTTCAGCAATTCGCGCGCATACGCGTTCTGGTGGTCCACCGCCAGGCGCATCCCCAACCCGAACTCCGCGTTATCTTCAAACAGCGAGTTCGACCACGTCGGTCCGCGTCCTTCCTTGTTCTGGGTGTACGGTGTGGTCGGCAGGTTTCCGCCATAAATCGAGGAGCAGCCGGTCGCATTCGCGATCAGCAGCCGGTCTCCGAAGAGCTGCGTCAGCAGTTTGATGTACGGCGTCTCTCCGCAGCCCGCGCAAGCCCCCGAAAATTCGAACAGCGGCTCGAGCAACTGCGAATCTTTCACCTGCGTGTGCGCCAGCTTGTTGCGGTCGAATTCCGGCAACGCCAGGAAAAACTCCCAGTTCGCGCTTTCCGGCTTCCGCAAAGGAGCCTGGTCTTCCATGTTGATCGCTTTGTGTTTCACTTCGCTCTTGCTCTTGGCGGGGCACACTTCCACGCACAATTTGCAACCCGTGCAATCCTCCGGAGCAACCTGCAGCGTGTACTTTAGCGTCTCGAATTCCCGCCAACGCGGCTTCGAGGACTTGAAGGTCTCCGGCGCATTCTTCAACAGCGATGAGTCATACACCTTCGCGCGAATCACCGCGTGCGGGCATACCAGCACGCACTTGCCGCATTGGATGCACAAATCCTCGTCCCAAACGGGAATTTCCTTGGCGATGTTGCGCTTCTCCCACATCGCCGTGCCCGTGGGAAACGTCCCATCGATCGGCATCGCGCTGACCGGCAGCGAATCGCCATTTCCAGTTATGATTGTTCCCAAAACGTCGCGCACGAACTTCGGCGCTTGCGGCGCTACCGCCGGCAGCATGTCGAAGAGCGCCGTCACCTTGCCCGGCACCTTGACCTCGTGCATGTGCGCCAGCGCCGCGTCCACCGCCGCGTAGTTCTTCTGCACCACCGCGTCGCCACGCTTGCCATACGTGTCCAAAATCGCTTTCTTGATCGCCGTAATCGCCTCTTCCCTTGGAAGCACGCCGCTGATCGCAAAAAAGCACGTCTGCATGATGGTGTTGATCCGGCTGCCCATCCCGGCTGTCCGCGCCACGGTGTAGCCGTCAATCACGAAGAACCGCAACTTCTTCTTGATGATCGTTTCCTGCGCCTGCCGCGGGATGTGGTCCCAGATTTCGTCGGGTCCGAATGGCGTGTTCAGCAGGAACACCGCGCCCGGCTCCGCTGCCGCCAACACGTCAATACGGTCCATGAACTGGAACTGGTGGCAGGCCACAAAATTCGCCTTCGTGATCAAGTACGTTGACCGGATCGGATCCGGCCCGAATCGCAAGTGCGACACCGTCACCGCACCCGCTTTCTTCGAGTCGTACACGAAGTAGCCCTGCGCGTAATTGTCTGTGCCCTTCCCGATGATCTTGATGGAGTTCTTGTTCGCCCCCACCGTTCCGTCCGACCCCAATCCGTAAAACAGCGCGCGCACGGTCCGCGGATCTTCCGTCGAATAATCCGGGTCGTAGTTCAGGCTGGTGTGCGTCACATCATCCTGAATGCCCACGGTGAAGTGATTCTTGGGCTCGGCCTTCTTCAACTCGTCAAACACCGCCTTCACCATCGAAGGTGTGAACTCCTTAGACGACAATCCGTACCGCCCGCCGATGATTCGCGGGATGCCCGCGCCAGGCTGCGTTGCGTATCGCTCCGCGTATGTCGTCAGCACATCCTGGTAGAGCGGCTCGCCAAGGCTGCCCGGCTCTTTCGTGCGATCCAGCACCGCGATCGCTTTCGTGCTGGCGGGAATCGCGCGGAGGAACGCCGATGCCGCAAACGGCCGGTACAACCGCACTTTCAACAGCCCAACCTTCTCTCCCGACTTCCGCAGCGCGTCCACGGCCTCTTCCGCCGCGCCCGCGCCAGAGCCCATCAGGATCACCACGCGCTCTGCGTCCGCCGGTCCGTAATAGTCAAAGAGGTTGTATTTCCGCCCAGTGCGCTTCCCGAAGCGATCCATCACATCCTGCACAATCGTCGGGCACGCCCGATAAAACGGATTGCACGTTTCCCGCGCCTGGAAAAACACGTCCGGGTTCTGTGCGGTCCCGCGCAGCACGGGATGATCCGGGCACATGGCCCGCTCGCGGTGCTGGCGCACGAACTTGTCATCGATCAGCGCCCGCAGATCGTCATCGCTCAGGGGTTCGATCATGTTTACTTCGTGGGAGGTCCGGAATCCGTCGAAAAAATGCACGAAAGGAATGCGCGCCTCCAACGCGGCGGCCTGAGCGATACAGGCAAAATCACTTGCCTCCTGCACGGAATTCGACGCCAGTAATGCGAAACCCGTGGTGCGGGTAGCCATCACGTCGCTGTGGTCCCCAAAAATGGACAGGGCGTGCGTCGCCACCGTCCGCGCCGCCACGTGAATGACCGCCGCGGTCAACTCCCCTGCAATCTTGAACATATTGGGGATCATCAGCAGCAAGCCCTGCGACGCTGTAAACGTGGTGCCCAATGAGCCGGCCTGCACTGCGCCATGTAACGCACCCGCCGCGCCTCCTTCGCTTTGCATTTCAATCACATCCGGGATGGCGCCCCAAATGTTGGGCTGCTTTTCAGAGCTCCACTGGTCGGACCACTCCCCCATGGGGGAAGACGGCGTGATCGGGTAGATCGCGATCACTTCATTGATACGATAGGCGACGGCTGCGGCGGCCTCGTTGCCGTCCACGATCGACATTTTGCGGGTCATTAGGTTTTCTCCGGGGCAATCAAAAAAGGGTCTCAAGAAAATGGTAGGCTGCGCCGCAATCGAAATCAATGGAAACTACGATGAAATAAGGCAATGACGACTTGGGCAGTCTAACATGGCGTTTTGTGACGCACGTCACTGCATGCTGTGCGATTTCTCAGACCGGTTCTTCCGCTTCCGAATCGTTCAGCGGCAGCATGTCCGTGTCTCGCGCCACCCAGACGTACATTGTCGGCATCAAGTAGATGCTGACGAATAAGGCGACAAACAATCCCCCCACGATCACAATCGCAAACGGCCGCTGCGAGTCCGAGCCGATCCCACGCGAGAGTGCTGCCGGTAATAGTCCCAGCATCGCCACCAGCATCGTCATCATGATCGGCCTCAACCTCAGGACTGCCCCCTCCACTGCCGCGTCTTCAATCGAGTAGCCCTGCGCACGCAGGTGATTAATGTACTCGATCATGATCACGCCCACCTCCACGGAAACTCCAAACAGCGCCAGGAACCCCACCCCGCTCGACACGCTGAAGTGCGTGCCCGTAATCAACAGCGCCAGAATCCCGCCCAGCGGCGCCATGGATACGTTCGCCAGCGTCAGTGCCGCCCACTTCGCGGACCTAAACATCGTGAACAGAATGATGTAGATGACCAGAATCGTGATCGGCAGCACAATCAGCAAACGCCGCTGCGAGCGCTTTTGGCTCTCATACTCCCCCGCCCAATCCAGATGATACCCCGTGGGTAAGCTCACCTGTTTTTCGACTTTGGCCATCGCCTCTTCCACGGCGCCGCCCAAGTCTCGCCCACGAACACTGTATTTGATCGCGATGTAGCGCGAATTCGACTCGCGGTAGATCTCCGAAGCCCCATCCTCCACCTTTGCGTTGGTCAACTGGGCGAGGCTGACGCGCTCCCCGGATGGCGCCACGATGCGGATGTTCTCGATGGCCTCACGCGTATCCCGGTAGGGAGCCTGGTACCTCACCACAAGGTCGTAACGCTTTTCTCCTTCCAGCACCTGGCTCACGGCTTTGCCCCCGATGGCCGTCTCCACCGCATCCTGTACGTCCGTCACATTGATTCCGTACCGCGACGCCTTTTGCCGGTCAACGCTGAGGTCCAGATTGGGCTGCCCCAGCACACGGAATAGCCCCAAATCCTCAATTCCGGCCACCCCGCGCATTATGCTCACCACCTCATCGCCCTTTTGCTCCAACACTTTCAGGTCATCGCCATACATCTTCACAGCCAATTCGCCTTTGACGCCGCTGACTGCCTCTTCCATGTTGTCTGAGATGGGCTGCGAGAAATTCCACAGCACCCCGGGTATCTGACTTAGTTCCTTGTCCATCGCTGAAATGAGCGCGTCCTTGTCTTGCCGGAAGACAGGCCGCCACTGGTCTTTCCTCTTCAGATCCACAAAGTATTCCGTGTTAAAGAAGCCGGTTGTGTCCGTTCCGTCGTCCGGACGTCCCACCTGGGACACCACCTTCGTCACTTCGGGAAAGGCCGCCAGGACCAGCCGCGCCTGATTCATGATGCGTGTGCCTTCGGTTGGTCCCGTGCTTGGCGCCAGCGTTCCGCGCGCCCAGATCGCTCCTTCGTCCAGGTGCGGCAGAAATTCCGACCCCACGATCCCGCTAAACAACAGAATAAACGTCGCTGCTATGCATGCGCTGGCAGCCGTCAACGTCAGCGTGCGATGCCGCAGCGCCCATCGCACGCTCGAGCGGTACTTCTTCCTCAGGAACTCCATCACCGGGTTGTGCCAATCCGTAATTCCGTGCCGGAAAACCATCTTTGCAAGCACGGGCGCAATGACAATCGAAAAGACCAGCGCGCCCAGCAGCGCGAACGAAACCGTCCACGCCATCGGACGGAACAACCGCCCTTCCACGCTCTGCAACGTGAAAATCGGCAGGTACGCCGTAATGATGATCGCCCGGGCGAAAAATACCGGCCGCAGCACTTCATGCACGGCGCCCCGGATTCTCTCGGACGGCGTCTTCCCCGCGTTCGCGGCCAGGTTGTAGTGGCGCACGATGTTTTCGATCACCACCACCGAACCGTCCACCACCATCCCAAAATCCAGTGCTCCCAGTGACAGCAGGTTTGCGGGGACCTTGTTCAGGTCCAGGCAGATGGACGCGAAAAGGAGCGAGAACGGAATGGTCAGCGCCACAATCAGCGCGCCGCGCGCGTTTCCCAGGAAGAAAAACAGGATGATGGATACCAGCAGCACTCCCGCGGTCAGGTTGTGCAGCACGGTGTGCGTCGTGAAGTGCACCAGGTCGCTGCGGTCGAGGAACGGAACGATCTGCACTCCCGGCGGCAAAATCCGCTCGTTCAGCTCCTTCACCTTGGCGTGAATATCTTCTATCACCGCGTCCGCGTTCGCCCCCTTCCGCAACAACACGATTCCTTCCACCACGTCATCGTTATCGATGATCTGCCCCTCATCCCGGCGTAGCGCCTTCCCGATTTGCCCCAGGCGTATGCGTGGCCCTTGCGTCACCGTCGCGATGTCCCTCACGTGCAACGCCACGCCATTTTGAGCTTTCAGGACGGTACCCTCGATGTCCTGCAAGTTCGCGATCAATCCGACCGCGCGCACATTGATCTGTTGCAATCCGGACTCGATGAAGCTCCCGCCCGCATTGATGTTGTTGTTGGCAAGTTGCTGTTCCACCTGCCCGATGGTCAGCCCGTATGCCACCAGCTTGCTCGGATCCACGCGCACCTGATACTCCCGCGTCGTTCCTCCAAAGCTCACCACATCCACCACGTCCGGTACGGACTTGAACTGCTTCTCCAGCGTCCAGTCTTCCAGCGACTTCAATTCCATCAGGTCATACTTGGGGTTCGTGCTCTTGAGCGTGTACCAGTAGATCTGTCCCACCGGACTGTAATCCGTCCCCATCTGCGGTTGCAGTCCCGGCGGCAGGGTGACCATGGACAGCCTCTCCAGCACTTTTTGCCGGTTCCAATCATTGTCCGAGGAGTCGTCGAAAATGAGCATGAGGCTGGAGAGCCCGAAAAGAGACACGGAGCGAAGGTGGGCCAGATGCGGCAGACCGTTCATCTGGATTTCAATGGGGATGGTGACCTGTTGTTCCACTTCTTCCGCGGCGCGCCCCGGCCACTGCGTGATCACCTGCACATAGTTGTTCGCAACGTCCGGATAAGCCTCCACCGGCAGATTGTGGAAAGACACCGCGCCCCACACCAGCAGCAGCAAGGTCAACGCCAGCACCATGAAGGGATTCGCCAGCGCGAAGTCCACCAGCCCTGAGATGAGCGTGCTTCTCTTTTCGTCCATAGCTTCCGCTCTATTGCTCCGCCGTGTTCTGCAGCACCAGCGCGTTCGTCACCACTTGCTGTCCCGGCTCAATCCCCGTGCGAATTTCCTGCATTTTGTCGGGAAGGCTTACACCGGCCTTCACTTCCACACGGCGGAATTTCTTATCGCCCGCCGGCACATACACCCAATCGCGGTCATGCAAATGCAGAATGGCGTCGGATGGCACCGCCGCCCGCTTCTCCTTCTTCTGCCCGCGGAACGTAGCGCTCACAAACATCCCCACGCGCATCAGCAAATCCGGGTTGGCCACTTCCACTCTCACCTTCGCTGTGCGTATGTTCGGATCCAGAATCGGCCCGATGTTGCTGATTCTCCCGCTCAGAGTCTTGTCGGGATACGCGTTCAGCCGGATTTCCGCGCTCTCTCCTATGTGCACGTTTGCCAAATCGTTCTCATAGACATCGCAAAGGATCCACACCCGCGATAAATCCGAGATCGTGAACGGATTCGCGGGCGCGGATAGTCCCTGCACACCTGCCGCGTTGGTCACCTGCTGGTCGGTAATCACTCCCGAAACAGGGGCATGAATGTCCACGAGCCCGGAAGGGCGGTCGAGGGGGCTGCCGAGTACGCGCAGGTGCTCGGCGGTAGTTTCCACGTCAACCTGCGCCTTGTTCTCCACATCCTCCGCAGTCTGATACTCGTTTAAGGAAATTGCGCCCTTGTCGTAGAGGAGTTTGGCGCGTTCCAGTTGAACTTTGGCTAGTTTTTCGTCGGCCACAGCCTTGCGGTAATCCGAGAAGGCCGAAGCAATGTCCGCGCTTTGCACGCGCAACAAGAGTTGGCCTTTTTCCACCGTATCGCCGAGCCGCGCGTGAATCTCCACCACGCGCCCAGTGGCAATCGATATGACCGGCACCGTCCGGCTCACGTCGGGAGTCACCACTCCCGTTACGGTCAACGTCGGCGCCGTCTGATATTCCACCGCCTTGAACAAGGGGAACTGTTCGGCATGCTCCACCTGCACGAGGCTCGCATCCTGTTCTTTCTCCACTTTTGCCGGTGGCGGCGCTCCGCCATCCGTCTCTTTCTTGTCGCCGCAACCGGCAAGCACATGCGCCAGCGCAAGGCACAGCATGGCCTCTACAAGAAACTCCAGCCAAATCGCCACACCGCGGCCAAGGCATCTTTTTGTCATGGGATTGCCTCCCGGCCCACCGCAAGATTCAGTTGCGCCGCAGCCGTCAAGTAAGAACCAACCAGATTCACGTAATTCAACTGCACGCTGCGGTAGTCATTCTCCGCGTTTAAAAAATCGAGTAACGACGCACCACCCTGCTGATAGGAGAACGTGATCGTGTCGCGAACTCGGACTGCCTGTTGCAGGTATTTTGCCTTGTAGGGCCGGAGCAAGATCAGATTGCTATTCACCATCGCGTAGGCGGAATCAACGTCACTAAATACCTGCATCTGGGCCGCATCCAGCAGCCTTTGGTTTCGATCGATGTCCAGTTGCGTGCGCAGCTTCTCCCCTTGATTCCTGTCGAAAATGCGCAGCGGAATACTCACATTGAAGCCAATATATTCGTCGATGGGAGGGTTGCGCCCCGCGTCAAAACTGAGGGTCGGATCGGCCGAGCCATTCGCGACGGCCAGCTTGTGGTCGGTCTTGGCCTTGTCAACCGCCTGCGCCGCGGCCTTCAGGTCCGGCCGGGTATCCACGGCGATCCGTCGAAAGTCGTCCAGCGGAGCGATCTGTTCGCTGAACTCGAACAACCCAGTTACGTCAAATTGTTCGACGGGTGTCCGGTCGTTCAACAGCATCAGCAACTGAATCTTCGCGGTTCGCAGATTCACCTCAGCGGTTTGCAAGTCCGACTCGTACTGGACCCGCTGCAATTCCAAGCGGTCCAGATCGACTTGCGCAATATCGCCTGCTTTGAAACGCTCTCGGCTGATGTCCAGCACATGGTCGTAATAGTCCAGGTTTTCCTTTGCCACCTTCAGAACTGCCTTTGCCTGCAGGGTCTGCACGAATGCGCCTCGCAGGCTGAACAGAAGATTCCTTTCCAGATCAGACTGGCCAGAGACGGAGATTCCCGTTGCTTCCTGCGCACTTTCCAGCCGCAGTTCCCGCTTGTGCTGCCGCTCATGCAAGTAACTCACCGTGGCCGAGGGCAGCAAGTAGGCAAACGTCCCGTGCGGCGGCCCGCCCGGGAACGGATCGATCTGATCTGCCAGGAGCGTCAACTGCGGGTTGGGGCGCAGGTAGGCCGTAATTTCGTTGGCCTTGGACTCATCGATGTCAATCTGGCCTGCGCGCAAGGTCGGGTTGTTCGCCTCGAACCGCGACTTCACCTCGTCCCATGTCAGCGCGTGCTGCGCTTGCGCGACACCACCGCTTCCTGCCGCCAATACCAGCATCAGGCAGACACCCCGAATAAAACGCTGCATCGTTCTACCCTCACATCCTCAAACTGCACGGAAGACTCTGGCCCACGATTCCAGTTTATTCTATGCTTCTGCCAAACCTCGCGTTTGTGCTGCTTCCCTTTTGGCGAAGGATTAGCGGAACGATAGGGCCGCCGTCATTCCAAGTTTGTTACATTTGCGCGAAAAAAATATTCAGGAAAAAGAAACGCCAACGGGCGGCGAGCGCCCGGACTTCCCGAGCCTTACGTCCGGCAAATTTGCATTGCCATCCCCAACCAGCGAGAACTTCAATTTCTGCTCCAGACCCGTTCCAGCGTCATGGAGGGCTTCGATTCCAAATGTGCTCCACGTGAATTGCAGGGCCGCACAGTCTTCTGCCAACTCTTGTGCCGCATCCAGCCGTGCTCCCTGGTCACTTTCGATGCTGGGGAATGCCCCCGCTTTGGCCAGCGTGAATTTCCCGTGTCCGTCGTTGATAAGTACGGCGACAAAATGGGAGCCCATAGCCGTGGTCACGACCAGGTCGATCACATCATCCCCATTGACGTCCCGCGCCACTAACTCCAGCCCGCCCTGCGGCCCGGTGATCCCGATCGCCGATTCTTCACCCGCGCTCAGTTGCAGCCGAATGGAATATCGCGCCCCGCCCGCAGCGTCCCGCTCGATTTGCACCGTTGCCAGGTCCGGCTTGTGGTCGCCGTCAAAATCCGCTATCGCAAATCCAGGTGCGAATCCGCCTGCTCCGCCAGAAGTCCCGTGCGCCGCTTCCGCTGCATTTCGGCCCAACAACATTGCGAGCACACAGAGGCACAGCAGGCCCAGGCTCACCCGCGCCACATCGGCAATCTTGCGCCTCGTGCAAAACCTTCGACTCATCAGCAACTTATTGTATCGCAACCTCTGCCGACTCTTGCGCATAGCCTGTCCACGGTGTGCTCTCACCACGAACCCTGCGCAATGTGTTATAGGACACACTATGATGTGATGCAGAATATGGCACCGCATGCGCCCTGCACCTTACCCTCTTTCCCCGGCGCAGTTTGGCTTGCCCCTCTCCATGCTCCCCCGGTGCCGATTCCCGCGCGGCCTTTGCTTATTCAGACAAGCTATTGATAGCATTATTGATAACCAGTAGCTTGGAGCAGAATGCCGCGGCTGGGCTGTGTTCGTTTTACATTTATTCCCAGTTGGTTGCAGGTTTCCCTGGCGACAATCTGAATCCGGCGCGGGCGACCGGCCGCATGAAGGAGTAATTAAATCATGGCAAGCAACTCGGAATCCTCGGCAGCCTCTGCCGCGCCGGGCTGGACCCCGGGACAGGTTGGTTTTCTCGCCGCCGTCTGCCTGATCCTGGGAATGGTCGGCGGTTATTTTCTTCCCGCTGGCAAGGCGGCGAATTCCGCACATCCCCCCGCCGTCGCCAGTGCCCCGAAGGCTCCGCATCCTATGCCGACGATGGAGCAAATGAAAGCCTTGGCCGACGCCAACGCCGCTCCACTCCTTGAGAAGCTGAAGACGACTCCCAACGACGCGGCCCTGCTCGCCCAGGTCGGCGCCATCTACAATTCCATGCATCAGTTCAAGGAAGCCGCTCAGTACTACGACAAATCGCTCAAGGTTGATCCCAAAAACGTTCCCGTTCGCACCGAACTTGCCTCCAGTCTCTACTACAGCGGCGACGTTGATGGCGCGCTCGCGCAACTGGATCAGGCCCTCAAGTACGATCCCAAAGACACCAATTCCCTTTTCAACATCGGCGTGATCCGCTGGAAGGGGAAGAAAGATGCCACGGGAGCTATCGCCGCCTGGGAAGAACTGCTCAAGGTGCATCCCGACCTAGATCGACGCCCCATTGTTGAAAAGATGATCGCCGAAGCCAAGACGGGTGGCGGGGCCAAGGATTAGCCCGCATCAGCATACTTAGCAGAAGGAGTCGCACATCGTGCCCGAGATCAAGACAACAACTGTGAGCGTGAATTGGACCACCACGCAAGCCCTCGCCGTCGCTTTGATCTCCTTAGTGCTAGGATTGGCCGGCGGCTGGGTCATCCGCAAGTCCTTCGTTTCCGCCCCCGCCGCAACCGCAGTGACATCTCCCGCCGGCAAAAATAGTTCGAGCTCTACGAGCTCAGTTAAGGCACAAACGGTTGTGATCGTGACGGGAGGACAAGCACTCAGGATTGGAGGGACCGTTCTGGGCTACAGGGGAAATGGAGAATTCGGCCCGTCGGGTGACGTCGGCGACACGGTCTGGATTTTCCGCGATTTCGTTGGAATCGACATGGGCAAGGTCCAGACGACGGACCATTCTAGACCGACCGAAGGCAGGGCCTATTTGAAGACCGATGCCGGGCTGATGCCACTCCGCGATGTCGATTTGACGCTGACCAATGAGCAACTAGCGAGTCAATTTGGGATACCATTTCCGTTTCCCGACGCGGTAACAAAGGCAGCTTCTGATGTAAGAAAGATGGCCGACACGCAAGCCGCTCCTCTTCTTGATCGCCTAAAATCTGACCCCAACAATCCCGACTTGCTCGCCCGCATCGGCAACATCTATTACGACGTCAAGCAGTACCCCGAGGCCATTGCTTACTACGAGCGCTCCTTGAAGCTCCAGCCTGCCAACGCCGCCGTGCGCACGGACATGGCCACCGCTTATTGGTATAGCGGAAACGCGGACACGGCCCTCGCCGAGTTCAACAAGGCCCTCACTTACGAGCCCAACAAGGCCAACACTCTCTTCAACATTGGGGTCGTCAAGTGGCAGAGCAAAAACGACGCGGCCGGGGCCATCGCTGTCTGGCAGAAATTGCTCGACACCAACCCGCACTACGAAGCTCGCGACAAAGTGCAGCAGATGATCGATCAGGCAAAATCCGGCTCCCACGCACAGATTCCCAATTAGCTAAGGATGCGGCTTCGCGGCCGCTGCGGGCGTCACGCCTACCGCTGTGTGTGGGTGTAGATGGCAGGTCAGGTTGCAGGAGTTTGTCCCCCTGCTATACATAATCGGCGTTGCGCCCTTCGGGGCCACCACATTCACGTCAAAATTCACCAGCCGCTCGCCGGAGATGCTTCCGTTCACGGAGCCCATTCCATGCGCCGTATGGCACACCGAGCAGGAAAATCCGTCGTTGATATGCCGCGCGTGCTGACTGAAGCTCGTATTCGCCAGGATCGCGGTCAAGTTGTGGCACTTGCCGCACAGCGCATAAGGCCCGTTGATTGACAGGTCCGGAGTCGGCATGAGATTCGTGATCAACTGCCCCGGCGCCGTCGTCTGCGAAAACTCGTAACGCCGTTCCAGGATGTGCGTCCATTTCGAGCCGTGCGGGCCATTCGGTCCCAATCCCCCGAATTCACGATTGTCGTCGCTGTTGTGGCAATCCGTGCACAGAATCTGCACCCCCATGCTCCGCCCCTGCGTTGCCCCATCCAGGTTCAGCATGTTCGCCAGCAAACTGGGCTGCGGCAGCGCGCTCATGCGTACGTGTGTGACCGGATGGCTCGAGCTGCTGGCCATCGCAAATTGCGGTATCACGTTAAACATGTCTCCCGAGGTGACCGCGCGCAGTGGCAAGTACCCGAATATGGGATTGGCCACTTTTCCCACGCTCGTTCCATGGCACCGCAAACAATTCTCATACTGATTGACCGTTGGAATTGCCGCCGTGATTCCGTCCGTCGCGCTCACGCCTGCAACCCCGTTCTGTGAAGCCCGCGTGATCGGCGGCACGGGGAAGGACGCCACTTGGCCTGATGCATGTCCATTGTGGCAATCAGCACATGTGGCATGCCGGTTGTTGTTTAAAATGTTGGATTCCGCCGCGTCGTGCGCGCTCGTTCCCGTCATGAACGGGTGGCCAACCTTCGGATTTGCATATTCCGCAAACACATTCAAAGCGGCAGGCGCCATGTTCGTGCCTCCGCCGTGGCATGCCACGCAATCCGTTTCATTTGGCTGACGCAGCAACCGAGTTCCGCCGAGCGCGTTGTGCGGCGCATGGCAGGAAATGCACGCATTCTGCCCCACCGAAGGATAGCTTCCCGCATTGGCCTGCGAAGATATCTTGTTCGTGGCCATCGCATGGATGCTTGCTGTCCACCCCGCCAAGAGGTTCCGTTTCCCCGTCACCACGCGATTCGGATCGTGGCACGCCAGGCAGAGTTGGCCATTCGCGCTGTTGATCAGCAAGAAATTCGGTGAAAGCACATCCGTTGATTGCACATGGGGATTGTGGCAGGTGGTGCACTCGATGTTTCCATGGATCAGCTTGATCGTACCCGTGGGATCCGCCGTTTTGCCCTGTGAAACCAGGGTCGCCGTCAGGTCCGGCGCATCCACCAGCGGCAACACCAGGCTGAATGGATGCGATCCCTCCAAATTCGTCGAGAATTTGTCGGCCGCGTTCATCTGCCCGGTCATCGGTATTGTCTTGTAGGCCACCGTTTGGCCCGGCGCCACGGTTCCGTCGTGGCAGCTCAAGCACAAGCTGCTCGACCCTCCCAGCAGGGGCTGCGTTTCTTTCTCTGCCGCCGTTGTACTTGTGTACGTCGTGTACACGCTGGTTGAAAGCTGCTGGTTCCACAGCGGCGTGTTTCCCCCAACGCCCGAGTGCGGCGCATGGCAGTAAAGGCATGAAGCAGACAGCCCGCCCTTGATTGGCGAGATCCCGCTTGGCGTCAAATCATGCGCGCCCAACACGTCTCCGGTGATTTGCTGGCCTCGCGCCATCGGACTGGCCAGAAGCATGGCGGCGCAGATCCAAAGTGTCTTTCTCACTGCGCGCCCCCCGCGCCTTGCTTCGGCAATCCCCAATAGCGATAAACCTGCACGCGCCGGTTCAGCGAGTCCGCCACGTAGATTCGGTCGTTCCGGTCAATAAAAAGTCCCGCCGGCAATTGAAATTGTCCGGCAGCCGTTCCCCGCTTCCCGAAGTAATAAAGCAGCTCGCCCTGGCGATTGAAAACCTGTATCGCGCCCCACAGCCCGTCCACCACGTACAGGTCTCCTTCCGAATCCACGGCAATTCCCTTCGGCCGGAACATCGCCCCCGACGTATCGCCGATTTTACCGATTGCGTACTGAAACGTCCCCGACTTGTCCAGCACTTGCACCCGGAAATTCATCGCGTCCACGACAATCAAATTGTTGCCGTCCAGCCGCAATTCTGTCGGAAAGTTAAACTCGCCCTCGCCGCCGCCCGGCTTGCCGATCGTCTGCACCACGTTCCCCTGCATGTCCATCACGTAAATCTTGTTGCGCAGGGTGTCCGACACATAAATGCGCTCGGCCGCGGAGTCGATCGCAATTCCCGTCGGCCGCTTGAATAATCCCTCTCCATACTTCAGTGCGCCGATCATGCGGTCGTACTTGCCGTTCGCGTCGAACACAAAAATCTTGCCCGACTCCGAATCCGTCACATAAATGTTGTCCTTGGCGTCCACCGCCACGCATTGCGGCGCAAACAGCGAGTTTTTCTCCTTATCGTGGCGCGAAATAAACTTGTACTTCTGCTGCGCAAAATCAAAAATGTGGATTCCGAACGCATCCGGATCGGTCACAATAACCCGTCCGCGTGAGTCGGTCACCACGCTGTACGGCCTCACCATCGAGTGGTACTCCGGCGGCCCCGCCACCACGTCCACCATCCGCGCCCAGAATCCTTTCTTCGGCTTCACGTCGCGTTCCCAGCCGAAGTTCCTCTCGTACACAAGCTTGCGCCCGCCCTCCAGCAGCAAATCGGGAACGCTTGCCTGCTCTGACGTCTTCTTGTCCGCTTTTTTGTTTTTCTGCGCGGCCCAAGCCGGTGAGACCAAAAGCAGAATAGCCATGGCCACTTCCAGAATCGGGCAACGTCTTTTCTTCTCTGCTGCCCGATCTAGAAGAAGTTGAACCATCGTTGCACACCAACGTAAAACGAGTTTAGCTGAGCAGGAGCAGTACCGGAAGCGCTGAATCCCTGAACGAACCTGCTGTATCCCCCCGTGAAGAACATCTGACGGAACTGATATTGTACGCGGCCGAACACGTTCTCGGAATTGTTCTGCGATCCGACGTTGTTGCTCACCGTATCGCTGAACGCCCTGGCGTAGCTGAACGTTATCGTCAGCCGCTTATAGGGGTTGATTCCGATTCCTCCCCCGTACGCATGGCCTCCGTAGAGGATCAGGTCGGTCGGCAGAGGCGATGTCCCACCCGACAGCGGTGTTCCGCCCAGCAGCGGTGACGTGACCACTCCATTCACTCCCAGCAGCCCTGTCCCGCTGGATTTCGAGTACGTGCCGTTGAATCCAAACCACCTCACGTTAAATCCTGTGCCGTAATTCTGGGCATTGTAGCCATACCCCGATGACACATTCAATAAGCTTTGTGATCCTCCGGCGTTGGCATTCCAGCGCACCGGCCCAATTTTTCGGCCTAATTGTCCGGAGTAGCCCCATCCCGAAGTGGTATACCCCACCAACAACGTCTGCGTATTCTGAAAGTAATTCCCCGAAGCGCTCACGTCCCAAAGTTCTATCTTGCGGGAGTAGTTCACCACTGAAAGAAATCCTACCGTGCTCAGGTTAGAAGTGTCCTCCGTTGTGCGAGTGACGCTCAACACCGTGCTGAACGACCCGCCCAGCAGCCGGTTCCAATAGTTCACCGAACCCGTTAGCGAATTCGACCCGAACGCGCTGCCGAAATAGCTCTGATCGCGGTGCTCAAAGGTTCCATAGAAGATCCAATGTTTTGTCAGGTTGTAACTCGCCAATCCACTCGCATCCCACGAATTGGACGATTGACCCGGCGTGCTCTGCTGCAGGATGCCGCCCGCCGCAATGATGTTTTGGTACAGCGTCCCCAGCAAATTATCCGTGTAGTTGAAATCGGCGCCGAGTGTCAATTGCGCTTCAGGATGCAAGTTCACACTCGAATTAACCGTGTCCACCGTGCCGCTGTAGCGGCCATCCGAAAAATCGGAGGTGAAATCCGACCGGTTGAAGTTCGCGCTAAAACTTCCGTGCAATGGCAGATCGCGGCTCGCCCCGACCGAATACGAGCTTCCATCGTTGTCCAGATTCTCTAGTTGTTGCGTTTGCAGGATCAGTGGATATTGCGCATGGGTCTGATTGTAGACATATCCGCCGTTCAGGCTGAATCCGTCTACCTGGTACATTACATGGGCATTGAAGTTATGGTAGTCGGACGACCCATTCGTATCGGTTCCGTAGATCGAATAATCATTCGTGCCTTGCGCGTAGTTCAGCGAAAGATGCGGCAAATCCGGCACATTCACTCCCCAGCCCACGTTGAACCCATTCGCGTTTCCGTGGGTAGTGTAATTCGGCAAGCCCGGGACGCCAAACGTGCCCAAACTATCGTAGGTTTTCGAGTAACTTATCGAGCCAGGGTAATTGCTCCCGCTGAAAAGCGATGCATTTGCGAGCACTCCGCTGCTATCGGAAATCGACGATGACGTCGAATTGTCTCGCGATTGGTTGAAGTAAGGGCTCACCTGAAACGATAGAAAATTCGGATCGTAAAAGGATCCATTCAGCGTGGCGTTTCCCCCGGCCGTGAGGCCATGGTCCGAAGGAATTTGGTTTCCATAGTCCCCCGTATAACCGGCGGAAATCTGCCCGTTCATATTCATGCTCACATCGTTTCCAACCGTAACCTGCGCCGGCACACGCGCCGCCGCCAGCACGATGAAGCATCCGATCCACGTTGCGCGCCACTTCACGCCCTCGCCGCCCTTTCTCCTACAGCACTTCCACCTTAGCCGTCGCCCGGAGTTTCTTGTCCAGCCCAGACCGCAGTTGCTCGGTCTTCAAGTTCTGCAATTGCTTGCTCAGCGAATCTCTTACGTCCTCGAATTTCTGCATGCGGGCCGGGTTGTGGGCTATGAGACGCACGATCGTCAAGGCTTGATCCACCTGGATCAGGCTGCTCACCTGCCCGGGTTGCAGGGCCAGCGCCGCGCTCACCACCTGCGGCGGCAATTTGTCGCGATCCACGGACTTGTGCTCGCCCATCATCACCCGGTAGTCGTCTTCCGAAATCTTTTCCGCCAGCAAGCCGAACTCTTCGTAATTCCAGGTGGCCTTGGCCTGCTTCAGCGCATCCTCCGCGCGTTTGCGGGCGTCTTTCAATTGCTCGGCCGTGGCTTTTTCCGGGGGCAATATCGAAATCGTCTGGAAGGAAAAAGATTCCGGCAACCGGAACGTCGCGGCATTCTTGTCGTAGTAAGCCTTCGTTTCGGCCAGCGAAACGCCGGACTTGTCTTTCACTTCGACGGCCAGCAGTTGGTCAATCAGCAGCGAACGCCGGACTTTCTGCCGCAGCACTTTCTCCGAGCCTTGGCACTCCCAGGTCATAAATCCCTTGTAGTCGTCGGGACTCTTGAATTGCTTCCGGAACTCCGCCACGGCGCGATCCAGTTTCACCGGCGTCACCGTCATCCCCCGCCGCTTGGCTTCCTGGTACACCAACTCCTCAAATACAATCATTTGCAGTGCGCCCTTGCGAATGTCCTCTTCCATCGCCTTGGGAAATCCGCCGTTGTGTTGCCGCGCATAGGGAAAAATCGTGAACATCTCGCGCAGCAAATCGCGATCCGTCAGCACCGTTCCGTTCACCCTGGCCACCGGCTTCTCCGGGGGAATCGTCTCTACGTCTGCACTTGGTGCTGCCGGAGTGGCCGTCGGCTCATGAGAAACGGCCATCTGCCCTTTCGCAGACGACCCCATGCCCGCCAGCACCACCAGCACCATCGCGATCAGCGCCTTCTTCATTTTTCCTTCTGCCCGCATCGCTTCTTTGCTTCTCTTCCTATTTGTTTCTTTGCTTCTTTACTCCTTTACTTCTTTACTTCGTTGCTTTTTTACTTCTGTCTCCCCGCCCACGCGAAAAGTGGGGGGAGAAACTTCCTCCCCCCAATTCATGAACATCCCGTCTTAGGTTGTCGGGAGGTTCGTGTTGTGCATTTCGTTCGATTCGCCGCCATGGCACTGACGGCAGAACTGCGCCACCGAGTTGCTGGACGCGCTCTTTGGGTTGTAGTAGCCACGGACGAAGAACATCGTCTGGAATACGCCCTTGACGGTGCCGATCGTGCCGGCGTAGGCCGTCATGCTGTGTTGGTCGTGGCAAGTGGTGCAGTTCACCGCGGGGTTGACACCGTCAAAGGACACGGTGCTCACGGTGAAACCATAGTCCTGCTGGAACTGGTAAAACTTGCTGCCCGCAGGGGCCACCAGCTTCCCGCCCGCTATCGTGCAATCCCAGTTGTACTGTCCGCCGCAGCCGATTGTGGCCAGGGGTCCCACCGGGTGATCGTTCTTGTAGTCGCCCTTGCCATTGCCGTCGTTGCCGAGCCACGTCGGAGCGTTGCCGCCGATCGCATTCGGGATCGTTTCGACGGTAGTGCCCTTCATCATTCCGTTCACTGCCAGATTGCCGTCATGGCAGCTCAGGCAGAGCATGATGCCGACTGTCGGGTCATGCACGCCCGCGGCCATATTCGCCGGGGTTGTAACTGGGTATGCGCCTGCATCACCAAACGCAAACGTCTGGCTGTAGTAAGGTGTAACATTCGCACCCCACAACGCCGCATCGCCGCTGGTGGTATCCGTTGTCGTGATACCGTTGCCTCGTGCGCCGCTGTGCGGTGCGTGACAGGCTACACAACCTCGGCCATAAACGAGGTGCGCTCCCAACACGTCCGTCGGCGACGACCAATTCGAGTTCACCTGGGCGGAAGCAAACGTCGCCGCCGCCAGAACCCCGATAAGTAACAACATGATTCTCTTCATTGAAAGAACCTCCTGATCTGTGTTGCAACACTCCACCGCTACTTCGTTCGAACGATTACTTTTCTGAATCGAAAAGGGACAAGTCGGCCGGACCCGCCCCTCCCCGTTTTGGTTGTCCGGAGACAGCCAGAGCTCTGGGCGCCTCATGGAGTCACCAATCCTTGCGCCTTTGCGGACGCGTCACTCTTCGGTGGCGCGCCTTCTGGCGACTTTTGTGCCGGCGTCTCTGCCGGCTTCGTTGTTGTGCTATCCGGCTGCGGTTCTCGGCTGGTCTTCTCTGACGCTGCTTCCGCGTCGGTCACGTAGCGGAACACCTGCACGCGCCCCGGAAACTGTTCCGACGTAACCACAAGATTGCTTTTGGGATCGATCGCGATGTCATACGGCGCCGAGAATTGTCCCGGCCAGTTCCCCGGCTGGCCGAAGTAAATCAGCAGTTGTCCTTCGGTATCAAAAACCTGCACGCGCTGCTGCACCGCGTCCACTACCCAAATGTGCCCGTCCCTATCAATGGCAATTCCTTTGGGCCGCGCGAAGTGTCCGGGGCCATCGCCGCTCTTTCCGAACGCGCTGATGAATTTCCCGTCCGCATCAAAGATCTCCACGCGATTGTTCAGCGTGTCCGTCACATACACGTTGCCTTCTTTGTCCACGGCCACGTTCGTGGGCAGCGAAAAATTGCCCGCGTCGCTCAACAGGTGTTTCTTCCCCGGTGTCCCAATTCTTCGCAGCAGTTTGTAACTGTCCGCATCGAACACATCCACAACGTCGCTGCCCGTGTCCACCACATACAGGAAACGGTTCTCTTCATCGATGGCCATGCCGCCGGGACGCACCAGCACGTCCGAGCCAAAGGCGGCTTCCTCCTGGTGCTGCGGATTGATGACAATCACCTTGTGGTGCTGGTCGTCACTTACGAAAAGCCGGTCGGTGTCGTCGATCGCCAGACCATTGATCAACCCAAAATGCGCTTCCCTGCCGTTGCGGATCAACTTCACGTCGAATTTCTTGTCAGCGTCCGGGTTGAAGATGAAGATCGCTCCCACCGCCTGGTCCGCCGCGTAGATATTCCCCTTCGAATCAAAAGCCAGCCCGTACGTCCGAACCAGTTGGAAGGGTAGATCTTGCACCGTGTCTACCTGCGGCTTCGTGCCTGCCAGCCGGTCCATCCAGCTCTGCTTGGGCTTTTGCGGTTTGTTGATTGGCCTGTTGAAATCGATCTTTTCGCCGGTGAGCTGCTCCACAAACCTGACCCGCGCGATCTCTGGCGGGCTCGGCCACACGATCTTGCTGATATCAAAGTTCACTCGCTTCGGAAGGTTCGCGTTCGGGTCCGCCGCAGCCTTCTTCTTTTTCTGGGCCGCACTCGCCACGCCGGGGAGGGCTAACGCAAGCGCCAGCAAGCCGGCCAGGGTCGCCATGATTTTCCAGCCGCGTGTCCTATTTGAGCAATGCGCGAACATACCTGCTCTCTCCCGTTCCTAATTCAGCCTGCCCTTATGACAGGTGTTGCAGAAATCCATTCCCGGCTTCTGATCCTTCACCAACATCCCCACCTCATTGCCGGCGTGCGCCTGGTGGCAAGTCAGGCAGTTCATCTGCCCGGCCGCCGGATTCTTTGCGTCGATAGGCCCCGCGACTGGATGGAACTCCACGGGGTGTCCCGTGTCGTACTTCAACGTCAGGATCGGCACGTGATACTTCTCCGGCAGCCTCACTTTCCCGTCGAAAATCGCGATCAAATGCTGACTCTCCAGCCTCTCCGGCACGGTGTCCGGCCCGTGGCATTCCAGGCAAAGCGTGTTGACGTCCTTCACTCGCAGCAAATGCTCGTTATCGTTGCCATGCGCGTCATGGCAGGTCCCGCAACCATCTCGGAATGCCGGACGGTGCAAAATCTTTTTGGTCTTCAGCATTTCCGCCTGCTCCGTATGGCAGGTCAGGCAAATCTCCACGCCATTTGTCTTCGGCAGCCCGGGATTCTTGCTGGCATGCGGCGAATGGCAATCGGTGCAGTCACCCGCTGCTCCCGGATGTTGCACCTTCGCCGTTTCGATTTGTTTGGCCTGCTCGCCGTGACACATCACGCACAACGATTTCGCGTCCGCCTGCGTCAGCACCACTTTCCCGTCCTTTGCCGGCGCGTGGCATACCTCGCACTGTTTGCCGGCAAACGGCGGGTGCATAAACTTCGCCATCAACTTCGGCGCCGCCGACTGGTGCGGATCGTGACACTGCAGGCAATTCGCTGTGCCGAACGGTTGGTTCTGGTGCGCCTTCTGCAAGCTGGCGTCTTTCGGATCGTGGCAATCCACGCAAAGCGCCGGCGCCGATTTCGTCAGGTGGTACAGGTTTTCGGGCGTCGGGTCCGCGCCAACCTTGTGGGTCACGTGGCACGTCTCACACCCCATATCCAGCGCCGCGTGCCTGCTGCCCTTCTCCGGCACATTCAAGCCTGTCGTGTGGCAGCTCAGGCAGAGGTTTTCTTTCACCCCGCCGGACGTCGGCTTCAGCAATTGGAACTTGTTGTCCGAACTGTGCGGGTCGTGGCACTTTAGGCAATCGCGCACCGCTGGCTTGTGCACCAATCCCTTGATCTCCGCCGCGTTCTTGTCCGCGTGGCAGGTGAAGCACAGCGCTTGCGGCGTCGTGGTGGTCAGTTTCACCCGCGTTACATCCTTGTTCACTCGAATTTCGTGACACGTGGTGCACCCCATCGAGATCGCCGTGTGCACCGCCTTCCCTTTCGCTTTCTCCGCGTGACATTCCAGGCACTTCGCCGAATCCGTGTTCTTCTCCAGCGGTACCGGGTGGATGTCCGCCCTCGCCGGTGCGACCCCCAACAGCAAAAACACAACCGTGCTCCCCAGCGTCATCGCCAGGTGGGCCACGGTCGTGGCTAGACGCATGGCCATCCCGTCAACTCCGCCCTCACATCTGTGATTTGTGTGCTTGCAGGAATCCGCTCGGAAACTTGCTTCTTTTCGCTGCCCCAGCTCCGCTCTCCTGCCAGAACCAGTGCCGAGGTCAAGGCCACGGCCACCAACAACAGCAGCACCATGCACGCAACGCGGTGGGAGCGATTTGTCATTGTCACCGTCATGCTCTTCTCCCTGTCAATCACCACAGGGATCAACAAATATCATCCAATCCTCGCCCCCCAGGAATGGCCCTTGTCTTTTCTCTTGAAAGCTTGTGGAGCGAGTGGGAAGAACTCTACTCTGCGGATGCCCCAGCTGCATCAAGAAAGCCTGAACGAGGGAAGCGCTCATTCATTGACCCCAAATCCGGTGTCCCTATGTGCACCCCCTGTGCCGAACTGATTCAAAACGATAAACTGGATCTAAACCGTTCAATTGCCATTACTTAATCACTCTCCTCAGACGATCAAAGATGGGCTTGGGGCTCTCTCTTGGGTGTTTTCCCCCATTTAGTGATGCGAAATCACACAGGCGACTGTTGAAAAATTAAGCAGCTATTATAAACCCCTGGATTTCCTCCACTTGGAACTGATCCTGCCCTACAAACGCCGCTTCCCTTCGACTCAGGTTTTTGCCTGTTCACTTTCCAATCTTTGCTGCCAGCTCAACCGGTCGATGCAACACCATCCAATGCGTTGATTCGACAATGCTTCCCCAGGAGAAGCGATCTGTTTGGCTGGACTCTGTCAAAACCTAGCCAGGGTAGTGTTCCGGCTGATCTAACTCAAGCGAGCGATTTAGCCTTTGTTTTCAATGCAAATCGAGTTCGACCTAAGTGTTGCGTCGACCCATTGAGACCACCGCCCCTTCTGGTTCAGCGGTGGACATCCCGGCCGATTACCCCGGCCAATCCCTTCTGCAACTTAAATGTCAAATGGATCTTCCAAGCTAACCACAGGCAGGAACTTCTTCCTCGCCAAGCCCTGATTGGGCTCGGAAAAGGGACCTACGCGCTCACCCGCAGCACCGCCGCCCCCGGTATCGCATCGTTCTTCAGCGCATTCAGCGCCCGGTTCGCTTCGCTCAGCGGAAACACTTGGACATGTGTTCGCACTGGGATCTCCGCTGCCAGCCGCAAAAAATCTTCGCCGTCCTTCCGCGTGTTGTTCGCCACACTGCGAATCATCCGCTCCTGGTACAGCAGTTCATACGCAATCGAGGGAATCGCGCTCATATGAATGCCGCCCAGGATTAACCGCCCGCCCTTCCGCAGGGCCTGCAATGCCGCCGGTACAATCTCGCCCGCCGGCGCAAACACGATCGCCGCATCCAGCTTCACCGGCGGCTGCTCCAGCGTTCCTCCCGCCCACTTCGCTCCCAACTCCCGCGCCAGCGCCTGGTGCCGCGCATCACGCGTCGCTGCGTACGCCTCGACTCCCCAGTGTCGCGCCACCTGAATCGCCACGTGCGCGGCCGCACCAAATCCGTAGAATCCCAGCCGCTCCCCGCCCTGAATCCCGCTCAATTTCAGGCAACGGTAACCAATGATTCCCGCGCACAAAAGCGGCGCCGCCTGCTCGTCCGGAAATTCTTCCGGGATCGCATAGACGAAATCTTCCGGCGCCACAATGTATTCCGCATACCCGCCATTCACGCTGTATCCGGTGAAGAGCGGCGCATCGCACAAATTCTCTTCACCGCGCCGGCAGTATTCGCAGGTGCCGTCCGTCTTGTGCAGCCACGCGATTCCCACGCGCGTCCCCGCCGGGAACCTCTCCGCCCCCGCGCCCTTCGCGGCAATCCGCCCCACCACTTGGTGCCCCGGAATCACCGGTGACCTCTTGGGAGGCAGCTCCCCCTCGATGACGTGCAAGTCCGTGCGGCACACGCCGCACACCTGCACCCGCACGAGCACCTCGCCCGCCGCCGGTTCCGGCTTTGCGAATTCTCCGTATTGTAGGGGATTCGTCTCAACTGCCGCGGGTGTGCTAAGGAAACACGCCTTCATTGTGAAGCCTCAACCTGTTTTTCCTCAGCACACCAGAATTAGGCGGCCAACACACTTATTACCCCAAAGATACCGCAAACTTCCGTTCGTGCATAGCCCCCCAGCCTCGTTCCCTCCTCACCCTATAATTCCGAATGTTCTCATCGCCATTGGCCCCGCCTTTCGTCGTGGAGGCGCAACCCTTCCTGTCCCAGTCTGGCCTAAAGTTGCTCTATCTCCTGCTGCGTTTCTTTCCTGTCGGGTCCTTCCTTCCTTGCATTCGGCTGCCTGAAACTCTAACCTAGTTCTTTATGCCGGATCTCTCTCCCGAAACGCTCGCCCTCGGCCTTATCTGGTACATTGCCTTTCTTTTCTCCACCACCTGCCACGAAGCGGCGCACGCCTTCGTCGCCAAACTCGGAGGAGACACCACGGCTGCCCTCGGAGGCCAGGTCTCCCTCAATCCCATCCCTCACATCCGCCGGGCGCCCTTCGGCATGATCGTTATCCCTATCCTCAGCTTTCTTTTCTCCGGCGGCATGATCGGTTGGGCCAGTGCACCTTACGATCCGCTCTGGGAACGCCGTCATCCTCACCGCTCTGCCTGGATGGCCCTCGCCGGCCCCGCCGCCAATTTCACGCTCATGATCATTGCCGCGATGGCTATCCGCATCGGCCGTTTCTACCATTTTTTCTCGTTCGATCCGCTCACCGGCAATCCTGGCTTGGCCTTCCAAATCCTTTTCATTTTCTTTTCCCTGAATCTTCTCCTCGGCACCTTCAATCTCCTTCCTGTTCCGCCGCTTGATGGCAGCACCGGCATCATGGTCTTCATGTCCGAGGACCGCGCCCAGCGCTATCTCGATTGGCTGCGCGGCAACAGTTTCGCCATGGCTGGTCTGCTCGTGGGCCTAGTTATCTTCCGGCGTATTTTCCCCATCGTGCAATATGCGGCGTTCCGCATCTTTTTCTGAGCCGCGCCGGACTCCTTCCGCGCTCTGCTTCACTCTGAACCACCGGCGCGCCGTTTTGTTTCTCGCTTGCACATTGGTTCTTCCTAATCTCGCCTAAATGCTTTCCCTGCTTTCTTTTGCCTTCTCTTTCCCTGGCAGAAGAACTGCTCTTTGTTTTTCGGGAGGGGCACTGGTGCTCTCTGAAGCGCTTCCGATTGCCAGCAGTTGCCGCGTGGAAGTCTCCGGCTGGGACGAGGATGAAATCTTCTTCGTCGAAAAGTCCGAACTCTCGTGGGACGACTTTGCCGGTAAACACGTCTCCTTGAAACACATGCTCGCCGAGGGCGCCCTCGTTTTCATTCGCACGCTCCAGCCGGCTTCTCTTCAGCGTTCCTTTCCCGTCGCCTATGAAGCGGAGTTCATCGGCTGCGACGTTGACGGCGCACACGAATTTCGCCTGAATCCCGTCCAGCCTCGCCACGGTTGCAATCGCTTCCCCGTAAATTAGTTTCACATTCCATTCCGTTTCGAAACAATGGCCCGAATTGGGAGGCTCTCCATGGCTTTTTCCAGTCCTCTCGCCAGCCTCCTCAGGTTCGTTTTCTGATTTTTGCCGCGTCACGCCTCATTAGTTCATTCATTGCACACTACTTATATTTGCCAGCACTTCTGCCTCTCCTCCGCGAAACACTCCGCGTCCCCTTTGGCACACGTGTTGCCTCTTCCTTTGTCATGGCTTACGCAACTTATAAATCTGTTGAAGTCGCAACCCTTCGCACCTCGCTCACGCCGTGCATTTTTGACGACGAACCCCTCGAGCGCGATGCGCTCTCCGCGCTGATCTCTGATATGGGCTATGAGCCCATCCCCACCGGCGACCCCGAGGAAGCTCTGCGCCTCGTCCGCTCGGGACGCTCTCGCCTCGTTCTGGCCAGCATTCATATGCAAAACTCGGATCCCTTTGAGTTTCTAGACCGTGCGCTCCGCTGTGATCCCGGCGTCCACCTCATTGTCATGACCGCCGATTACACGCTGGACAACGCTCTCGAGGCCATCCGCCGCGGCGCCACCGATTTCCTCCCCAAACCTGTCGATCATGCCCGCCTGAAGCGCACTCTCGACGAGGTTGCCGCTCTCTACGATCAGCGCCGCCGCGTACGCGCGTTGGAGGAGCAACTCCTCAAGGATCTCGAATTCCACGGGATTGTCGGCAAAAGCCCCGCCATGCTCGAAGTCTTCGACTTCGCTCGCAAAGTGGCACGTCACTACACCAATGTTCTCCTCGTCGGCGCCACTGGCACGGGCAAGGAACTCGTGGCCCGCGCCATCCATCAGATCAGCCCGGTCAGTCAGCAACGCTTGGCGGTCTGCAACTGCTCCGCCCTGGTGGACACCCTCTTGGAGAGCCAGTTGTTCGGCCATGTCCGCGGCGCCTTCACCGGCGCTACGGATACTCGCCCGGGCCTATTCGAGTACGCCAATGGCGGCACGGTCTTCCTGGACGAAGTCGGCGAGACTTCCCTGCCCATGCAGGCCAAGCTGTTGCGCGTCATCCAGAACCGCGAGATTCAGCGTGTCGGCTCTCCCGAGGTCAAACAGGTCAATGTCCGCCTCATCGCCGCCACCAACCGCGACCTCCGCGCCGAAGTTCTCACCGGGCGTTTCCGCGAAGATCTCTTCTATCGCCTGAGTTCCATCCAGATTCGTATCCCCTCTCTCGCGGAGCGCCTGGAAGACATTCCGCTTCTCGTGCAGTTTTTCCTGAAGAAGTACAACGATGCCTATGGCAAGAGCATCGCCGGCCTCACCCGCCGCACGCAAACCCTTCTTCTCCAGCATCCCTGGCCCGGCAACGTCCGCGAATTGGAAAACGTCATCTCCACCGCGTGTATTACCGCCACCGGCGATTTCATTGACATCAGCGATCTGCCCGAGCATCTCCAGCATCGCAACCCCCGCCTATCCAACGACGAAGACTGGCATCCGCTTTCGCTCGACGAGGTCCGCAAGCAGCACATCCAAAAAGTTCTCCAGATGTGCAATGGCAACCGCCTCCGCGCCGCGCAGATTCTCGGCATCGGCCGCACCAGCTTGTACCGCTATCTCAAGCGCGACGGCCTGGACATCCGCCCGCACACACATTCCACCGGCGCCGCCGCTTGAGCGCCACCCGGACATTCCGCGCGCCTGCGCCACGCCTTTTCTCCCGCGGCTCGCGCGCCGGTCACTTTCCCTCGACCGTTCTTCGCGTCTCCACCTGTGCGCCTTCCGGTGGTCTTGCACCCTGATCCACTCCGCCGGGAAACGCATTCTCTTTTCGCTTCCCTCCCTGCTTACTCTCTCCGCACCACCTCCCTGCGCCTCCCTCTTTCCCCGCTATACTCACCTTAGGAGCCGGCCTGCAACGCAGGCTGCTGGTTTTCTTGCAAAAGTCTCCCAGGCCGGACCGTCGAGGTGTCTTCCGATGAAAAAGCTCTACATCCTGATTCTCCTGGGTGCATCTTGTTTGTTGCTCTCCCCCTCCACGCGCGCGCAATGCAGTCCCGAAGAGCGCAAGGAAATGGCTGCCGATGCGGAGATGCACCGCGAGGAGCTCGATATTCTCGCGCGGGATACCGCGAGGGCCGTGCAGCTTAAGAACCCCTCATTCTTCCACCGCGTCTATGGCGAGGACTTCATCGGCACCTCCCCTAATGGTACGATGGTGGACAAAGCTGCTCTGATTGCCTATGTCCAGAATTCTCCCGCCACGTACGCCACCTTTGTCGCCACCAACGTGCGCATCCGCATCTTTGAGGACACCGCCATCGTCACATCGGTCTGGTCCGCGCGCGGCACGCAGGATGGTCGCGGCTTCAGCCGCCAGTCGCGGGTAATTCAAATCTTTGTCTACGGCCAACGCGGCTGGCAAGTCGTCGCCAGCCAGGAAACGCTTCTCCCCGGCTAAACAGTTTGTGGAAAGAGTCTCTGTTAGGAGGCCGAGGCTTCGTTTACCCTGCTTGCCCCGATCTTCGAGGGGAGCCTCGAAGGGCCCCGGCGTGAAGCTCCTATGACCAACGGGCCTTCGCCCCCACAGAGGCGCCCGTCGTTTTCCTGGCGGAAGCCCCCGAAGAAAGGTCTTTCGGGGCCTCTCCGCAGCCTTTAAAGCCAATCCGCGCTGCACTCCGGTCTCTACTCCGCTGCCCCCCTAAGGGAATGCGGCTCTTCCATCCTATTCGCCGCCCTGGCCCGCTCGCACGGCGTTTTCGCGGTACTTTTCTCGCAACACGCGCTGGAAATCTTCCAGCGCCTCTTTCGCCGTCGGCTATCATGGAAGCTGCAAAACTCTTGGCCCCTTCCCCAGGTTGCCAAGATGACCTACCAGAAGGTCCGCCGGAGTGGACGTATTTCCAAACAAGTTCCCATCCTTTTAATCGGCTGCGATTCCGATGGCCGCGTCTTCTCCGAAGTCACCAAGACCGTGGTCATCAGCTTTCATGGCGCCGGCATCGTCTCCGCGAACAAGCTCATCGCCGAGCAGGAGCTCCATATCCGTTCCATGGTCACCAATCGGGAAGCCGAAGCCCGCGTCGTGGGCGAAATCGCCGAGCACGAAGGTGCCTACACTTATGGCGTCGCCTTCCGGGATGCGTCGCTCGATTTCTGGCAAGTCGAATTCCCGCCTCCCCCGCCGCTCGAGGAGCGCCCGCTGGTCCTCGCTCTTGAATGCAGCAGTTGCCGCGCGCCCATCACCGTCGTGAACGGCGAGTTTGAATTTGACGTCTGCGCCATTCACGGAGGACTGGTGCGCTATTGCGACAACTGCGGCATGGCCACGGTCTGGAAACAGACCACGCACCTGCCCTCGCTGCGCCCGCTTTTGGCCGCCCTTTCGCCCGCGGCAAAGCCGCGGCCTGCCCCCGCTGCCGTGGCTCTTCTCGATCCGCCACCGGCACCCTCCGTCCCGCGGCCTCTTCCGGCGCCCCGCCCCGTTGTACCGCCTGCTCCCACGCCACCCCTCGAGCGCCGCCAGCGGGTGCGCGCCAAGGTCAATTACTTCGCGTGCGTACGCAGCGAGGCGTTTGGCGACGACATCGTGGTGTGTATTGACATGTCGCGCGGGGGATTGAGCTTCAAAACCAAGAACTTCTATCTGGTGAACATCACGGTGATGATCGCCGTGCCTTTCTCGCCGGAATCGCCGCAAGCTCCAGCCATCTTCGTTCCTGCGCGCATCGCCAGCGTCTCCCATTTTCCCAACGGCAAGCTCTACCGCTGCGGCGTCGAGTTTCTAACCTCGGAATCCTCCACTTCGGGCTTCTAGCCTGAAATCCAAAGTTGAACTATTGCAGGCGAGCGCATCTTGTGATGGATCTAGTCGGCCACGCCAACCACGTCGGTGTAGCTATAATTGATCTCGAACTGCGTGGGCACCGCTTCTGGGTGGTCCTTCTCGTTCAGGAAGGACCAAGCGCCTGCGGATGAAGCCAAACGAGTGCGCTTGGCGGCAGCGGAAGCGGTCCCTCGGGCCGGCCGCTCCGGCCTTCGGGACGAGCATCATTAACAAACGCTCAGATGTCGTAGTAGAGGTGGAACTCGTACGGATTCGGGCGCATCCGAATGGGGTCCACTTCGTTCTTGGTCTTGTACTCGATCCACAGATCGATCAACTCCTCGGTGAAGACGCCGCCTTCGAGGAGGAATTTGTGGTCCGCCTTGAGAGCCGCGAGAACGCCGTCGAGAGAACCGGGGACCGACGGAACCTTGGCTGCCTCCTCGGGCGAGAGATCGTAGCTGTCCTTATCGAGCGGTTCGCCGGGATCGATCTTGTTCTTGATGCCGTCGAGTCCGGCCAAGAGCATTGCCGCGTACGCTAGATACGGATTACAGGACGCGTCGGGCGGGCGGAACTCCAGCCGCTTGGCCTTAGGGCTGTCGGAATAAACCGGGATGCGCACCGCAGCCGAGCGATTGCGCTTCGAGTAGGCCAAGTTGACCGGCGCTTCGTAGCCGGGAACCAGCCGCTTGTAGGAGTTGGTCGTCGGCGCAGCAAAGCCCAGGAGGGCCGGCGCGTGCTTCAGCAGGCCCCCGGCGTAGTGCAGCGCGGTTTCGGACAAGCCCGCGTAGCCATTGCCGGCAAAGAGCGGCTTGCCCTTCAGCCAAAGTGACTGGTGGGTGTGCATGCCTGAACCGTTATCGCCAAAGAGCGGCTTGGGCATGAACGTCACGGTCTTCCCTGCTTTGTACGCCGTGTTCCGGAGGATGTATTTGTACTTCATCATTTTGTCGGCGGAGCTGACGAGCGTATCGAAGCGCATGTCAATTTCGGCCTGACCGCCTTGCGCAACCTCGTGGTGATGACATTCGATGTCCACTCCGGCGTCGATCAGGTGTTGCACCATCTCGGAGCGCAAGTCCTGGAAATGATCGGTGGGAGGAACGGGGAAGTAGCCTTCCTTGAGACGCGGGCGGAATCCGAGATTCTCTCCTTCGCGCCCCGAGTTCCAGCGGCCCTCATCCGAGTCGATGAAGTAATAGCTGTGCTGCGTTGCGCTATCGAAGCGCACGCTGTCGAAAATGAAGAATTCGGCTTCCGCGCCAAAGAAGGCCTGGTCGGCAATGCCGGTGGAGTTCAGATAGGCTTCCGCTTTCTTGGCGATGCCGCGCGGGTCGCGGCTGTAGGGCTTGAGTATGCCGGGCTCATAGGCGTCGCCAATCAGGACGAGTGTGGGTACAGCGCGAAAAGGATCCATGAAAGCGGTATTCGGATCGGGCATGAGCAGCATGTCCGATTCATGAATGTGGGCCCAACCGCGAATCGAACTGGCGTCAAAGCCGAAGCCTTCTTTGAAGGAGTCTTCGTTGAGTTCGGTAATGGGAAAGCTCACGTGTTGCCAGATGCCCGGCAGATCAATGAAACGCATATCGAGGAACTTGGCGTTGTTCTTAGCAGCAAATTCGAGTACACCTTTTGCGTTCATTCAGACTCCTTGGAAGTGGGGTAACTTTGACCGGCGGCCTGCCCCCAGGCTCACCCGCGACCGACTGGTCAAGCGGAGTAGGATATCGCCCGCTCGTACCGCCGTCAAATTGAAAAGTGCGCTTTCCTGCGTGTTATCGCGTGTAACTTTGCATACAATGCATCGGAAAAAGTGATGGCATTTGGCTCTGCGGCTCAAGAAATTTCGTTCCGCGTACCCGTTAGAAGAATTCTTCACAATTTCCCCGGATTCCCCCGAAAAAACCACCGCTTTTTGAGTCGTTCTTCCTGCATTTTGTTAACTGGAAGATCAGACAATTCGTTCGAGGCGAATCCTCTCGACCGGCTGCGATTTGGATTCGTTCGAATCCCTGTTTATTCACCAACTGGACCCTTGATGGATAAAAGCTATCGCGGCGTTCCACGGAGCGGCAATTGGAAAAAGGCCGGGAGAGAAAAGGAAAAAACAAACCGCGTGCCTCCAAAAAGTGAATCGAGGAGCGGCAGGGAACTCCCGGAGGAATCGTGGCTCGGCGAAATGCCGGCTAGAATTCCCACAGGAAATGTCCCATAATAGAACGTCTTCCCGCGCTGATGCAATTTCCTTCCTCGGACTCCCGCGTAAGCGCATAGTTTCCAATAAGTTGGGAATTTCTCACAATGGCCACTCTCCTGCACTTTGCTGGCTTAGAAGACCGGAAAGCAACGTGGACTGGCATCGGCCGGCCTGCATTGCTTCTCCGCGTCACTCATCACCCCAAGGGAAGTCCACAAATTGTCCAGCCAGAACCCCCACGGGCGTCGTGGTTCCATCTTGATGGAATCACGGCGCCCAATCCTCCCCGGACCAAGCCGCAGCTTCGCCGCTAGTTATTGCGTTCCGCATAAAAACGCCCGCCCGTGTTGCCACGAGCGGGCGCGTGAGAGGAGGGTTCTTTCTTGTTCTATCGGGAACTCGACGTGCCGCCGGCGGCGCCGTCGCTCGCCGCTTCGTACGGCACTGTGACCGTGCTGTCCAGGCGCGCCAGCATGCCGGTCTGCGCGGGCATTTCCACTTCCTTACCCTTCCGCGCAGCGACGTAGATGGCCCCGGCTGCAAAGCCGATGCCAAAGCCCCGGGCCACGTTGCTGAACACCAGTCCGGCCGCGGATCCTCCGCCTCCGCCAATCGCCATGCCCAACGCGTCGCCCTTGTAGTCGTGCTTTTCCTGGACCACTTCCCCTTCCACGATCGTAACGTCGTGGCGGCGCTTGCTGTCTGAATTGACGCGCGGCTGCCCGATGGCCAACAAGCTCATCTGTACCGGAATGAGCCGGCTATCGATCTCGATGCTCTTGAAGGTGAGGTTCATGTACGCCTGGCCGCGAAACAGCGCAAACTGCTTGGGCCGCTGGATTGTGCCGATGACGCCGTGCACGCGCGTCCCCGCGGGAAGAAGGATGCGGCTGTCGAGCGTGACCGGTTGCGCCAGAACCGCGATGAAGGGATCACCTTCCTTGGCGCTGGCCGTGTTGATGCCATTGATCAGCGTGAGATGGATTTCGGTGCCCTGCAGGACCTGGCGCGGCTCGGCGTAGGTGGGTGGCGCCGCGGAGCACACAAGGGCAAACACCAAAAGAAAAGACACTACGGCTTTCATGCTATTCCTCCTGCCTGCACGGAGCGTGCAGGTGTGATGTCCCCGTGACGTGGGGAGGTCCCGCGAACGGGACGCAGCGCTGGCGCGCGGACCTTGCGGCCCCGATGCGGTCGGGGCTGCAAGGCGGTTGAGGAGGAACTCCAACCGAGATGTAGTGTAAATCACATGATGGAGCGCGCGCCACGATGTTTTGCGGATGTGCTGTGTTGGGCAAGACCGGGAAGCGGGAAGCCTTGAATGTTCTGTGCCTTGGTTTTGTGGCACAGACACTCTTGTCTGTGCTCTTGGGTCTGTAGCGGCCGCCTTCTGAGGCGGGCGCCTTTGCCCTGTAGTGGCCGGTCTTCAGACCGGTTCTTGGGTCTTTCTTGTCTTCCCTCCCAATTCGGGAAGGAACTGTTGCCGCCGGAGGTACCTCCCACCCCCGGGTGTTTTTGTGAAGCGTGTCAAAACAAAGGGGTTGCAGGCGCAAGAGTGCGCAACAGTGTGAAAACAAGGGACTTAGAAATTCGCAATTTTGATTTGCAAGCTCTTTGTTTTGATATGCATGCGCACTCTTGGGACAGAGGGTGAGTACGATGGGACTCTGTGCAACGGGGGCGGGCCTGTGCCGGGTATTCACAACACATTATACCCTACTATTTACCAACTGTCAATAGATATTGTGGGTTACTAACGCCGAACCGGGTGAATGGAGACTGGCCGCCCACGAAACAAATATCCCAAAACCTGTCATCCCGCCTGCCCTGAGCGAAGTCGAAGGGACCGGAGCGGCCCGATTTTTTTCTGCGCGCCGATTTGTGGCGCGTCGGGCCGCGCAGCGGAGGGACCTGCTTCTCTCTTTCCTCTTTCCTCTTTCCTCTTTCCTCTTTCCCCCTGCTCACTGGTCGCTGGTCGCTGGTCACTGGTCGCTGGTCGCCACCGCTCTTTCCCCGCCGAGCGCAGAAACCGCACAACCTTCAACAGAAGCGTCTCCCAAAGTCCGATTCGGAAGGTGAGGCTGCGCCACGCTGTTCTTCAACCGTGACTCGTAATCCGTGCCGCGTGATTCGTGTGAGAAGCGCTGGGATGGGGTGACTTCCTGGAAACGAGGGTGACACCAGTCACATTCAAATGACCGATCGCGCGTTAAACTAAATTGATATTATATCCCGTTGCCAGTTTCAATTTTGAGCTATCAGAATGAGAGTCCTGCTCATAATTTTCGGGCGACGATATCTTCCCCTTCCGCCCTCCTTGACGCGGCGCGCTCCCTCCGCAGCCTTGTTGACCAAAATAGTCAACGGTTCTCTCGTGGCTATAATCGCGCTCGTTCTGTTTACGGCCCGCTTGAATGCGCAGACGAAATCGCAAAGCCCGGCAAGTTCCATCTACGAGCGCTGTCATTCTGGCGTGGTGGTTGTGGTGCCCCTCGATAAGGATGACAAAGCACTGGGACAAGGTTCCGGGTTCATTCTTGCTGCAAATCGCGTGGTCACCAACCACCACGTTCTGGCCGGATCCTCGAATGCTGTTGTGCTTTTTGCGGATGGAGATACCGTCCGGGTCGAGGGGTTCGTTGCTGACAATCCGACTCGCGACATAACAATTATCGCCGTCAACACCGGGATGCGCGCGCCCCTGAAACTCGGCGACGAACTCGCCCTAAAACAAGGAGATGAGGTCTATGCAATTGGCGCGCCGCGCGGCCTAGACCTCAGCATTACAAACGGAATTGTTAGCGGGTTCAGAACCGTAGAGGACCAGTTTCTGCTCCAGACGACAGCAGCTATCGCCCCTGGCTCGAGCGGGGGCCCCCTGTTTAACAGGGACGGCCGTGTTGTGGGAGTGACTACGTCATTGTTGAACGATTCGCCTGGCATCTATTTTTCGGTCGGCATCGGCGATGTATCTAGGATCATGCGGTCGGCGTCAACGCTTGTCCTCCCGATCAGCTCCTTGTCGCCAGCAGGGAAGCCTGAGCCCTCCACAACTGGCGTCCCCGAGATCGACTCAATAAATAAGCTGATCGATGCAAAGGACTACACCAACGCCCGAAACCGCTTGAAGCCCCTCATCGACAAATCGCCACAAGATCCAACACTGAATAAAATGGCTGGCCAGATTGATCTGTACGAGGGCCAACTTCAACCGGCGCTGAGGCACCTTAAGCTGGCGGTTGATGGCAACCCCGCTGATAGCGACGCAAAGATTATTTACGCCGTCGGACTCTTCTTCGCTGGCCAATACGACGAGGCCGTGCACTATCAAGAGCTTGCAGTGGACGCCGACCCCTCAGGCGCGAACCTAAGCATTCTTTCTGAATTCCTTTACGCTCAGGGCAAATATGCAATGGCGGAAGCGCAAGCTCTCAAGGCATTAGAAAAGGATGCGACGGTCACCGACGCCCTGGAGGTAATCGCGGGGAACGTCTACTGGGGCAGATCCCAAAGTGGATACACCTGGAATGCCGTTCAGGATAAGCTCTCGAGCCTCAAGAGTGATTCGTACTGGGTCAAAATCCAGAGAGCAATTACCCTCATCGGGCAGAACAAAGAAGAAGAAGCCGTCCCTGTGCTCACGAGCGCAAAAAAAGACTTCTTCCCGGACCCCGCAGTGAGCTTGCTTCTATCCTATCTCTACGTTCAGAAGTTCCAACTTGGACTAGCACGAGACGAAACCGAGGGAGCGCTTGCGACTTATCCTGACAACCCACGCTTACTGAATCAGGGAATGTTTATCGCGCTGATGCAACACGACGAGACCGCAGCTGGTCGGCATTATTCTCATCTTTCAGAAGTCGTCGCGGGAGGGAGCGAGCAGATGGCAGCTGCTTGCCTCTATTATTATGGCATCGGCAATACCGCCGAAGCAGTTGACACCTGCACAAGATCCGCAGCGCTAACTCCAAAGGACCATACCGCGCATTCTAATTTAGGCTGGGCCGCCCTCGACGCCGACCAATTCAGCTTGGCACTCGGGGAGTTCGGAACGGCATACGATTTGGTTAAGGACAAGTGGAGCGACCTGAAACCCACTCAGCAAATTGATCTTTTCTGGGGATTCGCAATTGCCAGGTACTACACGGGCGACAAGAAATCCTGTCGAAAGCTGTTACAGGTCCTCAAGAGCTCAAACCCATCGGCGTTGACACTCACGGGGCTCGAACAGTTGCCTCTCGTCTGGTCCAGGAAAACCACGGCCCGCATAGAGCTTATAGTCCGCGATGTACGGCCATAAACGCCGCTGATGGAGGACAAACCTTGAGTAACTTTCTCAACTATCTCAGAAAAATCCTCCAGTTCTCCCTCAAAACAGCAATTTTTGCCATCGTTTTCGCAGCAGCAGTAGTCGGGGCCTTTTATGGTTATGACTACTACTCGAACCGCCCCACTGCTGCCAAGCACTGGGCCACGGAAGCGTTGCCCGCGCTCGGAGTCCAATACAGCTTGTCAACAGAATGGCAGCGCGAGGATGGTCTGCTTTATCGATTTGACCTGCGGCCCTTCGACAAGACATACGAAGATGGTTTCTCTTCAATGGCTAACACGAGTGAAGCCAGGAAGGGCGGTTTCACGGTCTCCCTCTTGGACGCGGGGGGCTTTGAGGTCAAAAACTGCACCATGAAAATCGAAGAGTTGGTGCCCCTACAGGACAAAGATGGGAAGCTAAAGGGAATGCAAGCGCAGGGCAACATCTCGGGATGCTCAAGGCAAAGGTATCTGTCAGCTGTAAACCAGAGTGTGCTCTATACCTTCAAGAAGATCCCTCAATCCCCAGAACCACCGAAATCGATCTCATCGCCCACCAAGCAGGACCCCCAGCCGAAAGCGACTGAACAACCCGCCGCAAAAACACTTTCTGTCGGGCTCAGGCCACATGGAATGAAGGCCATCTTCGACCACAGGGTCACACCCAAGACCCGGCAATCGCTCCTTGATGTTCTAAATGCAAACGTCGCCGATGAATCATTGTCCGACCCGAAATGCAGCATCGTCTTTTCAACCGTCGACGGAGAGTTCGTAAGCTATCAGGTCCTCTGCGACGGGCGAACGGCTCAATCGAGTCACGGGAAGTATCTATCTCCGACACAAGTTGCCGACGAGATTCAGCACAGGTGGTAACCGATAGTCGACTGCCTGGGTCTACCGGCGGACACCACACCTTCTGGCCGGTGGCAAGAATTGAGGCCGCCCCTTTGGGTGTCATTCATAAAAGCTGCGGTCTCTCACTTTTAGCATTTCCAGACGCCGCTCCACGTACCAGTTTCTAAACTAGTACCCACTAAATAATAGTAGACAAGCGGTAAATAATGTGCTATGCTTGAGCTGTTATGCTGAGGGGAGCAACCAGCCATTAGCCACCAGCCGTCAGGAGGCAAGAGAACGGCAAGAGCGGACCGTCCCGCAACCCCCTCCGGGACGCAAAGAACGCGCCCCACGTGCTCGCCGTTCGCCCTGTCTTCGCTCTTTTGCATGCTAAGTCCAACTATTCCCGTACATCCACGAATTGCGCCCGTAAGTCCAATCATTCCCGTACATACGCAAAACATAGGGGGTGGGGGTGTCCCCTGCAAAATGCGCCCGGCAATAACTCCTTTGTTTTCTCTCGCCATGTTAACTATATGCTAAACTCTATGAGTAATTATATTGTCGGCGCGCCGACATTTTCATCCACGCGGAGGACAAAAGACAATCCAAGACCGGTCTTCCCAGTGAGGAACCGGGACACACACACCGCGGAAGACCGGCCACTACACAGGAAAGAACGCGGCCCGCCTCAGAAGGACGGGCCCTACACAAGGAGGAGAAACCCAAGAAAAGGCGCCCGCTTCGGAAAGCGGCCGATACAACGGCAAGAGGAACCCAAGAGCACAGACCCTTCGAGGCTCAGGGTAAACAAGAGTGTCTGTGCCACGGGGAAATTGGTGGGCATTGTGCGGTGTGCTAAGCTTTGGATTGCAGACGCGAATTGCTGCGACTGCCGATGCGTGGAACTTCGGGCTCTGTGCAACGAGGTCCCGCGAACCCCGCCAGGCCCGGAAGGGAGCAACGGTACCGGGTAAGCCAAGTGTGCCGCGGAGATCCCGAAGTTCCTCGGATTGCGAAGACAGTTTTAAGTTGTCAGTTCTAAGTTTTCAGTAAAACGGTTGGTTGCTTGATGTTTCCGTGGTGAACCCCTGAGATTGGTTGTCGGCGATCAGATATCAGCGACCAGTGATCAGGATGCGGTGGGTTGCCTCCCTCGGTAGATTCCCGACAAGAGGTGAGCAGAGTCTCTTCAGGGGCTAAAGCCCATTCGTGTTCGACCGTCTACGCCGGGGTTGAAACCCCGCCCTCCTAAAGAATGAAGACGGCTCCAGACGCTGATTGGATGAAGTCTCTCCGACCGGGCTGAAACCTTTGGCCTGCAACGCAGCTTCAATTTCTGGGGGCGCTCTTGGATGCAATACCCGTTCGCCGCTGGAAGGCGCGGGCAACTCCATGCCTCCTGGTCGCTGATTACTGGTCGCTGGTCGCTCACCCCAAGCGAACCTCCAGGCCGCAAAGAGTTTTGACTTTTTCAAGACGGACAACGAAAATGAACCCACCCTTTGCAGAAAGAGCAAAGAGTGGGGCACCCAGGCACGTATGACTTATCAGGTGATTGCGCGAAAATGGCGGCCGCAGACGTTCGCGGACCTCGTCGGGCAGGAACATGTAACGGAAACGCTGGCCAATGCGATCAAGACGAATCGCGTGGCCCACGCGTACATTTTTTCGGGGGCGCGCGGCGTGGGGAAAACCACGGCGGCGCGCATCCTGGCCAAGGCGCTCAACTGCGTGAATGGGCCGACGCCGGAGCCTTGCGGCGAATGCGATTCGTGCAAGGAGATTGCGGCGGGGTCGTCGCTGGACGTCATCGAGATTGACGCGGCATCGAATCGCGGCATCGACCAGATTCGCGAGTTGCGGGAGATGGTGCGCTACGCGCCGGCCTCGTCGCGCAGCAGGGTGGTCATCCTCGACGAAGCGCACATGCTGACGGGCGAGGCCTCCAACGCGCTGCTGAAAACGCTGGAGGAGCCGCCGGAACGCGTCATCTTCGTGATGGCCACGACGCAGCCCGAAAATCTGGAAGACACCATCCGCTCGCGCGCGCAGCATTTTCATTTTCGCGTGCTGACGTTCAACGAAATCACCAGCCGGCTGCGGTACATCGCGGAAAAAGAAAATCTGAAAGTGGATGACGGCGCGCTTTCGGTGATGGCGCGCATGGCGGAAGGCAGCATGCGCGACGCCCTCTCGCTGCTGGAGCAGGCACGCGCGTATTGCGGCGACGACATTCACGACGAGCCGGTGCGCAATCTGCTCGGCGTGGTGCCCGAGGATGCACTGCAAGAACTTGTCGAAGCCATCGCCGGGCAATCGGCGGAGCGCGCCCTGGACCTGGTGCACACGTTCCAGAAAGAGGGGCGCAACCTCCAGCACTTCTGCCGCGAAGCCATTCGCCACATGCGGAACCTGCTGATCGCCCGCGTGTGTGGCGCGGATTCCGATTTGATCGCTGCTACGCCGGAGCAGCGGCCCGGTTTGGCAAAGGCTGCGGCTCTGTTCAGCGAAGAAGATCTGACGCGCTACTTCCAGATTCTGTTGCAGACGGAAAATGATCTGAGACATAAGGCGGACCCGCGCGTGCATCTGGAAATGGGGTTGCTGCGGCTGGTGAACGCGGCGCGGCTGGCTCCGCTGGAGGAATTGCTGGCGCAGGCCCGCGGCGGCGCAGGTGGAAACAGTGGAGGAGTCGCAGCGGCAAGAAGCGCGGGATCAGGATCCGCAACACCGTCGTTCCCTTCACGCTCCGCATCGGCAAGTGCGTTTGCCCCGCAGACGGAAACGAAAACGATGGCGACAAACGCGTGGGGCGCGAGCAGTGTGGCAGCCGCGGCGGCGCCCGCGCGAACTGCCGAACCGGCGAGGCAAGCGAGTGCGGTCGCGGTGGCGAACGAAAAAGCATTTATTCCCGCGCCCGAGCCGGCCAAAATCGCGTCGCCTGAATTCGCCGTTGCGGGCCTGACGGTCGAGCAAGTGGGCGAAATCAAAACGACGATTCAGGCGCAGCAGAAGTTCATCGCCGAATTGCTGGAGCATGCGTCGCGCTGGGAGCTGGAAGGCGGCGAATTGCGCATTTGTTTTCCATCGGAGAAGAGCACGTTCGCGGGATTAATCGAAGGGCGCGACACGCTGGAAAAGATTCGTGCCGCATCGAGCAAGGTACTAGGGCGCGCCGTTCGCGTATGTGCTAGACTCGAAACAGGTGCGGCGAACGCGCAATTTTCGGAACGCGCCGCATCGGCGACACAGGAAATGCGCGCGCAGTTTGAGAACGACCCGATGGTGAAGTCCATGCTGCAGCGCTTCGGCGGGAGAATTTCCGAAGTGCGGCGGCGTGACGAGGAGTGAAGTCGCACTGAGAAGTGAGGCTTTGAAAACTATGGAAGTCAACGCTCTCCAACAGATGCTTTCGCGGCTGCGGCAGGTGCAGGAAGACCTGCAGCGGCAAGTGAACTCCGTCGCGGTGGAGGCTTCAGCCGGCGGCGGCATGGTCACGGTGAAGATGAACGGCCAGAAGCAAGTGCTGGACGTCAAGATCGAAGCGGAAGTGTATGCGAGCAAGGATCAGGAGATGCTGCAGGATTTGCTGCGGGCCGCGGTGAATGAAGCTTCACGGCGCGTGGATGAAGAGCTGGCCAACCAGATGAGGAACCTGGCGGGCGGCCTGCCCGGCATGGCGGGATTGAAAATTCCAGGATTGTTCTAGCCCCTGCGACTCGGACTAGAAATCAAATTCCCTTCCAACGAAGCTGAATCACACGAAGACGCCAAGCGTTTGATGATGAGCTGCGTCTCTTAGCGGGAAACGGCGCGGAACGGAATCAGAGCGCGGCGAGACTCCCGGACTTGCAGGTGCGGGCGCAACTTCTCCAGAGCCGCGGCAGCCGTAAGACCGTATTTGGCGCGGAGTTGCTCGGGTTTGCCGTGTTCGATGAACTGGTCGGGCCAGCCGATCCTCTCAACCGGCTTTTGAATGCCAAGGTTGTTGAGCTCTTCGAGGACCGCGCTGCCATAACCGCCCATCAAAACGTGATCTTCCAGCGTGAGAATCACATCCACATTCCGGGCGAAAAATTCCAGCGTCCGCGAGTCCAGCGGCTTGCTGAAGCGCGCGTTGATGACCGCCGCGCTGACATCCTGCTTTTCGAGCTGCGCAGCAATCTCTTCCGCCAGGGGCACCATCGCGCCCAAGGCGAAAATGGCGACACGGTCGTTCTCGGAGTAGCGCAGGATTTCCGCCTTGCCGATGGGAATCACCTTGGGAAACGGCTTGATGTGCACGCCTCTACCGGCGCCGCGAGGATACCGGATAGCGACAGGGCCACCGTGGAGCGTCGCGGTATAGAGCATGTCCGCAAGCTCGTCTTCGTCCTTCGGGACCATGTGCACGATATTGGGGATTCCGCGCAGATAGCTGATGTCGAAGAGGCCGTGATGCGTGGGGCCATCGTCGCCGGAAAGGCCGCCGCGATCCATGCAGAAAACCACGGGAAGATTCTGCAGGCAGACATCGTGGACGATGGGATCGAAAGCGCGCTGCATGAACGTCGAATAGATGGCCACGATAGGCTTGAGTCCCTTGGCGGCCAGGCCGGCGGCAAAGAGCACGGCGTGTTCCTCGGCAATGCCCACATCGAAATATTTGCCGGGATGCTTTTCCTGAAAGCGGTCGAGCGCGGTGCCGTTGGGCATGGCCGCGGTGATGGCCACGATGTTGGGATTGCGATCCGCCAGTTTGTTCAGGGTATCGGCGAAGACTTCGGAATAGGTCGGCGTCCCGGCCGGCTTCGTTTCGCCCGTCTCAGGATCATAAGGGCCAAGACCGTGGAATTTCTTCTGCTTTTGCATGGCCGGCTCAAAGCCCTTTCCTTTTGTGGTGAGCACATGCAGCAGGCACGGCCGCTTCTGCCGCTTCAGCGATTCAAGCGTGTGAATCAGCGTCGGCATGTCGTGACCGTCGATAGGGCCGTAATACTTCAAGCCGAGTTCCTCAAAAATGACGCTGGGCCACAGCATGCTTTTGGCGGCTTCTTCGGCTTTCTTGGCCAAACGAAAAGCGCTCTGCCCGCCAATGAGTTTTACGAATTTTCCGGCGTGGCCGTGCAACGCGTCGAACTGCGGATGGGTGACGATCCTATTCAGGTAAGCGGCGATGGCTCCGACGTTTTTGTCGATGGACCACTCGTTGTCATTCAGGATGACCAGGAGTTTTTCCGTATGATGGGCGATATTGTTCAGCGCTTCAAAGGTGATGCCACAGGTGAACGCGGCATCGCCGGCTAGGGCCACCACGTGTTCGGACCCACCCTGCCGGTCCCGCGCCACGGCCATGCCCAAGGCCGCGGAGAGCGCCGTGCCGGCGTGGCCCGCGCCATAACAATCATGTTCGCTTTCCGCGCGCAGCATGAAGCCGCTCAAGCCGTCGGGCTTACGAATGGTGTGGAAAAGGTCGCGCCGCCCGGTCAGCAATTTGTGCACATAGGCCTGGTGGCTGACGTCGAAAACGAAATGATCCTTGGGCGTGTCAAAAACGTAATGCATGGCGATGGTGAGTTCCACGACGCCCAGATTCGGGCCCAGGTGCCCGCCATTCTTCGCGAGAACGTTGATGAGTTCCTCGCGGATTTCCGCCGCGAGCTGCTCGAGTTGAGAGAAGTTGAGCTGCTTTACGTCCGCGGGGGAACGGATTCCGTCAAGTAGATGAGCCATATCCTCTGAACGCAGTCTTGCTTGCCAGTTAGATGAGAGGTTCTCCTTATAGGATACCCGAAAATCGGCGGCGTGTTTGCTTCGGGAAGCACGCCTGTGCTACACAAGGGGCATGCCTGATTTTGCCGCTCCCGTGGAAAGACTCATCGACGAACTGAAGCACCTGCCCGGAATCGGGCAGAAGACCGCACAGCGCCTGGCCTTCCATTTATTGCGCGCCACGCCGGAAGAGGCCCTCTCGCTAGCCGAAGCCATCCGCGACGCCAAGGAAAAAATCCGCGCGTGCACGGTGTGCTATAACATCACCGATACCGATCCCTGCATCTATTGCGCCGGCCCTACCCGAAGCAAGCACACGATTTGCGTTGTCGAAGAAGCGCACAACATCATGGCCATCGAGAAGACCCGCACTTATAGCGGGATGTATCACGTGCTGGGCGGATCGCTTTCGCCATTGCAGGGACGCGGGCCGGAGCAACTGCACATCAAGAGCCTCATCGAACGCCTGAAAGGCGGCACGGTCGAGGAAATCATCATCGCCACGAATCCCACCGCCGAGGGCGAAGCGACCGCCATCTACTTGTCGAAATTGCTGAAGCCGCTGGGCGTGCGCGTGACGCGCATCGGCGTGGGCATTCCCGTGGGCGCGGACCTGGAATATGCCGACGAAGTCACCATGCTGAAGGCCATGGAAGGGCGGCGCGAGCTGTAATGCCAAGTGGGAGTGCGAGGCAGACAGTTTTGCTGGTCACCGGGCGCAATATTTCCGAAGCGGTGCGACAACAGGCAAGAATTGCCGTGAACTGAGCGCAAATGCAAGAAAAAAAAACGGAAAACTCGTGAACCGGCAGCGCTAGTACGTCTAGGATGTTTCTCCCTCTAGGCAAGCAGAGCAATTCAGGATAGAGTTTGATTCCCGCGGTGGAAGTCCCCACCAAATCGCGACTGGTTCGACATGAACCGGTGTTGGAGGTGCGCAATGCCCAGATTGGCGCACTACATGGCTCAATACGATCACGAACATGGTTCGCCATGGAATAAGCTGCTTCACGGCATTGGGATCCCGCTGATTTTTGCCGGGATTGTCCTCCTGGTGCTGCTGAAGTGGCGGTGGGGAGTGTCGTGTTTGGTGGGCGGCTGGCTTCCCCTGTTCGTAGGACACTGGGTCGAGGGCAATAACCCGGCGTTTTTTCAGGGACCGATCTATTTGTTGGTAGGGCCGATCTGGGCCGGCAAGGAAATATGGGCGTTTCTAAGCGGGGCACAACGAGGCCAGGAGCACGAAGTTTTGCCCCCGAAGCAGTCCTAAGTCATTGTAAGGGTGGAAGTTACCCAGGGCATGGTGAGCATGCAAAATGAAGAAAACGGACCCGAACTAGCACCCGATGAGGCGCCTCATCTTCACGACGAGGCCAGCGATATGGTGACTGAAGGCGCAGTGGACGCAAGCTCTGATTTGAGGAAACGGCGGAGCACACGGATCGTGCAGGCGGTCCCGCTGATGGTGACCGGCGTGGACGCCCTCGGACGTCCCTTCGCCGAGCGCACGTCCACACTCATCATCAATTGCCACGGGTGCCGGTACCAGTCCAAACATTACGTCCTGAAAAACATGTGGGTGAACCTGGAGGTGCCCCACCCGGATTCCGGCCATTCGCCGAGGCGCGTGCGGGGGAAGGTGGCGTGGATCCAGCGGCCGCGGACGGTGCGCCAGCTCTTCCAAGTGGCCCTGGAGTTGGAACAGCCCGGCAACGCGTGGGGAATTGCGTTCCCGCCCGACGATTGGTTTGTGTTTCCGGAAGAGCCAAGCTCTTCCGCAGGCGGCGGGATTCCCGGCGAATTACCGGCCAGTTTGGCGATGCCGCTCGCGGGAGAAGTGACGCTGCCCGCGGTCGAAGCGGAATCGGGCGGACCGTTGCCGGACAACCTGCGGGTCTTCCCGGCCCCGGCGAGCGCGACGGACGCGTCGATGCAACTGGCGCGGCAGGTGGCACGCCTGCTGGCGGAAGCGAAGCAACAGATTCACGCGGCGGCGCGCGAAGCGGCGGTGCAAGCAGTCAGCGCCGAGCACCGGCTGGCGTTTGAGCAGTGGGAGCAGAAGTACGTGGCGTTTCGAGAGGAAGTAGCGCGTGAAACGGCCCAGGCCATCGGCACGATCCAGCAGGAAACGGAAACACAAACACGCTCCGCGCAGGCAGCCGCCGCCGAATCGTTGAAAACGGAATTGCCCCGCTGGCTGGCGCCGCAATTGGAGCAACTGACGAACGAGTTGACGGCGCAACTCGCGCGCGAAGGCGCCTTGCAGCGCGACCAGCACGAAAAGCAACTCTCCGCCGCGCACGAAACCCTGCAGACAATCTGCGGACAGGCCGAGGAAGCCGCGGCAACACTGCGCACGCAGGCGGAAGCGGTGGAATCCCAGGTGACTTCGCGGCTGGGCGCGGCGGCGCAGCAGGCCGAAGAAGAGGCGCGGCGGCGCGAGGAGTCCACCGGGGCGCAGCGGGAAGCGTTGACGACAGCGGTGACGGAACTGCATGAACGCGTGTCCGGCGCACTGACGGAGGCGCAGAATTCCCTGCGCGAGCAGCTCGCCCGCGAACTTGAGTCCGCCCAGAGCCGCTGGCAGGCCACCCTGGAATCGGCGATTCAGGCAGCCCAGGAGCGGGCTTCGGGAACGCTGCACGAAGAGACGAAGGGGCTGCGCGCAGAATTGCAGGAAGAGGGCGCCAAGCAGAGCGCCTGCGTGCGCGAAGCGATGGAAGCGCACACGCGCCAACTGGAAGATATTCTGGCGCGCGCCAATAACGTGTCCGAACGTTTGGAGCAGCACGCTGTCCGGATCGAAACGGTGCAGCAGCAGGCGGTCACAGGTTTCCAGTCGCAACTCGATGATGTCCTGAGCCTGCACCGCAATGAGTTGCAGCGCCGCTCGGAAAATCTGTTTGAGGAAATTCACGCGCACGTCCGCAGCAGCTTTGAAGCAGCCAACAGCGCCGCGCTGGAGAAATTCGACGAGCAGGTACAGTCCCTGGTGCAGCCGCACCTGACGCACGCGGAAGAGGCGATTCACCGGCTGGCGGGAGGCCGCTCGCTGCTGGATGCCGCCATGACCATGCAGCAGGATCGCGTCCGCGCCACCGCGGACGAAGCGTTCGCCGATTCCATGGCGCGCTTCCGCGAAAACCTGGGCAGCGTGGAACAGATCTTGAACGAATCCGCACAAGCCATTACCGGGCGCAACCTGGAAGAATTGGAAAGCAAGGCCGCGGACCTGAAGCACCACACCTTGGAAGAAATGTTCAAGTCCGCGGAATGGTACGAGAAAAAAACGCAAACCCAGTTGCAGAGTCTGACGGAAAAGCTGGCGGAACAGTCCGGGGCGCATTTGCAAGAGAAGGCCGGGGAAGTATCCAGCGTGTTTAGCAGCGAATTGAGCCAGGCGAGCCGGGGCTTTGTGACGCAGACCCAGCAGCAATTGGAAGAATCGGTGCGCGACGCGTTCGAGCGGGTGCGCATGCTGTTTTCCGAAGCGGCCGATACGACCTCCGCGGCTTTCACCGACGAAATTCAGCGCAATGCCCGGCAGGAGCTGGATGGGTTCAACGAACTGATGCAGAAGGGCGTCGAAGAATCGCGAGAACGCCTGGATACGGCGCGCATGGAATATGGCAACCAATTGACTTCCGGACAGGAAGATTTCCTGCGGCGCTTCCAAGCCTCGATGCACGGCGCGGTGGAAAGGGGCCTGGCGGAGGCGCAGGAAAAGGTGCAGTCGAGCTTCAACAGTGTGATGGATGCGTGGAGAGCGATGGGCGACGCCAAGCAAGCGGAAATGCGCGGCGAGGTGGCGCACATCAGCGAAGAGGCGGCGGCGCAGTACCGCGGACGCCTGGAAAACATCACGAATTCCTGGATGGTGGCAACCGTGGCTACATTGGATCATCAATCCCGCGACGTCATCGCCAAAATCGCCGCGACCGCCGAAGAGCGCTTGAGGGAAGCCACCAGCGAAGTCTTCTCCCGGTTCGGCGAAACCCTGCGCGAGCGTCTACAGCAGATTGCCGCGGGTTTCGACAAGCCGGCGCCGCCGAAGCCCTGACCGGGCGCGCCAGCGCGGGGCGCTCCGTTCGCGAGCGCGGCCCAAGCCCTGTATAATTCCAATGTTTGCCCATGGCCAACCGAGCGTATCTGCGCGTGTGGACGCGCGACTTTTCCCAAGAAACGATGATCGCGGAGTTTGCGCGATTCCTCGCCAGCATTCCTCTGTCCGAAACGCATGCGGGCTTTGATCAGCTGACGGTGCAGGCTGTGGATGCCACGGAAACACCCATCGTGGAGTGGGACTTCCGCGAGCAGAACTACGGCCCGGCGGAGGTCGCGGCGCTCGCCGCGCAGGAGCTCTATGCGGATATCGCTTACATTGTGGAAGCGAAGTGGGATTTGTGGGCGTTCGACATTGAGACGCTCAAGTGGCAGCAGTGCCCGCAGCCGCTGGTAATTCTGTGCCAGGGGAAAGACTACGACGGCGGCGCGGCTGAGCGCGAGGGCCAGTTTTCCGCGGACTTGGGCTTCGAGCATCTTTTTACCGGGCATGCCGGGCTGCTTGCGCCGGGTGCGGCCTCGGACCCGTTTGCCGGCTCCGATCATCCCATCGAGAAAACCTTCCGAAACTGGATGACTAGCGGGGAAAACTTGAAGGAGTATCACCAGAAGACCCGGGAAAACATCCAAAAGTTATTCGCATGGGTGGAAGCGGTAGAACACGCCTTGCCGGTGGAGCGCAGCGAGTTGTGGAGCGAAGGGGAAGAGAATTTTGAAGCGCGGCTCGACGCGATACTGGGCCAGGGATAAGTTGTAAGTTTTCAGTTTTCAGTTTTGAGTAAAGACAAAGGACAGAATTATGTCGGCTGGCTTGCGGAGTGGTCGCCCTGTGAGGAGCTTGCTATTGGCATCACTGTTGGCGAGCACTCTGGCAATCGCGCAAACACCGCCAAGGCCCACGGCAAAGAAAGTGCCAGCAAAGCGGGTGAATGAGTTGACGTTGGCGGGATTGCGGCCAGGACGGGATGGCGCGACCAAAGCAACGAGCTTGTATCACAAATCGTCTATGTGGCCGTCGACCAAGGATGAGCAGCTGGCCAGGGTTGATACATGCCACGGGCAGGTGTTCACGATTGGTTTGGACGGCGACCAACGAATCCAAGTGCTGCGAGTAGCGAGAGGGCCTCAAGTCGGAGACTGTGTCTTCAGAAAGCCCATACCGTGGAAGACCGGGCACGGGTTGCGCGTGGGGGACTCAACGGAAAAAGTGGCGCAACTGTACGGGGAGCCGGATTCGCGGAGTCCTAGCACGAAGGACGGGCAGCCGTTAGAATTGTGGTATTACGCGTTCGATTGGGCGGGACCGGATGTGCCGCAAGTGATGGAAGTGCTGTGTACGAAAGAGAAGGATGGGGAGCCGGGCCGCGTGGTGGAGATCACGCTGGCGGCGCCCAGCTTGTAACGAGATAAGCGGAGGCGTGGTGGGGCGGTTACGCCAGGCTGATTGGTGAGTCTAGGAAGGAAGGGACTTGAGTGCTTCGTACCCCTGAGCAACGGACAGAGATTGACAAGAAAGCGCCGGCCTCCCCGAGCGGCCGCCATTTTCATTTGCCGGTGTATGCCGTTTGCCTTGGCCTGCTGGGGCTTGCCGCGGCGTTACATGGCTGTAGCTCCGATGAGCCAAAACCCAGCGCAGACGCCGCGCAGAAGCCCGTCATTCCCCAGGAAGTTCAGGATGCCACAAAATCGCTTTTGGGGAGCGAGGCGCAGGTCTTGCTCTATGGGGATTTGGCCAAAACGGGCAAGCAGCAATTTCTGGCGGCAAATGTTGTGCCCAACACGCCCAAAAGCACGGTTGCCGGCATGGTGATAACGCGCGCCGTGGTAGCCGAAAACGAAGATGGCAAGTGGGTTGAGCTGGTGCGGTGTGACGAGTACTTGAAAAACGCGAAAGGGTACCTGGCGCTCACGCCGCTGCAAGCCGTGAGCGGCTGGAAACTGCAGTACGAAAACAGCGCGGAGCAAGGAATGTCGCTTTATTTTACGCCAGTGCAGGCGGGCACAAGCGGGCGCACACTGCCCATCGCGGTTCGCTGGAACCCGGCAACGAAACGCTACCAGTCGATGGACTACTCCTACACCAATTTCCTGAATGAAGCCCCCACGCTCCAAAGTCCGAGGTCCACAGTGCGATGAGCACGGCGGCCGCAGCCTTGCGCGCAGGGGAGCCCGCGAAGAAGGGCGCCAAGGTCTCCTCATGGGAGAATCTGCGGGGCCTGCTGCCCTATCTGGGGCGCTACAAAGGCGCGATCGCGCTGGGCATGCTCACGCTTTTGCTGATGGGGCTTATCGGAAACGTGGTGCCGCTGACAACGGGAATCATCACGGACACGCTGGCGGGGAGTCCGCGGCCGTTTGAGCTGGCCATGCATGGCGCGCATGACGTTCCGCCGCTGAGTTGGCTGAGCGATCTGGTGCCGTACTACCAACCGCACAGCGGGCGAACACTGTGGATTTATTGCGTGATTCTGATCGGGTGCATTGCGCTGAAGGGCTTGATGTCGTTCGCGACGCGCTGGGTCCTGATCGGCATCTCGCGCGACATCGAATTCGATATCCGCAACGATCTTCTGGAGCGGTTGCTGGTGATGGAGCCGGAGTTTTACGTGCGCAACCGCACGGGTGAACTGATGTCGCGCGCGACGAACGATTTGAATTCCGTGCGCATGGTGCTGGGCCCGGGAATCATGTACAGCGGCACGACCATCGTGACCATGGTTTTATCGATTTCGGTGATGGTGGTTTTGTCGAGATCGCTGACCTTATGGGTTCTTCTGCCTGTTCCGGTGGTGGCAATCACGGTGTGGCATTTCGGCAAAGTCATCCACGAACTGTACGAGAAGATTCAGGCGTCACTGGCAACGCTTTCCGCCAAAGTGCAGGAGAATCTCTCCGGAGTGCGTGTGATTCGAGCGTACGCTCAGGAAGAGGCGGAGGTTCATGCATTTGACCAGCCGAACCGCGAGTACGTGGCGAAAAACGTGCAATTGATCCGGATGTGGAGCATGTTCATGCCGTCGCTCCAGGCGCTGATCGGGACGACGTTCCTGATCGTGCTGTGGCAGGGCGGTTACCGGTTCCTGTACGGACAGATGTCGTTGGGCGCGCTGATTACTTTCAACACGTATTTGAATTTTCTGGTGTGGCCGATGATCGCCCTCGGGTGGGTGACCAATATTTTCCAGCGCGGCGCGGCGTCCATGGGACGCTTGAATTACATCCTGCGGGCCAAGACGCAGATCGACGATCGCGACGCCACGCTCCCCGCTGAAGGGCAGCCCGAGGGCAACATCGAATTCCGCAATTTGAGCTTCACTTATCCCACGACGCTTTCCGGGAACGGCGCGCCTGCCGCCAACGGCCATGAACCTAAGCCAGTTCTGCGCAACATCAATCTCGCGATTCCCGCCGGCTCAACGCTGGCCGTTGTCGGGCCCACAGGAAGCGGCAAGACGACCCTGGCGGCGCTGGTGGCGCGGCTGTGGGAGGTGCCGCCGGGCCAGTTGCTGATCGACGGGCACGGCATCCGCGAATGGCCGTTGGAAACGCTGCGGAGAGCGATCGGCTACGTGCCGCAGGATACTTTTCTGTTCAGCGAAACGGTGGGGGAGAACATTGCGTTTGGCGTGCCGGCGCACGATCCAGTCGAGGTTCAGGAAGCCGCGGAAATCGCCAGCTTGCATGGCGACATTCTCGGGTTCACCAATAAGTACGAGACGATGGTAGGCGAGCGCGGCATCACGCTTTCCGGCGGGCAGAAACAGCGCACGGCCATCGCGCGCGCGATCGTCCGCGATCCGCGGATTCTGATCCTGGACGATTCCCTTTCCGCCGTGGATACGCAAACCGAAGAAAAAATCCTGGGGCAATTGCGGGGCGTGATGCGCGGCCGCACCACGATTCTGATCGCCCACCGCACGTCCACGGTGCGCGACGCCGACCAGATCGTTGTGCTGAAGGACGGCCAGATCATCGAGCGCGGCACGCACGACGAATTGCTGGCGCGGCAGGGCTACTACGCGGATTTGTACGAAAAGCAGTTGCTGGAAGAAGAGCTCGAACGGGCATGAGCATTATTCAAGAAGAAGAAGCGATAGGAAAAGCGTACGACTCGCAGCTCATGAAGCGGCTGCTGGAGTACCTGCGGCCGTACAAGTGGCGAGTGGTGTTCGCCATGGCGCTGGTGTCCGTGGTGACGCCGCTGGAGCTGGCGCCGCCGGCGCTTTTCTGGAAGGCCATCGACAAATACCTAGTACCCGGCACCACGGGAATTATCAGCGTGGCCCAAGCAAAGCACGGGTTGTTGCTGATCAGCGCGATTTACATACTCGTGCTGGTGTTCGATTTTCTGGCGCAATACATTCAAATCCGGATCATGCAGCGGGTCGGGCAACAGACGATGTACGACATGCGCAAGGAGATCTTCGGGCACCTGCAGCGGCTGCCCATGAGTTATTTCGACAAGAACCCGGTAGGACGGCTGATGACGCGGGTGACCACGGACGTGGACGCGCTGAACGACCTATTTGCCGCCGGCGTCGTAACCATGATCAACGATTTCTTCCTGCTGGCGGTGATGGCCATCTGGCTGTTTTCCATCGACCGGAGGCTGGCGCTGGACGCGCTGGCGGTGCTGCCGTTCATTTTTGTGGTGACGCTGGTGTTTCGCAAATACGTGCGGGACGCGAACCGGAAGATCCGCACAGCCATCGCGCGGATCAACGCGTTTTTGCAGGAGTACATTTCCGGCATGGCCGTGGTGCAGCTTTTCAACCGCGAGCGCAAAGCACGAGAGGAGTTTGCGCGGCGGAACAAGGACAACATGCTGGCGTGGCGGGATGCCATTCTCGCGTATGCGCTGTTTTATCCTGCGGTGGAGTTCCTGAGCTTCGCGACCATCGCCCTGATCTACTATTCGGGGGGAAACCGGATACTTGGCGGAACACTGAGCCTGGGTGTTCTGACCGCGTTCACGATGTACGCGCAAAGATTCTTCCGGCCGATTCAGGATTTGAGCGAGAAATTCAACATTTTGCAGTCGGCGATGGCGGCTTCCGAGCGGATTTTCAAGCTGCTGGATGAGCCGATCACCATCGATACACACGCCGACGCGCAGGCGATCGTAAAGCCGCGCGGTGAAGTGGAATTCCGCAATGTGTGGTTCAGCTACCGCAATGTGGCCGAACCCGCGGACGAGGACTGGGTGCTGCGCGACGTTTCTTTCCGCATGCTCCCCGGACAATCGTTTGCCATCGTGGGCCACACCGGCGCGGGCAAAACCACGCTGATTTCGCTGCTGCTGCGCTTCTACGATATTCAGCGCGGGCAGATTCTGCTGGATGGCATGGATATCCGCTTGCTGAATCTACAGGAATTGCGCAAGCAGTTTGGCATCGTGCTGCAGGATCCTTTCCTCTTCAGCGGCACGATCGAATCGAATGTCCGGCTGGGCACGCCGGGAATCACACGGGAAGGCGTCGAGCACGCGCTGCGGGAAATCGGGCTAGGCGAGTTCATCCGATCGCTGCCGCAGGGCGTGGCCACGGATGTGAACGAGCGCGGCTCGACTCTTTCGGTGGGCCAGCGGCAACTCATCAGCTTCGCACGGGCGCTGGCGCACAATCCGCGCTTCCTGATCCTGGACGAGGCCACCTCCAGCGTGGACACAAAAACGGAATTGCTGATTCGCGAAGCCCTCAACCGGCTTTTGAGTGGCCGCACCGCACTGGTCATCGCGCACCGCTTGAGCACCATTCAGGACGCCGACCACATTCTCGTTTTCCACAAGGGCCGCCTGCGCGAACAGGGCGCGCACCAGGAACTTCTGGCGCAGCGCGGCATTTACTATCGCCTGTACCAGTTGCAGTATAAGGAGCAGGAGCTCCACGAACCGCTGGCTAACGACCGCCTGGCAGGTTCTTCTGCGCTGCCGGCTTCGCTCCCTACCAGCGATTGAGCATCACCTCTCTCATGCCACCGATTCCCCTACTACTCTCAGCCGGTGAAGCTTCCGGGGACATGTATGCGGCGCGCCTGGCCAAAGCGCTGCAAGAGCGCTTGGACGTAGAAATTTTCGGTATGGGCGGGCCGCAGATGCGCGCGGCTGGCGTTGAGATCATCAGCGACTCTTCCGAAGTGGCAGTTGTGGGCTTCACGGAAATCCTGGGCCATCTGCCGTCGCTGGTGCGAGCCATGGACCGCCTGGTGAGCGAAGCGGACCGCCGGAAGCCCGCGCTGGCGATTCTCACGGACTTTCCCGGCTTTCATCTGCGGCTGGCGCGCAAGCTTCTTCCACGCGGCATTCGCAATGTCTATTACATCTGCCCGCAATTCTGGGCTTGGCGTCCGGGGCGGGTGAGGCTGATCCGCGAGCGATTTGTGAAAGCACTGTGCATCTTTCCGTTTGAAGAGAAGTTTTTCCGCAATGCCGGGGTGCCCACGGAGTTTATCGGCCATCCACTGGTGGGCGCGGTCAGCGCGACACAGAACCGCGCGCAGTTCTGCACCGCGCACGGACTGGACCCCAGCGGCAAAATCGTCACCATTTTGCCGGGCAGCCGTAAAGGGGAGTTGGCGCATCACTTACCTGTCTTGCAGGAGGCCTGCGCGATTATTCATGGAAAGGCGCCCGCACAATTCGTGGTCGCGGCCGCGCATCCGCAAAACGTGGAGCGATTGAAGGCGGGCTGGCCCGCGGCGCTGACGGTGCGCGTGGTCGAGGGTGAAACGTACAACGCCCTGGCCTGTGCCGATGCCGCGATTGTCTCCAGCGGCACCGCGACGGTGGAAGCCGCGTTGCTGGATGCGCCCATGGTGGTGATTTACAAAGTTTCATCGTTGACGGCCACTTTGGCGGGGCCTCTGGTACGCACGCCGTTTTTCGCCATGGTGAATCTAATAGCGGAGCGCAAGGTAGTCCCGGAATTGGTGCAGGATCGCTTCACGCCGGAGCGCGTGGCGGCCGAGACCCTGCGCCTTCTGGAAGACGCCAACGCGCGAGAAGAATTGCGGCGGGGTCTGGCCGAAGTGCGGCGGAAATTGGGGCCGCCAGGAGCCATCGAACGCGCCGCCGGCCACATTGCCGCTTTACTGGGCCTTGGCACTGGCAACGCTTCCTAAGGCGTTGCTATCCTATGTACAGGCACCGGACGCGAATCCTCCGGAAAGGCAAACGATGACGCGACGCCAATTGGGCCTCTCTGCGCTGTGGCCGGCCCTGTTCCTGATGCTGACGACTTTCTGCTCGCCGCTGCGCGCCCAGACGGCGAGTCCAGCGAGCTTTCTCGCGGATCACTACGAGCTGGCCGCCTATCTGGATACCACCGGGCAATCCATCAACGCGGTTGTGAAGATCGATTTCCGCGCCGTGGACGTGTCCACGAACCTACGCGTCGAATTACACCCAAATCTGGAGGTGAGGGACGTCAAAACCGCGGACGGAAAATCGCTCAGTTTTCAGCGCGAGAATGACAACCCCCTCGACGTGAACGTGACTCTTCCCCAACCGGTGGCCGTGGGCAAGACCGTGACGCTCACCATCAGCTATGCCGGGCTGTTGGTCAATGAAGAGAACAGCCCGGTGCCAAATATCCGCGTGGCATCCATCGGGAAGGATTGGGTGTACCTGCTGCTGCCGTCGCGGTGGTTTCCCCTGACGGGTTATCCGGCGAACCGTTACACGGGGACGTTCCGGCTGAATGTGCCGGATACGATGGCGATGGCGGGGACGGGCAAAGCCGATGCGCCGCAACCGCTTGCGCCACGGGCCCCTGCCGAGGGCAAGCGCTTGATCTACACGTTTCACTGCGACCGCCCGGAACCCAACGGATCCTTCGTGGCCGGCCCGCTGCAGTTGAACCCCAAGCAGGCGGAGGGGATCGACGTGGCCGTGTATGCGCCGCACGCCGATTCCGGCAAGGCGCAAGAGTTCGCGAACATCGTCGCGCACCAGGAAATTATCTTTTCGGATTTGTTCGGGCCGCTCCCGGACCCGGACCTCGCCGTCGTGGAATTGCCCGACGGCACGCTGCGCGAATTTTCCGCGCCAGGTGTGGTGATGCTGGGCCATCGCATGTGGGATCCCAAGTACAGCGATCGCACCCTGAGCCGCCTAGTGGCGGGCCAGTGGTGGGGGAACGAGGTGCTGGCGGCTTCGACCGCGGATGCATGGATCAGCGATGGACTGGCGCGCTATTCCGAGGAGCTTTACGCCGAGCAGAATTTCGGCAAGGAAGCCGGTTTGAAGGCCATTGACGAATTTGCGGTGGGCGCGCTGATGTTTGAGGATTCGGCCCCGGTGGCGCAATCGGCGCGGCTGGTGCCGTACTCCGCGGAGTACCGCTCCGTGGTGATGAACAAGGGCGCGATGCTCTTTCACATGCTGCGCGCGCAGATGGGCGACGTGGCCTTCAAATCGCTGCTGCATGGTTTCTACAGTAAGTTCCAGGGTAAGACCGCAACCATGCAGGATTTCGAGGGCATGGCCATCGCCACCGCCGATGCCGCGGCCAAGCGCGGTGGAGCGCCACTGAACTTGCAGGGCTACTTCTCGCAATGGCTGAACTCCACAGGCATTCCGGAATTTACGCTGGAGTATGTGACCTACCGGACACGCAAGGGTTTTCGCATCGTCGGCAAACTCAAGCAGCCGCAGGACACCTTCGCCATGCCCATCCAGGTGCGCATAGATACCGAAGGAAATCCGGAGTGGAAAACCATTGATGTGGTGGGCACGGAATCCGATTTCATGGTGGAGACTTTTGGGCGGCCGAAATCCGGCGGCATTCACATTGATCCGAACAATTTGCTCCTGAAGAGTTCGCCGAGCCTGCGCGCGCGGGCCGCGATTGCGCGCGGCGAAGAACTCGCGGAACTTGGCAAATATTACGATGCCGTGCAGCAGTACCAGCGGGCGTTGAGCATCCAGCCCAACCGTTCACTGGCGAATTTCCGCATGGGCGAGGCGTTTTTCTACCAGAAGAACTATCAGGCCGCGGCCAACGCCTTTCGCGAAGCCCTGGCCACGGTCCCGGAACCTTCCGAGAAGTGGACGGAGGTGTGGGGCCACATCTACCTGGGCAAGATTTTCGATTTGCTGGGGCAACGCGAGCGCGCCCTGAACGAATATAGCAAGGCGCGGCAAACCAACGACAATACCGGGGGAGCGCAGGACGTCGTGGAAGCGCTGGTGAAAAAGGCGTACACGGAAAATGGCATGCCCGCGGCCACACCCGCGGATGCGGGTTCCACGCCAGCTAAAGCGAAACCCGCCGATATACCCGAGCCAGCGTCAGGCGACAGACCAACCCTAAAGAGGCCGAATCCGTAGCAGGTTGCTTAATTACTCTTTTTCTTCAGGAGGTGGGGGCTTCAGCCCCCACGTAAATCCTCCGAAAGAGTCGGGCTTTAGCCCCTGAAGCGCAGTCAGACCATTTTTCCAGCACCATCAGTGGGAAGCACGCATGGAAGAGTGCCAAAATCCCCACACGTATAACCGACGTGTGGGCCACTCCATTCCTCCTCAGGGTCCAGCGCCAAGGCCACCCGCCCGTGCTACTGGATTCCCAGGGGTTGAAGAACCAAAGTTAATCTTCTTCGTTGTACCATCTGTCGTTGGCAATCTGATACTTCAGCGCTCGGAGTGTCTTAGGATCAATGTTTTTCGCTTGATGTTGAATGAACTGAGGCAAGTACTCTGATTTGCATAGAGCAGCCGACCAAATCTGACCGTTGCGGACTGATCCCTCCGCCAAGGCCTGAGCTTCGTTCGCAGTGAAGATCGGGAAATACTCCACGAGGGGAGCCATGAGAGCTTCAGCCGACCGGAAACTGCCAGCATTTGAGGCTGCTCGGATCAAGCCGGGGAGAATCTGCCTTGGTATACGGCGCGCGAGCGGTTCAACGAGAAGCTCGCGGGTAATGCCGTCCTTGGTGATCTTGCTGCTCTGCACGTGGGATATAAAACCGAATGGCGTCGTACCGTCTAGTGAAATCGGAGCGATGGCCACTTCGGGACGCGAAACTATGAACCCGACCTCTTGTGGTGCCCACTTGGACGCCAGAAAATTCGCGCTCAGCAGGGGGACAAAGAGGTCGCACCGTTTTAGCTCCTCAATTATTCGTTCGCGCCATTCGTCCGATACATGCAGGTCCTCATGCGCCAGAAACGCCTGGATACTGACTTCCGCCAGCACATCCTTAGCTTGCGCTCCGTACTTACGATCTTCGTGCGAGTAGGAGATGAAAGCGATTACCGTAGGCTCAGTAGAGTCTCTCTTTTTTTTATTGGTCGCCATAGGTTAGCGTCCTCCTTTGCAATCGAGCGCTCCACTACCCTAGCGGATGGCCCGGTCGCTGATGCTTGGTCCGACTTTTCTCACGCAGGTGCCGCCGTCGGGTTAAGGGTACCACCTTTATAGTTGAGTGAAGCGTTATGGTGCAGTGCGTGCTGCACAGGCCGGTTTTACGCGTGCGGGCACCCGATCCTTCCTGCGCCCTTGGCGGGTGGCTCGGCCTCAGTCGATTAGATGAATTTGGGTGCCCCATCCTCGGTTTGTGAGGGTGGATCTTGGCGTCTCTTTTTTTGCTCCCATTCTTCCTCCTACCAATTCCTAAACTAGTACCCCATAAAGAATCATGTTGAACCTCGATGAATCTGTCCCCTGCTTCCCTCGATAAAAATGTCCCCCAGACTGCGACCTCCTGAGGGAGGGCGCGGTGAAGAGGACAGCTATGAGGCGGGTGGCTCGGGCTGAACACGGCGGCACCGGGTGGCATGGGGCGGGTGGCCCTGGTTAGGGGTGGTGGAATCTGTTGACATGGGGCACGGGGAGAGGATATCACTTCAACAATTCCCGTGGAAGTAGAGAGAGACGGAGGGTGCCCCAGGTTCGGTGTGGGAACCTGGGTCTTGGGTTGGCATTTCTCGCTCTGGGGTTTGCGATGCCGGCTGGGCTGAAGCGCTACTACGGCAAAGGGCATTTGCACTTCATTACCTTCAGTTGTTATCGGCGTCTGCCGTTGTTGAAGACAGCGCGTGCGCGGGACATGGTCGTGCAAGAGTTGGGAAAAGTGCGCGACGAGACGGAGTTTCATCTGATCGGGTATGTGGTCATGCCGGAGCACGTGCACCTGTTGATGAGCGAACCGAAACACGGAACTCCATCCACCGTGTTGCAGAAAGTAAAACTGCGGGTGTCGCGGAGAATGCGCAACCCGAGGAAGTTCGGGGGCACAGAGCAGGTACAATCTCCGTTCGGGGAAGAGGGAGGACCGCCGCAAGCATTCTGGCAAGCGAGGTTTTATGATTTCAATGTGTACACGAAGGGCAAGAAGATGGAGAAGCTGAACTACATGCACGCGAATCCGGTAACGCGAGGATTGGCGAAACATCCCAAGGACTGGCCGTGGAGCAGTTGGTCCTTTTACTGGAAGGGCGAGCCTGGATTGATCCGCATCGACGCGGAAGAATAAAAGAAACGGCGAACCCAAGACCCAGGTTCAAACAGCGAACCTGGGGCACCCTTCGTGTTGCTCTATTTCCAAGGGAATTGTTCAAGCGATGTCCTCTCCGGGTCTCCCGTGTCAAGAAACTCCGCCACGCTAAGCCCCGCCGCGTGATCGGAGGGCTACAGGCCGGAAAGGGCAGTGAGTTTAGCGGCGGGGACGGATTTTTGTTGGATGAGGACCTGGAAGCGTTCGCCCATGCCTTCGGGGTAGATGAGCGTTTTGAGCTGGAGGCGCGCGCGGACGCGGTCGGTTTCATCCATGCCGTCATAGTAGAGGTCGGCAAACTCATTGCCCTGCCCGAGCGCGAGCAGGAACGCGGTCTGGTGAATGAGGCCCAGGGTCTCCAGGCCGCGGCGCTGGCCCCAGAGCCGCAGCGCGGTGAAATTGACGTGCGCGGTCAGATCCTGTTCGCCGGGCGCAGCGTAAAAACTTTCGCTGGCCTGATGTTTGGCGTAAGCGAGCAGGGTGCCCACCATGTGGCGGGAATCGAACAGGTCGGGGGCTTCGTGGCCGTAGTCAATCGTCAGAACGAAACCGCGCTCCAGGCGCCGCGCGATCTCGCCGATCCAGTCGCAGGCCTCGAGGCCCGCTTCGGCCTGTTGACCTTCTTGGAGGGTAATCTGTTGCGCGGCGAAGTATTCGCCGATGGCACAGGTAGAAAGCGGCATCAGAACTTCCACGAAGGTGCCGCCGTCGTTGCCGACGAATATTTCCTGCAGATGAGCCTCCTGCTGGCGGACACGATGCACGGGGAGCGCGTCGAGCAGCTCGTTGGAAAAGATGCAACCGGCGGGGATGTGGGCTGGAATTTCGATGGAGGGGCGGCACTTCCCTTCCTGGAGGTAGGGCGCGAGATGCTCGGCCATTTGATCGCAACGCGCGGGGGAACGCTCGACGGCCACATACTGCAGCGCGGAGTAGAAGTCCGGCAATTTGGTTTGCGCGAATTCCAGGATGTGTTTGGCCAGGTGGCCCACGCCCGCAGCGGCTTCCACCAGCAAAAACTCGGACGGGCGATTCAGTTGCTCCCACATTTCGGCGAACTGGCGCGCCAGCAGGCGGCCAAAAATAGGGTGCACGTCGGGACTCGTGTAGTAATCGGCGAATCGCGCGGATTCCGGCTGGCTGTAGTAGCCGTGTACCGGATGGTAGAGGCACTCGCGCATGTACTCGGCAAACGTAATCGGCCCAAAGCGGCGGATGCGTTCCGCGAGAAGTGCCGCGAGCGGGGTCATGCGGAAGCGGCTCCCGTGGAGAGTTCCTTGCGGAGGGTGTCCCAAGTGGACTGGAAGACGTCGCGGGCGCGGGCATCGAATAGAACGAAGTAAACGGACTCGAGCGAGGATTCACCCTGCAGATGCTCGATGGTTTCGCTGAGCATGATCCGAGCGCATTCGTCGAGGGGAAAGCCGGAAACGCCGGTGCCCACGGCGGGAAAGGCAATGGACTTGAGTTTGCGTTCAGCGGCGATTCGCAGCGAGTGCGCCGTGGAGGTGCGCAGCGATCTGCCGGTGGTGCGCACGCCGCCGAGGCCCATGCTTGCGGCGTGAATGACGTAACGCGTCTTGAGTTTGCCCGCGCCGGTGATGGCCGCATAGCCGACGGGGATGCTGCCGATTTCGTTGCACTCTTGCTGGATGGTGTCGCCGCCCTTGCGGTAGATGGCGCCGGCAACACCCGCGCCGAGGATGAGATCGTTGTTGGCGGCGTTCACGATGGCATCCACATCCATTTCGGTGATGTCGCCCTGCTGGATGATGATGCGCTCGGTGAGGGGTTTCATTGAAGGTATTGTAGAACAGGATTGAGCGAGAGCAAGGCGCGCTGGGGAGTGGTTGGCGGTATCGGTTAACCGTTGTCAGAGATCAGATATCAGCGCTCAGGAGGCGGATTCTCTCAAGATCAAATGAGCCAGCCGTACGTGTCCTTTTTCCCGGCTGCCCATTAGCCGGGATGGGAGTCGCGCGCTTTCTGGGTGCGTTCGACGAGCTGGGCAAGTTTGCGAAAGTGCTTCAGGCGGTCGCTCTTGCCGCGAGCATTCTGACCGCTGGTGGAGGGGAGAACGTAGACTTGCGCGCCGTAGAGATTGGCCTTCTGCAGGCCGTAATTGCATTTACGCTGGGCAAACTGTTCGTAGACGACCTTGCCGTTAAAGGCCACCACATGCGGCGTGAATTCACCGAGTTTTTGCGAGAGAACAATGCGGCCTTCGGCGAAATCCTGGCGCGTGAGTTCCTCGACGCCCTTGGTGGGTTTCTTGACGAGATCGGTGAGGCCAATCCCGAATTCGATGATGCGGCGATCGTCGGGGTAGTCGAATGGTTCGGGGACCACGCCCGATTCATAGAGCATGGGCCAGAATTGATTGCCGCGGCCGGCGTAATAATGGCCGGCGCGAACGGAGGACTCGCTGGGATTGCAGCCCACGATGACGAGCTTCATGCCTTTGCGGAGATAGTCTGGAAGTGTTTTCATTCAGCGTTCACTCGAACAGGAGAACAGATTTCTCGCGGCGCTGCAATGGTTAGCCTTTCGTGCTGCGCGAGCCGATGCATAGATTCTACTTGCCTTTGAAATTTGCGGCACGTTTTTCCACATAGGCCGCGAGACCTTCCCTGGCATCCTCGCTAGTGAAGAGCAACTGCTGCAATTCGCGCTCGAGTTCCTTCAGTGGAGCGCTTGTGGATGCCGCCATATTCTCTTTTCTTGTCTCTCCGTCTTGGGAATCTTCCAACCGTCCCGACTAACTATCCTATAAAGCGGCGGCGGGAACGGCCGCCAGGGGCAATTCCTTGTGATCGGCGGGGCCGAGCAAGACGCCATGGAGGAAGATGCCGACGATGAAGTCGGTCAGCTCCTCGGCGCCAGGATCAACCTCCGGGTTGTGCCATTTGTAGACCCAGTTCATCATGCCGAAGAGGCTGAGAACGGCAATGCGCGGATTGAGGGGTGAGGCGGAGGCTTCGGCTGCGAGGCCAGCGAAGATTTCGCGGGCCAGGTTGTAATAGCGGCGTTTGATGGCAGCGACTTCGTTGCGAAAAGGCTCGCCGAGCGCCTCTTCTTCGTGGGAAAGGACTCTCATCTCGTGAGGGTGGGAGAGAAAGTATTCAAGGTGGTTCTGGACTAGGAGCCGGAGGCGGACTTGGGGGTCACGGACGCCCTCCAAACGTGCATGGAGGCGAACAACGATATAGGTAAAGGTATTCTTTTGAATTAGATAGAGGAGTTTCTGCTTGCTCTCGAAGTAATAATACAGGCCGGAAAGAGAGACGCCGGTGGCGCGGCTGATTTCCCGCATGGAAGCGCCTTCAAAGCCGCGCGTGGCGAAGATTTTGGCTGAATGGCGAAGGATGTGGACGAGCTTGGAATGGGAGTCGCGCGGAGTGGGGAGCGAAGCAGCCATGGCGTCTCGAACGTTCGTTCGAGAACTGTAAAACGCCCGCATCAAAGTGTCAAGGCCAGAGTCATTGAAAAACTACTCAATGGACTCTGGCCTTGGATTTGTTTTCGTTAGCTCAGCTCAGTCCTGATATGGCAGGTAGCGCCACAGGTCGTTGAGGTAGCCGTTCCCGGTTGTACTCGTGGAATCGTAGCCCTCACCGCCGAAGAGCCAGAGCTGGTCGAGGGTGGGGTCGAACCAGTGTGTCGCATTACTGCGGCCACCCGGAGTCCAGATTTCGTATGTCTTGTACGGGATCACCATATCGCCGTAAACGCCGTTGTCGCTGCCGGTGTTTGAACCCTTGATCCAGGTCCACGTGCCTGGCTGGCCAGCCGTTGCGTTCGGAACGTAGACCCAAAAGTCGTTAAGGGCCCCGTTGCCGTTGGTGCCGGTCGAATCCAGGCCCCAACCGCCAAAGAGCCAGAGGTTTCCGCCTGCATCGGTCCAGCCGCTAGCACCCCAACGCGAACCTGGGAAGGTGCCTGTCGTGCCGCCGGTCAGACCCACGGTACCGGCTGCACCCGTGGTGTTTGGGGGACCAACCAAGGGCTGAAGTCCATATACACCAGTCTGGTTCGCCGTGGTGGACCCCATAACGAAGGTCCATTGGTTGCTGGAGATGTTATATACCCAAAGATCATTCAGAATTCCGTTTGTTGTCCCAACGGAATCTTCGCCTTCTCCGCCGAAGAGCCAGAGGTTTCCATTGGCATCGGCCCAGCCGACGGCCTCCTGGCGTCCACCGGGAGCGTTGGTTGCTGCGGCGGTTCCTTGAGTGCCATAGATCCCATTCTGGTTGGCCTTGTTGGTATTGCCACCCGAAACAAAGACCCATTTGCCGCCGGTGTACTCCCAGAGATCGTTCAGGAATCCGAGGGTCGGCGGGCTCTGACCGTCGTAGCCATAACCGCCGAACAGCCAGAAGTTCCCTGAGCCATCCGTCCAGGTGACCGCATTCGTGCGGGCCCCGGGAAGTAAGGTTCCGGAAGAGTAGTTGCCAGGCTGGTCCACTAGATCGGTCCCGCCTACCCAAGTCCATTGTCCCTCTGTGGTCGTGTAGGTGCCGGGGTTCAATGCAGAGATGTTGTACTCCCATAGGTCATTCAGGAAGTTGTTGCCATCGGAACCGCCAAAGAGCCAGAAATTCCCGGAGGTGTCGGTCCAAGTGGCCGCACCCAAGCGTGCTGCTGGCATCCCGACCGTCCCAACGCCATTGTAGGAACCGGATTGTCCCTCGTTCTGAGCGTTAATGATAATCTGTGCTCCCACCGTCGAGGGGGCACCATTGACGGTGATCTTCGTGGGGTCGTAGCCGCCCACCAACTGCCATTGGCAAAAATCTCCCCAAGACATATCGCATACCCACATGTCGTTCATGGGTGCATCCAGCGTGTCGGGCGGGCTCTTCCCGGTCAATTCCCAGCCGTCACCACCGAAGAGGAAGAGACTGCGATACTTGTCTACCCAACCAGCGGCGCCGTATCGCGCGCCGGGAGTGTTCGTAAATGGATTGGGAATGGTGGTAGGTGCAGACGAAGGGAAGGAGCCGTATTGAGGCGAGGAGATGGTGCCGGCTGTTTTCGTTCCATCAATCCAGGTCCAGTCGTTATGCGCGCAATCGACCACGATACTGTTTATGTTGCCGGTCACCACGCCCTTGTAGTCCCACCTCGTGCAGCCCTGGCCCTGCGTGCTGGGTCCATGAAACACTGAGATTTCATATTGGTCGTTCAGCGCTTCCGGTGTGGCAAAGGTAAACGGCCCGTTTTCTGTAACAATCAGGGTGTTTCCCAAGACGTTTTGTAAGACGAAGCTGCCATCGGTCAGTGGCCCGTTGGCCGGTAGTATACCTTGCAGGCCGACTACCGTTCCGCCGACGCTGTAAGTGATGGCCGGGCAGGTGATCGCGACGGTAGTGACGTTGGCAGTAGCCGTGCCGCTGCCTGTGCCTGGGGTGACAACGCAAGTCTGCGCCGGGCCAGTGGGCTGCGCGAAGATTGTTACGGTATAGGCGTAACCGGTTGGGACAGGATTTATGAACGTAAATTCCCCATTGGTGGTAATCGGGAGCTGCTCGTTGTCGCTATTTTCAAGGATCAAGCCGGTGCCGACAATGCCGGTGACGGTGCCGCCGATGGTGTAAGCCAATACGCAGGAAACCGCAACGTTGGTGACGTTGCCAGTGGCAATGCCGCTGCCGGTGTTTGGGGCCACGGCGCAGATCTGTAAGGGGTTGGTCGGCTGGTCCAGAACCGTGACGGCATAGGCGTCTGTTGGGCCGGTTACGGGGGTCTTGAAGGTGAAGGCCCCGTTCGCGGTGATGGTCAGGGTGTCGCTGCCGTTGTTCTGCAACTTCAAGGTCGAACCCGATACAAGGCCAGTGACGGTGCCACCGATAGTGGCAGTCACCGGGATGATGGCGCAGGTTACTTGAACGGTCACGTTAGCAGTAGCGGAGCCAGTGGGACTGGCTACGGTGCAGGTCTGCGAAGTGGGTTGCGTAAGAACCGTGACGGCATAGGCGCCGTTGTCAGCAATGAGAACCGCGAAGGCGGTGGTGGTATTATTTGTAGTGATGGTGAGTTTGTCAGTGCCGTTGTCCGCAAGAACCACGCTGTTGCCAGTAGAAAGCCCGGTAACAATCGCACTGATAGTGAAGGGGCCGGTGGTTCCGCCGCCACCGCCGCTGGTACTGGCGACTTTCACGCCGCTGCACGCGGACAAGAGAAATGCAAGCAATATCAAACAGGCTGGGGAAAAAATTTTCGCTGCGGACTTCATGTTTGTATCTCTCCTTTGCTACATGCTGCAGCGGCCTGCGCGGGATAGTGAGATTCCGACGGAAAGGCAAATTTCCCGCTGCCGCAGAACCGGTGATGTGAGGGGAGCGATGTGTGAGCTGCGTTTAACGCAGGACCTCCACAAAACCGGCACAACAACAACCACGCGACTTTGCCTCTAGAATAGAAAAATGCGTCCAAGACTAGTACTAGAAACTCTGGTACTTGTGCTCATTCCAGCACGATATTCTTGGTTAACAAGCCGCACCGGTGGTGTAGCAGGCGTTACAGAGGGAAACTGAAACGGGTGATTTCCGTTTTGCCTGCAGGAGTAAGGACTGCTTATCCGAGGGAAGAATAAAACGGCAGATCTCGGCCGAGGCCGCTTTCTTTGGCGAGGTGGAAGACCTTCACGGCGACGGCGAGATCCCAGGCAGCGATGCCGTTGGATTTGAAGAGAGTGATCTGGGAATCGGACGTGCGTCCGGGGACTTGGGCGGCGACGAGTTGCGCGAGTTCGTGCACATCGTTCCAGCGCTGGGGCTGCTGCTGGAAGGGGATGATGAGGTCGCCCGCCTCTTGCTTGGACTGTTCGAGGGAATCCACGAAGATGAGATTGGCTTTGGCGACGGCGGCGGCTTCGAGTTCCTGCTTGTGAGCGTGATTCGCGCCGATGGCGTTGACGTGGACGCCTGCCGAGAGATCGCTGGCGGCAAGAACGGGGCGGGGGGAAGTGGTGGCGGTGGAGATGATGTCCACGCCGCGAGCGGCTTCCGCGGCAGAGTTCGCAGGAGTGACGGGGATTTGTAGGCGGCGGGACATCTCTTCACAGAACTGGGCCCGGCGTTGCGCGTCGCGGCCATAGGCACGCGCGGCAGCGAGTTTGCGGACGGCGGCGAGGGCTTCGAGTTGGGTTTTGGCTTGGCCACCGGTGCCGATGATGGCGGCGGTGGCGGCGCTCTGGCGGGCGAGATACTTGGTGGCGACACCGGAAGCGGCGCCGGTACGCTGCTGGCCGAGGTAATCGGCTTCGATGAGAGCGAGAAGATCGCCGGTGGTCGCGCTGAAGAGGGTGACGAGGAAGCAGAGCTTGCCCTTCACGTAGGTGTATTGCTTGGTGGCGATGAAGCCAGCTTCCTTATCGAGCGCGGCCATGAGATGGAAAAAGCCGCCACCGCCGAGTTCGAAGCGGCGGCGCGGGTGGACGAGAACGGAGCCTTGGCCCTGCTTGCGGGAGATGTCTTCGACGGCGTCGATGGCCATGGGCATGGTGAGGAGTTGGCGAACTTCGGATTCGTTGATGTGGAGGGTCATGGGAGTTCTCGACAAGATAATTTAGCACAGAGGATGGAATGGGCGGGTGAGGGAGAAGGGCTTAAGGAGGGACCGCCTCAAACTGCGGCAACAAAGGAAAACCCAAGAGCACAGTCAGGAGTGACTATGCCACCATGTAGAAAAAAAATGGAGTGAGCGTGATTAGAGGTAGAAGCGTGGAAGAAGTACGGTCTGGTCGCCGGGGTTGCAGCCGTAAAAGCGGCGGCGAGCCGCCGCCACTCCAGATTGGGAGAAGAAGAACCCAAGAGCGGCCCGCCTCGGAAGGACGGGCCCTACAAAGACCAACCCGAGACCCAGGCACACACTCCGTGCCTGGGGCACCCTGGGTGGGATTTTCGGTGTTCGACGAGCTGGAATCGTGCAAAGGCGCCCGCCTCCCCGACCAGGTCGGGGTAAACGCCAGGCGACCGCTACAGAGGCAAAAGCGGTTAGTGGTGGGCGACGGATTTTTTGGAGGGGGATTCCTCGCGGATGCGGCGGACTACGGTTTGGTTGAGGTGATAGGCGCGTTCTTGCTTGGCGCCATCCATGACGTGGAAGCGAAACTCCGGCTCACCCTTGGGGCCTTTGCCGACCTGGATGGGGAAGGCGCCACAGAGGTTGTTTTCGATATAAGCGGTTTCATAGCGGGATTTCCTGGCGTTCCAGGTGAAAACGCGCAGCGTGGTGAAATCGCAGGGCTGTCCTTCCGAGCTGCGGGTACCGGCAACCAGATATTGCGGGTGATCGCCATCGGGATCGGTGACGCGATTCAGCTCAAACCAAGCCAGCGGACGCACGTTCGCGGAATTGGTGCCTTCCCGGACGGCATCCGGCACATCAAGGGACACGAATCGCCCGATGACCCAGCCCGCGATGGGAATGGTTTGGTCGCCGGGCTGCGTTGTGGTGGTAATGGCGGAATTGCGCACAATGCCTTCGCCGGGAGGGCGCGTGGCCACACCACGAACGAGAAACCAGTCTTCCTGCTTCGTTTCTTCGGCCTCGCCGGAAGTATCCTTTTCGTCGGAGGCCTGCACCCAATCGGCCACCGCGCGGCCCAAGATCTCGAGTTCGGCACCGCGGCCAAACTGGTAGAGGCGCGGCTCCGTGCGGCCCGGCGCGACGCGAAGATTGGTGGTGGTCTTGGTGCGGCCGCGAGCCTGGACGGGCAAGAATTTGGCTTGCTCGAGGAGTTTCGCGCTGCGCTGCCAGAGTTCCGGCTCCGTCAAATAGCGGCCATCAACCCATCCGGTGACACCAGCAGCGGTGCGCACTTTGACGTTGTCGTTGCGGCGGGCGAGGACTTCGACGCGGTCCCCATAGAGAAGGACGCCAAGCTGTTCGCGCACCTGAGCGACGCCACTCCAGAGCGTGACACTGCGTTCACTGACATAGGCAGCGCCGAGTGACTCGTGTTTCGGGCGGAAGAACCAGGCCAGCAGGACCACGAGACACAGAAGCGGCACGGCAACAAGAAGCCTTCGCTTCATTCTTTATCCCCAAAAGTGGCACCGACAGCCCGCGCCGCGTGGACAATTTCGCAGCCGGGTTCGACGAACTTCATTTTTTCCAGGGCTTCGTCGAGAGACACAGAAGCCATTTTACCGGCTTTGAGGCAAACCATGCGGCCGAATTGACCTTTGGCGACGAGGTCCGTGGCCGCAACGCCGAAGCGCGTCCCGAGAATGCGGTCGAAGGGGGTGGGCGAGCCGCCGCGTTGGACGTGACCCAGGACGGTGACGCGTAACTCCTTGTGCAGCATCTCGCGAAGGATATCGGCGATGACATTGGTAACTCCGCCGGGGCCGACAGGGGGAATGGGCTTGCCCTGGGGATCAACGGCGGGGAGCTTTACACCTTCGGCGACGACAATGAGGCTGAAGTGCTTGCCGCGCAGTTCACGGGCGCGAACGGCGTCACAAACAGCGTCGAAACTGAAGGGGATTTCGGGAACGAGGATGATGTGGGCGCCACCGGCAATCCCGGAGTGGAGAGCGATCCAGCCGGCGTCGCGACCCATGACTTCGATGAGCATGACGCGGTGGTGGCTTTCGGCGGTGGTATGGAGACGGTCGATGGCCTCTGTGGCGATGACCAGTGCAGTATCAAAACCGAAACTGACTTCCGTGGCGTCGAGATCGTTGTCAATGGTTTTGGGGACGCCGACGATGTTGACGCCTCGGCGGGAGAAATCACGGGCAATGTGCTGGGTGCCGTCACCCCCGATGACAATCATGGCTTCAATGCCAAGGCGGCGGGCGTTATCCATGCAAAGATCGGAATAGTCGTTAACAACTTCCTTGCCATTTTCGGAAGTCTTGTAGGCAAAGGGATTGCCACGATTGGTGGTGCCGAGGATGGTGCCGCCACGCGGAAGAATGCCGCTGACAGTTTCCTCCGTCATTTCCTTCGCGCCTTCGGGCCAGATGAGGCCATCGAAACCGTTGCGGATGCCGATGACACGCATGTTGTGTTCATAGATGGAGGAGCGAACGATGGCGCGGATGACGGGATTGAGACCTGGCGCATCGCCGCCGCCGTTGACAATGGCTAAGGTGCGAACGGAAGATTTCATGGAGCCTCGCAGAGGACATTTAACTACTTGACGAATTGTACCTGATTCGGAGGCATAGCCGACGTGACACAGCGCACCCGTGTGAGTCTGGAAAGGTAACAAGAACGAAAGTAAGGTGAGAGACACAGGGGGATAAAAAATGAAGTTCTTGAATGGAGTGCAGCCGTTGGCGTTGCTGGTGTTGCGTGTGTGCCTGGGAATAATCTTCGTGTATCACGGATATCCCAAACTGGTACATGCGAACGCGGGAATGGGAGAGTTTTTCGTGATGCACGGGTTGCCGGGATACCTCGTGCCAGTGGCGGGAATCCTGGAGAGCTTCGGCGCGCTGTTGCTGGTGCTGGGATTGTTCACGAGGCCGACAGCGTTGCTGCTGGCGATTGAGATGGGCGTAGCGATCTGGAAAGTACACAGCGGCCACGGGTATATGGCGGTGAAGGAGTATGAGTTTCCGCTGGCTGTGGGGGCGGCGTGTTTTGCGCTGGCTACGGTGGGAGCGGGGGCTGTGTCGATGGATTATTTGATCTTCGGAGATGGCGGGAAGAAGAGACGGGTAGCGAAGAGCGGCAAGGAGTAGGGACAGATTTCCAGTTCGTCTGAACCAACTGAGCAGGCGTGAGCCGCCGGACCGTCAAACTTGCGCGACGGGACCTGGCACAGCGACGGGCGGACACGCGGGCGGCGCAAGCGGAAGTACAATCCACAGGATCAGGTAGACCAAGAAGCCGGTGCCGGCGCAGAAAACAGCCAAGAGCCAGAGCACGCGAACCAGCGTGGGATCGAGATCGAAATAATCGGCAAGACCGGCACAGACACCGCCGATTTTCTTGTCCCTACTGGAGCGCATGAGGCGCTTGGGTGCGGTGACGCAGGGAGGAGTGCCCACGCAGGCCACATCAGGCTGTCTTGCGCCACAGTTGCAGCAAAACTTAGAACCTGGGGCGATTTCCTTCTGACAACATGAACAGAGCATAACGTACCCCCACAGAGCGGTATCGAATGGATTCTAAACGTATATACGAAAAAGGGGAGGAAAAAGTTTCCGCGGGTTTGGGCAACCCAAGCGCACAGTCTCTTCGCGGCTCAGGGTAAACAGGAGTGACTGTGCTACAGGGCAAACCCATGAAGAAGATAACGCAGAGGCTCGTGGAGAAAGCAGGAGAAAGCAGATCCCTCCGCTACGCGGCCCGACGCGCCAGAATGCGGCGCGAAAGAGATTGTCGGGCCGCTCCGGTCGGGATGACAGTTGTGGATGGTGGCGGGCGGTCGAAAGACGGGCCCTACAAGGATGAACCCAAGACCCAGGGACACACTCCGTGCCTAGGGCACCCGCAGTTCGAGGAAGTGGGGTTTGGTGGTGGGGCATGCAACCGTAAAAGCGGTGGCCCTTCGAAGCTCCCCTCGAAGATCGGGGCAAGCAGGGTAAACAAGCCGCCGCACTCCAAGATTGGCCGGAAGCCGAGACGCAAAGATATTGCGGACATGGGGCGCAGCATGCTGCGCCCCTACAGAGGCAAACCCAGGAGCACAGTCAGGAGTGACTGTGCCACAAGGCGAACCGAAGAGCGGCCCGCCCCGCAAAACCGTCCGGGGCGCAAAGAACGCGCCTCAGAAGGACGGGCCCTACAAAAACCAACCCAAGAACCGACCCTTCGAGGCTCAGGGTAAACCTGAAGGTCGGCCGCTACAAAGGCGAAGCGCCTTGTTAGTAGGCTAGGAGGTTGTGGACGGCGGCGGCGAGGTCGTCGGTTTGGGGGAGGATGGCGTCTTCCAGCTTGGGATGGTAAGCGCAAAAGGTGTCCATGGCGGCGACACGCTTGACCGGAGCATCCAGTTCGGCGAAGAGTTCTTCGGCGATGCGCGCGGCGATTTCGGCGCCGTAGCCCCAGCTCATCATGTCTTCGTAGGCGACGATAACGCGGTGCGTTTTGCGCACGGTGGCAGCGATGGCTTCCCAATCGAACGGGGAAAGCGAGCGGAGATCGAGGATTTCGACGGAAATGCCTTCGCGCTCCAGGGCAGCAGCGGCTACTTCGGCGTGACGAACGACGGCACCATAAGTGATGATGCTGACCTGTGCGCCTTCCTTGACCAGGCGCGCTTTGCCGAAAGGAATGGTGAAATCCGGACCGGGATATTCGGAGCGATTGTAGGGCTGGCGGTACAGGTGTTTGTGTTCGAGGAACATCACCGGGTCGTCACAGCGAATGGCGGTGCGCAACAGGCCGGCGACATCGAGGGCGGTGGAAGGCATGACCACGCGCAAGCCGGGGCAATGCGTAAAGATCGATTCGCCGCTCTGGCTGTGATAGACGGCGCCGCCGGTAAGATAGCCGCCGATGGCCACGCGAATCACGGCCGGACACTTGAAGGCGCCGTTGGAGCGCCAGCGAAGGACGCAGAGTTCATCGCGAATTTGCATCATGGCCGGCCAGATGTAATCGAAGAACTGGATTTCCGCGATGGGCTTCAGGCCCCGGGTGGCCATGCCGATAGCGCGGCCAACGATGCTGGCTTCCGCGATGGGCGTATTGAAGACGCGATCGGAACCGTATTTGCGCTGTAAACCGGCGGTGGCTTTGAAAACGCCGCCCTTACCCTTCACCTCGCGGAGAGTATCCTCGCGGCTGGCATCGGCAACGTCTTCACCAAAAACGACGATGCGTTCATCGCGAGCCATCTCATCCTGGAGCGTTACGGCGATCATTTCGACCATGGTCTTGGGAGCGGCCTGGAATTCCGGCTCGGTGGCGAAGCTCGCGGAAGTGGGGTCGATGTCCTGCGAATAAACGTGCAGCGGGATGGAGGAAGGTTCGGGATGCTCGGCGGCGAGGGCCTGATCGGCGGCTTCGCGGACTTCGCGATCAACCTGGGCTTCGAGGGCTTCAATCTCTTTCTGATCGAGAAGGCCTTCGCGAATGAGGAAGAGCGAGAACTTGGATAGCGGATCGCGGCGAGCTTCGGCTTCGCGCTCTTCGGGAGTTTTATAGAGTTTTTCGTCGTCGGAAAGCGAGTGGGAGTAGGGACGCGTGACGCGGGCGTGAACAAGCGCGGGGCCGCGGCGCTCGCGAACGTAGGCGATGGCTTCCTTGCAGACGGCGTAGCTTTCCAGCGGGTCGGTGCCATCGCATTCGGCGACGTGCAGGCCGGGAAAACCCTTGACCAGACGGGAAATGCTGCCACCGGCGGTTTGCACTTCCACGGGAACAGAGATGGCGTAACCGTTGTCCTCGATCAGATAGAAGAGGGGTAGTTTCTTGGCGCAGGCGACGTTGAGCGATTCCCAGAATTCGCCTGCGCTGGTGGCGCCATCGCCGGAGGAGACGTAGACGATCTCTTCGGGTTGGTAGTGGACGTGTTCCCCCAGCGGGGCCTGCTGCGCTTGCTCGAGGGCTTTATGGCGATGCTCGTAGTAGAGCGTTGCTTCCGCGGCGCCAGCGGCGTGGAGAAACTGCGTGCCGGTGCAGGAGGATTTGCTGACGAGATTCCATTTGGGATGGCCCCAGTGGGAGGGCATCTGGCGTCCACCAGAGCTGGGATCGTCCTTCGCGCCGACGGCTTGAAGGAGAGTATCTAACGGCGTGACACCGAGCATGAGACAGAGAGCGCGGTCGCGATAGTAGGGGTAGAGCCAGTCCACGCCGGGACGCAAGAGAAGGCCGGCCGCGGCGGTGACGGCTTCATGACCGGCGCTGGAAATCTGGAAATAGATTTTGCTCTGGCGCTTGAGCTGAATTTCGCGGTCGTCGAGGCGCCGCGAGAGATACATGGTGCGGTAGAGGCGGACGAGGGTGTCGCGGTCGAGGCCGTGGTACTTGGGCGATTCGAGCTTGGCGATCTTCACGCGAGTTTGCACGGCCATTCGGTTCGCCCTCGTGGTGGAGAGGAGTAATATACGCGCGAATTTGTATTATACCGGACGAAGGCGGCGAATCGGTAGGAAAGCAGAGTGGGTTCACCGCAAACGGCAGTACTATACCAGGTCGTTAAAGTGCTTTTCGGTATCGGGGAAGAGGGCGTCGGCGGGCTTGACGATAATTGGCGAAGCACTCCGAAATGGTTCCTCGGACGGAATTCGTTGCAGCCAGCGCTGTCCGGAAAGTTTTTCGTGATTGGAAAAGTCGAGACGCACGAGGAGCTTGACAGTTTCGGAGGGCGCGGCTGGAGGAGCATCAGCTTTGGCCTTGATCTTCCCTTTAGACTTGTCAGGCTTATCGGTTTCGTCGGGTTTGGCACTGTCTTCAGCAGGAGCGGCGGCGATGCGTTCAAACTTGAAGAGGAGTTTCTTGTCGAGGCGATAGGCCTGCTTCCAGCCCTCGAGTTTGTGGCGTGCTTGTTGAACTTTCTCCTCGTCTTTTGCGAAGTCAAATTGAATGTAGATGTGGGGCATAAAATAAGTTTGCGGCTCGCGGGGGGAGTAAGTCAAGAAATGCCAGTGGATTGCGGCGCTAGCAGTGCGCAGGCGGGGCTCGCTTCCTATTTGGCTTGGAGAGGGCGTGGGAGTTAGGGTATCCTGCCAACTCCAACTATGAAGAGGTCGCGGGCCATTCCTATCGCTCCGGGAAAAATGGGCGCGTGGGTGTGCTTGGTGGCAGTGGTGCTGCTGTGGGCTCCGCTGTGGGCAGCGGCATGGCCAACGGAAGGTATGGACTGTTGTAAGGGCGGCATGTGCCTGGCGCACAGACACTCGAAACCAGAGCCCGCCAGGCCGCAGCAGGCAGGTGCAGAGGAAACGCCAATGGAGTGCGAGCACCGTGGCGGAGGCGGCATGAGCGAGTGCTCGATGGCCTGCTGCCACGACGGGAGTCAAATCCTGGCGACGACAGCGATTTTTGTGATGCCGGAGCCCGCAACCATTTGCCTCCCTTCCCTTGCCACGACTGCGCCCAGTAACTTTGCGGCGACGGAATCTGTGCCATCGTTTGCGCCCCCGTCTCCCCCTCCTCGCACGCTTCTCTGCTCCCTGTAATTCCCCGCTTATTTTCGTGAAATGGAACATGTTCCGGGTCCAAGCGACTCGTCGCGGATATTTCCGCCATTCAACGGAGAAGAATTCAAGATGCAGCGAATTTTGCCTGTCGTGGCGGTCGTATTTCTTTTTGCGAGCGGAGTGTTTGCCAGCATATTTGGAACGGTGCGAGGCGTCGTGCACGATCCGCAGCACCGGCCAGTGGCCGACGCAAAGGTGGAGCTGAAGTCGGCGACCTCGGATTGGACGCAAACGGCGCAAACAGACCAAGATGGGGCGTTTTTATTTACAGCGGTGCCGGTGGGCGATTACCAAGTGACGGTGACAAGGAGCGGCTTTGCGGAGGAGCAGGAAACGGTGACCGTGGTTTCGGCTTCCTCGCCGACGCTGCATTTTCAATTGAAGATCGCTTCCATGAATCAGACTGAAACCGTCACAGCAAAAGGACAGGAAGAAGTAGCGAACGTCGATTCCGTAACGCCGACGACGCTGGTGGCGCGCGCGGACATCGCACAGACGCCGGGCGCGGACCGCACGAACGCGTTGCAAATGATCACCGACTATGTGCCAGCCGCCTATGTGACGCACGACATGTTGCACATGCGGGGAGGCCACCAGGTCGACTGGCTGATTGACGGCGTTCCCATACCCAATACGAATATCGCCGCCAATCTGGGCCCGGTGATAGACCCGAAGGACATTGACTATCTGGAGGTTCAGAGAGGCAGCTACGAAGCGGATTATGGGGACCGCACCTACGGAATTTTCAACATCGTGCCGCGAACGGGGTTTGAGCGGAACAATGAGGCGGAGCTGGTCATGAGTTTGGGGAATTGGTACCAAACAAACGATCAAATCAATTTCGGTGGGCACACCGAGCGCTTCGCCTATTACGCGAGCTTGAACGGAAATCGGAGCAATTACGGGCTGCAGACGCCGATTGGACAAGTTTTTCACGATGCGGAAAACGGTTATGGGGGATTCGCGTCTTTCATCTACAACCCCAATTCCAAGAACCAATTTCGATTGGTCACGTCTTTGCGCCAGGATTACTACCAAATCCCTTACGACCCGGATCCCAACTCAATCGGAAATCAGCAGTTGGAGGCGGCGGGGGAGTCCCCGAGTTACGGCCTCCGTGATGGCGAGCACGAAACCGACGGCTATGTGGCGTTCTCATGGATCCACACATTCAATGCAAACCTGCTGCTTACGGTTTCGCCCTTTTATCACTACAACAGCGCCGACTACCAAGGCGGGGCGAACGATTATCCCGTCATTTCGACCATGGATCAGACTGCCAATTACGGGGGTTTACAGGCGGCCGTGAATGCAAGCGTTTGGAAAAATGACGTTGAGGCAGGCGCGTACGGATTCGCTCAGCACCAGTACAACCTCTTCGATAACCAATTCACGGACGGCAGTCAAAACTTCCCCGCCTCTTCCATTGGTGTAACGGGAGGGCTTGCGAGCATGTTCATCAGCGACAAGTTCAAAGTGACCTCGTGGTTGACCTTGATTTTCGGCCTTCGCCAAACACACTTTACGGCGGACGTCGTGGAGAACGCGACGGACCCCCGCTTTGGCGTGGCCGTGAGAGTTCCACACCTCAACTGGGTCTTTCGCGCCTTCTACGGTGACTTTTACCAGGCCCCGCCACTCGTGACGGCCACCGGCCCACTGCTCGGCTTAGCGAACAGCCAGAATTTTACTTTCGCGCCCCTGCGTGGTGAGCGGGATGAAGAGCACCAGTTTGGGCTCACGATCCCGTTTCGCGGCTGGGCGCTTGACGCCGATACTTACCAAACACGGGCGACCAATTGGCTGGATCATAACAATATCGGAGAATCGAATCTCTTCTGGCCGATCACGTGGGATGCCGCCTTGATTCAAGGTTGGGAACTCACGCTGCGGACCCCCCGCCTCTGGCATCGTGGCCAATTTCACCTTGCCTATGCGAATCAAATCGCGCAGGCAACCGCACCCATCACCGGAGGTTTGATCTGCCCGAGCGGCGTGACGACGGCGTGCCCACTCTATATCCTGCCGGGATATTCACCGGTGGACCATGATCAGAGAAACACATTGAACCTGGGTTTCAATGCAACTCTTCCCTGGCGGTCGTTCGCGTCCGTGAACGTGTACTACGGTTCGGGGTTCACGAACGGGATTCCGGACGCGCAATATCCCGGGAACTATCTGCCGCAGCACACGACGTTTGATCTTTCGCTGGGGAAGAGCTTCGCGGAGAAATACAGCGTTTCCGTGACCGCGCTGAATGCGGCAAACCGCCGCGTGGAGCTGGACAACAGCCTGACGTTCGGAGGATTTCACTACAACGACCCGCGGGAAATCTACGGCGAATTCCGCTATCGTTTTCATTATTGAGGAGCACCGATGAGACTATTCATTTTTCTTGTGCTGGGGATGTTGGTTTTGTCGAGCGCAGGCTGCCGGACGACACCGGTGAAACATTATGCGATTCAGGCGGAGGTGATCTCCGTGGACGTCCCGAAGAAGATGGTGACGTTGAAGCACGGCGAGATCCCGGGATTGATGCCTGCAATGACCATGAATTACCTGGTGGCAGATGAGAAGCAGATCGCGCCGCTGAAGCCGGGTGACAAGATCAGCGCGGACCTGGTGGTGGGGGAGAACGTGGGGCACCTGGAAAAGATTGTGCTGGTGGAAAAGGCCGCGGGGCCACTTCCCGCGGGGGATGCGGAACAGCATGTGCATTGAGCACTTGCGCTCATGCTGGGAAAAGAGACTTGCCTGGAGAAAAGGGCGCAGATAGACTTTTCAGCGAGAACACAGATGGCGATGGAGTTCGCCAAAACCGCCGCGGCTGGAATTGCCGGGGCTGATGACTCCTGGCTGCCGGAGGGCACCAGGAGTTTTTTGTTAGCGGGAGCCAGAGCAGCCGGACAGGAGAAACGTTGCGTCTATTGCTGATTGCGGTGTTTGGAGCCATCGGGACGCTGGCGCGCTATGGATTGCAGGGGCTGGTGCAGGTAAAAATGGGGAGCACATTTCCCTACGGCACGCTGGCGATCAATCTCACAGGGTGCTTTTTCCTGGGACTCATAGGGCAATTCACGTTGAATCGCATGGTGATCTCACCGGAATTGCGGATGGCGATTGCGGTGGGATTTTTCGGCGGGTACACGACATTTTCGAGTTTTGGCTGGGAGACGGCGAAGATGCTGGAAGCGGGCGAGTGGCTTTGGGCGACGACGTACGTGGCAACGAGCGTGGTGCTTGGGCTGTTTCTTTCGGTGGCAGGGATACGGCTGGCTAGCCGGTTCTAGTGTGGGGTCTCGAGAATGGAGCGAACAAGTTCGGAGTCCTGTGGGGCCAATGACTTTGAGGAAGGACGCCGAAAACCCTTCCTTCAGGGGCTAAAGCCCGCTGGTTATAAGGGCTTCACGCCGGGGCTGAAGCCCCGGCCTCCTGAAGAGAGAAACTCCAATCTAAGCTACGCGCTGCGAGGAGTGCATCATGACACATCAGAAATTTGAAGGCGAGCGGACGCTGATGCGCGTGCATATCGGCGAATCGGACAAATGGCACAGCAAACCACTGCACGATGCCATCGTGCAACTGTTGCGCAAGGAGGGGTTTTCCGGAGTGACGGTGCTGCGCGGAGTGGGCGGATTTGGCGGCTCGAGCATCTATCACACCGACAAGCTTCTGCGGATGTCGCAGGACCTACCCATCGTTCTGGAAGTGGTGGAAACGCAGGAACGTATCGAGCAGATTCTGCCCCGGCTGGATGAGATGGTGGACGGCGGGCTAATCACGCTGGAGAAGGTGCGAGTGATATTGTACCGGCCGGCGTCGCGGCAATAGCGAGGCGACGGCCTGCGAGAAACGTTGGGCAAGAGTGTGCTGAGAATGTACACTGTCGGCTGTGAATTCTGAAAAAACTAGCGAAGAGCAGGCGAGCGGCGGGCCCTGGCTGAACAGGACGGTGCTGGGCGTTGGACTGACGAGCTTGTTCAGCGACTGGAGCCACGAGATCGCCACGGCGGTGCTGCCGGCGTTTTTGGCGGCGATTGGCGCGGGACCGGCTTGGCTGGGGGCGATTGAAGGGATCTCGGACGGATTGTCCAGCTTCACGAAACTGGCGTCGGGCTACTACACCGACCGACTGAAACATCGCAAGCCGCTGGTCGTGATTGGATATGCGGTCACGGCCGTGGCGACGGCTTCGTTTGGGCTGGCAACGCACGCGGTTCATGTGTTGTTGGGGCGGGCAGCGTCGCGGCTCGCGCGCGGAATAAGGTCGCCGGCAAAGAAAGCGCTGCTGGCGGCGGACGTTTCGCCTTCCGCGTACGGGCGCGCGTTTGGCTTCGAGAGATTGATGGATACGGTGGGAGCGATTGCGGGGCCGCTGACGGCACTGTGGCTGCTGCAGGTAACGAATCACGCGTATCGCACGGTGTTTTTTTGGACGCTGTTGCCGGGTTTGCTGGCGGCGCTGTGCTTCTGGCTGCTGGTGCGAGAGCGGCCGATTGGAACGCGCAAGCAAGTGTCGTTTCTGACGGGGCTGCGCGCGCTGCCGGGATCCTTTCGCCGATTTTTGCTGGGAGTGGGGATATTCGGGGCGGGCGATTTTTCACACACGTTGTTGATTCTTTATGCGACGCGCATGCTGTCGCCGGCGCATGGAACGGCCTGGGCAGCAAGCATTGCGGTAGGGCTGTACACGCTGCACAACGTCTTTTATGCGGGTTCGGCTTACGTGAGCGGCTGGATCAGCGACCACGTGCCGCACCGAAAAGCGATTCTCGCAGGAGGCTATGCGCTGGGCGGCGTGACCGCGATTTTTCTGACGGCGGCGCCGCATGCGCTGTGGTTATTAGCCGCGATCTTCGTGCTCGCGGGCGTCTATGTGGGAACGGAAGAGGCGCTGGAGGATTCGCTGGCGGCGGAACTTTTGCCGAAAGAGCAGCATGGAATGGCGTTCGGGACGCTGGCGGCAGTGAACGCGGTGGGGGATTTTCTTTCAAGCATCCTCGTGGGGCTGTTGTGGTCGCAGGTTTCGGTGAAGGCGGCGTTTTCGTATTCGGCGGTGTTATTTTTCGCGGGGGCGATTATGATCGCTAGGTTGCAGAAATAGAGGATGGAGAGAACCCGAGACGCGTGCGCAAAGGTGGCGTTCGGGACATCGGGCTGGCACCGATCAAGAGAAAAGACGCGCGAGATGCGGAGATCGTGCGGACATGGGGCGCAGCAGTGCTGCGCCCCTACGGGGACACGCAAGCCCAAGAACTGGCCTGAAGGCCGGCCACTACAATGGCGTTTGGAACAAACGGGTGGGGAGAAATCGGCGGTTAGGAGTTTTTGCTGGCAAGGGCTTTGGAGACGCGCATGCGGCGCTGGACTTCCGCCTGAAGATAGCGGCGCAGATTTTCGGGGACGATGCCGGGATCCGCGAGTACGCGAAGATCGGATACGGTGAGGTGAGGCAAGAAGGCGAGCACGGTTGCTAAGGGCGCGGAGGGATTGCGCACAAGAGCGAGGCGCACATTATAGGTCTGGGACCATTTGCGGTGACTGGCGATGGCTTGCACGACGCGAAGAGAAGTTTTTTCGCGCGCCAGGGCCTTGAGTACCTGCGATTCCGTGAGGAAGGGATTATCGAGGGCGACAGGCAGGACATTCGGATGGCCTTCCGCGACGAGTGCGCCGGCAACGTGCGTGGGTCCGCGGCGAGCGAGAGCAATCTTTTGGCCCAGTGGCAATTGCGGGAGGCGCGCAACGATTTGGGCTTCGGCGAGGCGTTTGAGCTCCGCGGAGGAGGCGGGCGAGAGGGCGAACTGGACAAGATCCATGAGGTAGATGTCGCGCAGTAAGCGCAAACAGGCGAGGCGCGGGGCACGCGGATGAAAAAGCAGCGCGCGCTTGACGGAGTAGCTTTTCAGGAGACTCTTGCGCGTGGCAATGTCTTCGAGTACCTCCGTGGGAAGATCCTTGCGGGAGAGTAGCAGGCAAAGCTTCGAATCATCCAAGGCGGGATTATCGAGGAGCGCGGCGAGCACTTGGGGCGCAGGGTGATAAAGCAGGGCGCTCAGGTCATCACCCGTAGCGGTGCGCGCGAGTTGAAGTTCTGCCTCGTACTCAGGCACGTTACTTCCTTTCCTCGATGGGCACCAGGAAGCGGAGAGCGAGGCGTGCAGCAGATTCAGCGGGCGTGATGGCCATGGCGCCAAATTCCGCCTGAGGAGCAACAGCGCGCAGGCGTTCGTCCATCAACTGGTCAAAGAAGAAGGAGCAGCCCACCATGCCGCCCGTCTTGGCCAGCAGGAATCTCTGATCCTTGAGTTGCAGGCGCTCGATGAGGGCGGCGACGAGCGTGGCGAGGTCGTCGGCAGCCGCCTGAAGCAGGGCGCGCGCAACGGAATCGCCTTGATCCGCAGCCCGCAGGATCACCGGAAAAATCTTGGGGAAGACATCATCGGGGACGCCGTGGGCGAGGGATTGGACTTCATGCCAAGTGGCGGCGTTGAGTTCCTGGAGAATCAGGCGGCCCATCGCGGAGTTGGCGCCAGTACGATCGAACTCGTGCAGAGCAGCGATGGCCGCGCGCCGGCCCACATCGTAAGCGCTGCCTTCGTCTCCGAGGTGCGGGCCGCGGCCGCCAATGCGGGCGATCTGGCCGTGCGCATCGCGCCCAACGGCGGCGGAACCGGTGCCGGCAATCAAGACAATCGCGGGACCTTCGCCGGTGGCCTCGAGAGTGAGCTCAAGATCGGTACACACAACCACAGTTTTGCCGGAAAATTCTTCCTCGAGGAGGCGCTTCATTTTTCTTTCGGCATCCGGCTGGCCCGCGCCCGCAAGACCCGCGCAAAGAGCGAGGACTTCCGCCGGTGGGATATTGGCGGACTGCAGGGCCCAGCGCGCGGCTTCACAGACGGCAGCCAGCGCGCCGCCAAATCCGACGCGCATGGGATTGGAAGGGCCGCTGCGGCTGCGCGCAAGGACGTGGCGCGATTCGTCCATGAGGACGCACTCCGTTTTTGTGCCGCCGCCATCGAACCCAAGAACGTAGCGCATAACCAAAGCATACGCGAGGCGGGGCTCGAGAAAAACACTTTTGCGAAATCGCTTACGGCGCAAAAGCGGCGGCAAGCCGCCGCACTCCAGGTAGGAGTCTTGCGGACATGGGGCGCAGCAGTGCTGTACCCCTACAACCAGCGAACGGCGAGACAGGGGCTGGAGCGAGTTCGGATCAGCGTTGGAGGGTTAGCTTGACGGTGATAGCGGCAGCCACTATTCTCGACTCGCTCCACGGAACTTCCCTGTAATTCTGCGCGGCGCGGTGCTCATGCACATTCATCCGCTGGATCTGGCGATTGTTGTTGCGTACCTGTTGGGAGTTACGGCGCTGGGATTGCATTTCCGGCGAGGGCAGCAGGACGCGCGCGACTATTTCCTGGGAGGGCGCAGCGCGCCGTGGTGGGCGCTGGCGTTTTCGATTGTGGCAACGGAAACCTCGACACTCACGATCATCGGCACTCCGGCGATTGCGTATGCGGGGAACATGACATTTTTGCAGTTGGTGTTCGGTTACATTGTCGGGCGGATTCTGATCAGCATCATTTTCCTGCCAGGATATTTTCGCGGGGAGTATCTGACGGCCTACGCCGTGATCGAGAAGCGCTTTGGCAGCCGGATGCGCTCCGTTGCCGGGGTGACGTTTCTGGCGACGCGAACGCTGGCGGAGGGTGTGCGCGTGTCCGCGATTGCGCTGGTGGTGAGCGTGGCGCTGGGAACATCGGAGCGGCTGGCGGTGTTCATCGTGATTGCGCTGACGGTGCTGTACACGTTGGAAGGCGGAATGAAGGCGGTGATCTGGACGGACGTGGCGCAGTTCCTGCTGTACCTGACGGGGAGTTTGCTCACATTGGGCTTGCTGCTGCATCGCATACCGGGAGGATGGGCGGAAGTGAGCCAGGTGGCGGCGGTGAGCGGGAATAAGCTGCAGGTGCTGGATTTTTCGTGGAATCTGGCGACAAAGTATACGTTTTGGTCGGGAGTGATTGGGGGAGCGTTCCTGACCATGGCGAGCCATGGAACGGACCAGACGATCGTACAGAGGATGCTGGCAGCGCGAAATCAGAAGGACAGCCGGCGCGCGTTGCTGGCGAGCGGCTTCATTGTGCTGTTTCAGTTCACAATTTTTCTGCTGGTCGGCGTGGCGCTTTTTGTGTTTGCGCAACACACGCCGCTGCTGGCCGCGGGAGAGCGGACGGATCGCATCCTGCCGTTGTTCCTGATACGCGAGATGCCGACGGGGCTGGCGGGGCTGCTGCTGGCTTCGATTCTGGCAGTGGCGATGTCCAACGCGAGCGGGTCGCTGAATTCGCTGGCGGCTTCGAGCGTGATGGACCTGGCGGCGCTGCGCGGGAGTTCCACGGATGCAGGCAATTTTTTGAAGCTTTCGCGGAGAATGACGCTGGTGTGGGGAGCGGTGTTGATCGTCCTTGGGCTGGTGAATTGGGGACCAGTCCTGGAGGCCGGGTTGACGGTCGCTTCCCTACCGTTTGGAAGCTTGCTGGGATTGTTTTTGCTGGGGACGTTTGATGCGCGGGCGAATTCGAGAGGCTCGCTCGCAGGGATGTTTGCGGGGCTGGCGACGGTGCTGCTTGTGTTTCGGTTCACGAAGATTGCGTTCACGTGGTACGTGCTGATCGGCTCGTGCGTTACGTTCGCCGTTGGCGCCGCGGTGAGCCGGGTAATTTCGGAGCGCCGGGCGGCTGCGTGACGAATTGCCGGAGAAAATCGAGGTGGGCTGTGTGAGCACGGACAAGGCGCCCGCCTCAGAAGGCGGCCGCTACAAAGGCAAACCCAAGAGCACAGTCAGGAGTGACTGTGCCACAGGGTCGGCGGGAGGAGAAATTTTGGTTTGGTGGCGGAGCGTGCGGCCGCAAAAGCGGCGGCGGGCCGCCGCACTCCCAATTGGGCGAGGGACTGGGCCAGACTTGTTGACAGAGAATTTGTGTGGAGGGGTATGAGCGAGAAGCGGCTGGAGCTGGTGCGAGGACTTGGGCCGTGGGCCTCGGCGGCGATTGTGGTCGGCACGATGATCGGGACGGGCATTTTCCTGAAGCCGGCGGAAATGGCGCGGGAAGGCCACTCGATTTCAATCGTGTTTGCGGCGTGGATCGTTGGCGCGGTGCTTTCGATTTTTGGTGCGCTGTCCTATGCGGAGCTTGGCGCGGCGATTCCGGAGGCTGGGGGCGAGTACGCGTATTTGCGGCGCGGATTTGGGCCAGTGTGGGGATTTTTGTTCGGGTGGATGCACTCGATTGTGGGGCGGCCCGCATCGGCGGCTTCAATTGCCGCGGGGATGATGCGCTTCCTCAGCTTTTTTCTTCCGGCCGTGGCCGCGCCGATTTTCACCGTGCACATTGCGATTCCGGGACTTACGGGGTGGATCAAGCCGTACGAATTTGCGTTTACCTGGGCGCAGCCGCTGGCGGTGTTCTGGCTGGTGCTGATGACCGGCGTAAATTATCTGGGCGTACGGCTGGGCGGAGGCGTGCAGGTTTTTCTGACGGCGATCAAACTGGTGAGCATCGCGATTGTGATTGGCGTGGCGTTTGTGCTTCCGTCTGGCGGGGCGCATGCGGGGGACCCCGTGTGGCCGGTGGCGGCGAGTGCTGGATTGTTCAGCGCGTTTCTGGCGGCGCTGGCGGCGGCGCTGTGGGCATATGACGGGTGGGAGGATCTCAACCTGGTCGGCTCCGAGGTGAAGGACCCGCAGCGGAATTTTCCACGGGCGCTGGTGGGCGGAGTGTCGTTCGTGGCGCTGGTGTATCTGCTGTTTAACGCGGCCTGCTTCAAGGTGCTGCCGTTTGCGAGCGTGGCAAATTCGCCGCACGTGGCTTCGGACGTGGTGCAGCAAGTTGTGGGGCATGGGGCGGCCACGTGGGTTACATTGGCGATGCTGATCTCCGCGCTGGGTTCGATGAACTCCTCGATTCTGAGCGGTGCGCGCGTGCCCTACGCGATGGCGCGCGATGGAATTTTCTTCAAGATCGCCGATGGCATTCACCCGAAATACCGCACACCGGCGCGGGCGCTGATTTTTCAGGGCGTGCTGGCCAGCGTGCTGGCGCTGAGCGGGACGTTCGAGGAGCTGACCAACCTGTTCATTTTTGCGGGCTGGATCTTTTACGGGCTGGCGGTGGTGGCGCTGTTCCGGTTGCGCCGGACGGAGCCGGAAATGGCGCGGCCGTACCGCTGCTGGGGATATCCATGGGTGCCCGGAGCGTTTGTGGTCGGGGCGCTGGCGCTGACGTTGAATTTGTGGCTGGAGCGGCCGGGGCGCTCGACGATTGGATTGCTGCTGATACTCGCGGGGTTGCCGTTTTACCGGTGGTGGACGAGGAAAGCCGCTGACGCGCGAACCTAGTATTGTGTCCCGAAAATACCGTGCAAAAGTCCAGAGTCTTCAGGGGCTAAAGCCCAATTCACCCTGCGGGCTTTACGCCGGGGCTGAAGCCCCGGCCTCCTAAGGAAAAATGCAAGGAACTTCCGGGACAGCACACTAGGAGTGCGCCCCGCGCATCTTGCGCAAGCTCTGCAATGCAACCCCAATACACAGGGCAATGCCCGGCAGGATTACCCAATTGACCAGACCAGCGGCGAGCGCCGTTGCCTTAATCGACAGGGGGACGTGCGGGTCAAGCACGAACGCTAAGGGAGAAATCAGCAAGAAAAGCACTCCAAGAGCCAGGGCGGGAAGGGAGGCCGCGAAATAGACGCGCCAGCCTGTTGCCTGCGCCCGCCGGGAAAGATACGCGCCGATGGCTCCGATCAAGGGCAGGCTTAAGATCCAAGGAAGATAAAGAACGATTCCACGCGGCTCACCGGGGTGAGAGCTCATTGCCCGCAAGCCGGCAAACTGCATCAGCGCCAAGAGGACATACGCAGAGAATAGAGTGACGAGGCCGGGAATCCACAATTGCGAGACACGGTTTTCCATGAAGGCCTCCGATCTTGCCGAGAGGATGTCGCGGCAAAGCCCCTGCCAGCTTGAAACCTGGTCACACGTAAGGCGAACGGCCTCCGATTCAGAAGCGCCCTGCGCCCGAAGGGAAAGATAAGTGTCCTCGAGATGCGCGGCGAGCTCTTCCCGCACCTGTAACGATTCCGCCTCTGGAAGAGACAGGCGGTCGAGATGCGCGTTCACATAAGCGAGCCAGTCAGGCATGGTTCACCTTGGCGACGCGGCGCATAGCGCGGAAGAGGTCAGCCCACTCGGCGCGGAGTGGCGCCAGCATCTTTCGGCCCCGCGGCAGCAACTTATAGCAGCGGCGACGGCGGCCATTATCGCTGGTCTCCCACTGGCCACGCACCCAGCCGCGATTTTCCATGCGATAGAGGAGGGGGTAGAGCGCGGCGAGGGTGAAGCGGAGGGCGCCCGCAGAATCCTGCTCGATGCGGCGGGAAATTTCGTAGCCGTGGAGAGGTTGCTGCTCCAAGACGCTGAGGATGGCGAGTTCGGCGGTGCCACGCTTCAGTTCGGTGCGAATCATGGCGTGTCCTCTTACATATAAGAGTCTTATATATAACGGCGCATTTGTCAACTGTACGAAAGTACCGGCGGGGGCGACTGTTCAGGGGTACAGCAAATACTTGCGGCGGACTTGATCGAAGGCCGCGAGCGCCCCGGCCCAGCTACGGACGATTTGCTCCGGGGATACACCGGCTTGGAGATCGCGCACGGCCTGGTCATTACCGAGGAGTTGCAGGATTTTGGAGGAATCGAACTGCTGGGGATATTTCTTTTGCAGAATAGCGGCAATTTCCAAGCCCATGCGCATGGAGCGCACAGCCGCGCGATCCGTGATCTTGACGCCGACGCCGCCGCAACGCTGCCCGGCGTACAGACCGCTGACGGGAATGAAGGGCTGATTGGAAAAGCGCAGGCCGGGAAGATACTTCGCGTTCAATTCGGCGGCAATTTCGGCGCCATCCATCCAGGGCGCGCCGAACTCCTCGAAGGGCGCTTCCGTGCCGCGGCCCACGGAAACGCCGGCGCTCTGGAGAATTTCCAGGCCGGGATAGAGGATGGAGCCTTTCAGCGTGCGGAGATTGGGCGAGGGGGGAATCCAGCGGCTTCCGGTGCTTTCAAAAAAATAATTGCGGTGCCAGTTTTTCATCTTGATGACGCGGAGGTCGGCGTTAATGTGATTTTCGGCGTTGTAGAACTGCGCGAGCTCGCCGATGGTGAGCGCGTAGCGAACGGGGATGGGATAGTAGGCGACGAAGCTGGTTTTGTCCGCATCGAGCATGGGCCCTTCGAGGATGTCGCCGCTCAGGGGATTGGGACGGTCGAGCACATAAAAGGCAATGCCGTGTTTCGCGGCTTCCTCCATGCAGTAGGCCATCGTGGTGGTGTAGGTATAGAAGCGCACGCCGGCGTCCTGCACGTCATAAACTAGCGCATCGATGTCTTTCAACATGTCGTCGGTGGGACGCAGTTGCTCGCCATAGAGGCTGTAGATGGGGAGCCCGGTCGAGGGATCCTTGGAGGAGGAGACCTTGTCAATGGCGTGGCCGGCGATGCCGTGCTCGGGGCTGAACAGTGCGACCAACTCGACTCCGGGGGCCTTCGCGAGGACCTCCACGGTGGAACGCCCCTGAAAATCCACGCCGGTGTGATTGGTGATGAGGCCAACGTGTTTGCCACGGAGCGAAACGAATTTCTCGGATTCGAGGACGTCGAGGCCCGTCTGAACGCGGCCAACGTGGCTATGCTGGGTCTTCGCGTGCTTCTGAGCCGCGACAGCGAAGTGCGGCAGGAAAACGCCGGCCAGCAGCGAAAAGGCAAACGCGCGGCGGAATTGGCGGAGGGGGCGGTTCAGACGGCCGATGGGTTCCATAGCTTCCAATGATATTCTGGAACGCGGCGTCCGCACCTTCATTGTGAGCATGGAGTGCGCGTGCTATATACAGTCGAGGCGGCGGGCAGGCGGCCGGGGGACCATCGAAACATGAACAGGCGTGCTGCCGGATTATTATTTCTGCCATTTTTGCTTCTATTGCTTATGACACTGAACGCTCGCAGCGACTCACGAATTGCGGAATCCGCGAAAGCTACGGCCAGCGAAAAGCGCGCCGCACAGAGCAGCGTCGCGGGCAAAGCCACGGCCGAACTGGAGAAATGGGCCAAAACAACGCTCCTGCAAATGAGCCTGGAGGAGAAGGTCGGGCAGGTCCTCTTCACGACGTATCACGGCAGCTTCACGCCCACGGATTCCGAAGCGTACGCGCAAATGATGCACGACGTGAACGAGCTGCACGTCGGGGGATTCATTAACATCACGCTCGGATCGCCGCTGGGCATCGTGAAGAGCCAGGCATACCCGACAGCGGCGCTCACGAACCAACTGCAATCCAAATCGAAGCTGCCGCTGCTGATCGGCGCGGATTTCGAGCGCGGCACGGCAATGCGATTGGATGAAGGAACATCGTTCCCGACAGCGATGGCGCTGGCGGCCGCCGGAAATCCCAAGGATGCGTACACGATGGGGAAGATCACGGCGCTGGAGGCGCGGGCCGTGGGAATCCAGTGGATCTACGCTCCGGACGCGGATGTAAACAATAATCCGGGAAATCCCATCATCAATACGCGGTCGTTTGGCGAAGACCCCGCGCGCGTATCGGAATTTGTGAGCGAATTCATTCGCGGGGTGCAAGAGAACGGCGGGCTGGCGACGGCAAAACACTTCCCCGGACATGGCGACACGGCGGGGGATTCGCACATTGATTTGCCGGTGATCAAGGCCGATCGGGAGCGGCTGGAGCATCTGGAACTGGTGCCGTTCCGCGCGGCGATTGCGGCGGGCGTGGGCAGCATCATGACCGGGCACCTCGCGGTGCCGGCGCTGGAACCCGATGCGAATACGCCGGCGACGCTTTCTTCGCACATTCTCACGGATGTTTTGCGCAAGCAACTGGGATTTGAAGGGCTGGTGGTGACGGACGCCATGGACATGGGCGGGATCACGGTTCGCTACGCGCCGGGAGATGCAGCGGTGCGCGCGTTTCTGGCGGGCGCGGACGCGTTGCTGATGCCTCCGGTGCCGGATGCGGCGTACGACGCACTGCTGGCTGCGGTACAGTCCGGGCAGATTACGCAGGAGCGGCTGGACGGCTCGGTGCGGCGCATTCTGCTGGCCAAGGCAAAACTGGGGTTGAACAGCAACCGGCTGGTGGATCTGGATGGGTTGAATGCTAATTTCGGCAGCGCCGCATATCAGGCGGAGGCGCAAGAGATTTCGGACCGCGGGGTCACGCTTCTTCGGGACACGGCGCACCGGTTGCCGCTCGACGGAACAAAGCCGATGCGCGCGCTGCTGGTTTCGCTTTACGCGGATCCGGAGCCTTATCCGGGGGAAGACCTGGAACGGGAGCTGCGCTTGCGGTTCGATTCGCTGATTGCGCTGCGCGCGGACACGACATTTGTGAAGGCGGACACGCTAAAACTGCCTTCGCCGGATCAGTATGACGTGGCCATTCTGGCGTTGTTTGTACGTGTAAGCGATCGCAAGGGCGACGTGGACGTGCCGGCAGACCAATTGCCGCTGATCAATCAGATTTACAAGGCGGGCAGGCCGGTCATCACTGTCGGGATGGGCAGCCCTTATCTGATCGAGCGATTTCCGCAGGCAGAGACTTGGCTATCCGCGTTCGGGATCAGCGACGTGGCACAAATTTCGATTGCGCGCGCGCTGTTTGGGCAAATCCCGATGCAAGGGCACCTGCCGGTGACAATTCCCGGCGTGGAGCTGAAGGCGGGCTTCGGTATCGAAGTTGCGGCCAATCCGATGACGTTGCAGGCGATGGACGTACGCGGAGAAGCGCAACTGCAACCGGCGTTTGCCGTCGTGGAAAAAGCTATTGAGGACAAGGCGTTTCCCGGGGCGACGATGGCGGTGGGGTATCGCGGAAAGGTATCGCTGCACGCGTTTGGAAAGTTGAGCTATGACGCGAATTCGCCGGCGACAAAGATCAGCACGATGTATGACATTGCGTCGCTGACGAAGGTGGTGGTGACGACCACGCTTGTCGAGATGCTGGCGGAGGGCGACTTCCCTTCCCCGCTGGATCTCGACGCGCCCATCGAACGGTATCTTCCGGAATGGATCGATGGACCACAGGTGGAGGGCCCGAACAAAATCGTGGTGCGGGATTTGCGCGAACTCGCCAATTGGCCTGGCGAGCGGCAAATCGCGTGGCGGCACAAAGTGACGGTGCGCCATCTGATGACGCACACTTCGGGGCTGCCGCCGTTCAAGGAGTACTGGCGCACATCGCAGGGGAAAGCTGAGACACTGCGCATGATTTTCGCGGAGCCACTGGAATACGAACCCGGAACAAAGGTGGAGTATTCGGACCTGGGTATCATCCTGATGGCGGAGATCATCCAGCGGCTGACAGGAAAGCCGCTGGACGAACTGGCGTCCTCGTTGGTTTTCGGCCCGTTGGGAATGAAGAACACGATGTACCTCCCGCCGAAGAATTTGTGGCCGGAGATTGCGCCGACGGAGGTGGACAACGAGTTGCGCCACCGCTTGGTGCAGGGCGAAGTCCACGACGAAAATGCTTTCGTGATCGGAGGAGTTTCGGGACACGCCGGGGTGTTCAGCACAGCGCCGGATTTGGCAGCATTTTGCCAGATGCTGCTGAATGGCGGGGTTTATGGGCATAAGCGGCTGTTGAAACGCGCGACGCTTGCGGAGTTCACGGTGCCGCAGGCGCTGGCGCAGAATACGCGCACGCTGGGCTGGGTGGTGCCGACGGAAGGCAGCTCGAGCGGGCATTATTTTTCGGCGCACAGTTACGGCCACACGGGATTTACCGGCACGACGATTTGGATCGATCCGGACCGGCAATTGTTTGTGGTGCTGCTGACGAATCGCGTGAATCCCACGCGCGAGAATCACAAGATTGCCGAGGTGCGGCCGGCGGTGCATGACGCGGTGATGAAGGGGCTGGGGTTTGGAGCGGAGAGCGTGCCGGTTAGATGATGGGGCTGCACGCTATCAGGAATCAGTTATCAGTTAATCAGGAATCGAAAAACAGGGAGTGGTGGCAGACATCTCTGCCCCGGCTATTTGATCGTTCTATCTCTGGCGGCTTGGGCGAGGTCGGCAGGCTTACCTAGGTCGCGCCAGTAGGCATCATCGGTTAGGAAGGCGAGAATGTTTTCTCCGTGGGCGCACAGATGCAGATAGGTATCGATGATGGAGAAGACGCCTTGTTCCGGCATCAGGCGGAGGAGACGCGGGGAGATAATGTGGATGCCGGTGAAGGCGAACGGCTGCAGCGAGACTTCAGGGGCTAAAGCCCTCGAATTTGCTGCGCTGTTCGGCACGGCTGAAGCCGTGCCCTCCCGCTCCATGCGGATCGGCATGCCTGCCTCGGCTGGGCACGGGACGGGTTGCGCCGTGCTCTCCTGAAGAGTGTCTGCGCAATGACTTTGAGAGGTGATTTGAGTTCGCTTATCAGAGGCATGCAAACGTGAAGTGGGAGAAACGTTTGAAGTTGAGGTTCTTCGGGCATCCTCATCGGATGCCCTCGGAATGACACCATTGGCTTTTTGCGCAGGCACTGAGTCTGTGGCTTCCTGAGGAGGATTCAGGGGATAGCCACGAACCAATTCGGGCTCTTGATCAAAGCTGGCGCGGCGGCCGCAGAGGCGGAGATCGACGTCGAACAACAGTTGACGCAAGCTATTGCGGTGCTGGACTGCCAGTGTGGCTAGAGCTTGCTTTGCGTTGTGGAATTCGGCCATGCGGTGGAGATCGATGGTGCTGATTACGTCTACGTTATGCAGGATGAACGGCTCTTCAGAATGCGCAGAATCCTGGAGGAAAAACCAGGAGGCCTTTTTCAGGCCACCGCCCGTATCGAGCAATTGCTCCTCGCGGGAAATTTCGATGTGCAGGCCGAAATTGTCGTGGGCCTTGAGGTAATCGAGAATCATGTCCGGGAAGTGGTGGACGTTAATGATGACGTCGTGCACGCCAAAGGAACTCAGGCGGGAAAGAGTGATTTCGAGGAGGGGGCGGCCGGAGACTTCCACGAGGGCTTTGGGGCGAGTGTCAGTGAGCGGGCGGAGGCGCGTGCCGAGCCCCGCCGCCAGGATCATGGCTTTCATTTGTGACCTTCGTCCAAACTTAGGGCGTGGCTGAAAAGGCGGCGGGAAAACGGCGACCAGCATTTCTTCAGGGGCTGAAGCCCCGTGGTAGCCAAGCACTTAATGTCGGAGCTAAAGCTCCGACCCCCTATGGAAAAAGGACTTTTCCCGCAAGCTGTGAAGCCATGCCCTGACGAAAAACGCGGATATTCACACAAACCCAGAAGTCCCGGCCTCCTAAAGAGAACTGCGGAAGCGGGCCTCAGCTGCTGAAGCCGGAATTGTCTGGCGCCGTTTACGGCACGACTGAAGTCGCGCCCTCCCGAAAAAAAACAGTACTCACCCAGACTCTGACACCCTGGCCTCCTAGAGATGGCCGCAAGGGATTTCTCGGAGGCGACCGTAGGTGGTTTCATTGGCCCAGCTTTTCCAATTCAAGATGGCGCACGACGACTTCCAGGCCGTTTCGGATGCGCAGGCGCTTAGCCAACTGCTCCGCCAGAAAAACGGAACGATGCTGGCCGCCGGTGCATCCGAAGGACACCATGAGATTCTTGAAGCCGCGCTGCTGGTAGTTGTCCACGCTGGCATCCACCAGCGAGAGCACTCCCGCGAGAAACTGGTGCACGCTTTCCTGCTGGTTGAGGTATTCGATCACCGGCGCGTCTTTGCCCGTGAGCGATTTGAAGCGCTCCTCGCGGCCGGGATTCGGCAAGCTGCGGCCATCAAACACGAAGCCCCCGCCATTTCCCGTGTCATCCTGCGGCAAGCCGCGATGAAAGGAAAAGCTGAAGATGCGCACGACAAGATTTTGCGCTTCGGAAGCGAGGGCGTTGAGCTTCTCCGAGGCCAGCATGCCCTGAAACGCATCCATGAGCGTGGGCAGCTCGATGGGCAATTTGGTGTTGTGAAGCAGCCAGCGCAGGTTCTTCAGCGCGTAGGGGACGCTCTGCAGGAAATGCGTTTTGCGCTCGTAAAAACCGCGAAAACCGTAGGCGCCCAAAGCTTGCAAGAGACGAGCGTAGACGTAGGCGTAGTAAAAGTGCAGGAACGCATCGCGGTCCAAATCGAGAAATTCGCTGAGCCGGTCGAGATACGCATCCAGGAGCTGCTGGCGTAGTTGCGGCGGCAGATCCGCCTTGGCATCGAACAACAGAGAAGCGATGTCATATTGCAGGGCGCCCTTGCGGCCGCCCTGATAATCGACGAAGAATGGCTGGCCATTGCGCAGCATTACATTGCGGGACTGAAAATCGCGGTAGAGAAAATAATCGCGGGGCGCGCTCAAGAGGAAATCGGTAAGGCGGCTGAAATCGTTCTCCAGGCGTTGCTCGCTGAAAGGAATGCCGGCTAGCCGGAGAAAATAGTATTTGAAGTAGTTCAAATCCCAGGCGATGGATTGGCGATCGAAGCTGGCGCAAGGATAGCTGGCGGAATAATTCAAGTCGCGGCCGGCTTCGACCTGGAAACGCGGCAGGACGGCGACGACTTTGCGGTAGACCTCAACCACCGGGGCGGCGATGTGTGCGCCATCGCGATTTTGTGAGAGAAACTCGAAAAGCGTGGTGTCTCCCAGGTCTTCCTCGAGATACGCGCCGCGGTCCAGATCTTCGGCATAAATCTCCGGCACAGGCAGGCCGTGTTTGCGGAAATGCCGTGAGAATTCGAGGAAGGCGACGTTTTCCTCGCGAACGCCGTAGAGAACTCCAATGGCGCTGTCCTTGTCATTGGCAAGACGAATGATCTTGCGACCGGAGCCGCCGAGGTCTCCCTGTACCGGCTGCATGCGCGCAGGGGGTGCGTGAAAATGTTGCTCGAAGAGTTTCTTGAGGACATCCATAAACACGAGTTCCGGTAATTCCGTTTTGCGAGCTGGCTGGGTGCGTACTTTTCCATCATAGATGATTCCGGAGATGCGGATGGGGAGGAACACGGGATGATGTCGTGGGCGTTAATTCGGAGCAAGCCCGGCTATAATTTAGGAATGCCCATCCCAAACAAGAAGCGCAAGCTGACGCAACGCCGGCGGACAGAACAACGGAATCCAGGCTCCAAGAACCTCGACCGCATGACGACGATACAGATTGTGCGGCTGATGAACCGCGAGGACCGCAAAGTGCCTGCGGCGGTGGCGCGAGAGTTGCCAAGGATTGCGCGTGCGACGGAGGCGATTGTACAAAGGATGGAAAACGGTGGAAGGTTGATTTATGTAGGAGCGGGATCGAGCGGACGCATCGCGGTGCTGGATGCTTCGGAGTGCCCGCCAACGTTTGGGACGCCGCCGGAATTGGTGCAGGCGCTGATCGCCGGGGGAAAGAAGGCAATGACGCAAGCCGTGGAAGGCGCGGAAGACCGCCGGGGCGACGCGGTGCGCGATTTGAAACGCATTCGGCTGACTGGCGCAGATGCTGTCGTGGGAATTGCGGCGAGCGGGACGACACCGTACGTGCTGGGAGCGCTCGGTTATGCAAAGAAGCGAGAGGCGCTGACGATTGCAGTCACGTCGAATCGGAGATCGCCCCTTGCGCGTGCGGCAAGAATTACCATTGCGCCAGAGGTGGGACCGGAAGTGATTGCGGGTTCGACACGGCTGAAGGCAGGGACGGCGCAGAAATTGGTCCTGAACATGCTCTCAACAGCAACGATGGTGCGCTTGGGCCATCTGTATGACAACCTGATGATTGATGTTGCGCGGACAAATGAGAAGCTTCGGGACCGGGAGAAGCGGATCCTGAGGGAAGCGAGCGGGAGGGATGTGTCTGCGGTGGAACACGCTCTGCGTCAGAGCAAACACAACCTGCGCGTGGCGCTGATCATGCTGAAGCGGGATGTTTCGGCGGAACAGGCGAAGAAGCGCCTGGCGGCAGCCAGGGGCCACTTGCGCCGGGCATTGGGCGAATAGGCAGGAAGACCGGGCATGGACAAATTTCAAATTCGCGGGGGAAAGCCGCTACACGGAACGGTGACGATCAGCGGCGCGAAAAACTCCGCGCTGCCGGCGATGGCTGCTGCGCTCCTGACCGCGGAGCCGGTGACGCTTCAAAACCTTCCGATGGTACGCGACATCGTCACCATGGCAAAGCTGCTGGCGTTCATGTCCGCCAGGGTGACGACGACGGACTTCCCTTCGGCGGATTACACCATCGAGGCGACGACGCTGAATGGCGCGGTAGCACCCTACGAACTGGTAAAGACGATGCGGGCATCCATCCTGACGCTGGGGCCGGCGGTGGCGCGTGCCGGGATTGCGCACGTTTCTTTGCCGGGAGGTTGCTCGATCGGCGCACGGCCGGTGGATATGCATGTGGCCGCGCTGGCGAAGATGGGTGCGGAGATCAGCACGGAGCACGGGTACATCCACGCAAAGGCGCCAGGGAATGGGCGGTTGAAGGGCGCGCATATCGTCTTTGAGAGAATTACGGTGACTGGCACGGAAAATATCCTGATGGCAGCGACACTGGCCGAGGGCGAAACGAACCTGGAGAATTGCGCGCGCGAGCCCGAGGTGACGGACCTGATTCACCTCCTACGCAAAATGGGAGCAGACATTCGCGGAGACGATACTTCCACGCTGCGCATTCGCGGCGTGGAAAAGCTGCACGGCACAAACCATGCGGTAATTCCGGATCGCATCGAGGCGGGCACTTTTCTGGTGGCCGGAGCCATGACCGGCGGCGATCTGACGATCACGAACTGCGCGCCCGCACATCTGGGCGCGGTGATCGCCAAACTGGAGAAGGCAGGCGCGCCCATTGAAACGCTGGATGCGACAACACTGCGGGCGCGGGGCGCAAAGACGCTGGCCGCGGCGGATGTAACCACGGAAGAGTATCCGGGCTTCGCTACCGACATGCAGGCGCAATACATGGCGCTGGCGACACAGGCAGAAGGCACTTCGGTGATTACGGAGACCATTTTCGAGAATCGCTTCCTGCATGCGAGCGAAATGATGCGCATGGGCGCGAACATTTCGATTGATGGGCGGCGCGCGGTGGTGCGCGGACCGGCTCCGCTCTCCGGCAGCACTGTGCAAGCCTCGGACTTGCGCGCCAGCGCGGGATTAGTGCTGGCGGGGCTGGTGGCGTCGGGAGAGACGATCATCGACCGCGTGTACCACATTGACCGCGGCTACGAGAGGATCGTGGAAAAGCTACAAGCCGTAGGCGCGGACATCGAGCGGCTGCACAGCAAGGAAACGTAAAACTGGCTCACGAGGAACAGACATCGAGTTAAGCCATCCCCTCAGCCTTTCGCTACACTCCGCTGGTTGGTGGTGCGATTTGCTGCGAAAGGCGCTCTATGGTGCGAAGCAAGCGGGCCGCCGTGCGGTTAATATAGATGGCCAGAGCCATCATGCCATAGCAGACGGCGACGACCATGGCGATGACCGACCAAAGTACCAACGAGCGCAGATCGGTGCTCGTCTGACCCGCCAGGTGACCAATCCAGAGCAGAATAGCCAGCATCGCCAGGAACAATACGGCGAATGCAATCAACTGACGGTTCCTGATTCGATCGTTTTCCGCTGAAGAATTTCGCAGAATGAGCGTCACTTCTTTCGACATCGGGCAAATCTCCTTCCAATAGCGCCGCCGGAGGCGGGTCCACGGATTTTAAGAGCAAGGCGGGCCGCGCCGCAAGTGTTCCAGCCCGCACGGCAAATTTCCGCAAACTCTGGTACAATCCGCCAATTGCTTTGCACCCAGAAGCAAGGTAATTGTGAAGCGACACGGCAGACCAACGGGAGGGGCCAACCATGCGGAACACCGAACTGCTGGAGAAAATCGATGCCGCAATCGCCGAGAAAAGCCTGCTGAAACATCCGTTCTATCAGGATTGGCAGGCGGGCAAGCTGAGCCGCGAGGCGCTGCAGCTGTATGCGGCGCAGTATTACCGGCACGTCGAAGCGTTCCCGAAGCACCTGCGCGTGCTGGCGGCGCGCACCGAAGGCCCGCTCCGCGACATCGTGGTGGAAAACCTGGCGGAAGAGGAAAATCCCGCGCGCCCGCACCCGAAACTCTGGCGTGATTTTGCGGCGACGTTGGGCGTAAATGAGGAGGACATCACGTGCTGCCCGGCATTGCCTGGAACGCAGACAGTTGTGGAGACGTTCCGCGAGATCGTGGGTGACCGGCCGGTGGCGGAAGCGGTTGCGGCGCTGTATGCCTACGAAGCGCAGGTGCCGGAGATCGCAACGACGAAGATTGGTGGCTTGAAGAAGTTTTACGGAGTGGATTCGCCGAAGGGCTTGGCCTACTTCACGGTGCACGAAGAAGCCGACAAGTTACATCGTGCCGCGTGGCGTGGTTGGCTCGAAGAACACGCCCACGGGGACGAAGAAGAGATCCTGGCGACAACGAATGAGGCCCTGGATGCGCTATGGGGTGCGTTGGATGCGGTGCATTGCGCGCACGCGTAGGAATGCTGGTGGACCTCGCGTAATTAAGACGGGCAAACATCGAATGCGGCACGAAAGTGAGAGGCCCCCGAGAGATTCGGGGGCTTTTTCCGTAGGAGCGTTTTAATGCGCTGGGTGACGGAAACCCCAAGACCCAGGCACATACTCCGTGCCTGGGGCACTCTTCGCTTTTTGATACGGGCATCCGAAATTTAAGACTAGCTAATTGCCTTCGGTGGTAGGGGCGGCGGGTGTTGGGCCGCCGCCGGGCACGTCTTTTTTGTGGGCCTGCTTCTCGCGGGCTTCCCTAATGAGAGCCTTGCGGGAGAGGCGGATTTTGTTGCCCTCGATGGCCAGCACCTTGACGAGCACCTGATCGCCCAGCTTCAGTTCGTCGCGAACGTCGCGGATGCGATGCTCGGAGATTTCACTGATGTGTAAGAGGCCGTCGGTGCCGGGGAAGAGTTCGACGAAGGCGCCAAATTCCGCGAGGCGGACGACTTTGCCGAGGTAGGTCTTGCCCATTTCGGCGCTGGCGGTGACATCGCGAACCATTTGCAGGGCCTGATCGCCGCCGGCTCCGCTGGTGGAGAAGATGTGCACGGTGCCGTCTTCCATGACGTCGATCTTGACGCCGGTCTGTTCGATGATGGACTTGATCTTCTTGCCGCCGGGGCCGATGAGGTCGCGGATCTTGTCGGTGGGGATGCTCAACTTGTAGAGGCGTGGGGCGTACGCCGAAATGGCTTCACGGTGCGCGCCGAGGGTCTGCTCCATGGTGTCGAGAATCTGCAGGCGCGCCTTTTTGGCCTGCGCCAGAGCTTCGCGCATCATCTGGATGCTGATGCTGGTGACCTTGATGTCCATCTGCAGGGCGGTGATGCCTTCGCGAGTGCCGGCAACCTTGAAGTCCATATCACCGTAGTGATCTTCCGCGCCGGCAATGTCCGTGAGGATGGAGTAAGCGCCATTTTTGCCGACAACGAGACCCATGGCGATACCAGCGCACGCCGCCTTCATGGGCACGCCTGCATCCATCAGGGCCAGTGAGCCGCCGCAAACGGTGGCCATGGAAGAAGAGCCGTTGGACTCCAGAATGTCGCTGACCACGCGCATGGCGTAGGGAAAATCGATTTCGGGCGGCAGCAGGTTGGCAAGCGCGCGTTCCGCCAGCGCACCGTGGCCGATTTCACGGCGGCCCGCGCCGCGCAGCATTTTCACTTCGCCGACGCTGAAGGGCGGGAAATTGTAGTGCAGCATGAAGCGCTTAAAGGTGTCCTGCTCGAAGAGCAAGTCGAGGCGCTGCATATCTTCCTTGGTGCCAAGGGTTAGAGTGGCGAGAGCCTGGGTTTCACCGCGGGTGAAAAGGGCCGAGCCATGCACGCGAGGCAGGAGGCCCACTTCGCAGGTGATCTGGCGAATTTGGTCGAACGCGCGGCCATCGGGACGCCGGCGGGCCTTCAGGATTTCGTCGCGGAAAATTTCTTCGCGGAGGCGTTCGAAGGCGCGCTTGGTTAACGTCAGCTTCTCTTCGTCGTCTTCCGCAATGGGCTTCAGGATCTCTTCGAGCAGGGCGTCAACCAGGTGATAGCTTTCCTTTTTCGGATGCTTTTCGGTGTTGAGCGCATCCTGGAGCTTCGCGCCATAGGTTTTCTTCAGGCTGTCGCAGATAGCCTTATCAAAGGGCAGCGGCTCGACCACAACCTTGGTGGGCTTGAGCTGGGCGTGAAGTTCCTTGATGCCGCGCACGATTTTCTTGACCTGTTCGTGGCCGAACTCGAGGGCTTCGACGACCTTTTCTTCGGAGACTTCAAAGGCGCCCGATTCCACCATGACGATGCCGTTTTCGGTGCCGGCGACGATAATGTTGAACTTGCTGGTCTTTTGCTCGGCGACTGTGGGATTGGCGACGAGTTGGCCATCGAGAAGGCCCACGCGAACGGCGGCGATGGGGTCGGTGAAGGGCAGATCGGAGCAATAAGCAGCAGCGGAAGCAGCGGTCACGGCGATGACATCGGGATCGTTATCGCTATCGGCAGAGAGCACCAAGGCAATGATCTGGGTTTCCGTGCGCCAGGAATCCGGGAAGAGCGGGCGTATGGGCCGATCAATCAAGCGGGAGACCAGAATTTCCTTTTCGGTGGGGCGTCCTTCGCGCTTGAAGAAGCCGCCGGGGATTTTCCCCGCAGAGTAGGTATTCTCGCGATAGTCGACAGTGAGGGGCAGAAAGTCGCGGTCACTCGCTTTGGAAGCCATGCAAGCCGTAACGAGGACGATAGTATCGCCGTAGCGAGCCGTCACCGCGCCGTTGGCTTGCTTGGCGATTTTCCCCATTTCGAGGGCCAGGGGGCGTCCGCCAACTTCGATCGTAACCTGATAAGGTGCGGATACGTGATTGTTGTCAGCCATTTATATTCTTCCTTTGACTCCGTTCGAGGAGTAGAGAGGCAGGCCGTGCCTGCTTCTAACTGGAAGATAAGAGGAAGTTTAAGCGCGGACAGGACATTCCGCGAGCAAGCACACCAGGAAAACGCCTACAAGCCTGCCGAGGCAGGCCTGAGCGATTCACGTGCGGCAGAAGCACTGCCGCCGAACAGACTCCTGTTGGAATTTGTGCGTTCGTGATGCCGCAAGTTGCGCCGGCCAGGTCTTGACGAGGCGTTACTTGCGCAGGCTAAGGCGTTCAACAATCTGGTGATACCGATCCGGGTCTCGCCGGTTGAGATAGTCCAGCAGGCGCCGCCGCTTGTTTACCATCATAATCAGCCCACGGCGTGATGCGTGGTCCTTGACGTGCGACTTGAGATGCGTTGTCAAATAGTTGATGCGCTCGCTGAGGAGTGCAATCTGCACTTCCGGCGATCCCGTGTCCTTCACATGGCTTCGGAATTGCTCAATCAACAAAGCTTTCGCGTCGCTCAAGTGCCCCCCAACCATCGTCCCTTGAAATTTCCTCTTTTCTTCGACCTCTTTAAATTAGCATAGGAGTGTTCTAAGTGTAAAGCGCTTGCAACACTGGCTGTAGGGCAGATTCGGTTTTGCGCGCTTGAACAGGCATTGAGTCCAATGGGCTGGTGATGAATCCCGCCGCTCAGGATGGCACCTGTCAAGCAGAAGGAGCCGGAGACATATGGCAAGGGCTGGCCGGATCTTTGTAATGTTACTGGTAACATTCGTTGCCACAATCTGTGTTTACCTGCTGGTTGTCCCGCTTCTCGGTTATGGCTGGCATGTGCTCCATGGAACTTACATTTCTTATGCCGGATGGAAGATAGCTGTCCCGAGGGACTACTACGTCATACAACAACGGAGGGGTCCCGCAATCTGGAAGTTATCATTCGGAGCGCCCCTGTTCGACGTGCCGTTCAGCCATGTCAGCTTTTATAGTCTCCCGCCAGGTACCGCTGCATTCATGGGGACCGGAGACCCTGCTCGATATGAGAAAGTCGTAACTCAAATAGCTACGGATAGCGGGTACCAATTTAAGTCGAAACACATTGTCACGATTGGGAATAAGCCGGCAGCCTGCCTGGAGTTTGCGCGGAGCGGAAAACAGCCCAGGTCTTTGGTGAGATGCGCCGCGGAGGACGCCAATATCTATCCATTCTTTGAAGGCGATTCCAGGTACATCCCAGACTTGTTCGATGCGCTAAAACGAATGTCACAGGAACCATCCGTAGAAAGTCGTGAAGGGCAAAAGTAGAGCCGGGTAATCGGAAACTGACCCATTGGCCGACAATGGCGGAGCGCTTGCAACACTGGGCGGTGGGTTATCAGTTTGTGGCCAGTGGGTTTGCCAGGGATGAGGTCCTCGAGTTGATAGCAAACCCTCTTTGCCACTGGGAGTTGGTGTTTCCAGACGGCAATCTTGAAAGTTCGGCCGAGACCCGCTCGGGAGCGAGTTCTCTTGGTCGCCTGGTCTCCTGCCGCGAGTACCGATGAAGCTCTGAATTCTCTCCCGCTTTCGCGGGATAGATTGAACCCCGTCACATCACTCGGGCATTTGCTCGTATGCGTGTTCGCCGAGCTGCGACTCGTCCAATCCCATCTCTTCCGTACGCTCAGTCACTTTGACAGGAGTGAATCCATCGATGATCCTCAACATGGCGTATGTGAACACGAACGCCCAGACGGAGGCGAAAACCACGGCGGTGACCTCCTTCAGCAGGAACGTCGGGTCGCCGTACAACAAACCGTTTGCGCCATCCGGATTGAATTGCTTGTTGGCGAAAATGCCCAGCATGACGATTCCGAGAAATCCACCGACGCCGTGAACTCCCCAGACGTCCAGTGCGTCGTCCCACTGGAGCTTGTTCTTCATTTCCACGGCGTAGTAGCACACCACGCCGGAGACGATGCCGATAATCACCGCGGTGGTCGGTGAGACATAACCGGCTGCCGGAGTCACCGTCGCCAATCCCGCCACCGCCCCTGTCAGCAGTCCCAGGAACTTCGGCTTCTTTTCGTTCAGCCAGGACACCATCAGCCAGGCAATGGCGGCAAACGAGGCAGCCACGTCGGTGTTCAGAAACGCCACGGCCGTCACGGAATCCACGCGCATCTCGCTCCCCGCATTAAAGCCATACCATCCGAACCACAGCAGCCCGGTACCCAGCGCCACCAGGGGAATGCTGTGCGGTCCGCGATCCAGCACCCTCCGCTTGCCCACGTACAGGACGGACGCCAGGGCCGCCATTCCGGCGATGTTGTGCACCACAATCCCGCCGGCGAAATCTTTCACGCCCCACTGCTGCAGGAATCCTCCGCCCCATACCATGTGCACGAAGGGGAAATAGACGAACGTGAGCCAGGCGGTCAGAAACAGCATGTACGCCTTGAAGGTCACCCGATTGGTGAAGGCGCCGGAGATGAGCGCGGGGGTGATGATGGCAAACATCATTTGGTAGGCGATAAACACCAGCGCCGGAATCGTGTCATTCGGCGATGGCGTGTTCAAGCCGATCCCTCGCAGACAGGCGTTGTGAAAGTTGCCGATTACGCCGTGCCAGTCCCCGCTGAAACACAGAGAATACCCATACAGGTACCAGATGACGGTGGTCCAGCCCATGGACACAAAGCTCTGGATCATGATGGCCAGGACGTTCTTGCGTCCCACCAGCCCGCCATAAAAAAAAGCCAGACCTGGCGTCATCAACATCACCAGGCTGGTGCACAAGATCATAAAACCGGTATTGCCGGTATCGAGATGCAGCATGCAGACCTCCGCGCGAATTGTATTGAAGTAGGCTCGCGGAACGGCGAGCAAGGGGGTCCGAATCCCTGGTTCCGAGCGCGGTTGGAGGGCCCGCAGACCCAGCGGCGCGAAAGGCGCAGTTACAGAGCGACGCTGGACCTATTCGGAAATAAGCGCAGTGCGTCATGTCACATCGTGTTGTGAGCCCAGAGCAGCTAGTGGGTGCGGGGCTCACTCGCGATAAGGTCCATAAAATGCGAAGCCGGGTGACCGGAAGCTGAGGCGTTGCCTGACGACGCGGAGCGCTTGCAACGCGGGGGCAAATCCGGTTGAATGCTAGTGGTAAGGTCCCAGCCCTACCAGTCTGACCAGGTTGACCACGGAATGGAAACTCAAGAGGAGAACCAATGAACAAAATATTAGTACGGACTGCCGTGATGTGCCTCGGCTTGGCGTTGTGCGCCACGGTTTTTCTGGCACAGCAGGATAAAGCGAAGCGCCCGAGCCCTCCGGCGACGGCTGCCTTTGACCTGGGCGGCGGCAAGAGCGTAACGATCGACTACTCCAGCCCGCGCGCCAAGGGCCGGAAGATCTATGGCGGACTCGTGCCGTTCGGCCAGGTCTGGCGGACGGGTGCGAATGAAGCGACGACGTTCGTGACGAATGCCGACCTGGTGGTCGGCGGCACCGCCGTGCCGACGGGAAGTTACACGCTGTTCACGATTCCCGGCACTGATAAGTGGACGCTGATTTTGAGCAAGAAAACCGGCGAGTGGGGCACCGAGTATCCCGGCGCGACAAATGACCTCGCGCGGATTGATATGAAGGTCTCTGCCCTACCCGCAGCGGTGGAGAACTTGACGATCGCGTTCGAGAAAGCGGGCATGGGCGCGACTCTGAACATTGATTGGGAGACGACGCGGGCTTCGGTGACTATCGCCAAGAAGTAGAGTTGCTGGGCTGAAACGCAATCGGGGCGCGGTCCGTTAGGATGACAACAACCTGGGCTCACGCCTATCCTTAACTCTAACTCTGTTTCGCGCGCACCAAGGATAGGAATTCGTCGCGGGTCTGCTTGTTGTGGCGGAAGGCGCCGCGCATGGCGCTGGTGACCGCCTGGCCGTGCTGCTTTTCCACTCCACGCATCTGCATGCAGAGGTGGCGCGCTTCAATGATCACGCCCACGCCCTCGGGGCTGATTTTCTCGGCGATGGCGTCGGCGATCTGGCTGGTCATGCGTTCCTGAATCTGCAAGCGTCGGGCGTACATGTTGACCAGGCGGGCGATCTTGCTCAAGCCGAGCACTTTTTGGCTGGGAAGATAGGCAACGTGGGCTTTGCCGAAGAACGGCAGCAAGTGGTGCTCGCACAGGCTGAAGAATTCGATGTCCTTCACGACCACCATTTCGTCGTAGTGGACGCTAAACGTGGCCCCATTCAGGACGCTGTCGAGGTTCTGGTGGTAGCCGCTGGTCAGGAATTTCAGCGCCCTCTCAAAACGTTCCGGCGTTTTGCGCAGGCCCTCGCGATTGGGATCTTCACCGAGGACGGCGAGCATCCTGCGCACCAGGTCGGCGATGCTCTCCTGCGGCGCTTCGAGTCTTGTATCGTGCAGCATGATTTCCGTTGGTTTGTTCACTGGCCCATTCCCCCTCGATCGGACCGCCGCGCGATCCTAAATTTCTTCCCCGGCGTACTCGAACGCGTTATTCGATGTCTCTTCGACACGCACGCGCTCCAGCCTGGCCTTCGGGAAGTGTTTCAGGCGCTGGTAAATCTCCCTGCAAACGTTCTCTGTCGTCGGCACCTTCCCGCGAAATGCGGGCACGTCTTCGTTGAGCGATTTGTGATCGAAGGCTTCGATCACCTCGCGCTCGACGAAACCGTCCAGGTCCGCAAGATTCGCGATCATGCCTGTGGCGGGATCGGGCGTCCCTGACACGCTGATTTCCACCACATAGTTGTGCCCGTGGCCGTAGGGGTTATTGCATTTCCCGTAGACCCGGGCATTTTCTTCCGCGCTCAGCTCGTCGCTGTGCAAGCGGTGCGACGCGGCGAAACGATAGCGCCGCCCTAGCTCGATTTTGAGCGCCCCGCTCACGCCGGTTTTGCTCCGTTCCGGTAGCAGTCGGCGAACAGATCGGGCGTCTCGTATAAACGCACGCGGTGCAGCCTGCCTTGATGAATCCGCGGCTCCAGGAGATTCCAGATCACCCGGGCGATGTTCTCGCACGTGGGAATCTGCCCCTTGAGCTCGGGGACTTCATAGTTGAGGAAGCGGTGATCCATGCGTTGCGTGATTTCGCGCTCCAGAATTTCCTTCAGTTCCTTCAAATCCAAAACCATGCCGGTTACCGGGTCCGGCTCTCCTGCCACGGTGACTTCCAGGGAGTAATTGTGCCCATGGCCGTGGGGATTATTGCACTTGCCAAAAATGCGCTTATTCTCCTCCGCGCTGAACGCGGGATTGTGGTAGAGATGCGAAGCCGAGAACTCGATTTTGCGCGTCAAGTACACCATCGTTTTAATCCGCTACCCTTTCGATGCATGAGGGGTACCCACTGGATACTCCCTGCCCTTCCACTCCAGCTTACCTCGGGTGTGGCTGCGATAGGAGGCACATAAGACAGCGGTGTACAGAAGGGAGCCGGGAATCAAGTACCCGGTGAAGGCGGTAGAGAAATGGTCGCGGCGCAAGGCCTGGAAGTGCATGGCGTGGGTGATCAGAAGAAAGAAAAGGCCGAGGAGGATGGCGAAGTCCAGGCGATGCCACTTGTAGATAGCTAGGGCGATCAGAACAAGCGGGCCCAGCAGAAAGGCGGATTCCGCCAGAAGCTGTTTGTAGACTTCCGCGGGGCGGCCGCCCTCTAATTGGTAGAGATTCTTCCTCCATCCAGCCCACATGGTCGAAAAGGAGCGGTACATGCGGACACGGACCAAGCCCTTGCCGCTGCCGAACCAAAGGCGGTAGCCGGCGCGCTTCACGAGTTTGGCGAGCGCCACATCTTCCAAGACTTCCCCGGCAACGCCGGCGTGGCCGCCAACAGCGTTGTATGCATCGCGGCGAATCAGGATGAACTGCCCGTTGGCGGCGGCCGCATTGTTCTGTGGATCGTTGATTTGCTCGAAAGAGAAGTTTCTGCTGAGCCGCCCGTAGACGAAGGGGATGAGCGCCTTTTCGTACCAGGTGTCCATCAATTGCTCGGGAGAAAAAGAGACTAGTGCGGCGTTCGATTGCGCGGCGATCTGCAGCGCCTTCGCGGCCGAGTCTTTTTCGTGCACGGCATCCGCGTCGGTAAAGAGCAGCCAATCGCCGGTTGCCTGTTGGGCGCCAAGCCATACGGCATAGCTTTTCCCGATCCAGCCTGGGGGAAGCCCGGTTGTTTCAAGCAGGCGCAACTGGGGAAATTTCGGGATGAGTTCACGCACAATTTCGGCGGTGCGGTCGGTGGATTGATCGTTGACCACAAGAATCTCCGCGATCTCGATTTGTTGAGCCAGCGATTCGACACAGGCGGCGATGACCGCTTCTTCGTTGCGCGCCGGAACAATGGCGGAAATGCGGGGCGAATTTGGCAACGAAGGACCCATGAGGGTTGGATTCAGCCAGACTTTCCGCTAAGGTTTCTCTACGTTATTATAGCTACATATGAATTCCCTTCTCCGGAAATTGTTTGCCTGGGGCAGCATGGGGTTTGCCTTCGCGGTGCTGGCGTTTTTCACCTTGCCCCACTACCGGCAAGGCGAGTCATCGATTGCCGGAAAGAGGGCCTACGATTTTCCGATCGAACTGAATGGCAAGAGCGCGCATCTCTCCGATCTCCGCGGCAAAGTGGTGGTGCTGAACTTCTGGGCCACGTGGTGCCCGCCATGCGTGGAAGAAACGCCGGCATTGATCCAGTTGAACCAGCGCATCGCCAGCCGGAATGGAATGGTTCTCGGTGTGAGCGTGGATGAGGATCAGGCCGCCTACCTTAAATTCATTCAGGACCACGGCATCAACTATCTGACCTATCGCGACCCCTCCAAGAAGTCGGCCCAGGATTATGGGACGGTGATGTACCCGGAAACGTACATCATTGACCGTAAGGGCAAGATCGCGCGCAAGATTGTCGGACCGCAGGATTGGAACTCCCCGGATATGCTGGCGTATTTCGATGCGCTGCTGGGACAGAATTAATTCGGGTAAACACCTGCCGATTGAAGTTTACCTTTTGAGGACCGCAGCCATCCCATTACTTCCTGAGAAGCAGTAGCCATCTTGGTGATGGCATGAGTTGAATGCCGACGCGGCCGAGTTCCGTAAGGACCTTGGGAGCAGCGGTTTCCTCGACTGGACGAATCAGATCGGTGAGCAAAATGGTTTCGAGACCGGCGCGGTTCGCGTCCAGGGCCGTGGCGCGAACGCAGTATTCGGTGGCGATGCCGGCAACGCTGACGCGGCCGATTTTCAATTCACGGAGGCGCGCTTCGAGGCCGGTGGAATCGAAAGCCGAGTAGCCTTCGCCGTCAACGGCAGTGCCCTTGTGAATGACGATGTCGCCGGCGGCGGCACCAAGCGGCGGCATGAGTTCCGCGCCACGGGTGTTTTCGAGGCAATGGACGGGCCATTTTCCGCCATTCGCTTGAAATGAGTTGTGATTCGCTGGGTGCCAGTCCTGGGTAAAGATGATGGTCACGCCGCTGCGCCGGGCCGCGTCAATGCATTCCTGCAGGGGCGCCAACAGGGGCGGAGTGTTCCAGGCAGGCAGCGCTCCGCCCGCACAAAAATCGCGCTGCACATCGACAACGATCATTGCTGTCTTGACCATCGGTTCCCTCTCCCAGAGGCTCGTGCTGCCGGGGGCAGCCACAAATATAGCAAGAAGGAGTACGCAAGGGAGAATGTAGGCGGAGGTCTAATCAGGATATCTCACAAGACATCTGAAGAGATCGGTCGAATGGGTTGATTGGGGCTGGTGTCCGAACTTGAACTGAGTGTGTTTCATGGCCACAGCATGCGTGGGGGATCGAAAAGGCGCCCGCCTCAGAAGGCGGCCGCTACAAGAGCTTGCGCGGTGCGTTGAAATCGTGGTGAGAAATTCAGGCTAATTCACTCATAGCGGAGAGCTTCGACGGGATCGAGTTTGGCGGCTTGCATGGCCGGCACCCAGCCGCTGATCACCCCGACTAGGATGAGAATCAGGCTGGACATCACCATGGTCATGACAGAGAGATTCAAATGGATATCCACTTTCCCCGAGTCGTCTTCATAAGCGGGCCCGAGAAACGGCAGCGTGCCAATTGCCGACGTCAGCAGCCAGGAAAAAAACATTCCAATGGCTCCCGCCGCCAGCGTAAGCACCAGTGCTTCCAGCAAGAACTGCCAGCGAATGTGGGCTTTCCTTGCGCCGAGGGCACGCCGCAACCCGATCTCGCGGACGCGTTCGTCCACGGAAACCAGCATGATGTTCATCACGCCCACGCCGCCGATGCCTAACGTCATCGCGCCGATCAGGAAGAGCAGCCCTTCAATACCCAGAGTGATGCCGTCGTAAATCGGCTTGAATTCCTGCCGGCCGAACATGGTGATGGCCCGTTTGTCGTTCGGGGAAAAATGCTGGCGGTTCGCCACGGCCGTGCGGAACTGCTGCATGGCCAGCGCTTCAAACTCCGGCGCCACCGGCTCAAAAACCATCACGCTGGCATAGCGGGCATCCCAAATGTCCGCGGCACTGGTGTAGGGAATGAAAGCGGACTCATCATCGCAGTTGAAATAGCAGCTATCCGAGAATTTCATGTCCATGGTGCCGATGACGGTGAAGCGCACTCCGTTGATGCGCACCGTCTCGTCAACGGCCGGGGTCCCGCTGAAGAGTTTCTTTTTTATGCGGGCTCCCAGGAACACCACGCGGCGGCGCTCGGCGATGTCCTCCGCCGAAATCCAGCGGCCCTCCGAGGGCACCTCGTTGCGCATGTCGCCGTATTCCGGGTAAACGCCGCGGGTGGCCGTGTCCGACAGCCGCTCCTCGTGCGAAATGCCTTTCCAGCGCACGGTTTCCAGCGTCACGCGCTTGATGAGCGGCGATTGCGCCTTCACCCAGTCGGCATCTTCCTGCTCGAAATGAACTTCCTTGCCGGCGCGTTCCCCGCCGGCTTGCTCGCTGGTGGTGCCGGGCCAGCAGATGACGGCGCCCTTGCCGAAAACCTCGAATGTATAGAGCAGCACGCTGCGGAAACCGGAGCCATAGCTCAAGAGCAGCGTTACGGCCACGATTCCCCAGGAGATGCCGGTCATCGTAAGCAGGCTGCGCACGCGATTGCGCCCCAGCGCTGCCCAGGCTTCCTTGAAGACTTCAATCAGCATATTGGCCCGTCCTAGTTGACAGTTTTCAGCAGTCAGTTATAAGTAAACAGAAAGAAAGGGTTTTCATGGGTGCAATCATGCAGGACTACACCAAGCTGAAAGTCTGGCAAAAAAGTCATGCGCTTACCGTGAGCATGTATAACGTCACGGCCGTTTTCCCGGACCATGAAGTCTTTGGCCTTACCCGCCAGATCCGGAGAGCTGCCTTTTCCATCCCTGCGAACATTGCAGAAGGCTGCGGTCGCGGGGCAAACCCCGAGCTGCGCCAATTCCTCTATGTCGCGCTCGGGTCTGCAAGCGAACTTGAATACTACATTCTGCTGGCTAAGGACTTGCATATTTTCACCGACAAACAATTCGCGGCTTTGCAACCCCGAGTCAACGAAATCAAAAGAATGCTGGCCGGGCTGATTGAAACGGTAAGCAAAGATTCCGCGCCTCCGCACTGAGCATCCATATTCGGGAAATAACTTCTCATTTGTCCTTCCCATTCTTCTCTTCCACTGACAACCGAAAACTGAGCACTGAAGACTCCCTCAGCCACCAGCCTCGAAGCGAAGCGCTTCAATCGGATCCACGGAGGCGGCTTGATTCGCCGGATACAGTGCGGAAAGAACGGCAATCACGCCCAGCAAGCTCACCGTGAGCGCCGCAAGCTTCCAACTGGCATCCAAGCCGTCAAAATACGGAATTTTCGGCAGCAGATTCACCAGCGCGCAGAAACCATAGGAAATGACAAGCCCTGCGCCGCCGCTGATGACCACGACGAATATGGTCTCCAGGAAAAACTGGTGGAGGATGGATTCGCGCGTGGCGCCCAGAGCTTTGCGCACGCCGATTTCGCGGGTGCGTTCCCGCACGCTCACCAGCATGACGTTCATCACGCCTAAACCGCCGAGAAAAATCGTGGCCACGCCGACGGCGCCCATGAAAACTTCCATGCCCACAAAAATCATGCGGTTGGCCTGGGCGTTCTTGACGGTGTCCCAGATGCTGGCCGCTTCCTCGTCGCGCGGATCGAAGTTATGCAACCGACCCAGGGTGCGACGAACCTGGCGCACACAATCCGGATGGGTTGCGAGCGACCAGGGCGCCACCAGCAGCCGGTCGACGGTATGCTCCACCGCCGGCGGCTTGTTTGGAAAATCCCGTTTCATGGAATTAAACGGTATGAAGATCTTGCGGATATCCACGCCGTCGTAGCTGGAGTTTTGGTCCTTTGTCTTCATGACGCCGATCACCGTGTACGGGATGCCGTTCAACTCGATGGTCTGCCCCAGTGCTTCGCGCTCGGCGAACAGTTGCTTCTTGGTGTCGCTGCCCAGGAACGCCACGTGCCGGCCCTCTTCGTTGTCTTCGTCGTTGTAGAAGCGCCCCTGCGCAGTGGCGACGCTGCGGATCTCGGTGAAGGGCGGGAGGGAGCCGACCGTGTCGATGTCACCGCTGTTGAAAGGGCTGTGCACTTTCACGTTATTGCCGAGCTCCGGCAAAACGTACTTGCAGGCCGGCGCTTCCTTGGCCACTTCCTTGTAGTCGTCTTCCATCCAGTGTACGACGCGGCCAGAGCGCGTGCCCCCGGCTTGCATGCTGGTGCGGCCAGCGAACACGATCATCACATCCTTGCCGAAATTTTCCTGCTGCTTCTGAATGCCTCGGCCGAGGCCTTCGCCCGCCGCGACCATCAGGGTTATCGAGATGATTCCCCAGGCAATCCCGAACATGGTCAGCAGCGTGCGCCGTTTGTGCGCCCAGAGCGTCGCGATGGTGTCTTGCAATAGATCCCGAAAGGTCATAGGGACCCCGAGCTACTGAAGAATGACTTTCTGTTTTTCCGTGAGGCCGGAAATGATTTCCGTTTTTACGCCGTTGGAGATGCCCAGCTTCACGGACACTTTCTTGCGCCCGTTCTCCGCTTTGGGGTCAGGCAATTCGACCGAAGCGCTGCGGTTCTTGTCATAGATGAGGGAAGCTTCAGGCACCATCAGGACGTTCTTCTTTTCCTCGAGAAGGATTTCGGCGTTGGCGGTCATGTTGGCCTTGAGTTCAAGGGTGGGGTTGGAGATGGAGACGCGCACTTCAAACGTGGTGACGTTGTCCTTCTCCTTGCCCATAGGGGAAATCTTGGTCACTTTGCCCGTGAACTTCTTGTCCTTGAAGGATTCCACGACGATGCGCGCGGGCTGATTCAGGTAAACCTTGCCGATGTCGGCTTCGTCCACTTTGCCCTGAACGTAGACTTCGCTGATGTCGCCCATGGTCATGATCAGGGTGGCCTGGGAACCGAGAACGAGGATGGAACTGACCGCGTCGCCGACATTGACGTCGCGCGAGAGCACCAGCCCATCAATGGGGCTGACGATGGTGGAGTTACGCAGATCCTCTTCCGCATTTTCAAGGGCTGCCTTGGCCTGGGCTACCTGGGCTTCGGCCTTGGCAATTTCCGCGCGTGAAACAGCCAGGTTGCGTTGCGCGCTGACCTGCTTGTTTAGGGCCAACTGATAGTTCTTCTCGGAATCTTCGACAAAACTCTTGGACATCACGCCGTCCTTGAACATCTGCTGGGCGCGTTCCATGCCGAGCTTGAGATAGGGCACGTCCGGGCCCTCCGCGTCGACTTTATTGCGCTCTAGGGCGGCGATTGCGGAGTCGCGCGCGGCTTGCGCAGCCTGATAGTTGGCCTGGGAGGCGCGCACGCTGGCTTCCAGTTGCACTTTGTCAAGTTCGGCCAAGATGTCGCCTTGTTTGACATGGTCGCCATAGTCCACATACAGCTTCTTCACGATGCCGCTGGCTTTGGACTTCACTTCGATTTTCGAGAGCGGCTGAATCTTCCCGGTGGCTACCACAACGCGCGCCAGGTCGCCACGTTCCACGTCAGCGAGCTTGGAGGGATCAATTTCATGATTGGGGCGCAGGGCGGCGTAGACGCCATAGCCTCCACCGATTAGCACGAAGGCCGCGATGGAGCCAAAGGTGATTCTACGGCGGCGCTTCTTGGCTGCTTTTCCATTGCCTATACCATTGCCATTACTGGACATAACCGACCTCTTGGGTAGCGTTTTCGAGGCTGCTGCTTAGTAATACGCAGACCCCCGCAAAATGTTCCGACCGCTTATTCATTAAAGACGCTGGAAACGTCAAACGGTCAGGAAGAAAAAGGAGGGAGTTACAGCTTGGTGCGCCGCAGGCGAAGAGCATTGGTGATGACGGACACCGAGCTGAAACTCATGGCGGCGCTGGCGATCATGGGGTTGAGAAGCCAGTGATAGACGGGGTAAAAAACTCCCCCCGCCACCGGGATACCCAGCGCGTTGTAGAGGAACGCGAAAGCGAGGTTCTGTTTGATATTGCGCACGGTGGCGCGGGAGAGGCGGCGGGCGCGGACGATCCCGCGGAGATCTCCCTTCACGAGTGTGATACCCGCGCTTTCCATGGCGACGTCGGTACCGGTACCCATGGCGATGCCGACATCGGCGGCGGCGAGAGCGGGAGCGTCGTTGATACCGTCCCCTGCCATGGCCACGATGCGGCCCTGTGCCCGGAGTTCGCGGATGGCTTGCTCTTTCCTTTGCGGCAGCACCGCGGCTTCAAACTCTTCGATGCCCAATTCCTTGGCGATGCGCTGCGCCGAGTCTTGGCGATCTCCCGTCAGCATGACGATGCGCAGGCCATCCTGGCGCAGAAGTTGCAAGGCTTCAGCGGTGGTGGGCTTGACCCGATCGGTTAACAGGAACATTCCCGCGGCGCGTCCGTCCATGGCCACGAACACCGGGGTGACGGCGGCACCTTCCCCCGCTTGCACGGAAGCGGTCCGGGACTCCGGTACATTGATGCCGTGTGCCTTCAGAAACGCTGCGGTGCCCGCCACGACCTTTTTGCCAAGGAGTATGCCTTCGACGCCTCCTCCCGCCGTAGCCTGGAAATCGGTGACCGGGGCGAGGGGCAGTTTCTTTTCTTCCGCAGCGCGAACGATGGCGCGTGCCAAGGGATGTTCGCTTGGGCGCTCCACGCTGGCCGTCAGCGAGAGCAGCGCGTCGCTGGTGAGCGAAATGCCCTCAAAGAGTTCGATGTTTGCGAGGCTGGGACGCCCTTCCGTAAGCGTGCCGGTCTTGTCGAGCACCAGCGTGTCTACGCGGGCGAGGGTTTCCAGCGCCTGGGCATCCCTTACGAGCACTCCGGCAGAAGCGCCGCGGCCCACGGCAACCATGATGGACATGGGCGTGGCCAGCCCCAGCGCGCAAGGACAGGCGATGATCAAAACGGAGATGCCTGCGATTAGCGCGTGAGCAAAGCGCGGCTCCGGGCCGAACAATCCCCAGCCGACGAAGGCAACGACCGCCGCGGCCACAACTGCGGGGACGAAGATTGCCGCTACCTTGTCCGCAAGACGCTGCATGGGAGCGCGGCTGCGCTGGGCTTCGCTCACCAGCTTCACGATCTGCGCCAGCAGGGTTTCGCTGCCGACTCGTTCGGCAACCATGACGAAACTTCCGCTGGTATTGAGCGTGCCTCCGGTGACTTTATCGCCTGCAGCTTTTTCGACGGGAAGGGGTTCGCCGGTTACCATCGATTCGTCAACGGCGCTGGCGCCTTCGCGAAGGGTGCCGTCAACGGGGATGCGTTCACCCGGCCTTACGCGGAGCAAGTCGCCATGCTTGACCTGCTCCAGGGGCACATCCTGCTCGGATCCTCCAGAGACGAGATGGGCGGTCCGCGGCGCAAGGTGCAGAAGTGCGCGGATCGCATCGCTGGTGCGCCGGCGTGCCCGCAGTTCGAGCACCTGACCGAGCAGAACCAGCGTGGTGATGACGGCAGCAGCCTCGAAATAGACATCCACACCGCCGTGCATGCCGCGGAAAGACGCCGGGAAGAATTGAGGGAATAGCGTTGCGGCAACGCTGTAGAGATAGGCTGCGCCGGTGCCAAGGCCGATCAAGGTGAACATGTTGGGGCTGCGATTGACGAGCGAAGCCCAGAAGCGCTGGAAGAAGGGCCAGCCGCACCAGAGCACCACCGGCGAGGCCAGGAGCAACTCCACTGCATTTTTGGTGGCTGGATCAAGGTGCAGACCCAAGGCTTCGCCGAACATGGAGAGAATGAGCAAGGGGAGCGAAAGCGCCGCGCTGATCCACAAGCGCGTGCGCATGGAATCGTACTCGGGATCGCGCTGCACTTCGCCAGGGCGATTGGCGATGAAATCCATCGGTTCGAGCGCCATGCCGCACTTGGGGCAGGTTCCGGGCCCGATCTGCACGATCTCGGGATGCATGGGACAGGTGTAGCGGATTTGCTTGGCAGCAGGCACGGCTTGAGGCGAGGAGGGTTTGTTTTCCATGCCCCCAGCACCTGGAGCCGCCAGAAATCGCTCAGGCTCTTTCTGGAAACGTTCCGCGCATCTCGTGGAGCAGAAGTAGTAGGTTTTGCCTTTGTATTCTTGCTTGCTGGCGGCCTTCCGCGGATCGACCATCATTCCGCAGACGGGATCCTTCTCCTTCGGCGAAGGAGGGAGGATAGGCAAGGCCAGGAAAGGTGGACTCGACATAAAACCTCGTAGCGATAGCTTACTATGTTCGATGTTTGGAGGTTACAGGCGTTGCTGGGTCCGGCCGGTGGAGGCTGGTATAATCCGGGCATGACACTCGTGGAAATCACTTACGAATTGCAGGCGCCGGTGAGCCTGGAGCAATTGAGCCGCCTGGGAGAGTTCGCCAACACCTATGGATTGCGGCGATACCGGGTGGACGACCAGAATAAACAAGTGTCGTTTGAATATGACGCTTCGCGGTTGCGGGAAACGCAGGTGGCGCACGTGCTCGGCCAGGCCGGCATCGCGGTCACGCGCAGAGTGAATTAGACCGCGGAAAGTTAAAGATCGAAATTCCCCTGCCATTCCTATCGGAAAAGTGGCATAAGTCTGAGAGTTCAAATTGGGGAGTGCTGCGCACGCCAGGTGAGTAGCGGTCTGCTTCGTAAAGGCACAAAAAAATGGGGCCCCCGCTTGGGACCGGGAGCCCCGAAGGCGCGTTCCAGATGCCGATGTCGTTTTCACACCGGCGCGTGGGGTCATCCATCCTAGCTTCCCTCTCAGAGGCAGGTGGGAACGATCCGCAAGAAGCAGCAAGCAAGCCCCTTCCCCCTCGCTAGCAGTCCCTGCGTATCGTCTACTGAAACGCGCCAACAGCCGGAAATAGTGCACGAAGAGAACCAACCAGATTTGGGCTGTCCAAAACAGCTAAGACATTAAAAACAGATAATTTATGAACCGGACGAAATAAATGCATGTGTTCCAAAAACGTCCCGGAGATTCAAAATGGAACGGACGCAGCCCAATCCCCCAGCCTTACGAACTAGCATCAGAATGCATTAGTGTCGTCCCAACCTGACAGACCTAAATGACCGGATGCGGTTGAGGGGGGGCTTGAGTTGGCATGGGTCCTGGGAAAGTTCACGCACACCCGGCCCGTGGCCAGATCGATGGAAGGAACGGTTTCGAGGTAAAGGGACAGTGCAGCCGTGAGGTGATGCTGGTTGGAGTGCGGCGGATGCTCATCTTAGAACAGGGACACGGCGGCTACGCTAATTGGCGGCGAGTTTAGGTTGTAGAAAGGGTATCCAGTAGCGCTGGAACTCGGGTTCAACCGTCTGCGCGAGCGTGAGCGCGCGTTGGTAGGCGGCGCGGGCTTCTGCTGGGCGATTCAAGATCGAATAGGCAAAACCCATCATGGCTTGCGGTTTAACCGAGCTGGGGGCTAGCACCGCGGCAAACTGCGCTTCCGAGAGCGCGGCTTCCACTTGGTTGGCCGCGAGGAGAAGCTCCGCCCTTTGCAGATGGCGGAGGGAGGCGGCGAGAGGGATTTCAAAATGGCCCTCGAAGACGAAGATGCCATAGTCTATCTGCGCTGCGGGCTTTAGGTACCTGAACTGCTCATAGGGGTTCAATGCGCCGGGGCCGATGGTCGTGTCCGAGAGAACACTCGCGCTGATGAGCACCGGCCCGTCAATCGCGGGGGGAGCTATGACGGGTTCGTCGGAATTCAACGAATTTGAGGTCGGGAGTGGTCTACAGGGGACGCCGTAGTAAGAATAATCAATCGCGCCTTCGGCGAAATAGGCGAACCAGCATTCCTTGACACCATGCTGGTCGAGATAGCGCTTGGTGGATTTTAGTTGTTGCGCCCAATCCACGTTGGATTCGTTCAGATACTTGTAGGTTTGCGAAGGGCCACCCCAGAGTTCGTTGGCATAGGCGATGTAAGCAGGATAGGCACGGGCAGTGGAGACGGATTGAAAGAGGAGGAGTGGAAAAATGACATAAGTCCAGGCCCGGTTGCGGCGAATGAGCGACCAGGCGACGCCTCCCAGCAAAATCGTGAGGAGCGCATAGACGGGAAGGATGTGCCGGATGCCCATGTTTATCCCGGCGGCCATGGCTGCGGCCAGATAAACGACAAAGGGCACAAGCAAGAAGAGAGTCTCGCGCCCAAACGGAAACTTGCGCGCCGCGAAAGTACAGAGAGCGAGCAAGAAAAGCGCGAGGAAGGTGAGGCTGGACTTAATGTAGAACGCCACCGGGAAATAGAACCACACGCCGTGGGGATACATCTTGCCGAACAGAAAGCTCGCCCGCACATCGGCCACTTTGCGAACGTCAGTCAGGCCGTAGAGATACGATTCGGGGAGAAGACGAAGGTCCGCCGCGGTTGTAAGCAGGGACACATCCACTGGGTGCGGGAGCCTTTGGATGAAGGTCGAGAGCTGCGGCTTCAATTGCAGGGGAGCGGGGCGCGCAGCATAGCGAAAGCCGTAGAAGCCCCACAAGACGCCGACGCTAATGCCGAAAACGAGAAGCAGCGCGCCAGCAAGGCGCAAGGCGCGCGTGCCCAGGGGGGGCATGGACCCGGACGGCATGGGTGAGGCATTGACGCGACCGCTGCGGGAGCCGAGCCACAATTCGCAAAGAGCGAGGAGAATGAGCATGGGAAAAACGAGGATGGCGGTGTGCTTGGCAGCAAGGGCGCAACCCGCAGCGAGCCCGGCAAGCATCAGGCGCCAGGGGCCGGGTGATTTAACGTAACGGTAGAAGCAGTAAATGGATGCGACCAAAAAGCAGGACAGGCCGGTATCCGTGGTGACGAGAGCTCCGTGAGCAAGGAGATTGGGATCGCAGACAAGCAAGGCGAGAGCGAGGAAACCGGCCCCGGCACCAAACATCTCGCGCGCAGCAAGAAACACAAGGAGAGCAAGGAGCAGCGTGAACGAGGCGGCGGCCATGCGCGCGCGGAAGAGCATGGTGTCGGCGTCGTTGTGGAAGAGGAAATCCCTGCCGCCGATGAAAGCATCGAACTTGACATTCCGGTCTTGCGGCACGGGCATTTGCAGCTTCATGCCGAGGAGCGGGAGTGCCGCAACGGCCTTGACGAGCGGGGGATGCTCGGGGTTGACGCCGAAGTCGCTATGCTTCCAAGCCATGTAGCCGGCGTATATGTGGTCGCACTCGTCAAAAGTGAAGGAATTGCGGCGTGCGGCAAATGCAAGTTGCAGGAGAAGAAGCAAGAGAAAAGCCGCAACGGCAAAAGCTTGGAGCGCGCCATTAGAGGGCTTGGCGGATGAGTTCACGAGATCTCCAAATTGAGACGAGACTCCATTTGAGTTTAGTGCGTCATCTAGCAGAGGCAGCGAGGAAAAACCGCTAGCGAAGCCAAATAATCACTAGAAGTGGACGCGCAAACTAGCGTCGTTCGAACTTGGTAGACTTAAATGACCAGATGCGCTTGAGCGGGTGACGTAAGTTGGCGAGCTTGCGGCGGCGGTAGCGGAGATAGGCGCCGATGCGGCGGCGTCGAGCCACGTGGGTGGGGCCGTCAGTATTGGTCAAGGTGGAGCGTTTCAAAACTCCGAACTGCGCTCCGAGCAGGTTGAGTCAGGAAGCTTTCGTCGGCGTCCAGACAGGCCGAATGGGAAGTCGTCGCAGCAAGAAGGGAGGAACTAGTACTTATAAAACCAGGGTAATGATTTTTTCGAGAGAGGAGCGCTATCGGTTTTTCATGTGTTTCAGGCTGAAACTGTGCCTGCATGAGTTCTTCCTCATTCAAACTTCGCCGGCTCGCCACCTGGGTCTTGTTGGAACTGATTCTGGCGGCTGCCGTGATGACCTTTTCCGTATGGGCCGATACCTCCGGGCGCGCGAAGGAACACAAGCCTGGCTGCTATTGCGGCTGTGGGATGTCCAAGACCACGGCGGGCTGCTCGAAGATGTGCGAGCTGCCGAAATATGCCTCGCGGTGGTGGGCGGTCACGTGCCTCAAGCCGCGCACGAATCCTCCGGCGGAGAGCCCGGGCGCCGGCCCGCGCCTGCCGAGACCCGCGCGTGCGGAGCGTGCAGCAAAGTAGTGCCGTTCCCACTATTTCGGCCAAATGACGGTCCAAGCATCTGACGCGAACGCGGAGACGGTATTCTCGACCGGATTTGCTGGAACAAGTTGGAACGGCACTACTTTTTCACGGATTCTGGGCCAGCGCCCGTGGCGGCTCGCCCAAGAGCTTGGCGAAAATCTCGGGAATCTCAAAGACCGCTTGGTTGTTCAGGGCGGCGACGTTGCGGCGGAATTCCGCAAAAGTAGCGGGCTCCAGAAGTTGCTTCACGCCCGGCACGATTTCGTCAAAACTGGAAAGAACAATCCCCACGCGTTTTTCCTTTACCCACTCGGTGTTGTAACGCTCCTGCGGCATGGTCCAGGCGTTGCATTCCAGGATGACGGGCAACCGGCGAACCATGGCTTCGGCAACGCTGCCCGGACCGGGCTTGCCAATCAGAAAATCCGCTGCGCGCATCAGGCGATGCACTTCCTTCGTGAAACCCAGAATGTGCAGCGGCAGATTCCAGGTGCGCGCACGCAGTTTCCCGGCGAGTTTGTCGTTGCGGCCGCAGATGACGATGAGCTGAACGGGAACGCGCGCGGCGTCCAGCCGCTCCACAATGTCATACATCACTTTGGAGCCGAAACCCCCGAAGAGAAGAAGGCCTGTCGGCAGATTGGGTTGTAAGCCAAGCTCACGGCGAAGAGCGACAGGGTCCGCGCTATCGGGGAGGTAGAAATCGGGGCGCAAGATCATGCCGGAGGTCGCGAAGATGTGGGACTCTTCCTTGCCCATTGCCCGCGCCTGCTCCACGGCGCGCTCCGTCCCACAAATGATGTGTTGCTGTTCGAGTGGCTCGATCCAGAAACGCGGCGGAAAATCCGCCAGGTCCGTAATGATGGTGACAAATGGCCGCTCGGGATACACGGAGGACCACGCTTCCGCTATTGGGCGATTGAAGTGGGGAATGACCGAAACCAGCAGGTCCGCAGGGTGCTCGCGAAAGTGCTTGGTGAGCAAGCGCACCATCGGCCGGTGAAAGAACCGAATAGTGGTCTGGAGAACTCGCAAAAGTTGGGTAGTGCCCAGCGTCCAGCCATTGCGCAGAAGGATATTGTACTGCTCCTGGATGCGGATGCCGGTGACCCTGCGGAGAACGTCCAACTGGTCGGTGACGTCCTGGAACTGAATCAGTTCGATCTGCCAAGGGCGCTGCTGCTGGGCGGCGACGGTCTGAAGAGCCAAGGCGGCGTTGCGGTGACCACCCCCAGCATCGTGAAAGAGGACGTGGATTTTTTTCATTGGGGTCATTGTTACACGGTCAGGGGAGGGCCATACAAGAGCACTCACAATGCCATGTGGAAAACTCAGAAACTCATTTGTGCTCAATGAGTTCCGTGCGATCTTTTACGGTCAATTCGCGCCGCCTTTATGCGCTGTTCATATCCCATGTCTACCCTTGAAACATGCGCTGCGACCTTCATGTGCATTCGACAGGATCAGGGATGTGCAACACCCCCGGCTTGACCCGGCTTTGCAAGGAGTCCTACAACGACCCGGCTGAAGTCTACGCCTGTTGCAAGCGGCTGGGTATGACCGTTGTCACCATTACCGACCATGACTCGATCGAAGCAGCGGAAGTGCTCCGCAAGCACCCGGATTTCTTCATCAGCGAGGAAGTAACCGTGCGCATGCCCACGGGGACGGAAATGCACCTAGGTGCATACGGGCTCACGGAAAAAGATCATGCGGAAATTCAGCGGCGACGCAGCGATTTTATAGCGCTGCTGATGTACCTGACAGAGCGTAAAATTTTTTTCAGCGTGAATCATGTCTTTTCCGGGCTGACCGGGCGGCGCGAAGCGGAAGACTTCGCCTGGTTTGCGTCCTATGTGCCGGCGTTCGAGGTGCGGAACGGACAGATGTGGAGTGAAGCGAATCGCAGCGCGAAACGTCTGGCGGAGCGGCTTGGCAAAGCGGGCATTGCCGGGAGCGATTCGCATACGCTATCGGGAGTCGCGGAAACATTTACCGAAGTGCCGGGAGCGCGCACGGTGGATGAATTCCTCATCGGCCTGCGCGCCGGGCATGGCGTGGTCCACGGCGAGAGTGGCCACTATTTGAAGCTCACGGCGGACATTTTTCGGTTCGCCGGGAGCCTGCTGAAGGAAAAGCCCTGGGCCGCGGTGATTTTGCCGCTGACGGTTTTCGTGCCTGCGATTACCGCCGGACACTGGTTGAACGAGATCCGTTTTTGCAAACGGTGGACGCACCGCCTCGAAGGAGAAGCAAGGCAGCCGAGAATGTTGTGGGAATTGGATCACCGCATGGAGACCAACTGGGCGAGTTGAGGTGACGCCATGGCCATGGCCAAAGACGTCTGGGGCTACATCGAGAATCGCGATCACCGCGTGATGCGGCGGATGAACCGCTGGAAAGCGCCGCGGTGGATCCGGCTTTGGATGCTTGCCGCAACACGGATGGGTGATGGTTGGTTGTGGTACAGCTTGGGAGCGATTCTGCTGCTCGTCGGCGGGCCGCACCGTTATGCCGCGGTGGGAGCGGCGGGCTGCGCGGCCATCGGAGGAATATTCGCTTTCAAGGCGCTGAAAAAGCTCAGCCGGCGCCAGCGCCCTTGCCAATTCGAGCCGCATTGCTGGTCGAAGGTGTTGCCACCCGATCAGTTTTCGTTTCCCTCGGGCCACACCATGACGGCGTTTGCGATTGCTTTAGTGGTGAGCTACTTTTATCCCTCGCTGGAAGGGCCGCTGTATTTTCTCGCCATCAGCATCGCCTTCTCCCGCGTGGTCTTGGGGATGCACTTCCTGAGCGACGTCCTGGCCGCGGCGGTTCTTGGTTCAGCACTCGGCGTCGCATCGATCGTCACTTTTGCTTCGTACGGGCTCGTCTGACCTGCCGCTAGGAGGAGTCTCAGAGCAAAAACCGACGATCCCTTTTTCGACAAGGACTTGGATGGGCAGGCTAAACGTTCGGCTGGCAAACCCGGTTGTTTCGTCCTGGTCAGCGGTCGAGGTAAGAGATAGAGCCGCATTACCTGACCCGACGCCACAAAGTGGGTGGGCCCGAACCACATCGAAGGACCGATTCCAGATCTCGAAGCGGCCTTGCGTGCTGCGAGCCTGCGACGTGTGCTGACCGGTGTACGCCCTGAGGAGGCCAGAGTAAAAGGCGGATTCCGCGGCGAGGATCAAAACCAGCGCAACCAACGCTCCGCCAAGCAGCATTCCCGCTCGCCGGATATTGGTTAGCCGACTCCCCAGCAGAAATACAGGGAGTAGGAAGCAGAACACAATGACGCTCCAGAAAACTGCGCGTGACATGGATAAGCAGAGGGTTGCGGCAATCAGCACCGACAGCACCAGAGCTGTCGCGGCAATCCATTTCCGTTGCCTTTGCCAGACATACGCGGGGACCACACAAGCAAATGGCAGGGCAAGCAAAAGCAAGGTGAACCACTCACCCGGAATCCAAGGGCTGGGCGGGGAAATGAGCCGTGATCGGAAGGCCACTAGGTTCGTCAGCCCGACGTTGCCCAAGCGCTGCACGACCTGGTCAAACTGGCTCAATCCGGAAAGCGCAAGCCAACCCCCGCCCAGTCCCAGCAGGCCACTGAGAGACGCCACTTGCAAGTTCGTTCGAATGGTGAGGCGAGCTGCGCAATACATCAGTGCGAAAATGGCGATGGCCATTGCCGCGCGAATGCTGTTAGCGCGATATTGGGAGAATAGGAGCGAAGGAATTTCAAACGCGCCGAGGAGCAGCACGCTCCAGTCCAACGCGTGCATCCGAACGCTTTTCGTGGGGAGGACGACGACGGCGGCGAGCAAAATGATCGAGATCCAAAGGGTGATGCCGATGGCAGTGGAGTACATTCCTGCCAGCAAACCGGTTAGAACGCCGGCCCAAGCAAGTTCGACATAAATGTTGCGGGCAAACAATTTATCGCTCTGTCCTGGTGACTTCTGCGTGTAGGTTCTGGAGCTTCCAATGTGACGGAGACGACTTCCGATGCCAATGTCTTCGCACAGTTGACCACGCTGAGCCGCCGTTTCGAAAAATGAAACGCCCAGTCAGGAATTCTCCCTCGCTTGAGGTTGAGTTCCTCGCGGAAGTTATTCGACTGTGAAAAATGCCGCACGCCAATCCGTGTGGTTGCCCGCCGAATCGGATGCTCGTACCTCCAGCCGATACTCGCCCTTCAGAAGCTCGCTGATCGCGATCTGCTCTGCGATAGGAATGATGGTCTTGCCGGGTTGGATGAACGAATCTGCAGGCCGCAATCCCGTGTCCGTCTTCAGTTCTCCCGTCTTGACATCGGTGATTCTCATCTCGAACTGGGCAGTTGCTGCGCCAGCCTCTCTACGCAGCGGCTCATAGATTTCAAAATAGGCAATTAGTGGCTCTTTCTTTTTGAATTCTCTTTGCCCGGTCGGCGTGAACTCAATTCCTTTGCTGAGCAACGGAGGCAGTTCGAAGCGCATAACTGGGACCGCAGCCAATGTCTTGTCCTGTGGTTGAAGTCGCGGCACGGCAGAATGCTGGTGAAATCGTGTGGAAAGAGCGATTCCACTGACGGCGAGATGCTTGTCGTCGTGCGCCTCCACTGATACTAGCACTTGTGTCTGAAGCAGGTGTCCGTTATAGCTCATGACCATCCGCAAATCGTATTCCCCAGGAGGCAGGCGCACTTGCGTCTCGTAATGGTTCGGTATGTGTTCCCGGCAAATGCGAGTGTCTGGGGGTAAATCATCAAACCAACATCCCGCTTCAAAGCTGTCAGTGAAGCGAGCCGCGAGCGATCCATCTTTACCGTAGACGAGCCCTAAGAGCGCGATGATAAAGCTCGGAATACCCGTCTCCGTTACAATAGAGGGGTAATCGAGCACAAATCGCACCTGTGCTGAGGGGCTTTCGTTGTAAAAATCAGCGGCGCGGAGTGACAATCGGCTGTCGATGCTTTTGTTTTCGGCAGCATGTCCTTCCATTCGCTTGCTGATCTTTGAATGGAAGAGTGGGTCAGAAGACGGATGCTCCGTGGCGCAGTACTCGGTGCGAGAGCTAGTGAGTACGTTGCGACGGTCCACCTCGACTTTGGCGTTTCTAACACCTGGTATTCCGAACTCGAACTGTGCTGTCGTGAACCGGTTACCTGAGATGTCCTTTGGATCTACTTTGATCTTGATCTGATGGCAGCTTCCCTCTGCAGTGGAAGGAGGCTCATAGGCAATGACATAGTAATATCCAATGCCATATCCAAGGCTGTACAGCCTGCTATCCAATCTGGTCCATTTCCCATTTGGCGTGCCGGCGTCATCGATCCCGAAGCCGGCGTTGTCTTGGTAAAGCTGGAGATACGACTGTTCCAGAGTTGCATTCTTGATTTTCTGCTCTTTGTCGTCCTCAAGCAGATGGAAGTCGGATGCATTCAGACGTAATACTTCATAGTAACCACCGCCGTATTTAGTTTCGACCCAGGTCGGGACGAGCACTTCCCGTGCCTCGGTCCGAATCACAGGAAGATTCCCGCCCGCCTGCGCAAGGCTCACCGGAGCCAAAACACCCAACAGAGCCAAAACGAAGGCAACTATAGTGCTTCCCTCGTATCTCTTCACGAGTGCCTGGACTACGTCGGGAACACTTACAATCATTTTCCCTAGCATAGGTGTTCGCTCAAGTTCTTTAGTGCACCGGCAGCGCAACTTGAGCGCATGTTGACGCAGCCTGTAAGAGTCCAGGAGGTACAGGCAACCCGGGATTGTTTTTCTCGAAGGTGTTGATCGCTTGAGCCGCTTGACTGCAACTCTGTTGAACTGCGCTCTGGGTGGCCGCTGACAAACTTTGCGATTTGATGTATTGCTGCGTGAGCAGTGGTGGCAAAGGGGAAGTCAGCATGTCCCACATATCCAAATCCGTGTAAAAGGATGCCCAACTCGCGGTGTATGCGGATGTGGAGGTTGGCTTAACATATGGCCACAGAAGTGGTGAAATGTTGGATAAACTGATTGCAGCAGGTTGGTTAGGATTCCCGATGGATTCAGCTTGTTGCGTATAATAGTTGTTTAGATACTGCTGCAGAGCAGCATTTATTCCCCCTCCCCCTTGATAGCCGCAGTTGGTCGCTTGATTCTTCGCTCCCGATGGTCCGGAACAGCCGTAGAGTAGGGTCTCGCCGGTATTACTAGAAGCAGTGGTTATCAGCGTCGGCCCCGACGGCGGCACGCCGCTGACCAAGCTGTTGTACGAGGCGTCATATTGCCAACACTGGTATGAGTATCCGTCCTCAAATTGACAGTCCAAGCCCAGAGGGTCAATGGCACCCAACGGATTATTCATTACATACGCATATCGGTTCCACGACTGGGGATTTCCCGGGGTCGCTGCGGTCAGCCCAGCCGGATCGGGGGATGGCCAGCGACCCTGGGTGCTGTATTCGCGGTACAGAAAGTCATAATCTCCGGGAACAGTGCTGGAATTTTGGCCTGTGAAGGATGGATCGGCAGTGCCGGATTGGGCGTAGGTTTCGCCGAAGGGTGCGTACGCCGTGGTGGAAAGAACAGTGCGGGTTGGAGAAGAAGTTAACCGCGCGCTACCCAGCCAGTCGGGATGCCTGTAGTGATCCAAACCAGTGCTCGTGTAGACGGCCGTGGCTTGGCCGGGAAGAGGAACAAACGCTTTTTGCAAAGTCTGGCCGCTCATCAACGCCAGTTTAGCACCTGTAGGGCTATAAACGATCTGGGTGTAGGAATTGGAGCGATTCTGCTCCACCATGCGATCCAGCGCGTCGAAGGTCGCGGCAACGCTGTCCACGGTAATGGAATTCCCGTCCGCATCCCAGGTGTAAGTGTGCACCCCGTCATTCAAGACGTTGCCGTTGTTATCGTATTGCGCCGTAGTGCTCCCAACAGTGGAAATGCGGTTGCTCGTCATGGAGTAAACCGGCTGGAACGACTGGCCTGGGTTGCCCACTTTGGTGATATTGCCGAAGGGATCGTAAGTGAACGTCTGCGCCTGCACGCTCCCGCAATTCGCGCTAGTCAGACGCACCACGTCGTCATAGCCATAGGTGCAGGTCTGGTTGTCTCCCGAGTTGAAGCCGTCCGTAATTGCAAGCTGCTGGAGCGTGGAGTTGGCGTTCCAAGTGAGCGTCCCGGAGTCCGACAGGCCAGCGGTGCCGACATTGAACTGATACTTGGTCATGCGACTGGTATTCGCATCGTAGGTGAACACATCGGTGTCGCCCGAGCCAAACGTGACGGTTTGCGTCGGAGGAGTCCCGTAAGGGTTGTAGATCACGTTCGTGACGGGATTCTGCCCGGAACTCCCGGCTAGATCACCGGCTTCGGATGTTGCGAGAGGGCTCTGCGAAAAGCCGCCAGGTTGTTTTCGTCAATCACGGCTGTGCCGGTATCCACGAAAGTCGGCAGCGGAGGCGCCGGCGCCGTGGCCCAATCCTTGAATTCGTGCACCGCATTATGGTGCAAATCGTCCAGGAACCGCACTCCGTAGAAGGCCATGACATAGGGCTTCTGCACCACGGTTGCGGTGATCCACTTGCGTTCGATCCCGTCGAGCGTTTGCGGATCCTTGTCAAACGCCACAATCTTGATTTTCCCGGTCAGGTCCATGCGGTGCAGTTCATCCGCGGCACCCTCTCCGCCGGAGGCTTCCAGGCAAATGATGCCGTCGATTTTTTCCTTCTTTTGCAGGAGCGCGGCGATGCCGTCATAAGCTACCCGCGGATCACCTTTGTCATCGATGGTCTGCACGATCTTGACACCGGCATACTTTTTGAGGGCTTCATTCACGCCGCGCACGCGTTCCTCGCTGTTCAGTTGCTCGCTAATGGTAATAACTACCACGCGGCCCTGGCCGCCCAGCAACTCGGCCATGCGCTTTCCACTCTCTTGCCCCGCGCGGAAGTTGTCCGTGCCGATGAAGAGCACGCGATTCGACTCCGGCGCGTCCGCATCAATACAGATGACGGGTATGCCTTGCAGGATGGCGTGATCGATCGGATCCTTGAACAGTTTCGGATCGGTTACGGAAACCAGGATGCCCGAGGGATGCTGCGCCACCGCTTGTTGGAACGCGACGAGTTCCTCGCTCGGAGAGAATGTCTCAGGCCCGACGATCTCCACCTTGACCCCCATACTTTTGCCGACATCCGTCAGCCCGGCCGCGGCTTCCTGCCAGTATGGCAAGTCGATGTTGGCGGCCACGAGAACGTATCGCTCGTCCGGTTGGTGGTACGACGGCGGCTGACAGGCCCCGGCAAAGATCGCCAGCGCCGCAATGCTCAATCCTGAAATGACTCGGTTGGCTTTCATGTACGGTCTCCTTTTCCGTTGCTCCCCGCTGAGGCACTCCCCAAGGGATGAGACCAGAACGGTTTCGATAGCAGCCTAGCACAAGCGCGGCGGGAGGGCGATGTGATGGCCACCGCAACCTTAGGGTTAATCCTCGCCACTTCCTTCCGGGTGCTTCCCTGCACCGCTTCCCGAGCCAGAGCGGAGGTATTGCCTTCCCGGAGGGGGAATCACAAGATACTGGGATTGGCTGTTAGCGCAACAAAATGACCGGAAATCGGTGTAAAGAAAAGAAAGGAGAGGCAAAAGGACTTCAACCGGCACAAAGGCCGCAAAGCGAAATCGTACAGTTGAGGCAATCTATTAGAGATCAGGCTTTTTGCGCCTGGCGCCGCAAAAATGTGGGCACGTCCAGATCGTCCTTGGGCACTTCCAGCGCGGCGTCGCGCACATTCTGGGCCACCTGGTGCACCACGTTTGGAGGCGTGACCGGCAACTCACCCTGCGCCGGCACATCGCGCCCCGCCTTCCACGTCTTCGGCAGGAATGACGGCTTATGCTGCAAGCCCCTCTTGGCCGCTTCCTTAAAGCCCGCCGCGATCACCGTGATCTTGACGGCGTCTTTCATCGCGTCGTCCATCACCGCGCCGAAAATGATATTCGCATTTTCGTGGGCGGCCTTTTGAATGATGCTGGAGGCTTCATGAACTTCGTGGAGGGAGAGCGAAGAGCTTCCGCAAATATTGATCAGAATACCTTGCGCGCCTTGAATGGAGTTGTCTTCGAGCAAGGGGCTGGAGATCGCCCGATTCGCGGCGTCGACGGCGCGGTTCGCGCCGGTAGCGACAGCGGTGCCCATCACGGCGTAACCCTGGCCATGCATGATGGCTTTCACGTCGGCAAAATCGCGATTGATGATGCCGGGAACGGTGATGATGTCCGAAATGCCCTGCACGGCCTGGCGCAGAATGTCGTCGGCGATGCGGAACGCGTCGAAGAAACTGGTACCGGGCTCGACGGTCTCCATCAAGCGTTCGTTGGGAATCACAATGACCGTATCCACGACGCCGACGAGTTCCTGCAAGGCCTGCTCCGCCTGGAGCATGCGGCGCTTGCCCTCAAAAGAAAAGGGCTTGGTGACCACGGCAACGCTGAGAGCGCCGAGCTCGCTGGCCAGCGAAGCCACCACGGGAGCCGCACCGCTTCCCGTGCCTCCGCCGAGGCCGGAGGTGATGAAGATCATGTCCGCGCCTTCGAGGGCTTCAATAATTTTTTCCGTATCTTCGAGCGCAGCCTTCCGGCCGATCTCCGGGTTCGCGCCCGCGCCGAGACCCTTGGTGAGTTTCGCGCCGAGTTGCAGTTTAACCGGGGCCTGGGAGAGTTTGAGGGCCTGCAGGTCGGTGTTCGCGGCGATGAACTCCACGCCTTCTACTTTGGCACGGATCATGCGGTTCACGGCATTGCAGCCGCCGCCACCGACACCAATCACTTTCAGCTTGGCGGGCTGCAACTCCTCGCTGAAACTCATCCGGATGCCTGCGTCTTTCGCTGTCATGCTTCTCCCCCTGTCCGGCTGGTCCAAATCCTTTATAAAACTCGTACTTAGTCGATTCCACAGAGAGTTTTTGCGGGCTGTGGAAAACCCAACTATCGAGATCTCCCGCTCTCCCCTGGTGCTACTCCCAAGAGGTCATTGCCACCCCACGGCAACGCTTAGCAAGCCCGCGAGCTCTTGAAAGAAACCACGCGGCCGGTGGCCATGGCGCAGCGACGCCCGTTCCTCCTTGGCTCAGACTCCCACGAACATGGACTTCAACTTCGCAACGAAGTTGCCCGAACGCTGCTGCGCGTTCCGCCGCGCCTTCGCGGCATACAACACAAGCCCAATGGCGGTGGCGTACTCGGGTTGGGCAACCTGTTCCGGCAAATCCTGGATGCCTCGGGGCTCGGCGATGCGCACGGGCAGATGGAAACCTTGCTCCGCGAATTCGGCGAATCCATTCAGGCGCGCGCCGCCGCCCGTCATAATAAAGCCCGCGGGGATCTGCGAGTCGAGGCCGGCGCGCCGCAAATCGTCCGCGATGAGCGCCAGAAGTTCCTGCGCGCGCGGTTCGATAATGTCCGTAAGCATGTGTGAAAAAATCGTACGCGGGGGGCGATCACCGACGCTGGCGATTTCAATGGAGTTGTCCTGGCGCAGAAGATTCGCCGCGGCGCACCCGTGATGACGCTTGATCTTCTCGGCTTCGGGGATGGGTGTCCGCAGGCCAACCGCCAGGTCGTTGGTGAAATGATCTCCGCCAATAGCGACCCCGCCGGTGTGGCGAACGACACCTCCGCCGTAAACGATCAACTCCGTGGTGCCGCCCCCAATATCGAGCAGGCAGCAACCCAGTTCGCGTTCATCCTGGGTCAGGCAGGCTTCCGCGGCGGCCAGCGGTTCGAGTACGGTGTCGTTGATGAGGATGCCGGCCTTGTTTGCGGCGGTCACGAGGTTTTGCGTCGCGGCAATGGAAGAAGTGACGATATGGACGTTTGCTTCCAGCCGCTGGCCGACCATGCCGACGGGATCGCGGATGCCATCCTGGGCATCGACGATGAACTCATGCGGAAGGACATGCAGCACTTCGCGGTCAGCGGGAAGAGAGATGCTGCGCGCGGCGTCAATGGCGCGGCGCACATCGTCGCGTTCAATGTCGCGGGAACGCGGCCCCAACGGGATGCCACCGCGGCTGTTCACACCGCGAACGTGGCTGCCCGCAACGCCAATGGTGGCGGCTTCCACGGGAATGTTGGCGACGCTTTCGGCTTCTTCGACCGCGCGGCGTATGGAGCTGACCGTGGAGTCCAGATTGACGATGAGCCCTTTGCGCAACCCCTTGGATTCCGCGGCGCCGAGCGCCAGAAAACGCACCTGCTGGTTCTCGATTTCCGCGAGCAACGCGCAGGTCTTGGTGCTGCCGATATCCAGCCCGACGAGGTACTTGTCTTTCTTTGCCAAAATGCTCTCCTGAACGCGGCCTATTTTTCTTTCCCGGTGGAGACGGAGGTGTCGGGGTTCACCACCACTTGCCGGGAATACTGAAGATCGATGGACTGCACGCGGCCGGCACTGGCCTGCCATTGCGCGAAGTTTTCCACCAGCAGGCGGTACTTGCCGGTGAAATCGCCCTGGCCGAAATGCACGGTGACCGCCTGAGCGGCATCGCCGGAGCCTAGCCCGGTAAGCACTGCTCGCAGATCGCGCGGATTGCCGAGGTCCAGCTCGCTGACGCGCTCCGAAGAGCCCGCACGCACCAGCTCAATGTCCTTTAGGAATTCCTGGTACGTCTGCATGCGCTTTTCGCGCTCATCACGTGGCATGCTTTCCGAAAGTCCAGTAACGATCGGGAAGTGGAAGTCCTCGCCCTCGGGCCGGTCGAGCAGCACGCCATGCGCATCCACGAGGACCAACTCGGAGCCATTGCGGAAAAAGGCAATGGGCGTGCGCTCGCTGATCTCGATGCGCAGGTGATTTGGCAGGATGCGCTGCACGCGGGCTTCCTCCACCCAGGCGAGCTCCTGAATCTGCGCGCGGCGCTCATCCAGCGGAATGCGCAGGACGCTGCGGTTGCGGTCGTGGACGAAAAGCTTGAGAACCTCCTCGCGCGGCACGATGTGGTTGCCGGAAACCGCGATCTGGTCGGGCTTCAGCAGGAGCATTTGCGGCGAGTACAACGCATAGCGCACCGCGTAAACCGCGGCGGCTACGGCAAGCGCGCCGAGCACCAGCCAAAGAAAGATGCGGCGATAGAACGGCCAGGCCCTGCCGCCGAATTTCCGGCGGCGAATCTCCACCGGCTTCTGGCGGCGCAAATAACGCGGCTCGTCGTCCGCCACCAGCTCAGGCCGGTAGGGTTCCTGGTCAGCCGCGGCGGCTGCCGCGGAAGAGTTTCGAGGTATGGGCTTCAGGCGTTCCAAACTACCACCTCGTTTTCGAGAGTAACTCCATAGGCCCCGCGCACCCGCTCGCGAACGCCGGCAATCAGCGCCAGCATGTCCGCGGCGGAGGCGCGGCCTGCATTGATGAAGAAATTCGCGTGGCGTTTGCTCACTCGCGCGTCGCCCACCGCAAAACCTTTTAGTCCGAGTTCATCGATCATACGGCCCGCGGATGCTCCCGGAGGGTTCTTAAAGATGCACCCGGCGCTCTTTTGGCCGAGCGGCTGACTGGCGCGGCGTTTTTCATTGCAGATGCGAATGCCTTGGAGAATTTCGGGGTACGGTTTGGCGGGAAGTTCCAGTTTCACTGAGAGCATCATATCATCGGGCGCAAATGAGGTGTGCCGGTATTCAAAGGAAATTTTCTCGCCGTGCAGGATTTCGAGCCTGCGGGCAGCCGCGCGGTAGAGCTTCACTTCGCGGACGTACGAGCCGATTTGCGTGCCATAGGCGCCCGCGTTCATGCGCAGCGCGCCGCCCACGGTGCCGGGCACACCGATGAGCCCTTCCATCCCGCCCAGGTTGTGCTTGGCGCAAAACGTCACGGTGCGCCCCAGATCCGCGGATGCATCCACAGACGCAATGTTCCCCTCGATCACCACATCGGGATCGCGCTTCGCCAGTTGCAGGACCACGAAGGGCAATTCGCCGTCGATCACCAGGAGGTTGGAACCCCCTCCGAGGAACTTGTGCGGGATGTCCTGGCCATCGAGCAAATTCAAAAGACCGGGAATGGCATCGTGGCGACGGATGCTCAGGAGATCCGTGGCGCCGCCGATGCCGAGATAGGTAAGCTCGGCGAGAGACACGGCGGGTTTGCACTCGACATCGAGTTCCCGAAAGGCCGTCAACAATTTGGGATCTTCAATCCGCATCCCTTATCCCGTCCGTCACCCGGTATTCCGTGCCCAGCAGCACCATGAATTCGCCGCTAGCGCGGCTGACGTTGCCCGCGCCGATGGTCAGAATCGCATCGCCTGGTCTGGCTTCCCGAAGAATGAATTCAATGGCCGCTTGCATGGAGCGGTAGTAGTGAACATTTTTGTGGCCCGCTTCGCGAAGCGAGTTGGCCAGCGCTTCGCTGCTGATTCCGGCGATTGGCGCTTCGCTGGCCGCGTAAATGTCGATCAAAACCAGCAGGTCGGCTTGATTGAACGAGCGGGAAAACTCATCCCAAAGATGCTGTGTGCGCGAATAGCGGTGCGGCTGGAAGAGCACCAGCAGGCGATTGAACTTGCAGCCGCGCGCGGCTTCCAGCGTGGCGCGAATCTCGGCGGGATGATGGCCATAGTCGTCCACGACCGTAATGTCGTTGATGCTTCCCTTGACATCGAAGCGGCGGCCCACGCCGGCAAATTTTGCCAAACCTTCGCGAAGCAGGTCAGAAGCCACATTCAGATACAGCGCGACGGCCGCGGCCGCCGCGGCATTGCGCACATTGTGTATCCCCGGCGGATGCGGCAGATGGAACAAACCGAGGTCATCGCCTTTATAGGTGAGCCGGAATTCGCTGCTGAGGCCGTGGAGCTGGATGTCGCTGATCACCAGATCGGCCTGGCTCGAGGTGCCATACGTGATAATCGGGCGCTTCACGTTGGGGATGATCGCCTGGACGTTCGGCTCATCGAGGCAAAGAATTGCCGCGCCATAGAAAGGCACGCGATTCACGAATTGCAGGAAGGCCGCCTGGATGTCTTCCAGCGAGGAATACTGGTCGAGATGTTCGCGGTCAATGGTGGTGACAACGGCAACGACCGGGTCAAACATCAGGAAGCTGCGGTCGCTCTCATCGGCTTCGACGACAAAATACTCGCCGCGCCCCACGCGGGCGGTCGTGCCGGCCTGATTGACCCTGCCGCCGACAACAAACGTGGGATCGAGATGCGCGGCCGCGAGGATCGAAGCGACCATGGAAGTTGTGGTGGTCTTGCCATGCGCGCCGGCCACGGCGACGCCATATTTCAGGCGCATCAGTTCGGCGAGCATTTCGGCGCGCGGAATAACCGGAATTTTGCGCTTGTGCGCTTCGGCGACTTCCGGGTTGTCGGGCTTCACCGCGGAAGAAATAACCACGACGTGCGCGCCCGCGACGTTTTCGGCCTTGTGGCCTTCGTAGATGGTTGCGCCAAGATCCTGCAGGCGCTCGGTGATCGTGGAGAGCTTGGTGTCCGAACCGGAAACGGAATAGCCCAGCGTGAGCAGAACCTCGGCGATGCCGCTCATGCCGATGCCGCCGATGCCGACCATGTGAATGCGTTGAAAATTGCGAAACGTTACCATCATGCTCGTAGCGGTTCCTTCCGGCTCGCTTGCCCCGATCCTCGAGGGGCTCGCCGCGCGGCCTCTTCAATCAAGTCCACGATTTCGCGCGCCGCGGAGGGGTGGGCCTGGCGGCGTGCCGACATCGCCAAATTTTCGATCTCCCGGGGCTGGTCGAGGAGGGAGAAGATCTCGCGGGTCAAACGATCCGCGGTAAGTTCCTGTTCGGGAATCACACGGCCCGCGCCCGCGCCGGCCATTTCCTGCGCGTTGCGCAACTGATGACTGTCCGTGGCATGCCCAAACGGGATGAAGATGGCGGCCCTGCCCGCCGCGGCTACCTCCGCGGCAGTGATCGCGCCAGCCCGGCAGACGATGATGTCGGCCCAGGCAAAGCGCTCCGCCATGTTCGACAGAAAGGGCACCACCTCGGCAAGAAACTCACGCCGCGCGTACGCGGTGCGCACAGCATTATAGTCGCGCTCGCCGGTCTGGTGCACAATCTGCAACTCATTCTTTCTGGCTGCGAGAAGATCCATGGCATCTACAAACGCGCGATTGATGGGCAAAGCGCCCTGGCTGCCTCCGGTAATCAGCAGGCGAAAAGGCGGTTCGGGTACGCGGGGAGGAATCGAAAAAAACTCCGCGCGCACCGGGCAGCCGGTGACGATGGCCTTTTCTCCCCACTCACGGGCAGAAATTTCATATCCGGTGGCAATGCGCTGCGCCAGCCGCGAAAGAACCTTATTGGTGAATCCCGGGGCCGCGTTGGGCTCAAAAATCACGTTGGGAATGCCACGCAACCAGGTTGCCAGCAACATGGGTCCGGCGGCGTATCCTCCCACGCCGAACGCAACTGCGGGCTTGTGGCGCTTCAACACGCCGAACGAATCCGCCAGGCCATTTCCCAGCATGGCGAGATTCCTCAGCAGCGTCGCGCCGCCCTTGCCTTTCAGGCCTGCGACGCGAATCGTCTCCAGCGGGAGCCCGGCTTGCGGCACCAGCTTCATTTCAATTCCGCGTTGTGTTCCCACCAGCACGACTTCCCTTTCCACTCCCCGTGATAACCACTCCCGCGCAATCGCGATCGCGGGGAAAACGTGACCCCCGGTGCCGCCGCCTGCAATCAGGAGCTTCATTCGCGGCCTCTCTTACGCCTCCACAACGGTGCGGCATCCGGCCTGCTGCGAAACATTCAGGAGCACGCCCGTTGCCAAAAGCATCACCAGCAAACTCGAGCCGCCATAGCTCACAAACGGCAGCGGGATGCCCTTGGTTGGCATCATCCCCAGCACTACCGCGAAATTGATGAGCGACTGGCCGAGCACCATGGCGGTCACGCCGAGGGCCAGCATGCTCCCGAACCCGTCCGGAGCGTTAAACGCGGCGCGCAAGCCACGCCACGCATACACAGCGAACAAAGTAATCACAATCACGGCACCAATGAAGCCCAGCTCCTCGCAGATGACCGCGTAAATGAAATCTGTGTGCGCCTCTGGCAGATAGAAAAGCTTTTGCTTGCTCTCCATCAGGCCCACGCCGGTGAACCCGCCCGAGCCAACCGCGATCAGCGATTGCAACAATTGAAAGCCGGCGCCTTGCGGGTCCGAATCCGGATGGAGAAATGACAACAGGCGCGCCTGGCGGTAGGAAACGAAATAGATCAGTGCAAAGAGCGCTGGCAGCGCCGCGCCGGCACCAACGGCCACCCACTTCCAGGAAAGCCCCGCGACGAAGAGGATCGCCATCATGATCAGCACGATGTCCACCGAGGTGCCCAGGTCCGGCTGCGCCACGATCAAGCCGACGCAAACCAGGATCGGCGCGACCGCCGGAAGAATCGTCTGCAGCAGATCCTGTTTGCGGAATTCCAGGCTGGTAGGAGTCCGCCGCCGCAAATCCAGAAACCACGCCAGGTAGAGGATCACCGCAAGCTTGGCAAGCTCCGACGGCTGGATGCCCACCGGTCCGAAGCGAATCCAGCGATGCGTGGCGTGAGACTTATCCAGGAAAAACGTGCCGACCAGCATCACCACCACGAGGCACAGCGCCGTGTATACGACGGCCGGCTCGCGTAGGCGGTGGTAATCGAGTTTCATCAGCGCGAACATGCCCAGCAGCCCGAACGCAAGCCACACCACCTGGCGCGCGACAAAGAAGTAGGAATGGCCATACTGCTGTTGCGCGGTGACCGCGGAGGCGCTGAAAATCATCACCGCGCCCAGCAGGCACAGCACCAGCGTCACACCAAAAAGCCAGCGGTCGGTTTCCGAGCGTCTCGCCAAATCATTCACCCCTGTCCGAATAACGATGCGTGGAGTTCGCGTGCAACTGTTGAACGAGCTCCTTGAAGACACGTCCGCGCTGCTCGTAATTCTGAAACTGGTCGAAGCTGGCGCAGGCCGGGGCCAGAAGCACGATGTCCCCGCGTTGCGCGGCATGCGCGGCGATTTCCACCGCGCGGTCCAGGGTAGAGGCTCGCTCGATAGCAACGCTGCCGGTGATCTGCTTTTCAATTTTGTCCGCGGCCGCGCCAATCAGCAGCGCCAGAATGGCTTTTTCTCTGAGCGGCTTTTGCAGGACGGTGTAGTCGCTGCCCTTGTCCTTCCCGCCCAGAATAATCAGGATGCGCCCGGGAAAAGCGTCCAGCGCTTTCAAAGTGGCATCTACGTTGGTGGCCTTCGAATCGTTGTAGTAGCGCACGCCGGCAATTTCCGCGACGAATTCCAGCCGGTGCTCCACGCCCGCAAAGCTGCGAACCGCCTGCGCAATGGTCGCCGTGTCCACACCCGCCAGGCGCGCCGCGGTGACTGCGGCCAGAACATTTTCGACGTTGTGCACGCCCGCCAAGGGAATCTCCGCTCGTTTCATCACGAATTCTTCCTTCGCGTGGTGCACGACGACGATGTCGTCCCCGCTAAGGCAGGCGCCCTGCTCCACGCGCTGCTTGCGGCTGAACCAGAACACTTGCGGCTTCTTCGGCGCGTAGTGCACGGTCGGCGGATCATCGGCATTCAGCACCGCAGCGTCGAGTTCCGTCTGGTTCTCGAAAATGCGCGCTTTGGCGCCCGCGTAAGCCTCCATGGTTTTGTGGCGGTCCAGATGATCGGGCGTGAGGTTCAGGAAAAGTCCGATGTCCGGGCGGAATTTTTCGATGAGTTCGAGTTGAAAGCTGCTGAGTTCCGCGACGGTAACTGTGTCGCTCTTCATCCCTTCCACGCAGGAGATCAGCGGCGTGCCGACGTTGCCCGCAAGGAAGGTGGGAATGGCCGCGCTTTGCAGAATATGGTGAACGAGAGTCGTTGTTGTGGTTTTTCCGTTTGACCCTGTGATGCCGATCAGCTTGCCCTCGAGGAAACGGTATGCCAGCTCGATTTCGCTCCACACCGTGATGCCTTTCGATCGCGCCGTCCGAAGAAACGGATCATCGGCCGGCACGCCCGGACTTGGGACGATCAGGTCCTGCGCTAGATAGGTTTTCTCCGTGTGCCCGCCGAGCTCCAGGGTCACCCCCGCTTCGCGCAACCTAGTCGGCGCATCGCCGAGCTCGCCTTCCACGCGCGCTTCCGTGGCCGTGACAATCGCGTTGTGTTTGGCGCAGAAGAGGGCCGTGGCCACGCCCGTCCGCGCCAGTCCCACGACCAGCACGCGCATTTTTCGCAACTCGATCGATCCAGGCATATCGCGAACCGCACAACCTTTCAGAGCACGCCAATTACCGCAATTTCAGTGTCGTCAGCGCGAACAACGCAAACACCAATGCCGCAATCCAGAAACGTACGATCACCTTGCTCTCGCTCCACCCCAGCAGCTCAAAATGGTGATGGATGGGCGCCATGCGGAAAATCCGCTTGCCGCGCAATTTGAACGAGCCCACCTGCAAAATCACGGAGAGCGCTTCGATCACGAATATCCCCCCGACGAAGAGCAGCAGCACTTCCTGCTTGATGATCACCGCAATGGTCCCCAGTGTCCCGCCGAGCGCCAGCGAGCCCACATCGCCCATAAACACTTCCGCGGGATGCGCGTTGTACCAAAGAAACCCGAGCGACGCGCCGACCAGCGCACCGCAAAAAACCGTGAGTTCCCCGATGCGCGGGATGTACTGGATATCGAGATAAGTGGCCCAGCGGGAGTTGCTGCTCACATAGGTGAGCACCGTCAGTGCGCCCGCGGCAATCACCGTGCAACCGATGGCCAACCCATCGAGCCCATCCGTGAGGTTCACGGCGTTGGAGCTGCCGGTGATCACCAGCGCCACAAACGCCAGAAACGGCAAAAATGCCAGCGGCCAAAGATGATGCGCATGTAACAGCCCGTGAATGACCAGATCCGGGTGCAAGCGCTTGAAGAACGGCAGCACCAGTTGCGTGGAATAGGCAAAGTGCGTGGACAAGACGAGCAGGGTGATCCCCACAACGCTGCTGACCAGAACTTGTAGCGTGAGTTTGCGCTTGCCGGTCAATCCGAGATTCTGGCGCTTGACGACTTTTGCATAGTCGTCCATAAACCCGATGGCGGCAAACGCCAGCAAGGCAAACAGCGCCAGCAGGACGAATGGATTCTCAAGATCGGCCCAAAGCAGCACCGGCACGGCCGTGGAAATGACAATCAACACGCCGCCCATCGTCGGCGTCCCGGCTTTCTTTTTGTGCTCTTCCGGCCCTTCCTCGCGAATGTATTGTCCAATCTGGAGTTCGCGCAGCTTGCGGATCAGCCACGGCCCGAACACCAACGCCAAAAACATTGCCGTCAAGCTGGCATAGACCGTGCGCACGGTGATGTAGCGAAACACGTTCAGCGGGCTGAAATATTTCTGCAGCACGTGGTAGAGGAGGTAGTAGAGCATCTCAGTGACCCACGCCCACATTGGGCCGGGCATCTTCCGGCGCAAAGCGCCCCAGCAGCGCTTCGACGATGCGCTCCATCTTGACGGTGCGCGAGCCTTTCACCAGCAACACGTCGCCCGGCTTCACGAAATCAACCAGGAAATTGGCGGCATCCATGGGCGATGCGAAAAATTTGCTGCGTTCGCGCGGAAGTCCCGCGGCAACTGCCCCTTCCACGATTTGAGCGGCGTCGCCCTGAACTCCAATGACAAAATCCACTTTGCCGGTCTTGGCCGCGAAGGTGCCGCCCTCGCGATGAAGCTGTGCGGAGCTCGGGCCCAGCTCCCGCATCTCTCCCGCAGCAAGGATTCGCCGCTGAAATCCCGGCGTGGCGGCCAGCAGGCTGATCATCGCCTGGAGCGCGGCAGGGCTCGAATTGTAAGAGTCGTTGATCAAAGCAAATCCATTCGAAAAGCGGATCAATTCACCGCGCATCGAAGGCGTGCGCAAGCCGGGAAAAATCTTTTGTGCTTCCGCAGCGTCAATGCCCCACGCGCTGGCAGCGGCAATGGCCGCGAGCGCATTCAAGACGACATGCCGACCGGGAAGCGACATCTCAATCCGCGTGCGCTTCCCCTTGTATACGAGCGTGAAAGCGGAGCCCAGCGCCCCGCGATCCTCGATTTCTTCCGCCTGATACTCGGCGGGCTTTTCAATTCCGTAAAAGATCACCTTGCCCGGAGCGGCGGCAGCCATCGCCGCCACGCGCGGGTCATCGGCGTTTAATACCGCCAGCGAAAGCGGGCCGTTTAACCCTTCGACCAATTCCCGCTTCGCCATGGCAATTTCCTCCACGGAGGAAAAGTTCATCAGATGTGCCGGAGTGACGCGCAGCTCGATGGCCACATCCGGCAGCGCAATCGCCGCCAGACGCTTCAGTTCACCCGGGAAAGACATTCCCATCTCGAGCACGGCGACATCGTGCGTCTCTTCCAGGCGAAACAGCGTCAGCGGCAACCCGTACTCGTTATTGAAATTGCCCTCGGATTTCAGGACGCGTAGCTTCGCGCCCAACAGTGCCGCCAGGATCTCTTTCGTTGTAGTTTTCCCGACGGAACCCGTGATCCCGCAGACTTTCCGGCCCCAATCCTTGCGCACTGCGCGCGCCAACTGGTGCAGCGCCGTGAGGGTGTCGGGAACGGTGATGCAGCGGTCCTGCAGCCATCCCGGGTACTTCGAGAGGAGCGGCCCCGCCACCACTGCCGCCATTGCCCCGCTTTCCAAGGCATCGGCCACATAGTCGTGTCCATCGTGAGCCGGACCGTGTATGGCGACGAAGAGTTCTCCGGGACGTAGCGTGCGAGAATCAATCGAGACACCGGCCAGCCGGGCCAGGGGGTCCAGCCCATGCCCCGGCTCTCCCGCCACCGCGTCAGCCACTTGTGTAAGCGTCCACCGCATAGTTGCCTCAATAGGTTGGCTTGCCCCAGGGTTCGGGCGAAGTGTTCACCTCGTCCGTAAAGCACATCTCTGTGCGTTCTCACCGGTTGAGGGCTCCTCCTTTGACTTGTCTGCGAGCTGCTTCCATGGCTCGCAGGCCCTCGTCCCATGCCGGCAGACGAGCGCGCTACGTGCCAAATCCTGAGCTACCGTGGGGCACGGCATAGCCGCGATCGCGCAAGGCCTTTCGCGCCTCTTCGCGATCGTCAAAATGAATGGAGTGGTCGGCGAAGATCTGATAGTTCTCGTGGCCCTTTCCCGCCAGCAGCACGATATCGCCCGCTTGGGCTTCGTCAATCGCCAGCGCGACGGCTTTGCCGCGGTCCGGCTCGATCATGTATTTCCCGCCGGACTTCTGCATGCCCACCACGACGTCGCTGATGATCTTCAGCGGATCCTCCTGGCGCGGATTGTCGCTGGTGAGAATCGAAAGATCGCTCAGCCGTCCGGAGAGTTCTCCCATGATGGGGCGTTTGGTGCGGTCGCGCGAGCCGCCGCAGCCAAAGAGCGTAATGATGCGGCCCTTGGGATTGAGTTCGCGCGCGGTACGGATCAAATTCTCCAGCGCGTCGTCCGTGTGCGCGTAGTCCACCACAACCAGGAAAGGTTGCCCCAGATCCACGCGCTGGAACCGGCCCGCAACGGCTTCCAGATTGCGTACGCCGGCTTCGATAATCTCGTTGGAAAAACCCAGCGCGAGGCCCGCGCCCACGGCCGCCAGTATGTTGTACACATTGATGCGGCCAACGAGCGCCGATTGCACCTGGATTTTCCCGTTGGGTGTCTGCGCCGCAAAATTCAGGCCACCGAAGCTGAGCTGGAATTTTTTTGTCGTCAGGTCGGCGCCATTCTGCAGGCCGTAGGTGAGCGTTTTCCGACCCAGGCCGAGGAGTTTCTTGCCCCACTCGTCGTCCGTGTTCACCACCGCCACGTCCGGCGCGCCGGCGCCCGTGCCCTCAAACAACCGGCGCTTGGCCGCGAAGTAGTTGTCGAAGTTTTTGTGAAAGTCGATGTGATCGCGCGTCAGATTCGTGAAAACAGCCGCGGCAAAGTGGCAGCCCCACAAGCGGTCCAACGCCAGCGCGTGCGAGCTTGCTTCCATCACCGCATAGGCGCCCTGCGCGTCGCGAATTTCCGCAAAGAAACTTTGCAGGTCCACCGATTCCGGCGTGGTGTTTGGCGCCGGATGTTCACCGCGGGGGGTGTGATAGGCAATCGTGCCGAACAAGCCGGTCTGCGCTCCGGAGGCGCGCACAATGGAATCGATCAGCGAACTCGTGGTGGTCTTGCCATTCGTTCCGGTGACTCCGACAAGCTTCAGCGCGCTTGCGGGCTTGCCAAAGAAGTTAGCGGCGGCAAGTGCCAGGGCTTTTCGCGCTTCGCTCACCTGCACCCAGGCGACGCTGCATGGCCATTCCGTCGGCGCGGTATCTTCACTCAGCACCACAACGGCCCCGCGCGACGCCGCGTCCTTCGCATAAATATTCCCGTCGGTGGCCACACCGTGAATCGCCACAAACAAGGCTCCGTCCTGCACCTTGTGCGAGTCGCAGGCAATTTGCCGAATCCGCAAATCGGGCGAAGACACCGCGGAACGCAGCTCCACGCCCTCCAAAACAGAGCCCAGTGTTGGCCCTATGAGGTGTGCCTGTTCAGCCACAGTGTGTTTCCGTTCGCCCTCGCCGCACTCGGCGGCACTCTTCTGTGCCTCGTCCGCAACCGTAATCCCGTTGCTCATGTGCCCGATAAATCCTTTCCCTAGCGCACATTGTCAGCATGCGCCGGAGTGCCGCCAAATTGCACGGTCACCTTGCTGCCGCGGCGGACTTGCGATCCCGCCGCTGGTGATTGTTGAGAGGCAAGCCGGCTGCCAAGCAGGATCGGGTTCAGTCCCAGCCGCAAGCACGCCTCCGTTACTTCGCGCATCGTTTTTCCGGTAAAGTCCGGCACCAGAATGTCGCCGCCCTCGTCCACGGCCACCGTCACTTCCGGCAAACTTGGCTCGGGGCTTTTGGCGGACGATTCCTTTAACCCCTCGTTTGTGGCTTCCGTTTGCGCATTGAAATCCACGGGCGCCAGATCATCGAGCGACTCGCTCTCCGCGCTCGCCCCTTGGCGATAGGCCGTCTGCACAAGGCGCGGGCTTACGGGCACATCACGCGGTACATCCAGATACGGCAAGACTTGCTCCGCTATCCGCTTGAATACAGGCGCCGCCACATCTCCGCCGCCGTGTAGCAATCCCTCGGGGGAATCGAGGGAAACCAGAATCGTGACCGCCGGATTGTTGATCGGGGCAAACCCGGTGAATGACGCAATCACATTGGTGCGGGAGTAGCGTCCCGTCGCCGGATCAGTTTTCTGGGCCGTTCCCGTCTTGCCCCCGGCGGTCCAACCGTCGAGCCGCGCGGTTTTCCCCGTTCCATTCAGGATCGCGCCTTCCATCAGGTGCCGCAGCGTCGCCGCCGTCTCCGGACGAATCACGCGGCGCGGCTCAGCAGGGGCCGAGGGACCATCCGGCGGCAGAATCTGTTCACCGCGCATCATTTGTTGAACGGTATGCGGCTTATAGAGCAGGCCGCTATTCGCCACTGCCGAAACGGCTGTAACCATTTGCAGAGGCGTTACGCCCACTTCCTGCCCCATGGAAATTGCGCCGATGGAAGACGGTACCCAGTGTTGCAGGCGCTCCACCAAACCGCGGCTTTCCCCAGGCAAGTCCACGCCCGTGGGCGTGCCAAAGCCGAAGGCGCGGATGTAGTCGTAAAATTTCGGCGCGCCCAAGCGCAGGGCAATCTTCATCGCTCCCACGTCGCTGGAATTCGCTAGGATCTCGGAAACCGTGAGTATTCCGTACGCCTTGTGATCGTGGATGCGGCGCCCGCCCACCACCAGTGATCCGTTCTCGCAATCGAACACCTCGTCGGGGCGCGTCAGATTCTGGTCGAAGGCCGCGGCGAGTGTCACCAGCTTGAAGGTCGAGCCCGGCTCATAAATTGCGCTGATGGCGCGGTTCATGCGCGCTTCCGCGGGAGCATCCGCGGCCGCATTGGGATTGAATTTAGGCCAATTGGCCAATGCCAGGAGCGCCCCGGTATTCGGGTCCTGCACGATGACAGTGCCGGCGATCGCGTGAGTCTTCCCAATCGCTGCCGCCAGCTCGCGTTCGGCGATGTACTGCACTTTCTCATCGAGGGTCAGCACAACACTGGTACCACGCTCGCGCTGCGCTTCCCCGCCGTCAAACCAGCGTTGCTTGGCGTCGGCCATCACCACAATCTTTTCGCCCTGGCCCCGGATGACGTTGTCGTACTCGTGCTCGATTCCGCCAAGCCCCTTCTCGTCCACGTCAACAAATCCCACAACATGCGCGCCCAGCTCCCGTTTCGGGTAGTAGCGCTGATTCTCTTCCTGGAAATAGACGCCCTTCAAATTCAGGGACTTCACCGCTTCCGCTTTTTCCGGCGGGAGTTTTCGCTGAATCCAGACGAAGGTGCCGCCGCCTTCCAGCTTCTGGCGAATCACCTCTTGCGGAATTGCCAGGACGCCAGAGAGGAGTCGCGAGGCCATGGCCACGTCCTTGACTTCGGAGGGCACGGCAAACGCCGACTGCACGGGCAGGCTCATCGCCAGCGCGTTCATGTTGCGGTCATAGATCGCGCCGCGTTTGGGCGTGATATCGAGGATGCGCCGCTGCTGCCGCGATGCGCGGGCCATGTACTCGCCGTGACGGAAAAGCTGCAGGTAGGCAACGCGGCCGAAGACCGCGGTCGTCCAGAGGAGGGCCACGCCGGCAAGTATCAGTAAACGGACATGAACTCTATCCTGCTGCATGGCTCCTGATATCGGCTCGCACTCTGGACGGAATCCAAAGGTGTTTCGGAACTCGGACAAGTGCAGCGTTCGCTATGCTGGCGCACGAGAAGTCAGGGCGCGCGATTCGGCCGCACATAGTGCACAGCAGCCACTTCCGCGCCATCGAAAGCCGTGTACTCGCGCACTTGCGCCGGGGTGGGTTCGGTCAATCCGAGTTCATGCCGTGCCAGCAAGTCAATGCGCTGCGGATCGCGCAGCGTCGCGACTTCCAGCTTGAGCGCCCCATTTAACGCCAGGGACTGTTCCTGCCTGGCACGGAGTTCTTCAAGCTGAAAACTTAGGTCAATGCAGCGGAAGTGCTGGTACACGTATAGCATGCAGCAAACGGCAACGACAGCGCCGAGTGCTGCCGTCTTGTAGAGATTGCGCATTTTGAGCGGTTCGACGTGGCGCACCAGGCGCGTATTGTCGATGCGCTTCACCGTGTGAAACTCCACCATCGCCGGCTTGTTCTTTCCCACCATGGTCACACCTTCTCCGCGCACCGGAGTTTCGCGCTTCGCGATCTCGGGTTCGCCACCTGCTCTTCCGGCCGGGGCACAATCACGTGTTTGGTGAGCACCTTCAGCGTTCCGGCTTTATCCGCCTCCTGGAACGCGAGCTTCACGGGGCGGTCTTCCCGCGAGTGGTAGGTCAATATCACCCAGCGTCCGCCAGAATTCAAAGTGGCAGGGGTCCGGGAAAGAAACTGCCCGAGTTCCTCCAACTCTCGATTCACCGCTATCCGCAGCGCCAGAAACGTTTTTGTCGCGGGATGCAGTTTCTGCCTTCCCCATTGCTTCCGAACGCCTGCCACAACCGTTGCCAGGTGCGCGGTATCCCTGATGGGCCGCGCTCGTACGATGGCCCTGGCGATCCTTCTGGAATCGCGCTCTTCCGCTTCGCGGTAGAGCAGGTCGGCTACTTCCTTCTCCGGCCAGCGATTCACAATCTCTTCAGCGGTCAGCGCGTCTTCCGCCAGCTCCCCGCTGCTCATGCGCATGTCCAAAGGCCCCGCCTCCCGGAACGAAAAACCGCGTTCCGGCTGGTCAAGCTGCATGCTCGAAACTCCCAAGTCGGCCAAGACCCCGTCCACCTTCGCTATCCCCAACCCTTGTACGGCCTCCGCAATCCTCGCGAAGGTGGAGTGAACGAAGGTCACCCGGCTCGCAAACTCTTTCAGGCGCTCCCGCGCGATCACCAGCGCCTGTGCGTCCCGGTCCAGGCTGATCAAGCGGCCGGACGACAATCGGGCGGCGATGGCTGCCGAATGCCCGCCGGCGCCCAGCGTGGCGTCCACGTAAATTCCGTCTGGCCTGATGCGCAGCCATTCCAGCACCTCTTCCAACATCACCGGCGTGTGTGGCGCTGCTCTTTTTTCCCGCCACTCGCCACTCGCTTGCCCTGAGCTTCGCCGAAGGGCCACTCGCCACTTCCCGCTCAAATGCCCAAATCTTCCAAAGCCTTGTCATCCTCGTCCGTGTAGGGCTCGTTCTTCAACTGATCCAGAACCCGCGTGTGATTCATCACTTCCAGGTAATCGAGAGCGCCCAGCACATCCACCTCGCCCTTCACCTGCGCCGACTCCCTCAATACCGCGGGTACCAGAACCCTATCCTGCCCATCCAGTTCAACGACCTGCCCGTAATAGCTCGTCCGCATCAAGAACTTGCGCTTGGCCTTATTCGTGCTTGAGGTCTTGCCCAGCTTGTCCTCGATCTCGCCCCAAACCTTCATCGGGTAAATTCGGGCGGTCTCACCAGTGGTGCTGGTGATGTAAAACTGGTTGCCATACTCCTTGAGTGCGTCCAGAAACACGGCGGGTATCTTCAAACGACCCTTCTCGTCCACCTTCGCCTGACAATTGCCCCGTAGTTTCATGAGACCCAGTTCGTTGGAGGATCAGTTTGCCCAAAATAGCCACTGCCCTCTAAGACGGCCTACATCCTGCCCCTGCTTACCACTTTGCCCCACTTTTCACCACAGCTTATGCGGTTTCTGGGCCATGTCAAGCGAAATCCGCGCAAAGTGTGCAAAATTTGTGGAATTTAATGCTGCGGAGAAACTGCTTTTAGCCCTACCACATCCTGTGTGCCCGTGCAAATATCCGTCCCAATGGCTAGTAGTGCCCTTCCCGCCCCCGTTTCTCCGTCCCCTTTCCCTGCCCTCAACCGCTCGGCCATCCACCGCGTATTGGCGTGCTATTTTGTATATGGGAAACCTGGCTGGTCACCTGTGGGCGCGCTGCCTGCCGGGAAGGACTCAAGATGAAACCTGAATTGACAGCCACACCGCGGCTTGCACCGGGGGTTCGCCTGAACGAGAAGAACCAGCAGCCACAGATGCTGCTGCTGGCGGCTGGGCGCGAACTTCGGCTCAGCGGCCCAAGCCTGGAGATTGTGCAGTTGTGCGACGGCAAGCACACCGTCCAGCAGATCGCGGAGAAACTGCACGCGCTATATGCCAAAGCGGAGCCACAGCGCATTACCGGGGATCTTCTGAGTTACCTCGGGCTACTGCACGAGCAACACGCCATTGATTTTTGATTTGCCGCCAAGACACTGAATCGCAAGAAGCGCCGCAGACCGTATGCGCAAGCCAGAGCTACGTTAAGGCCGGAGTGGGCCCTGACTTGTTCAGCTTCATAGCCACGCGAGTAATAAACACAACGCATCCGCTTAGCACAAGTAAGCCAAAAAGAAGAATGGTGTTCGGCGTCCCTACATGCTTGGCCACGCCACCGGCGATCAGTGCGCCGATGGGTGACACGCCCATGAACATGGTGGCATACACGGCCATCAGGCGGCTGCGCATATGGTCCGGCACGCGTTCCTGAAGGATGGTGTTCGTCGCGGCCATCTGCGTGGTGGCGGCAAACCCCATGACAAACAGCACCGCCGCGCACAACCAGAACACGCGCGCCTGCGAAAAAATGATCAGTGCCACCGCGCACGTTGCGCAGGTGGCCCCGATCACTGGCGCCAGTCCTTTGTAATGCGTGCGGGCAGCGAACTGCAGCGCGCCTAGCACCGCACCGACCCCTGCTGCGGTCATCAATAGCCCCTGAGTTTCAACGCCCCCATGCAAGATGTCGTGCGCGTAGATCGGCAGGAAGACGGAGTATTGCAGGCCAAACAAGCTCAGCGCGCTCAACAGAAGCAGCGCGGAGCGGATCGGCAGATCGTTCATCGCAAAGCGGAATCCCTGGGTGAAGTTGCGCCAGGGTGATTCCAGGGTGGGTTTCACTTCACCTCGCGGGATGCGCATCATCAGCAACGCTACGATCACCGCCACAAAGCTAAGGCCGTTCAGGAAGAAGCACCAGCCTTCGCCAACCAGGAGGATAGTAAAGCCCGCGATGGCCGGCCCCACGACCCGCGCCCCGTTGAAGATGGAGGAGTTCAACGCAATGGCATTCGGCAAATCTTCCTGTCCCACCATATGCACGAAGAAGGACTGGCGGATGGGGACATCGAAGGCATTCACGATGCCGGCAAGAAACGCGATCAAGATCAGGTGCCACTCGCGGATGACATGCGTGAGCGTCAGCGCCGCCAACACAAACGCCAGGATCATGGAACAGGATTGCGTCACGATCACGCCGCGGTGCCGGTTGTAGCGATCGCCGACATAGCCCCCCATCCAGGCGAGAAAAAGCATGGGCGCCTGGCTGGCGAAAGCGAAAATACCGAGAAGCACGACGGAATGGGTCAGGTGATAGACGAGCCACTGCTGAGCCAAATTTTGCATCCAGGTGCCGATCAGCGAAATCAATTGCCCGATGATGAAAAGTTGAAAGTTGCGATGCTTGAGCGCGCGGAATCGTGTGGACAATTCGAGAATGGGACTCACCTTTCCCTTAGATGATTTTACTTGGAAAAGGTCGCGGCGTGGCAGGTTCGTGGCTCGTGATTCGTGACCCGTGCACGGCAGCGGCACAGCTGGAGCCATTATTGTATTCGGTTGGTTTGCGCCAACGCGACATGACAGAGGAAATCCATTGGGGCTGTTGGATCAGGGACTTGTGGCGCAAGCATGGCTCAATCGGTCCATTGAGAGCCTCGTGGCTTTTTCATCGAGCGATCTCGCTCGGCAGCGCGCAAGAAGAGCGTGGATATCCCTTGAGGTCACAACTGAAAACTGAAGACTGAGAACTTGGGTTATTCGCCTGGAGGTTCGGGGGCGCCGCCGACGTGGGTGTGGCTCAGATCATGCAGCATGGATTTCTCGTCGTCGCTCATGCCCCTGGTGAAGTTCGGATCATTCAGTCGCTGATTGCGGGCGGATTCCGGCATGTTCTGCAGCACGCCCAACTTCTGCCTCATCACTTGCTGGCGATCCCAAGGCATCTGCTTCCACTTCGGCAGCACATCATTCTTGATGTGGTCGCGCTGCTGGGGCGTCATCTGCCGCCATGTTTCTTCCTTCGTTCTCTGGTCTGCACGCTGTTGAGGCGTCCAGCCGTCCCACTGCTTGAACTGCTGGCGGATCTTGTTCTGCTGCTCCGGCGAGAGATTCTGGAAGGCGCGGCTGTTCTGTAGGACGTTTTCGCGCTGCTGGGGCGTTAGGTCGCGCATGCGGTCCACCCACGGACGCGCCGCGCCGACACCCAACTGCTGCCTGGGCGTAACGTTCCCACGCGCTTCATAACCGGGACGCGCTCCATTATTGAAGTTCCCCTGCGGGCCCGCATGGGTTTGCGGCGGCCGATCGGCGGGGCGATTCAGATTCTGGGGCGCGCGATTGGGATTCGCCGACGGACGGTTTGCGTTCGGATTCTGTTGATGCGGCCGGGACGCCTGCGCTTTCGGCCGCGCCTGATGCTGCGGCGGACGGTCCGCATGCGGAGAGGGATTGCCCGCGCCGTGGGGCTTCTGCGCCCAGCTACTTCCCGGCACCGCGACAATACTCACTGCCGCGAGCGCCACCAGACCGAATTGGATCTTCTTCCGCATTTGATTGCTGCCCGGCCTCTATGCTTCTCCTTCTTACATCTGTTGCGGCTGCTGTTGCGGCTGCTGCACATTATCCGAATCGTCGTCCGCTTTTCCCGGCAAATCCTTCAGCGGCTCGAAATTCGAGAGCACATCGTGATCCTCGAGAACCGGCAGATCCTGCATCATCTGCGCATCCGCTTCCACAGGATTGTTCCAGGGCAGTTGAACTTCTTGGGGCCGCTGGTAATAGCCCATCCAGATCGCCGCCAGCAACAGCATCGAAGCCGCAAAGGCCACCCGCGGCGAAACTCTCAGCCAGGCCCACCAGCTTTCCTTCACGGGTTCGGCCGCCACGCGCGCGTGCATACGCACATCGAATTCCGGCGAGGGTTCGATCACGGGAAGTTCGTCCAGCAAACCGGACACGGCGCGAAATTCATTAACGCGCAGACGGCAGGCGGCGCAGGCCGCCAGATGCTTCTCTGCTTCCAGCCGCTCGCTCTCATTCAGCCGCCCATCAAGGTATCCCAGGATGCGGCCTGCCATTTTTTCGCAACTCATAACTGCCTTCTTTCCCTACCCTAGTGCCTTGCCTGGTGCGCCACCAGCGGGGCTAGTTCCACTCGCAGCGCCTCATAAGCCCGAAACAGCAGCGATTTTAACGCGCTTTCCGAGCAACTGAGAATCTTCGCAATCTCCGTGTAATCCAGCTCCTCGTATTTGTGCAGCAGCACCGCCGCGCGCTGCTTTTCCGGGAGCTTGTTAATGGCATGGCGAATCATTTTCACCCGCACATCCTCGACGAGATGCTGCTCGATATTGGGGTGCATCTCCGCAACATCCAGCGGCCGCTCGTCGCCATCTTCGGCGTCCACCGTCACCGGCGCATCGATGGAAACTTCCAGCTTCTGGTAGCGGGTGTCTCGCACCGAATTCAGCGCCAGGTTCGTGGCAATCCGGAAGAGCCAGGTGGTGAATTTCGCACTGGGCACGTAATCTTCCCGCGCGCGGTACACCCGCAGGAACACTTCCTGCGCCAGGTCCTCCGCCTGTTCGCGGTTGCGAACCATCCGGAACAGGAAGTTGACCAGTGGCGTGCGATAGCGCTGCAACAGAAGCTCAAAGGAAGCTCCGTCGCCGGCTTTCACATCCAACATAAGTTGGACGTCGGTTCTGACCATAGCCGCCACACTCTAACAAACCCGTTTGTCTTCAAAAAGTTGCAGTTACGCCAGGTGCGGCGAGGAAGGCACGGGGCCCTCCCTACGCCTTCCTAGACGTGAAACAAAGCCCTTAGAATCAATAGCGTAGCTACACCTACAAAAACCAGCAAAGCCATCCGCCAGCCGGGCTCGCGGTTCACTTCCGGCAGCAGGTCCGTGGCCGCAACGTAGAGCGTTACTCCTCCCGAAAGCGGCAAGGCATACTTGAGCTGGCCTCGCAATTGGCTCGTCAGCAGCACACCGGCCAGCGTTGCGGCGCCCAAAAGCCCCGCAGCTTGCACCGCGCGGCGCTTACCTTGGCCGCTGGCAAGTACAACGGAAGCCACCGTAAACCCCTCCGGAAGTTTGTGAAGGAACACCGCCAGAAAAATGACCATGCCCAGCCAAGTGGAAACCAGGAAGCCCGCGGCAATCGCCACGCCATCGAAGAATGTGTGGATCGCCAGGCCGAGCAGCACCGTGCTTCGTGCATGATGATGCTGCATCTCTTCCGTGTGCGTTTCTTCGCCGAAGTGAAAGTGCGGCGCGATGGTGTGCTCGAACAGGTGTACCAGGAAAAAACCGATCAGTACGAAGAGCAGTGCCTGCTCTCCGGCCAGGCGTATCGACTCCGGGATCACTTCGACAAGCGCCACGGAGAGCATGTAGCCTGCGCCGAGCGCCAGAAAATATTGCAAGTAGCGGCGCGGCCATTCGCGGTACACCACGAAGTACCCGCCGAGGAGATTACCTCCGGCGGCCACCAGCCCCAGCACCGCCGCCAACGCTATGCGAAATGGCAGTTCGTGGACCATGGAAACAATCAGTTATCAGTCGTCAGTTTTCAGTATTCAGTAGGACTTGAAACCTCAGCAAATCAGCATGGAGACCCAGCTCAAGATCAAGTGGCGTCACAATTGCATCCGAGACAAAAACCAAGCATCTCAGAGACCGCGCCGAATCAAGGCGCTGTCATTACATCACTCGAACTTCACGAGGGTCCCAAACTGAAAACTGAGAACTGATGACTGAGTACTACCTCAGCCGCTATGGCGGAAGAGAATCACATCCCCTTCCTGCACAATGTACTCTTTCCCTTCGAGGCGCACCTGCCCTTTTTCCTTTGCAGCGGCGATGCTCCCCGCCGCCAGGAGATCTCCGCAACGAACTACTTCCGCGCGAATAAAACCCTTTTCGATGTCACTGTGAATTTCACCCGCGGCTTTCACGGCCGTGCAGCCCTTGCGGATGGTCCACGCGTGAACTTCGGGCTCACCCACCGTGAAAAAGGCGATTAGCCCCATCAGGTCGTATGTCGCGTGGATCAGGCGGTTGAGGCCCGGCTCCTTCAGTCCATACGAAGCGAGAAGTTCCGCAGCTTCTTTCTCTTCCATCTCCGCAAGTTCCGCTTCCAATCTTCCGCAGACCGCTACCACCGCGGTGTTTGGCCGGCCTTGCAGCGCCGCCAGTTTGTGCTTTTCGACGGCCTTGTCCATCTCGGCGGCTTCGTCATCGCCCAGATTCAGGACATAGAGCATCGGCCGCTGAGACAGGAAAAGAAAGCCGCTAACCGGCTTGCGTTCCTCGGGCGTCAATTCCAGTTCGCGCAGGGGCTTTTCGGCTTCGAGATGCGCTTTGCATTTCTCGAGTACCGCCTTCTCCCATTCCAACGCGGGATCTTTTTTCTTTTTCAGGTCTTTGTCCACGCGTTCGAGGCGGCGCATGACCTGGTCATGATCGGAGAGGATCAGCTCCAGATCAAGGTTCGTTACATCGCGCAGAGGGTCGATGGTTCCCTCGGAGTGCGGCACGCTGGGATCGTCAAACACACGGATCACGTGGGCGATGGCGTCAACGTCCCGCAACGAAGCCAAACTTTCGCGCATGCGTTCCTTCTGCACGCCTGCCAAGTCCACATACTGGACCGTCGCATAGGTGATTTTCTTGGGATTATAAAGTTTCGCCAGTTCCGCCAGCCGCGGCTCCGGCACCTTGGCTACGCCGACGTGCGTGGCTTGCCCGCCCTTGGTGTCCACGTGCGCTCTGGTTAATATCCGGAACAGCGTGGTCTTTCCAACCTGTGGCAGTCCAATAATTCCTGTTTGCATAAACTCTGAATTTTAGCACACGACGATGTTAAGGCCTGTTTTCCTTGCGGCATGGCTGACTGCGGCCGTAATTCACGCTGACCAACTCAATCCCTCTGTGCTATGTTTTTGGACCGCCATGACCATCAACACGCCGCCCACGAATCTCGCGTTCAACCTTGCCGAAGCCATCCGCCATCTATCGGAACGCGATGAATGTTTGAAACGCCTCATCGCGGAGACCACACCCTTCCAGATTGACGTCGCCGACGCGCAATCTCCTTATGAAGTTCTCCTCGAATCTATCGCCTACCAATCCATTTCGGGCAAAGCCGCCGCCACCATTTTCGGGCGCATCAAGGCGCTGAGCGCGACCGGCGGCGTTCCCAGTCCCGAGGAAATCCTGAAATTTCGCAAGCCCACGCTGCGCAAAGCCGGACTTTCAGGCGCAAAGGTGGAGGCGATGCGTGACCTTGCGCGAAAGACTCTCGCTGGCGTGGTGCCGTCGCACGACGAGGCCGTGAACATGTCCGACGAGGAACTCGTCGAGCGCCTCGTCTCCGTGCGCGGAATCGGCGCGTGGACCGTGGAAATGTTCCTGATATTCCGTTTGGGCCGGCCGGATGTGTTGCCCATCCACGATCTGGGCGTGAAGAAGGGTTGGTCGGTGGCCTACGGCAAGAAATACATGCCGAAGCCGAAGGAACTCCTAAGATTCGGCGAACGCTGGCGCCCATTCCGCACCATCGCCAGTTGGTATATGTGGAGGGCCTTTGAACGCGCCGGTTATAAAGTCACCAACAAGATCCGCCCGTGCCCCGTGCGCCGCAAGAAACAACGCGCGCCGCGCAAATCCAAACGGAAATGACCGGCTTACGGCTTGATGGAAACTTCGCGGACCAGCAGATACATCGCCGCGAGGCTCAGCAGCAGGACGGCACCCTCGTAACGCACGGAAGCGTGGTGCAACCGGTTGAATGTCACGCGCCGCGGATCATTTTCCGGCATGTTCTGCACCGACACCATTTCTTTTTTCAAGTGTTCCATGCGATTGCTGACCGTAAATTGTGACGCCGCCGTCAGGACCACCATCAATACCACGCAAAGCGCCGCCGGAGCCGTAAAACTGGCGAAGCTCTGCGTTCTCACTAACCGCGCCACCAGGAAAAGCAGTCCCAGGAAAATCCCGGCAAAATGCAGCCGCGCCAGCGAAAATCCCACCATCATTCCGGCGGCATCGCGATTCCCCAGAACTGCGAATGCTCCCGGCGCCACAACGAAGCTCAGGAACGCGTCCGCCCCCAGCCACAGGCTCAAGCTTAGAAACTCAATCGTGCGAAGAAAAGTCGACATGTCGGCAGTCGCTGACCTCGTGGAACATTATAAATGCCCTGGCCGTGAAAGCCGGCGAGGATTCGCTGCCAATGATAACAAAGTATGCTATATTCTGTTATTGTTGCCAGGTAGTTCCCATGAACGTTTCGCTTACTCCCGAACTGGAACGCTGGGTCGCCGAGAGGGTTGAGAGCGGCCGCTATACCTCCGCCTCCGAAGTCATCCGTGAGGCCCTTCGTTTACTTGAGGAACAGGAGATTCTCAGGCAAAAACACTTAGCTGAAATCCGCACGAAGATTGATCTTGGCCTTCAACAACTGGGGGAGGGAAAAGGAATCCGTCCGGAAGAAGCCAGAGCCAGGTTGCGCCGCGCCCGCGGCAAGTGACCTGTCATGCCTTCCTATGAGATCTCCCCACTGGCGTTGGAGGATCTTCTCCACATTCAGGAATATATTGCCCAAGATAATCCTATTGCTGCCGAACAAGTGATCGAACAGTTCTTCAGTGCCTTCGAGCATTTGGCGCAATGGCCGCGCAGCGGTCACACTCGAACCGACCTGAGCCCACGCAATGTGCTCTTTTGGCCTGTCGGTTCCTACCTTATCGTTTATCGGCAAAACGAGGAAACTGCAGAGGTTCAGATCGCCGCCGTACTCCATGCGGCGCGCGATCTGCCCGCAATCCTGATGGATAGATGACAAGGACGATGGGGTACGACTCATCCGCATCGGGTTCACAAATGCCAGGGAGCCGGAGAATTTGCCTCTGACCATTGTTTAGACACACATCTCCTCTCGATTTTTTCGGGGAAACGAAGAAATGATGCGAAACTAGGAGCTAGGAGAGTGGTGGGCGATAAAGGATTTGAACCTTTGACCTCTCGCGTGTGAGGCGAGCGCTCTAACCGCTGAGCTAATCGCCCGTTCTGGAACGGGTCATCATGTAACGGGTAACCCCCAAACGGGCCGCCCGTCTAATTGTAGAAGGTGTTGCGTTCGCGCCAACCGCCCGCGCGTCCCAGCATCTATTTGTAGCAGGAAGAGTAAGGGTTTTCAACCAATGCCGACGGCCACCTCTCAGATCGTCACGCAACTGCAGCGCTCCATTGCGCGCGCCATTTTCGGCAAGGAAGATGTGATCCAGCTTGCCCTGGTTACCCTGTTGGCGCGCGGCCACCTGCTGATCGAAGACGTCCCCGGCGTCGGCAAAACCACGCTGGCGCAAGCGCTCGCCAAATCCTTTCATTGCACCTTCCAGCGCGTTCAGTTCACCAGCGACCTTCTTCCCAGCGACGTCCTCGGCGTCAGCGTCTATAATCCCGAGTCGCGCGAGTTCGAATTCCGCCGCGGCCCGATTTTTGCCAACATCGTTCTGGCCGATGAAATCAACCGCACCACGCCGCGCACGCAATCCGCTCTGCTGGAAGCGATGAACGAGGCGCAGGTTACCGTCGATGGACGCACCATGCCGCTGCCGCAGCCGTTTCTGGTGATCGCCACGCAAAATCCCGTCGAGCATCACGGCACTTACCCGCTTCCCGAATCGCAGCTTGATCGCTTCCTGATGCGCGTGAAGATGGGCTATCCCTCGCACGAAACCGAGCGCGAGATTCTGCGCAGCCGCACGAGCGACGATCCCGTTATTGCTATGGAGCCGGTGGCCGATGTCACCGACGTTCTCGCCATGCAGGAGACCGTGACCCGCGTGCGCGTGGACTCCAGCCTCCGCGATTACGCCCTGGAAATCGTCAACCGCACGCGCAAATCGGACCAGCTCGCCCTGGGGGTCAGCCCTCGGGGCACGCTGATGCTGCAACGTGCGGCGCAGGCGCGGGCGCTTCTCGACGGCCGCGATTTCTGTATTCCCGACGACTTCAAGCAACTGGCCGTTCCCGTGTTCGCGCATCGTGTTGTTGCCAGCGCGCGCCACGCCTCGTTGCAGAAAAGATCGGAGACTACGGAAAATGTTTTGCGCGAAATCGTCGAATCGGTGCGCGTGCCTTTGTAGCGCCGCAAAGCGCTTGCATTCGTGATTTATGGCCCCCGATTTCCGATTGCCGGCCACGGAGTTCTGACATCACCCACATGCCTTCTCTTTCCGCCACATTCGCCAACCTTCTGGCCAAATCGGATCGCCCCGCGTTCCGCGCCTTTTTTCTCTCCATGGCGGCCCTCAGCGTCGCGCTGATTCTCGCCCTCTATTCCGGCGCTGCGGCGCAACTTGGCAACCTGCTTCTGGCCAGCGCTTCCGCGATCACCGCGCTCGTGGTGGCCGCTTGGGTGTCCGTCACGTTGGTTCCCGTCCTGGCCAAGCGCACGCCGCTGCGTTGGATTGGTTACCGCATGGAGTACCGCGTTACGCGGGAAGGCTGGATTTACATCGCGGTGATCGTCCTGGTGGCCCTTGCGGCCATCAATACCGGCAACAACCTTCTCTTCCTCGTCCTCGCTTGCCTGATCGCCTGCATCCTCATGTCCGGCATTCTTTCCTCCATTACGCTGATTGGCGTGGACATGCGACTGAACCTGCCGGAGCACATCTTCGCAGGCCAAGTGGTGCGCGGCGCCGTCGAACTCCAAAATGAAAAGCTCACGCTGCCCTCGTTTTCTCTTCGCGTGGAAGGGGTGAAGAAAAAGGGCGGGCCCGCGGCCGCGCTGCTGGAAACTCCCGTCTATTTTCCGTATCTTCCGCGGAAGGCCTCCGCGCGGCAGAGCGTGCCAATGCTCTTCTCCCAGCGCGGCGTCTATCGCCAGGAAGCGTTTCGCATCGTCACACGTTTTCCCTTTGGCTTTCTGCAGAAAGCCCGGCGCATCGATCTCGCCACGGAGGCACTGGTCTATCCCTCCGTGGAAGCCACGCCGGAATTCCTGGAAGTTCTGCCCGGCATTCAAGGAGCCGTGGAAAGCCTGTCGAAAGGCCGCGGCCAGGATCTTTACGCCTTGCGCGACTATCTGCCAAACGACAGCGCCCGCCATGTCCACTGGAAGGCTTCCGCGCGCACCGGCGTCCTGATGGTCCGCGAATTCGCCCGCGAGGACGACTACCGCATCCTGCTGGTTTTCGATCCTTATAGTCCGGCGGCGCAGCCCCATTTCCCCGCGAACGAAAAGGAACGCTTCGAGCGCGCCGTGAGCTTGTGTGCCGCCATTGCCTGGAGTTTTCACGAACGCAACGCGCAACTCGAATTCCGCAGTGTCCGCGCGGAGGTTCCCCTGGCCCCCGCCAGCGAGAATATTTTCGCTGTTTTGCGCCATTTGGCGCTCGTGCAGCCTATCGCGCCGGCGCCGGGTCACGACCTCCTCTCTCAACTGGCAGCTAATCCCGATTCCTCCAAAATTGTCGTCACCTCGCAGCCCCGCGGCTCCATTCCCGCCGACATCTGGAATTCCTGCTACGTCGTTTTCGCCGAAGACCCCTCCTCGTGAGATTCGCGGGTTCTTGCCCCGAGTTCTCGTAAGACCGATCCGCCGCCTCGCCCGGCGGTGTTTTATGCGAAACTGGTCGCGCCGATGCTCACCGGACCCGCACTCACCCGCTTCCGCAAAAATCTTCTTGCGTGGTTCGCGCAATTCCAGCGCGATCTTCCCTGGCGCCGCTCGAAAGACCCGTATCGCATCTGGCTCTCGGAAATCATGCTGCAGCAGACGCGTGTAGCCGCCGCCACTCCTTATTACGAGCGCTTCCTCGAGCGTTTTCCCGATGTGCAGGCCCTCGCCGATGCCCCACAGGAAGAAGTTCTTCGCCTCTGGTCCGGCCTGGGCTACTATTCGCGCGCGCGCAACCTGCAAAAGGCCGCGCAACAAATCGTGGCTCTCCACCACGGCGCTTTTCCTGCCACGGAAGTGGAGGCCCTTGCTCTCCCCGGCATCGGCAAGTACACCGCCGCGGCCATCCTCGGCATTGTTCATGGCCAGATGCTCGCCGTACTCGACGGCAACGTTGCCCGCGTCCTGGCCCGCTTACAGGCGATCCGCGGGGATCTGCGGGCGGGTAAACGATGGCAGGAACTCCAGAAAAGCGCCGAGGCGCTGCTTGCGCCGAGCGCGCCTGGCGATTGGAATCAAGCCATGATGGAGCTTGGCGCCATTCTCTGCACCCCCAAGTCACCGCAGTGCCTTCTCTGCCCGGTTAACGAATTTTGCGCGGCTCGCAAGCTGGGCCTTGCGGACACGATTCCGGAAAAACGCAAGAAGCGCGCCACGGTGGAACTCCAACTCGCCGCCGGCGTCCTGCTGGATCCCCAGGGCCGCACGCTTCTCCTTCCTCCGCCAAAGCCGAAAGCCGGCCCGGGGCACATAGCCGATGTGGGCGCGATTGTCTCGCGCATGTGGCACTTTCCCACCGTGGAGGTTCGCCGCAGTGCCGCTCTCGATTTGCGCGATTACCTTCAGGAATCGCTGCTGGTGAGCCGGAGATTATCGGTAACATTCGAGCGACTGCCCAGAGTCCGCCATGCGGTCACCTACCGCTCGATCACGTTGCAGCCGTTCCAGATTAATCTGAAGAAGCTTCCGCAGCTCCCCGGGGCAAAAGTGCTGCCGCTTTCCGACCTTTCCTCCGTTCCTATCTCCAACCTGACGCGCAAAATTGCCCGCGCCGCATTGCAGTCGTAATGCAGCTACCTCTTGGTCGAGGCCGAGGCCTGCGCTTCCTGATAACTGATATCTGATGGCCGATATCTGATTCCTGATATCAGTTCCCTGCTCGCGGTAATCCTTACGTTCCCATGCCGTCCACCTATGGCTCCCCGATGCTATTCTTGAAGCTGCACCATGGCTTCTTCCATCGCATCTCCCGGCAGTTTGCTCCCGGCCGATCGTTTCTATCGCACGGCCCTCTTTTTCCTTGTGCTCTCGGGCGTTTTGGCGCTTGCCGCCACCGGCAAGCTCGATGCCATCAGCAGCATTGCAGCGCCGCTGGCGATTCTCTACAAGGGCATCCGCTGGTGGCGCGGCCACCCTGCGGAATTGCGGCAACGCACGGCCACGCGATTGGTTCTCGCCTATGTCCCCATTGTCCCTGTGGACATGCTGTTTTATTCCCACTCGCTTGCCGAGGGTACGGGCAATCCCACGATCTATGCCGCGCTGCTCGCCGCCGTCCACTTTCTGCTGTTCGTCACCGTCCTGCGGCTCTATAGCGCCGTGACGGATCGCGACGCCGTCTTCCTGGCCATGCTGGCTTTTGCCGCGATGCTGGCCGCCGCCGTCTTCACAATAGATACATACTTCCTGGCCTTCTTCCTGGCTTTCTTGCTCTTTGGGGTGGCCACCTTTGTCGGTCTGGAAATTCGACGCGGCGCCGCGGGGGCAGTTTTTCCTCCGCTGCAAGCGCGTTCCGAAACCGAACGCCGCTTCCATCGTGCCCTGGCGCTGGCCGTGCTCAGCGTGGCGCTTGGCGGCGTCGCGTTCGGCTCGCTATTGTTCTTTTTCTTCCCGCGTTTCAGCGCGGGTTACCTGGCGCGGAGTGGCTTTCAGCCCTCGCTCATGAGCGGGTTCACGGACAACGTCGAGCTTGGCCAGATTGGCGAAATCAAGCAGAACACCTCCGTCGTCATGCGCGTGCGCACCGGCTCGCCGGTCAATTATCCGATGCTGCGCTGGCGCGGCATCGCCTTGAGCAAGTTTGACGGCAAACGGTGGACGAACGATGAATCGAACCGGCCAATACAATCGCCCATGCCGGATGGCTGGATCATTCTTTCCAGCCGCAAAGACTTTGAAGCTCCGCCGGCCGTGACACTCGAATTCACCGTCCTGCTGCAGCCCATCGCCAGTGATGCGCTGTTCGCGCCCGCTCAGGTGGTCAAGTTACGAGGCAATTTTTTCGCTGGAGCGAACACCTACTACGCTTCCGTCCGCGGCAGCTCGTTGGCCCTGGATTCCACGGGGTCCGTATTCAATGCTTCGCATAGTTTCGGGCAGATCCGCTACGACGGCGTTTCCGTTCTTCCGCAGCCGCGGCCCGTGCGCGCCCGCACCGCCGGCTCCGTTTATCCCCGGGAGATTCTCGACACTTACCTGCAGCTTCCCCCCGCGCTCGATCCACGCATTCCGGAACTTGCCAGAAAGATCACCGCACCAGCCGGCAATCCATTCGACAAGGCCGTGGCCATGGAAAGTTACTTGCGCGACAATTTCACTTACACGCTGAACTTGACGGGCAAGCCCGGCGACGATCCCCTCGCTCACTTTCTCTTTGAGACCCGCGCGGGTCACTGCGAGTACTTCGCTTCCGCAATGGCCATCATGCTGCGCACACTCGGCATTCCCTCGCGCGAAGTGAACGGCTTCCTCCCGGGCGAATTCAACGACGTCGCCGGCGACTACATCGTTCGCGCCAGCGACGCGCACAGTTGGGTGGAAGCGTACTTCCCGGGTTCCGGCTGGGTGGCCTTCGACCCCACTCCGCCAAGCCCGGGAGACACCACCGGATTGTTTTCCCGGCTGGCTTTGTACGTCGATTGGTTTCAGCTCAACTGGAACGAGTGGGTCATCAACTACGATTTCTCGCATCAGATCCAACTGGCGAAAATCGTCCGGCAGAATTCCACGGATTGGACCGGTTTAGCGCGCCGGAAATTCGAGCACATGAAGCGCCGCGGCATGAACGGACTGACGGCCTGGCAAGCCGTTCACCCCCGGCTCAGCATTGTGTTTCCCATTGCGCTGGTGTTTGGCTTGATTGTGCTGCGCCTCGATTGGATTCGCGCATCGCTGCGCTGGCTGGTGCTTTTCTGGCAGGTCCGTCGCGCGCCGACGGAGCGCAACAACCCGCAACTTGCCTCGCGCCTCTATGCTGAACTTTTGCGGCTCCTCGAAAAGCGCGGCCTGGCCCGGCGCATCACGCAAACTCCGCTGGAGTTTGCCACTTCTTCCGGTCTGCAGCCCGAACTCTCCGGCCCGGTGCGGGAATTTACGGAGTTGTACGCAGAGGCCCGTTTCGGCGCCAAGCCCTGCGATTCCTTCCGCCTGCGCGTCCTCTTGGAGCAAATCCGCGCTGTTCCGCGCCACCGCTAGTGCCGTTCCAACTTGTCCCAGCAAATCCCTTCGAGAATACTCTCTCCGTGCTCGCGTCAGATGCCTGGACCGTCATTTGGCAGAAATAGTTGGAACGGCGCTAGCCGGATCTTCAGAGAAGACGCAATTTTGCCCGTCAATCAAGTGGTGCAGCACCCTGTCACTCTCGGGGCGCGCCGTTTGCGCCCCGAAGAATCTCAAACGACAGCGAACGGGAAAAAGTCTTGCCGCGCTCACACCGTCGTCGCACGAATGACATGGCCGCCCCTGTCCGGCAAAGAGCCTCCGCGGTTCGCAAAGTAGCGCTCACGGATTAAGACCGGGCCGAGATCTTCGACTTCGCGAAAGCCGAGAGCCCTCAGTTTGGCATGCAGCGCATCCGTTTCAAAATAACTCCTGAAAGCTTCTCCTATCGAGGCGACGCGCGCAGCAAGCGCTTCTTGAGCGGCGAATCTATCCCGGTCGAGGCCCGAAGCTGGGGGATTGCCGTAGTCGAACACAACATGAGCGCCCCCCGGTAAGCGTGCGATGAACTCGAGCGTCGAAAGAACGGCCTGCGCCGTCAGGTAAGGCACGACGCCCAGCCAGGTGAAGAACGACTGCTTCGCCGGATCGAAGCCGGCAGCGGCCAGGCCGCCCGCCAAAGTCTCCCGCTCGAAATCGACCGGAGCGAAGGTGAGCGTGCGGGGCAGCGGGATCGCCGCGTCGGCAAGCCGTTGACGCTTCCACGCTTGCGTCGCCGGGTGATCCACCTCGAAGACGTGCAGGCTTTCCGCGAAGGCGTTGCGGTAGGCGTATGTGTCGAGGCCCGCCCCAAGCACCACCAACTGGCGCACACCGCGTGCGACGGCAGCCGCCAAGGCATCCTCGGCAAAACGCGTTCTTACGGCAATGAACAGGCGCAGCATTCGCCGGGACGGATTGTTTTCCGCATCGCGGACAGCCGCTTCGGCGTCCGCCCCCAGGATGCGCACGGCCAGCGGGTCGGCGAAGATGCGGCCACGCTCCAGCACTTGGTGGACGGCGCGATGCGCAGCCGCTCCCAGCGCGGTGCGGCTTGGCTCTCCGGGTTGCATCGGAAAATCCTAGTTGGCCGGATTATCGCCGTCAATTGGGCCAAGGCCGCGGTAGGGGGTCATTTTCCAATGACCAGCCTGGATAATGTCTTAAACTGCACAGTTTTGAATCTGGTTTAGTCACAGTGTGTAATCCCAGCAGCAAGAAATGCCTGCCTGGGCGAAGAGTTTTTTTTGCTCGTTGACGCAGGCTCGGCAAATCGTGGAGACTTGCCGTGGTGAATCCAACGAGAGCCCGCCTCCCAAGGCTTTCGGGGAAAAACGTCAAACGAATTCGCCGATGAGATTGCGGGTGGTCGCGGTCTGATTGCGTTACAATCAGCCGGAAATTCGCCCTGAAGTTGCTGCAAAAATCCGGCCCGGTCACTGTGATGCGCGCTCGCTCCGCGAAACCAGGACAAAAACTCGGGTTAGTCAAGCTACACGGTCGCCAACGCGGCCGCACCATCTGTTTTCCGTCTGAAAGGTTTTTTGTACTACAGGAGATCTCGATGCATGCAATGCAATTCAAGAAATACGTCGCGATTGTTGCCGTTGTGCTGGCAGGATTAGCTCTTGCTCCTTCGCGCCTGCCTGCCCAGGCTGCCGCGCCTCCGTCCAATGCGCCCTATCTCAATCCCGCCCTGCCCGTTGAGCAGCGCGTGGATGATCTCATCTCCCGCATGACGCTGGAAGAAAAGGCCTCGCAGCTCGTGAATCAAGCTCGCGCCATCCCGCGCCTGCAAGTTCCGGCCTATGACTGGTGGAGCGAGTCGCTGCATGGCGTGCTGCTGAATGGCACCACCGAGTTTCCCGAGCCGATTGGCCTGGCCGCCACGTTCGACGCGCCGGCTATCCACACGATGGCCGAGGCGATCAGCACCGAGGGCCGCATCAAGCATGTACAAATGGTGCGCGCGGGCCACAGCAACATTTTTGAGGGCCTGGACTTCTGGGCGCCGAACATCAACATCTTCCGCGATCCGCGCTGGGGCCGCGGCCAGGAAACGTATGGGGAAGATCCCTTCCTGACCGCGCGCATGGGCGTGGCCTTCGTCACCGGCATGCAGGGCGACGACCCGCGCTACTTCCGCACCATCTCCACCCCCAAACACTATGCGGTACATAGCGGCCCGGAGACCACGCGCCACTCCGCCGATGTCACCGTCAGCAAACACGACATGGAGGACACGTACTTGCCCGCTTTCCGCGCCACCGTGACCGAAGGCAAGGCCGATTCCGTCATGTGCGCCTACAACTCGATTAACGGCCAGCCGGCTTGCGTCAACGAATTCCTCCTGGTGGACCAGTTGCGCGGCAAGTGGGGCTTCAACGGCTACGTTGTTTCGGACTGCGAAGCCGTGCGCAATATCTTCAATGGCCATCATTACAAGCCGACGCAGGCCGAGGCCTCGGCCATCAGTTTGCAGCGCGGCATGGACAACGAATGCATCGACTTTACCGCCAAAGTGACCGACGACCACGACTACGCTCCCTATATCGAAGCCGTGAAGAAGGGTTATTTGAAAGAGAGCGACATTGACGTAGCCCTGCGCCGTCTATTCACCGCCCGCATGAAGTTGGGCATGTTCGATCCGCCGGAAATGGTGCCGTACACGAAGATCGCCGAAAAGCTTCTGGACGGGCCCGAGCATCGCACTTTGGCTCGCAAACTGGCCAATGAGTCGATGACGCTGCTGAAAAATGACGGCGTTCTTCCGCTGAAAACCTCGGGCGTGAAGATTGCCGTGGTCGGCCCGCTGGCCGATCAGACGGCGGTGCTGCTGGGCAACTACAACGGGATTCCGACCCACTCGGTCTCCGTTCTGGACGGCCTGCGGGCGGAGTTTCCCGGCGCGCAGATTCGCTTTGTTCCCGGCACACAGTTCCTGAGCAAGGATGCTTCGCCCGTGCCTCCGGAATTGCTCAACACCGACGGCAACCCGGGCGTCCGTGCCAGCTACTACGCCCTAAATGATATGTTCGCCCTCTTGGGCAGGACAGCCCCGCCAGTTCCGCTGGCCATTCGAACCGAACCAGGCATCGGCCTGTCAACAGATGCGTTGCCTCCGGAGATTGCTGGAAAGAACCTGGTGGTGGTCGTCTGGGAAGCAGCCCTTATGCCGCAAGCAACGGGCGACTACAACTTCGGTCTTCGCGGAGAGGGTTTCTTCCGCGTCTCCATCAATGGCACGCCCGTGACCATGGCATTCAACACCAACGGCGCGGAGACCAAGCTGGGCCGCGTGCACTTCGAGGCAGGCAAGATCTGCGCACTGAAAGTTGAATACGGAGTGAATCCACACGCCAGCGGAGCGCCCCGCCTCGTCTGGTCCAAGCGCGAACCCGGCCCTGCGCCGGAAGCCATTGCTGCCGCCAAGGACGCGGACGTGGTGGTGGCTGTGGTAGGCATCACCAGCGAACTCGAAGGTGAAGAAATGCTGGTCACCGAGGATGGCTTCAAAGGCGGCGATCGCACAAGCCTCGACCTACCCAAGCCAGAGCAGGATTTGCTGGAAGGCGTCGCCTCCGCGGGCAAGCCGCTGGTCGTGGTGCTATTGAACGGCAGCGCTCTCAGCGTGAACTCGGTGAAAGAGCACGCCAACGCCATCCTCGAAGCGTGGTACCCCGGTGAGGAAGGCGGCGCGGCCATCGCGCAGACTCTTGCCGGCGTCAATAATCCCTCCGGCCGTCTCCCGGTTACGTTTTACACGGGCGTCGAGCAGCTTCCACCTTTTGAGGATTATTCGATGGCGAACCGGACATACCGCTACTTCACCGGCACGCCGCTCTATCCCTTCGGTTACGGCCTCAGCTATTCAAAATTTGCCTACAGCAAGGTCAAACTTTCCGCGAAAAAGGTAAAGGCTGGCGACCCGCTCAACGTCGATGCTGATGTGAAGAACATCAGCCAGCGCGACGGCGATGAGGTCGTCGAGCTTTACCTGACCTTCCCCCAGCTTCCCGGCGCGCCCATCCGCGCACTTCGCGGTTTCACGCGCGTGCACATCCCCGCCGGCAAAACCGCGCACGCACATTTGGCCCTCAACCCACGCGACCTCAGCTACGTTAACGAGAACGGCGACCGCATCATCGCGCCGGGATCTTACAGTCTCTCGATCGGCGGCGGACAGCCTGGCACAGCCGCGCCCGTTGTGGAATCCGGCTTTACCATCACCGGCCAGACGCAGCTCCCTGAGTAGCGCGCTGCCGCACCTGGCGCTATGCGGCTTGGTTGTCCCAGCCGCATAGGAAAAGGGTACAAGCCCACAATTGATCGCGTGTCATTCTGCCGCGGCCTTTGCCGGCAAGGTCTCGGATTGTGTAAGTCCTATTGCGCGGTGACGCTGGGCAGTGCGGGAGCTTCGGCGACGCCTATGTATTTGTCGGCGGCACCGTAGTAGAACAAGAAGCGATCGCCTTTACGCGACAATCCTTCGACGAAAACCACGTTCGGCACCTGGCCCACTTTTTCCCAATCTTTTTCCGGCGCAAAGATGGGCTGGCCGGTGCGTTTAATGAGCTTGCGCGGGTCGCGGCGGTCAAAAATGGCCACGCCGGTGCGATAGACGAAATGGTCGTCAGCGCCATTGTAGATGAGGACGATGCCTTGCGACGTCAGAATGGGCGGCGGGCCGGGCTCAACGACGCGCGAGTCAAACATTCCCTGACGGCTCGGAAGAACCGGAGTGTCGGTGGCTTCAGTCCAGTGCAGCAAATCGTCGGAGTAGGAAAGGCCCATCTGGTCGGTCTTGTCCGCAGATGTGCCAAGCCAGTACATCCAATAATGGCCGTTGATTTTTTCCGGGACGATGGCCCCGGACTTGGTCCAACCGACGTTCCACTTGCCTTTGTAGGCGGGGAGGATGACGCCCTGGCGCCCCCAATGAGCGAGGTCGGTGGAAGTCGCGAGGCAGAGCTGTGCGTCTTTCTTGCTGTACCCGGTGTAGGTGAGGTAGTAGGTGCCGTTGATGAGCACGAGGCGAGGGTCCTCGACACCGCCGTCTTTTTCGTAATCGTTTTCGGGGGAGAGGACGGGTTCTGGCCGGCGTGTGAACTGAATCCCATCGGTGCTTTCCGCATAGCCGAGGCGGGAAGTACCGGAGGCATCCTGGGCGCGGTAGAGCATCACAAATGTCCCGCCAGCGGAATTCTGGGAATTTTTGCGGGGAACAAAAATAACCGCCGGGTTAAAAGTGCCGGCGGATTCCCAGGTGGTGCCTCGTGGAGAGAGGATCGGCATGCCGGAAAGGCGGCGCCATTCGCCGAAGGGCTGATTGACTGGGGTGGCCGCAAAAGCAAAGGCGGCAACAAACAGGAAGAACGATAAGAAGGTTTTGCGATTCAACGAATGCTCCCGATAATTCACATAGCAGGAGAGCGGAAGCTCAATTACACGGGATGCAACTCGATCGCCATCCAGATGCAGTCCGTCTCGGAATAATAGCGGTGCCATGGATAGATGAAGGTGGCGTCACTGCGCAAGGTGAAAAACGGGTCATGGGTGAACCCCGGTGGCACCGTAATGTCTTCGTAGATCGTGTCCGCTTTGTTTTCGCGGAACTTTTGCATATGGCCCGTGCCAAGAACCTGTGTGTGCACCTCCAGAAATTTGTGCCCCGTATGGATTCCACAATCGGTTTCTTCCGGGGTGTACCAGAGATTCAGCTTGAGGCGATAGCGGCGCGGCGAAGCGGAATCCGCGCGGGCGAAGGCGGCTAATGGATCGAGCTGGACGTCGCCGATCTCATCCTGGGACGAAATGTAAAGAGGAGTGCCCCGCGGATATTCTGGAATCCGCCGGCCGTACCAGTCCCAGCCGAGCGCGACTCCCCCGAGATTGGCGCGCTGACGCACGTGAAGCAAGGCGAGCGAGTCGCAGCTCTTCACCGTGCAATGCCGGAGCACAGCGGATTTCCAAGGGAGAATGGTTCCGCGCTCGGCCCCGGCGTTGAAGAGCAACGGCGTGGTCGAGAGATTCACGACGATGGCATCGTCCACGGGCAAATCTCGCGCCGCGGTTACAAGCAGGCATTCGATCCAGTCATTGGAAAAGGAGAGCGGACGGGATTGATTGTATTCAGGCATAGGATTCTCGCGGAACATCCTGGGAGCTAACCCTGTGGCGACAAGCAACTGGCCGGAACGTGAGAGAAAAGAACGCCGATCCATGGTTAGCTCCACGCGTACTCGCGTGGCGGATTATACAACGGGGCCTTTGGACAGAACATCCCGATGTCCGGCAAACCGGTTTGTTCGCTTCACTCGATTCGGGGAGTAGAATGTGGCGCACTGCAGAGGACGAGCAATAGTGAGGATGCAGATGCAGCTCACCGTTGGGCAGTTCATCGGCAAAGCGCTTAAGGCCTATGGGGTTCCCTACGTCACCGGCCTCCCCGGGTACGGCAATTGGAGCATGATCGACACGTTCAACGATCCGCTTTCAAGACTGCGCTACATCCAGGTGACGCACGACCAAAGCGTGGTGCACATCGCTGACGTATATTACGGTTTTACGGGCCAGCCAATCGCCACGTGGCCTTAGCTACGTTAACGAGAGCGGCGACCGCATCATCGCGCCGGGATCTTACAGTCTCTCGATCGGCGGCGGACAGCCTGGCACAGCCGCGCCTGTTGTGGAATCAGCCTTTATCATCACCGGCCAGACGAAGCTCCCTGAATGAGGCGCGCAGCCGCTCTTGGGTGTCAGGGGTCGCGCACATTGCGCAGTAGCGAGCCGGATATTCACTTTTCAGAGGTCGGGCACGCCGCGAACGCGCATCGCTCGTGGTCTGAATTCAGCGCGAAGAGAGAGCGCATTGTCGTGCCAAGGAAGAGGCGTCTTGGCTGAGGCTTTGCAGTGGAAGACGATGCGCTCGGTCTCCGGATCGAGAGTCGCTCGGCCATCGATTTGCCTGGGGAAATGAAACTCGACGCGCGCTTCCTCCCGCTCCGATCCATCGAAGAAGCGCACGCTTTCCAGGTCGAGCGTCGCGCTGCCGGGTAGCTCGAGGAACACCGTGTCGTGCAAATCTTCCTTGGCATCGCGGAGAATGCGGAATGGCTCTCTTCCTGCAATCACGAGGACATAATCCGGGAGGTCATCGGCCCGGAGCGGCTCGGCGGACAGGGCGGACGTGACCAACTGGTGGAGACGCTGTTGGGCAAGGCGTACTGTCTTCGAGGACCACCAAAGCACGGGAACTGCAGGTTGCGCTTTGCTGCGGCTGATCTGAAAACCGGGAACTGGATTTGCGTCATTGGAATTGACTGGCGCTTCGGCGACCGGGCTGGGCTGAGGACCGGGGTCCGGCTGCAACCTGATTCGCCCAGGACTCCACGGCGAATCTTGCAGAACCCGATAAACGTCCGCCAGGCTCCACTTTGCCGGCGGTCTGTCCCAAGGTGATCCACCGGGCACACCGGGGAGCGCCAGCATCGCAGCGAGGATAAATCGTGTCATCATCGGCCGAACAGGCACAACCTGATGGGTTTCGATGCCAGCGCTGCGAGTAAAGTTGTAGTGCACCATCGTGCAGGAGCTTCCAATGTCGGACCCATTTCTGCTTAGTTGACTGCAGGCAGGGGCGACTCCGATGAGTCGCCTAATCGGAAACTGACTGGCAGCAATTCCGCCGACGCTCCAACCGCGCTCCGCTGCCTATGCTAAAGTCAAACCGTCACGCCCATCAGACGAGACGAAAATGCGGCCATGTTTGCCTCCGCAACTACTACCGCGGGACGAGGTGTCCGTAAGAAGCGAGGGAGACATTCCCATAGTCTCAGAAGAAACCGTCATCGTGCGTAGACGTACGGAGGTGACCAAACGTGTGGAGAAAGATCCGAGGGAAGTCTATCGCTGCAGGACTCGTGCTGCTTGGTGCGGGATTCGTGGCCGGCAAATGGTTCAGCAGTTCGCCGCCGGAGCACATCGGGGGGCCGCGATATCTGATCGTCAACGCCGATGATTTCGGATTGACGGACGGCGTGACTGAAGGGATCGTGCAATCGTGGCGCGACGGGGTAACCACCTCCACTTCAGCAATGATTAACATGGAGGGCGCCCCGCAGCGACTTGCCAGGGTGCGTGCGCAGTATCCTCAGTTGCCAATCGGCTTGCACCTGAACATAACGGGGGGCCGCCCGGTACTCCCGCCCAAGCAGGTGCCCACCCTGGTTGATGCCAATGGGGAGTTCTATTCCAATACTGCGATCCTTGAGCACCTGCCGGACATTTCCCTCGATGAATTGCGCGCCGAACTGCATGCGCAAGCGGAGTTATTCGTGGCCACTGCGGGGAGATTCGATCACCTCGATTACCACCACCACATGGTGGCTTTGTACACGCCGTTCTATCCGATCGTCCGCGCGCTGGCCAAGGAGTATGGGGTTCCCGTGCGGCAGCCAGTTCCCGAATCCGTTTACGGACAGATCAAGCTGGGGAGCGGCGGAGGCTCGGGCGAGGCAATAAAGCAAATGATTCACTTTGGTCTTCACCACCCGCGCCTGGCTTGGCAACTGATGCGCTCCATCGGGCCACGGCAGTTTAAACGCCAAGCCGCCCAACTAGACGAGGAGAACATCCCCACGCCCAACTGGTTTATCGACCGATATTTCGCCAATGCCAGTGTGGAGAATTTCGTTTCCATGCTTCGCCAGTTGCCGCCGGGAGTAAGCGAAGTGATGGTGCATCCAGGCAACGCGGACAGCCAATTGTCAACAGCAGAAACCCGCCGGAGGCAAAGCGAACTGCAAGTGCTGATCGATCCCCGCGTACGAGAGGCGCTGACCAAGAACAATGTAAAATTAGTGGATTTCTCTTTTCTGTGCCGGAGCACTCCACACTGAGCACTTTGGACACGCAGAGCCTAGCCTAGCGACCGTCGCAGGTCGGCTTCGTTCTCACGGGATACTCGGAAATGATCCATCACACCAAGTCGCCGTCCTTAGAAGTGATCCTGGGAGCCGCTCTGGGCTCGACGCTCCAATACCACCTGGACCGTTAGTCGCACTATCGGAAGCTAACTTGTGGTGATTCTGCGGGCATCCAACGCCGCACAGCCGCCTATGCTAAAGTAAAAAGATTGCGCTCGCGCGCGTTTTCGCTCCATGACCAAGGTCGGATTCATCTCTCTGGGTTGCCCCAAAAACCTCGTGGATAGCGAGGTGATGATGGGCATTCTGGCGCGCGAGGGTTACGAGCTGACGCCGCGCGCCGACGACGCCGAAATCCTGGTGGTCAACACCTGCAGCTTTATCGAGCCGGCACAAAAAGAATCCATCGAGACCATCCTGGAAATGGCCGAGCACAAGAAATTCGGCGCAGCCCGGAAACTCATCGTTGCCGGCTGCTTGGTGGAGCGCTTCCGCGATCAAATCATGGAGCAGGTGCCCGAGGTAGACGCCGTCGTGGGCACGGGCGAGGTCGAGCGCATCCTAGAAGCGGTCCAGGGCGACCTGAAGGTCCTGCCCGCGCAGCCCCCTTCCTTCCTCTATCACGACCTAACGCCGCGCATCGTCACCACGCCGAAGCATCAGGCCTACATCAAGATCGCCGAGGGCTGCGATCACCCTTGCACGTTTTGCATCATCCCCCAATTGCGCGGGGCGTTTCGCAGCCGCCGTTTTGAATCGGTGATTCGCGAAGCTGAAAATCTTGCCGCTGCCGGCGCGCGCGAAATCACCCTCATCGGCCAGGACACCACTTCCTACGGCGAAGACCTCGGCCTCCGCGATGGCCTGGCCCTTCTTCTTGAAAAGCTCGCGCAGGTCGAGGATCTTACGTGGGTCCGTTTTCTGTACGCCTATCCGAATCGCGTCACCCAGAAACTTCTGGACACGCTGGCGGCCCATCCGCGCCTGGCCAAATACATTGACATGCCGCTGCAGCACGCCAACCGCAATGTGCTTGCCCGCATGAAGCGCGGCTCGAACGGCGACGCCTTCCTGAAATTGCTCGAGTGCATGCGGGCCACGATTCCAGGCGTGGCGTTGCGCACGAGTTTTATCGTGGGTTTTCCCGGCGAAACAGAAGCCGATTTCATGGAACTTTGTCAATTTGTCGCCGCCGCGGAACTCGATTGGATGGGCGTGTTTGAATACTCGGATGTCGATAACGCCGCCAGCTTTCTATTGGATGGAAAAGTTGACGCTGCCACCATCAGCGACCGCCGCAATCGTCTGATGGCGCTGCAAAAGAAGATTTCGCGCCAGAAGCTGCGCGCCTTCAAGGGCCGCATCGAAACCGCCTTGATCGAAGGGCCGTCCGCGGACAACCCGCTCGTTTGGGAAGCGCGCCTGGAAGGCATGGCGCCGGACATCGACGGCAAGCTCTACCTGACGGACATCGAGGTTCCCGGCCCGACGCCCACATCTCCGCCGATTTCTGCTCATCCGGGCGATGTGGCGCGCGTGGAAATCACCAAGACGGATGCCTACGACCTGATCGCCCGGGTCGTCGAGATCCTTCCGCGGCCTGCGCCGCGTACGATGCCGAGGGCCGCCGCGGCCCCGCCGCCCCAAGCCCTCACTCGCATCTCCACGGGCGCACCCCTACGCGTGTTGGGTTGAAATTCTCGATTGGCGTGTGCGATTTCGCGACCGGACAATCCTCCGCGAACTCCAATCTCAGTCCGGTCGCATCGCAGGTCAGGGCAACAGCTCGTTGTAATAAAGGTAGGAAGTGGTCTCGCCCACCACCATCCAGCCGCCGCCATATTTGCGCGAGATGCGGAAATAGCGAATCGCGCGTCCGTCGGGCGGCACACCTCCGTCCACGGTGATTTCAGCGCGGACGAGCGTTTCATGTGCTCCAATCTTACCGTGCGCACCAATCGAAGGAAACTCCACATCCCGCTGGACCAACTCCGGCACGGGCTCGATGGGCAAGCCTTCGCGAGCCTCCGATACGATCCGCGCAACATCCTTCGGGCCTCGCCCGGAGTATTCGTTGAGGAGTTCCGCGCGCACGGCATCTCTCATCTCGTCGTCCACGGAGCGGATCCGCAGCCACACCTTGGCGCCGATAAACCCAACCAGCGCCAGAATGCCGACAAGGGCATGCCAGCCCCGCAACTGAAAGTTGTAATCGGCCATCTCCAACCTTCCGTACAAGCGATCACTGCCCGCACCTTCATTCTCCCGCAGACTGAGACGCAGATCGGCGCCACGGCGAGCCCACGCGCTGAACAGTCAACATAGTCTTTGTGAGAATTCGTCTTGTGGACCACGGCACTGCTGATTTGTGGTGATCGTGTTTCATTGTCTTCAAGGCGGAAACGGGCTCGGTGCCCGCTTCTGCGATCCCCTGTGCTCTTGCCTGCAGTCTGTGGTAAAACTCTTGCTTTGATATGAACCACCGCTGCCCCATTTGCAAGAAGCCCACGGACTCCGCCGAGCACGCGGATTTCCCCTTCTGTTCGGAGCGCTGCCGCCTGCTCGATTTGGGCGCCTGGGCCTCGGAAAAATATGTGGTCTCCGATCCTGTGTTTGATGAAGAAGAACTCCTCGAAGCCGATCGATCCACTCCACAAAAAGGCCAGCATGAACCCGATGAAACCATCCAATAACGCACCAGCAGCAACAGGGAATTCGGCACAGAAACCCCGCTTTGCCTACGCAATAGCGACGGCCCTGGGCACCGGCTATCTGAAGCCTGGCCCCGGCACCTGGGGCTCGCTCGCCGGGTTGCTGATTGCCGTGTTGTCGCATCCTTTCACATGGTTCGTCTTTGATGGCTTCGGCCTGAACAAAAGCTTGCATGAAAACGCACCCTTACTCTCAGGTTCGCTCGGCGCTTTCATCCTTCTCGTGCCTTCCGCGGCGGTTTGGTTCCTCCTGGCGTTTCTGGGAGTCCGAAGCAGCGCCGAGGTTGCCCAATTTGCTGGAACAAAAGATCCACAGTACGTCGTGATCGACGAAGTCTCCGGAGTCCATCTCGCGCTCATGCTCGGCCTCTCTCCACTGAGCACTCCCGCAACGTTCTTCCACTCCGGTGATGCTGCGGCCTTCGCTCTTTACACCGGCATGAGCCTGCTCAACTGGAGATACCTGCTCGCGGGCTTCGTTCTCTTCCGCCTCTTCGACATCGCTAAGCCCTTTCCTTGCAGACGCCTGGAAAACCTTCCCGGCGGATGGGGCATCATGGCCGATGACTGGATGGCGGGGATCTACGCTGCCATTTGCCTGCGTCTCGCGCTACACTTTCACTGGTTGTAATCGGTTGCGTCAGCAATTCCGTGGCGAATGAGCGGGCACCGGCTGCGAAATCCGGGCGCCTGCTGTAAAATCGGGCTCCTGTTATGAAACTAGGCTTTGGCTCCTCGGCAGAAAAGAACGGCGTTCCGCGGATTGAGCGCATCGCCCCGTCCGCGGCCATTCCGGGTGGCGAGATTACCGTGTACGGCAGCGGTTTCATCTCGCGGCCTGGCGCGCTCCCCGTCGTCCGCTTTGGAGAGGCGGAAGCGCCACTCTCCCTCACCAGCAGTAATCGCTTGATTGCGCGCGTGCCAGAGAACGCCGGCGGCGGCACGATTCAGATCGCGAACGCGCAAAGTGAGAGCCAGCCGTTTCCCGTCTCGATCGGCTTCCAGATCGCCGACAATTTGCATCCCGTGGCAAATCCCGCCGTGGATGCCCACGGCAACATCTATGTCACCTTCAGCGGCCCGCGTGGGCAGCGCGTGCCCGTCTCGCTTTACAAAGTCACCGCCAACTACAGCGTGAAACCCTACGTCACTTCGCTCATCAATCCTTCGGGCCTGGCTGTTGACGTGAAGGGCGATCTCTTCGTCTCCTGCCGCCACGACGGCACGATCCACCGCGTCACGCCCGACGGCCAGTCGGAGCAGTGGATCGAAGGCATGGGCATCGCCACGGGTTTGGCGTTCGATCGCGCCGGCAATCTCTTTGTCGGCGATCGCAGCGGCACTATTTTCAAGATCAGCCCTTCGCGGGAAATTTTTGTTTTCGCCACGCTGGAACCCTCGGTCGCCGCCTACCATCTGGCGTTCCATCCGAGCGGAGAACTCTACGTGACCGGCCCCACCACCTCCAGCTACGATCGCGTTTACCGCATCACGCAGGGCGGCGAGGTGATCGTCTTCTATCGCGGCCTGGGCCGGCCGCAGGGCATTGCCTTCGACCGCGAATCGAATTTGTATGTGGTTGCGTCTTACGGCGGGCGCCGCGGCATCGTGAAGATCACGCCACAGGGCCACGCGGAGCATGTGCTCAGCGGCTCCGCCCTCGTGGGTTTATTGATGCTGCCCACTGGCCGCGCGATTCTCGCCTCCAACAGCGCCCTCTTCACCCTCGATTGGAACGTCCGCGGCCTGCCCCTTCTGGGCTGAGTTACGTTCGCCGGCCGACGCCTATCATCCCCTTTGGCGGCGCGCAATCACTCTACGCTACAATACTCTCTCCGTATGAAAGCTGAAA